>Ga0207680_10001589_pt1 | contig 10722 bp, 9 predicted proteins | sample KBSS23metaG_FD_184321 | JGI IMG/M metagenome (GOLD analysis project Ga0207680, IMG submission 184321) | Switchgrass rhizosphere microbial communities from Kellogg Biological Station, Michigan, USA - KBS S2-3 metaG (SPAdes) (version 2) | ecosystem: Host-associated > Plants > Roots > Rhizosphere >... | reverse complement strand
ACTTCTATGCGAACGGCCTCGATCTCGCCGAAGGCTACGAAGGCGTGGCGCGGGCGATCCATCATTGCCGCACGACGCGCCGGCCGACGTTCCTGCACCTGCGCACGACGCGCATCATGGGCCATGCCGGCACCGACTTCGAAATCGAATGGCGTAGCGTCGAGGAACTGATGGCCGTGGAGGCGACCGATCCGCTGCTGCGCTCGGCCGCGATTGCGCTGGAAGCCGGAATCTATTCGAAAGAGCAGTTGCTCGCGCGCTACGAGGACACGCGCAAGAAGTGTTTTGCCGCAGCCGAAGAGGCCGATCGACGGCCGAAGCTGACGGACTTGCACGACGTGATGACGCCGCTGGCGCCCTATCACCCGAATCAGGTCAATCTCGAAGCGCGCCGTGCCGATTATCAGGACAAACGCCTCGCCGTATTCGGCAGCGCCGAGAAGCTGCCGGAAAAGTTGCCGCCGCGGCATCTGGCGATCCAGATCAATCAGGCATTGCACGACGTGCTGGCGAAGTACCCCGAGACGCTGCTGTTCGGTGAAGACGTTGCGCAGAAGGGCGGCGTCTACACGGTAACGAAGGGCTTGCACAAGGCGTTCAAGAACACGCGTGTGTTCAATACGCTGCTCGACGAGACGATGATCCTCGGCCTCGCCCAGGGTTTCGCGAATCTGGGCATGCTGCCGATCCCGGAAATTCAGTACCTCGCGTATTTCCACAACGCCTGCGACCAGATCCGCGGCGAAGCCTGCTCACTGCAGTTCTTCAGCAACGGCCAGTACCGCAACCCGATGCTGATGCGCATCGCCAGTCTCGGCTATCAGCGCGGCTTCGGTGGGCATTTCCACAACGATAATTCCATCACCGCGCTGCGCGATATTCCGAGCCTCGTCGTTGGCTGCCCGTCGCGCGGCGACGATGCCGCGATGATGCTGCGCACGCTCATGGCGCTGGCGAAAATCGACGGTCGCGTCTGCGCGTTCCTCGAACCGATCGCGCTGTACATGACCAAGGACCTGTACGCCGCCGGCGACGGCCAATGGCAGTTCGCCTATCCGCCGCCTGACCAGGCCATGGCGCTGGGCGAGGAACGCATCTACGCGCCGGAGGCGAAGGACTTGGTCATCTTCACGTTCGGCAATGGCGTACCGATGAGCCTGCGCGCGGCGCGCGAGATCGAGAAGAACCAGGGCTGGAAAGTGCGCGTCGTCGACCTACGCTGGCTGGCGCCGCTGAACGACGCGGCGATCGCGCGCCACGCTGGAGATTGCGCACGCATCATCGTAGTCGACGAAGGCCGGCGTTCCGCCGGGGTAGGCGAGGGCATCATTACCGCCATCGTCGAGGGCGGACATGGCGCCAAGCCGCTCAAGCGCGTCGTCGGCGTGGACACCTACACACCGCTCGCCGGCGCGGCTTTGCTGGTGCTACCGGGCGATGCCGATATCGTCGCCGCGGCAAAAGCGCTGGCCTGAATCGACGAGGAATCGCGCGCAACAAAAAAGGGCCGCATCGTGCGGCCCTTTTTCTTGCGGAGGTGGGACTAGAACCTCGCGAAGTAAACGTCTCCGGTGCCAAAAGTGGATTCGCCCTCACCCCAGATTCCGTAGAAGGCAGATCCGTCCGTCACCAGCTCCGAATAATCGCCATACGGGTGATAGAAACCCGCGGCGTTCTGATAATTTCTGTACGGAGTTGGCTGGGTCATCACACTTTCGGCGCTCCAGCTCACACCGCCGTTCGTGCTGCTGCGTGAGTAGACGTTCCACAGGCCGCACTGACCCGTTGCGCTCGAGCTGTGGCAAGTGTAATCGCCTCCGGGCGACGCGCGGTTGTCCATCCAGATCGCCTTGACGTTGCCGCTACTTGCCGCGATCGATGGAAAGCCGTGCCAGACGCCCGCCGGTGCAAGCGACAGCTGCGATCCGTTGGGCCACGCCGACGCATTGAAAGGAATATTCCAGGTCGCGCCGAGCGTGTCGGAGTACTTCGTGTAGACCCGTTCCGGGGAGCCTGCTGCTCCCGCGCCTGCGTTGTAAACCACGATCACACGATCATTCGCAGGCGGTGTCCTCGGCTGTGTTGCGATCTGGATCGAGCCGCCCCAATAGTCCCAGCCCGCTCCCGTGACCTGAGGACCGCCGGCGCTGCGATCGACCGTGGCCACAGAATAGGTGGCAAACAGATTGTTCGAGGTCTGCACGTAGAACGTGGTCGGACCCGTGCCATTGTTTGTGGTGCCGGCCCATGCGTAATAGGCATGACCCTGGCTGTCGAGAACGCCGCCGGTCGCAAGCGCGACGCCATTGGGCGCGATGTTGACTTGCTGTGCCACAAAACTCGCGCCGCCATTTGTGCTGACGCTGACGTGCTGTTTGCCGCCATTCTCAAACGCCACCATCACGTTGTTGTTCTTGTCTACGAGGACGATGTCCTTGTCGCCTCTGCCGCCATTGGTGACATCTACCGGATTGCTCCAGGTAACGCCGAAGTCATCGGAATATATCACCTCGATCTGCGTGTACTGGGTGTTGCCATCCATGTAGCCGGCATAGATTCGGTGATTGGCGCCGAGTGCCAGTTGTGCGTCGACGTTGTTGCCGGTGACAGGACAGCGCGGAATCGTGATCGGGCCCCAGGTTCTCCCGCCATCGCTCGACGACTGGAAGTACATGTACGAACTCGTCGTATGCTTGCCGCTGCCTTTGAACGGCATGCACATTGCGCCAGACGAATCCAGATAATTCGTCGGCAAGTAATGCGGCCAGAATGCGTAGACGTGGCTGCCATCGACGAGAATCGCGGGCTCCCAGTCTTCGCCGGTATTGTCGCCGAGCCGCGTCGACGTAATGCCGGATTGCGCGAGTGCCGGCAGCGTCACCAAGAGCAACAACACGACAACAAACCTATTCGCCAGTGTCATAGTCAATCCCTCCCGATAGCGCGCCGGACTATACTCCCCCTCGCGTTTGCCAGGGTAACCAAAGGTTTGACACACCAACCAGGCCCTTGTGAAGCCGCGCGGGCTTTGAGCCTCTTACCCGATTAGCCTACACTTGGCGGCCAATGACCCAGAGTCAGCCACTTACCATCCTGTTCGCCGACGTCAGCGGCAGCACCAAGCTGTTCGAGACGCGCGGCGATGTCGAAGCACGCCGCATTGTCGGCGCGATGCTCGGCGCCCTGGCCGAGGTCTGCGCGCGCCATGGCGGGCGCGTAATCAAGACGATCGGCGACGAGATCATGTGCACGTACCCGGGTCCGATGCAGGGCCTGCTGTGCGCCGTGGACATGCAGAAACGCATTGCCCACGATCCGGTGTTCGCGAGCGACAAGCTGGCGATCCGCATCGGCCTGCATCATGGCGACGCGTTGATCGAAGACAACGACGTCTATGGCGACGCCGTGAATACGGCGGCGCGCATGGCCGCACTCGCCAAGCGCGAGCAGGTCATCACCACCGCCAGCACGATCAACATGCTGACCAACGTCGGCATGCTGCGCACGCGTGCAGTCGGACAGGCGCGCGTGGCCGGCAAACTGCAGCCGATCGACATCGTCGACGTGCAATGGCAGGAAGACACCTCGAACGTGACGATGGTGCAGCGCGCGATCCGCCTCGACGGTGGTGTCGACAAGGCGAAGCTGCTCCTGAGATACCGCGGGCAAGTGCTTGAAATGGATGTGCACTCGCCGCCGTTTACGCTGGGTCGCGATATCACCAGCAGCCTGGTCATCGATGCCGAATGGGTCTCGCGCAATCACGCGATGATCGAATACAAACGCGGCTATTTCGTGATTTCCGACCGCTCCACGAACGGCACCTATGTCAAAGTGGGCGATGCCGAGGAATTGCGTCTGCACCGCGACGAAGTGCATCTGCGCAGGAGCGGCGCGATCAGTCTGGGTCAGACGATCGCCCTGAATCCGGATCACGTGCTGCTGTTTCAGTGCCAGGATTGATCAGATAACTACCGGTTCCGGTTCCAGCATCACCCCGAACCGCTGCTGCACGGTTTCCTGAATTCGCTGCGCGAGTGCCCAGATCTGCGCGCCAGTCGCTTGGCCATGGTTGACCAAAACCAGCGCGTGCTGTCTCGAAACTCCCGCATCACCTTCGCGTAATCCTTTGAAATCGCAGGCTTCAATCAGCCATGCCGCGGAAAGCTTGCGACCTTCGGCTGCCGGCCACGACGGCAGGGCGGGATGTTCCCGGGCCAGCTCTGCGGCCAGCGCTTCGGCAACGGCCGGGTTTTTGAAAAAGCTGCCGGCATTGCCGATCAGCGCCGGATTCGGCAGCTTGCGCGTGCGCAGGCGCATGACGGCGTCGGCGACGGCCGCATGACTCGGCGCGTCCAGACCCATCGAGGCCAGTTCCTCACGCACCCCGGCGTAGCCGAGCCGCAGCTCGCGCTGGCGCGGCAGCAGAAATTCCGCAGCGGTGACGACATAACGCCCCGGTTCGCGCTTGAACAACGAGTCGCGATAGGCGAAGGCGCAGTCTGCATGGCCGAGCCGTACGAGTTTGCCGTCGCGACGATCGAACGCTTCGACCGTGGCGATGAACTCGCTAACTTCCACGCCGTACGCGCCGATGTTCTGGATAGGCGCCGCACCGACCGTGCCGGGTATCAGCACGAGATTTTCCAGGCCGGCAAAACCGCGACCTAGCGACCAGTGCACGAAGTCGTTCCAGTTCTCGCCGGCTTCGACGCGCAGCAGCGCGGAATCCGTGCGGTCTTCGAGCACGCGAATACCTCGCGTGACGAGCGATACAGTCACTCCCGGCCAATCGCGCGTCAACAGCAGGTTGCTGCCTTCGCCGAGCACGAGCACCGGCCCGGTTTTCAGCGCGCCGAGCTGGAAGAGCGCCGGGAGAACGGCGGCGTCATGGACATCGATCAGCAGTTCGGCGCGCGCGGGCACGCGAAACGTGTTGCGAGCCGCGAGCGGTGCGTTCTCGATGACGGTGTAGCCGGGTTCGGTCGCAATGTTCGTGATCATGCGCGGCGGATCGCCTCGACGCATTCGCCGATCAGCTCCGGTCCGCGATAGACCATGCCGGAGTAGAACTGTACGAGGCTCGCGCCGGCTTTGATCTTCGCGGCGGCATCCGCGCCGGTCAGTATCCCGCCAACGCCAACCACTGGAATTTTTCCGCCGAGCCGTTGCGCCATGCCGCGCAAGACGGCAGTCGCCTTGTCGAACAATGGCTTGCCGGATAAGCCTCCAGCTTCTTCTGCGTGTCTGACGCCAGCGACGCCGCTGCGATCGATCGTCGTGTTCGTGCAGATCAGACCATCGACTGGCGCGGCCAGCAGCACGGACGCGATGCCGTCGAGCTCGGTCTCGCTCAAGTCGGGCGCAATCTTCAGCAGCATCGGCTTGCGTGCGCCATGTTGCGCGGCAAGCCGTTCCTGCGCCCCGCGCAGGCTGCCGACAAAGCGCTTCAATGTTTCTTCTTCCTGCAGATCGCGCAGCCCCTGCGTGTTCGGCGACGAGATGTTCACGGTGACATAGCTTGCGCGCGCGTATACGCGGTCGAGGCAGAACAGATAATCGTCGACTGCACGCTCGTTCGGGGTGTCCTTGTTCTTGCCGATGTTGATGCCGAGCACGCCGGCGAAGCGCGCGCGTTCGACGTTGCGCACGAGCGTGTCGACGCCATCGTTGTTGAAGCCAAGGCGATTGATTACGGCTTGGTGATCGGGCAGCCGCCACATGCGCGGTTTCGGATTGCCTGCTTGCGGGCGCGGCGTCGTGGTGCCGACTTCGATGAAGCCGAAACCCAGTGCGGCAAGCGCATCGATATGCCCGCCGTTTTTGTCGAGCCCGGCGGCGAGGCCGACGGGATTGGCAAAGTCCAGACCGAACACCCGCGTCGGCAGTGACGCCGGTTTCGTCGCAAGCAGCGGATTCAGGCCAGTGCGGTAGGCAGTTTCGAGTGCAGTCAACCCGAGGTCGTGCGCGCGCTCGGCATCGAGGCAGAACAGGAACGGGCGGGCCAGTGCGTACACTAACTCTTCGGTAGCTTCGCCGGGCCGCCGCCGCGCCGGCTCGCGATCTCGACCATGGTTTCGATGCGGATCACGCGCCGGTCCAGATCGGTCACGAGCTGCGACAGCGTGTCGACGTTGCGCGACAGGCGATCGAGATCGCCCTGCATGCGCATGACTTCTTTGAGCGCGGCGATGGCGTCGGCGACTACTCCCATGCGCTTCAGCGCGTCCGATAACGCGCGGTCGGTTCGGCCACGCGCCGCGTCGAGCTGCCGGGCTTACGGCGTATCGCGGCGATCGCGCGTTCGGCGGACGTATTCGCTGCGTGCAGGCTTTTGCGCATTGCTGGAATGATGGCGCGAAGTTCCGCCGTCAATGCGGCGAGTTCACGGCTTTCATCAATGGAGCTCGCGCCGTAGGCCTGCACTGCCTGGCGCACGAACTCGCTGGTCGTCACGCCGCGATCCTCCGCCAGGCTTTGCAGCTGGCGCTTGTCGTCAGGGGAAATCAGTAGCGTGACACGCTCGGTTTTCACAGGAAGGCCCCGAAATCACGATATGCACATGCTAACAACATGCGCATATGCGCTCAAGCGCCCGGAACCTCACCAATGCCAGTCCGTCGCCGCCAGTCCGGCCAGGCCGCCGAAAACCGTGAAAAACAGGACAATCGCGAGCGCGATCAGCGCCAAGTGCACGTAGCCGAGAACCATGCCGGCGATCGCCATACCGTCGCCCTCGACGCTCTCCGGCGGCGCACGGCGAATGTCCTTGCGCGCCACATGGCCGCAAACAACCGCGGCAATGGCGCCGATGAAGGGAATGGCAACCCAGCACAAAACGCCGAAGACGAGGCTGATGATCGCCGTGGCGCTGGTCGAGCGTACGGGCATGTTCATGGTCAGAACTCGAATTTGATGCCCTGCGCGAGCGGCAGTGAATCGGAATAATTGATGGTGTTGGTCTGCCGGCGCATATACGCCTTCCACGCGTCGCTGCCCGATTCGCGGCCGCCTCCGGTTTCCTTCTCGCCACCGAAAGCGCCGCCGATTTCGGCGCCGGACGTGCCGATGTTGACGTTGGCGATGCCACAGTCGGAACCCGAAGCCGCCAGATATTGCTCTGCCGCCCTCAGATCCTGCGTGAAGATGGCAGAAGACAGGCCTTGCGGTACACCGTTCTGCATTGCGACCGCTTCGTCGAGTGTCTTGAACGGCATCACGTACAGGATCGGCGCGAAGGTTTCCGTCTGCACGACCTCATCGGAATTCTTGACGCCGGTTACGATCGTGGGCAACACGAAGTTGCCTTTGCCGTCGAGCTTTTTTCCGCCAGTCACTATCGTGCCGCCGGCGGCCTTGGCTTTTTCGACCGCGCCGAGATAACGCTGCACGGCATCGGGACTATTGAGCGGCCCCATCAACGTCGTCGCCTGCGTCGGGTCGCCGATTTTCTTTTCGACTTGGGCGTATGCCGTACGCAACTTCCCAAGCACGTCGTCGTAGATCTTCTCGTGCACGATCAAGCGGCGCGTGGTCGTGCAGCGCTGACCGGCTGTACCGACCGCGCCGAACACGATTGCCGGGATTGCAAGCTTCAGGTCCGCGCTTTCGTCGACGATGATGGCGTTGTTGCCGCCGAGTTCGAGCAGGCTGCGGCCCATGCGTTTGGCCACGCGTTCGCCGACCGAGCGACCGACCGCGGTGGAGCCGGTGAAGCTGATCAACGGAATGCGGTGATCGTCGACGAACTTTTGCGCGAGTTCGTTGCCGGCGTCGTTGAACAGGAAGAACAAGTCCGGAAAGCCCGCGGCCTTGAGCGCGGCGTTGCAGATACGCATTGAAGCGATCGCCGAGAGCGGAGTTTTTGGCGACGGCTTCCAGATCGAGATGTCGCCGCAGACTGCCGCGATGAACGCATTCCAGGCCCATACCGCAACAGGGAAATTGAATGCGCTGATGATGCCGATGAGGCCGAGCGGGTGCCATTGCTCACCCATGCGGTGGCCGGGACGTTCGGAATGCATCGAGTTGCCGTAGAGCATGCGCGACTGACCGACCGCGAAATCGGCGATATCGATCATTTCCTGCACTTCGCCGTCGCCCTCGGGCTTGATCTTGCCCATTTCCAGGGCAACGAGAGAACCGAGCGCATCCTTGTGTTGGCGCAGCGCTTCTCCGCACAGGCGAATCGCTTCGCCGCGCCTGGGCGCTGGTGTCGTGCGCCAGACCTTGAATGCTTCTTGCGCGCGCTTGACGATGGTCTCGTAATCGGACGCGGAACTGGCGTGCACGCTACCGATGACTTCGTGCGTGCTGGGGTTGATTACTTCGATCGTGCCGGCGTCACTGGTTTTCGACCACTCGCCGTTGCCGAGATAGGTGCCGGATTCGGTGCCGGCGAGGCCGAGCGCCTTGAGGATTGCAGCAGACATGGAAACTCCAAGAATTGCAGGAATTTGGCCGCGCCGGACGGCGCGAAAGGGGCGTAATTGTAGCAGACGCCGGGTGGCTCCCCGCCTTGAAGTGGCGGCCCCGACACGATTCGAACGTGCGACCGCGCCCCTAGGAGTCGGTCAAGGTCAATTTTGCGCAATATGCAGCAACTCGGAACAACAGCAACGACGTGGGTTTAACGTTGTCGGGTATTGGCGTCGATTGCCAAGAATAAAGGCGAGTTGTCCCAAAAGTGTCCCAAAGCGACACGCGGAGTGGAGCTTTCTCACTGAAACCTTGCGCCCAACTGCTTGTCTTCTCAATCAGCAGCCTGAATGCGTCAACCTCAAGCTTGCGAGCGATCTTGGCGAGCGTTCCGACGCGAAGATCGACCTCACCGCGCTCAATCGCCGCGGCCCGTCGGCGTCCGTCGGCTGGGGCACTCCTCCAACGATTGCCACCGATGCACGCGGTGGTTACGCTCTCCGGCACCCTGCAACTCGACTGGAGAGGCGGACATGCAATCGTCTCATAAGCGCGGCCATTTCTTCGTTTGCGTGAGCGCGGCTTTGGTGCTCATTTCCCGTGCCGATGCATCAACGCTCGCCGTCACCAGTTGCGCCGACAACAACAGTGCAGGCACGCTGCGCGCGCAAGTCACGGCTGCCGCAAGCGGCGATACGATCGATCTCAACAACCTCTCGTGTTCGCCAATCGTTCTGAGCGGAGAAATCGCGATTACTCAGCAGGACCTCAGTCTTGATGGCCATGCTCGTGCCACTCCGGCCACGATTTCTGGCAATCACGCCGGCGGTGTTATCAATCACTCCGGGAATGGAACGTTAACTATAAGCGGTCTACGAATTGTTGATGGTAATTTTCCCTATCCGGGGCCGTCGGGCGCCCATGATGGTGTCTGCATCCATTCGGCAGGCAGCGTAGCGATGAGTCACTCGGTGGTTACCGGCTGCACCGGGGTCTTTCCATACATAGCGGGCGGAGGCGTCTATGCGCTCGGCGACGTGACGCTTGATTCGACCGACATATCCAATAACGCTATTGGATGGTCCAGTTCCGGTGGTGGTGGCGTGTCTGGCGGAGGTGTTTGCACAAGAGGGAATTTGACGGCCACGGACAGCACGATCAGCAACAACACAGCCAACGGCTACGATGGCGGTTTTGGAGGGGGGGCGACTGTGTCCGGAAATCTGACGCTTGTCCGTTCGACGATTTCCAACAACCACGGATATTTCGGCAGTGGCATTTGGGTTTCCGGTTCCGCGAGCATTGTGAACTCGACCATTTCTTCGAACGTTTCTCCCAATCCCAATACAGCAGCGGTAGAAATAGGAGGCTACAAGGGAGCCATTTCCGCTACTATTTCCAATAGTACAATCGCTAACAATAACAATATCGGCTTGGTGTTTGGAGGCGGAACGGCGAGCGACTCGATCGTGCTGCAAAGCTCTATCTTCGCCCACAACGGAGATGCGCACCTGGAACAGGACCTGCGCGTAGCTCAGGGGACGCCGAGCGGCGCGAACAATCTGGCGATTCGGTCTAACGTCACCACGTCCGGGGTCATTACCTTGACGATTGATCCACAATTGCAGCCGTTGGGAAACAACGGGGGACCCACTCTCACGCATGCCCTTCTCGCAGCGAGTCCAGCAATCGGCGCCGGTAATAACGTTGCCGGTCTTTCCTACGACCAGCGTGGAGTGGGCTACCCGAGGACGACGAATGGGCTGGCCGACATCGGCGCAATCCAATTCACCGATAAAATATTTGCTGATGGATTCCAATGAGGAGCAGATAAACGACTCTTAGCGAGCAGCGTTCGTAAATGCTGGTTAATGAGAAAGAGCTTGAGCAGGCTCCTGCCCCTTAATTATTGCCCCAATAGCTCAGAGCTGCTGTGAGCCAGTGGGCAAAGCTAATTATTCATGCGATGAGCTACGGAGCGCTCAGTGTAGGCTTCGTAACAATTGGCGCAAAGGTGGCTCCGGAGAGGCATGCCGCTATAGCTTATTGGCTTTCGGGATTCTGCGTTCTCGTCGCATGCGTAATGCTTGGATTCGGTCTCACATATGGCCCAAAAGTGTCCCAAATGCGCAAGAGGGTAGATTGTATACTTTCGCAAGCATTTGATTTTATTGGCGGCCCCGACACGATTCGAACGTGCGACCTCGCCCTTAGGAGGGGCGCGCTCTATCCAACTGAGCTACGGGGCCTTGAGAACGATTGTACTTGCGCCCAGCGTCCCTGCGACAAGTCCGCTCGGCATCC
>Ga0207680_10001582_pt1 | contig 10732 bp, 32 predicted proteins | sample KBSS23metaG_FD_184321 | JGI IMG/M metagenome (GOLD analysis project Ga0207680, IMG submission 184321) | Switchgrass rhizosphere microbial communities from Kellogg Biological Station, Michigan, USA - KBS S2-3 metaG (SPAdes) (version 2) | ecosystem: Host-associated > Plants > Roots > Rhizosphere... | reverse complement strand
GAGCTGACCGCCGGCGAGCTCTATCGTACGCCCGAACAAGCCGCCCTCAATGCGAAGAAGGGCTCAGGCATCGGTAACAGTCTGCACACGCAGCGCCTGGCCGTGGACCTGCAGCTATTCAAGGATGGCGTATACCTGACGGCTCCGGACGCGTATAAGTTTCTGGGGGACTTCTGGAAGACGTTAGACCCAGACTGCGCTTTCGGCGGGGACTTTAAGAGCGTGGACGCAGACCACTTCAGTCTTAGCTATGGCGGGGTCAAATGAACATCGGGGTTACAATACCAACATGAAATCAGAAAGTTGGTGCCCGATTAAATCCTTCGAAACTCTCTACGAAGTTAGCGATTTGGGTCGCGTACGGAGTCTCCCTCGCATGACGCCTCATGGAATAAGAGGTGGAGTCATTCTAAAAAGACGGGCTGATGGCATCGACGGACGTCCCAAGGTCGGGCTATACAAAGATGCGGTTCGCACCGACAGAAAAGTGCATTTGCTCGTTCTTGAGACTTTCAAAGGAATGAGGCCGTCTTCCCATCATCAGGCGTGTCATAACGATGGAGACATTCATAACAACCGACTGGACAATCTACGCTGGGATACTAGGGTGGCTAACCATGCGGATAGCGTTAGGCATGGAACTGCGGTTCCCCCAAAACCCATATTCAAACTGACGCCTGAACAGGCGCGTGAAGTTTCCCGGCGCAGAAACGCAGGTGAGGAATGCCTGCCGATAGCGCGAGATTTTGGCATTACACGCCAGCACGTTGGCGTGCTCGCTCGGAGATTGCAGCTATGACACTTGGCGAAAAAGCTCTGCAGATCCTACGCACAGTCGCTCCCACGGTTGCCCTGGCGGTCGGAGGGCCGTTCGGGCCTTTGGCCAGTGCCGCCCTCTCAGCCGTACTCGGAACGCCCAAGGACGACGGTAAAGCGACAGAGGCGGCATTGCTGACAGCGACCCCGGATCAGCTGTTGGCACTCAAGAAAGCTGATCAGGACTTCGAGCTGCAGCTGGAGAAGCTGGGGATTGAAAAGGACAAGCTGGTCTTCGACGACATCGCCAATGCTCGAGCTCGGGAGATTGCGGTCAAGGACTCAACCCCGCGGTACATGGCCTATCTAGTCACGGTGGGGTTCTTCGGGGTGCTGGGGTATCTGGTGGTGGAGGGAAAGCCCGTCAGCGGCGGGGACGTCATGCTCGTGATGGTCGGCTCGCTGGGTACGGCCTGGACGGGCATCGTTGCCTACTACTTCGGATCCTCAGCTGGTAGCGCAGCCAAGACTGACGCGTTGAATACCATTGCTGTCAAAAAGTAGGTGCAACCATGATCGGACTTATCCTGCTCGTTGCCGCTTTCGTGCTGTTCGTCCTGGCAGCGCTGAACGTGCCATCACCCAGGGTTTCACTGGGCTGGGCGGGGCTTGCCTGCGTGGCGGCCTATTGGATCTTTGTAGGGCATCCGGTCAGCTAGCGATTCGCAATCCGCGTGCGATCCCGCTAAAGATCTTCCTTCCCATAGAACCCCTTTCCTTTTTTCTTCTACTCGACCCTATCACCCCATCCGTGTTGAGTCATTCTGCGGTGCGCTCATCCGCTAAGAGCGTTCGCTTCGGCTTTCAATTCCGCGAACCACTGTTCGAATGCCTTCCATTCCCGGCTCGTGACCTTCGGCTGATTCTCCCACGGCACGCCCTCTTTGGACACGAACAGTGGCCCGAACTGGTAGCTGAAATCCCAATGCACGATGCGATAGCCGACCATGGCGCTGCCGGAACAATCGTGGAAGCTGCAGACGAATAGCGCACTCATCGACGCTTTGATGTCGTTTCGTTCCCGAGTAACACGATGCATTTCAAGGCGGCGTCCTCCGTCAGTCCCGTCTCCATGTCGGTGAGCACGAGAGGTTGATCCGGCAAAAAGTCATTCCCGTCATCTACGCATACGAATCGATCGACCACATGCGTATGCGCCTTCAGCCACGCTGCTACCTCCTCGCCACGCTTGATTGAGACATAGAGTCCACTGGACTGCTGCCGCGTCAAGTCGGGCGTCTCACCAATCACCGGGGCATTGCGCCAGCCATAGACGTTGAACATAGCTTTCCACTTGCGGACGGCTCCAGCCCCGTAGCCGCGCCAGGAGGAGCTTACAACGATGCTTGCGCCAGTAGCCTCAATCACCTGCCGTAGGCGCCTCACCATGTCGGGGCACCACTTCAAGCGCTCCTTCGTACACCGCTCTCGTTTTCCTGGAGGGCAGCCAAAGCCATTCCCAGCTTTGCACCATTCGAGACTGTTGAGCACGCCATCCACGTCGAGGAACAGGACTTTCATCGACGTTTCACCATGGCCTTGATCTCCGTCCACCCGCACGTGCATTCGCTTTCCAGTCCGCGCGAGGCGCTGCAGTGATAGTCATGGCCATGCTTCGTCACGGCCCGCTCCAGTGCCTTCTCAAGCGCTTTGATACGCGCGCGCATCTTCTGTAGCACCTCTATATCCCTTGGACCGCGAGGAACATAGCGCACGCTCAGGTTCTCGACGGTGCTCCCGCCTTTTCAAGCAGGACGCATAGGTAAGTCTTGTCGTAGCGCGGATCGGTCAGCATATCCGTCGTGTGGCGATCGTACTGGGCGCTCATATCGTTCATCATCATGAACTCGAAGAACTGCGCGAATCGCTCGTTCTGTCGAGCCTGGGCGATATAGTTGGCAATCGCCTGATGATCGCCAGCCGCCACAAGATCGATGGCCGTGGCCATTGGATGCTTCATTGACCACCGTCCGATTTCTCCGCTGCATCCTCTCCCTCAACCGGCGCCCGCTCCCACCCCGGCCAGATCCTCGAATACAGCTCAGAGATAATTATTTCCTCGTGTGGCCCCAGGTCCTTGAAGAGGTGGAGCGAATACTCAACCAACTCATGAGGCGTTGCAGCCTTCAGCGATTTTCTTAAATCCTCCCGCTCGCGTAGGCGCTGTAGGACGACGGGATCTTTGAGCCGCGCCTTGATGTACTCAGCCGTGATGGGAGCTTTCAACGCAGGCGCCACTGACATCGGCTCGCAGTACACATCATGCTCGCCGGGCGGCAGGCCGGGAGCGTAGAGGCTCACCGACACGTCATCAGGCGCGTAATGGCCGGCGCCGGATTCTCTGATGGTAATCTTCGCGATCGGCGCTTGAGGCGAGTTCAGTTCGTCCGCTGTGGTTTCCCAAAGACTCTTGAAAGCGCCTCGAATCTCGTCTAGCGAGCACTCATCCAGAATCCGGCGAATCTCGGCGCGTAACCGCTCCTTTGTCATCCGCGTACCCCTATGAACGAATCGTTCACCACGTATCTATCGTAGTACTTCCAGTAGCCTGGGGACCCCGCCAAGCAGTCGAACCCAAACCGGGTGTCAACTAACTCGAAAAGCTGCGTTTTGTTATTCTTAAATGGATATCGTTCGCGGCCCATGATCGCCCGGATTCGCTGCAGTTTTGGCTCTACCTCACTCACTGAGTTATCCGAGCATCCTGACGTAAGTGATTGTCGTGGCTGCATAGCTGACAGGACCCCAGTAGCCATCGATGTCAGCCCAGATTGGAACGTAGATCATGCTCGGACCCTCACGTATTGGATACCCCATTTATCAGCGCACTGCGGTTTGAGCCTCGCGTGCTTCGCGGCGATCTTCTGATAGACCTCCCAGACGCCAGCACGCTTGGCGTAGGTGACCTCGAAGGAGGTTCGGCAGCGAGTACAGCGGCACGGTTGTTTCATAGTTGTATGTTTAAGTTAGTACTGTCTCATAACCGGTGAGCGGCTGATTCCGTCTGCCGCCGCCGCTCGATGGCTAAGACTTCATCTCGCCCAACAATATCGGCGGCTTGCTTTCCGGATGCATTCATCCTCCACCGAAGACACGCCGCGTTAGGGTCACCCTCAGGGGTCTGGCAATTCCCGCAGGCGCCGTCGTAATGGTGCTCTTTGCACCAAGCGTCAAATTGATCGACTCGCCACCTTGGAAGCATGGCGATCACGGCGAGAACTACGAGCGCGATGAGTGTCCAGACGATCTTCATGGTTGCCCCCTTGAGTTAGACGCTGGCGCTGGGGTCGCTCTTTGAGACAGCTCAACATAGGCCAGATGCCATGCGCTTTCTGCGCATTGGCCCGAGCCAAGTACCTCGCCAGTGACGCTATCGAATACCTGCCATCCATGAACTCCAGAGCGCCTTGACTTTGCAGTAGGGCAGAAGAGTTTGGCGGCTTGCTTCGGTCTGAATTTAGACATGTTGCTCTTATAGTTGGGACGCTGGACAGGCGCCGGTGATTCGAACACCGTAGAGGGAGATCAGCCCCTCACCGATACCCACAGTTTTCTGTTGATCGACGCCCATAGACTTCATGATTGGTTGAACTCAGGTCTTCGCTTTCTTCGCCCAACGTACCGCTGCTGCGGCCTTGTAGTGCGCCGTGGAGCGCTTCTTGGCTGCCCCCTTGGTTTCGCCACCCTTCTTGCCGATCGACGCCATGTAGGCGCTGACGGCCTTCGGAGGGCGGCTCATGCCGCCATCTCGAATTTCTTGACCACCGCATATCCCAAGTCGAGCTGCCCAGCACTGCGGAAGTCGGTTCCCTTGAACACCCGGCCATCGAGTATCGGGGCGCCTAGACCGCACTCGATTTTCCAGATCTGGTAGCCCGTCTCAACTTTGACAATCGAGCCTACGAAATCCCGGCCGTTGTAGAGTTCGCCCTTAACGCTGTTTCGGTTGACTTTGTTCATTTCCATCTCCTTAACCAGTGGAGATAGTAGACCACAAGCCGCTTGTGCATGCAAGCATTATTAATAAGGATCTTTCGAGCATCCCGTTAGACGTTTTATTTTGCAATGCGATCCTCGCGAATTGGAAGTGCCGGTTTGAACGACCGCGTGACTTTAATCTCAAGTCCGCAGCCGGGGCACGGGAATAGGAACTTGCCGCCCACCATATAAAACTTCTTGCCGGACTCGGCCTTGTAGCCGCACTCTGGATCGGCCGTCTTCTCGTCATCCGAGATAGCCCACTCGCAGGTATCGTTTCGAGCGCTCATGGTTGCACGGGCACGGTTGAAGGAAGTCTAGTGATGAGCCCGACGCCCTTGCATCGGGGGCATTCGACATCGATCTCGTAGTCGTCTGGCCCGTGCTCTTGCGTCATCGCCGTGATCTCACCAGATCCTTTGCAGCGCGGACAATGCTCATTGCACTGCATGCAATAGCCTTGGAAGCTTCCATGCGGACACCGGCTCATGTCACCCATGTGGGTCACCGTCTGCGCTGTGCGAGTAACACTTGCCGAAGAACCACTTATAGATGGACCAGAGCGTCATCGGCGCTAAAGCAAGTCCAAGGCCCCAGACAATCCACCTGACCCACGAAGGTGTGTCCAGTGGTCCAAACACAACGAAAATGGCTAGGCCGATGGCCACTGTGGGGACCAGGAATGCCAGCGGTGCAAGAACTGCGCTGCCAACAACGCATACGATCTTGGGTTTACTCATTATCCAGCGTCTCCATTGGGAGCGGTGCTCTTGAGGTGATCAAGGAAGGATTGGAATTTTGGCCAGTGTTGGCGCAGCGGACCACAGCTCAAGGCGTACTCAGCTTCTTCGACTGTGAGCTTTTGCCCGCTGACCCAGTCGCCGTTGCACTCGTACATCTTCCAACCATAGAACCTAGCCGTCTGGTCGAGACAGACAGCCCATTCTGACTGCTGCTCACTACGAATCCAATTTTCATTCGGCAGATCAACCATGCTGATCTCCTACAGCGTTGATCGGCCATTGCTTTACGAGGCCAATCAGGTCTTGCACCTTTACCCGAATCAGGCCACGCCTTTCGACAGTGGCCAGCGTGTTCAAAAGGACTCGGCCCGTGATATCGCGTTTCGAATCGGCATCGAGGATGGTGATTTTCCTGCCGGATAGAAATGCATCAAACAGCTCCTCTGTGCTCAGAGGTGCACGATTGGTTAGGGAGTAGATTCCTCGACTAGAGGTATGTCGAACCATCAACTCCATCATGTCCCCCTTCGGGAATCGATGGCAGCGTGACCAAAAGCCCTTATCTACCTCGAAACGGACAAGCACCTCATCGCCTTCGCATCCCTCCAGTTTCCCCGTAATCCCTATGGGGTACTGTCGATTTTTGATTCTGACCAGGGACCAGCCTGTGCGCACGCTGGCTAAATGGGTGTTGTCCAGCGCCACATGGACTTGCCGCTTACCGTTCACTTTGGCTCCGAGTTGGATGTAGGAGTAGGCGGTCCGGGCAATGGCATCCAGTGAGTGCACGGAACCTCAATCATCTCTCGCGCCCCGTCCCACCCGCCATCGACAACACCATTGGCCCAGTGGACTTTGTAAACCCACCAGTGGGTGCGATCGTAGTTCCACTTGCCTGCGAGGAAGGCGTTGCCATCCTTCGGGCATGTCTCAATTGGCTGCCACTCACTCATGAGCCGCTCCGTGCTGTGGATGTGCTCGCTTCAACGCTCGATGTTGGAGGCGCAACAGGGCTTTCAATTCGACCCTATATTCCGCCATGATTCGCGCGATCTCGCGCTCGATATATTCGCGGCGCGCCTTGCGGACTTCAGGAGTGAACAGATGCTGCACCAGCAGACTCACTGACCATCTTCCTTGCCCACCGTGCTAGTGCGAAGGACCGCGCCCAGACGTTTCAACGTGGCGTCTTCCTGTTCGGCCAATTTATCCAGCCCAGCGCCAAAAGCAGCCGCCCACGCGACGAAGCGATTGAGGCTCTTGCGCAGTTGATTGTTCTCGGTCTGCAGCCGATCAATCTCGTGGCGCAGATCCAAAGTCGTTTGGACTTCTTCAAGCATGGAGGTCATCCCTCGCTCTTCTCGGGTCGTTCGGCGCAAACCCATGGCTTGATGACCAACTGGCACTCAGCGGCTCGGTGCGCGTGCTGCGGGGTAGGTCCGGTACCGCTGACTGTTCGATCCCTCTGGACGTCTCGGATAAGCACCTTAAATCGTCCATCCGCCATCTCGTACAGATGCAAGGCCCATATATGATTCATGGTTGCTGTATCCCGTTCTCCGAATAACAGTGACATGTTGCGCAATGTGGCTCAGTGGAATGATCGTAGGTTGGTGGCTCGTTGGCTTTCTGAGCGTGCTTCTCTGCAAATTCACACGCCTCACAAATGCCGCATTGGCACAACTTGGCTCGCGCTAGTAGCTCCTCACCATAAGGTGTGAGAGGTGCCGGAAGTCGAGGCTTTCGCGCGTAGTACTCGGCCAATTTATCTACGCAAGGGGTGCAAAACTCGGTATCCCCGAATATCTCGGCTATCCATGCTTCGTACTCACCGACGATGTCCGGCTCCGCTCTCTCGTCTCGGGAGCGTTCGCTTTGAGCGCCTCAGCCAATTCCGTCTCAAGCGCTGCGTATTCCTCCTGTGCATCTGAGACGTGTGCTTCGTGTTTGGCGTTTAGCCGGTCTATCTCGTCGGCGCTGGATCGCATGAGCTTCTGCGCATAGTCCCACGAGCATTGATCCAGCGAGGCGACATGGCGCAGTTCCTCGACATGGGTCATCGTCTTTGAGGTGAGCGGCTCCCGATCTCGTGGAGGAACAGGAAACCCGTCGGGCATATCTTGAGAACTCATGCTGCCTCCACCCATTTGTCCCATTCAGCCTTTGTGTAACGCCTTACTTTCCCCGGTGCGCCGAACCAATGAACCCAGCAACGTGTGCAGACCCGGTTGATACGCCGGGCGAGCACGAACGGTCCTTTCTTCGACGGAGTGGCCTTGTCGTAGTCCATGGTCACGATGCTCGGACGGTCGCAACACTTCTCCGATGGACGCTGTCGGTCAGACATGTGTCGCACTCCGCTTTTGTGCGCGTCTCAGCCGCTGCCGTTGACGGGCACGCGCTCGATATTCAGGTTGTTGCATGCGTATACGATTGCATTCCTTGCAGCCGCGTGATCCGGCTCGTTGACCGGCAGTAGCTGGCCGGACATACGTGTTCTCGGGTGTATATTCATGCCCTTTGGGGCAATGTGTCTTACTGCGCCAGTAGTGGCCACCTTTGGCCACTAGATCAAGCATGTTGGCGCCATTGTCTCCCAGCCAAAGATGGTCAGGGTTGCAACAACGTTTTACATCACATCGATGGCAAACATGCTGCTCTGTCGTGAGCACGGCGTTGTGCACGACCTCGTACATTTTGCGGTGAACGCGCGTGCCGCGACCACGATAGGTGGTTTCACCATATCCGTTTTCCTTTATGAAACCCTGCCATATCCAGCAGCCACGCTCCGATTGCACTGTACGAGACCGTACTCGATTCAGCCATCGTGCGTTGTAGGCAGCGTCCGTGAACCTATAACCGGACCTTCCTATGGTGCGGACCTTGTCTGTCGAAACCGACAGGGAATCTTCGGTCCGAGAGTCATGCGGCACGGCGCTTCTCCTTCGGGTGTTCGTCATCCCACTGCAAACGGAATCTCAGGCGGGCCGCAGCAACATGAACCGCTTCGCGCTCCTTGTACGTCCCTCCATGCCACCATGCCTTGCGTAGTGCCTTCAGCAGTTTGCCAAGGGTAGTGTTCGGCGGGTTCTGGCAAAGCTCACGGCCTCTGATCCAGATTTGAGCGTCGTCGGCGTCGAACGCCATCACCGCCAGCCTTGCGGCGTCACGGACTTCATGTTCTGCAGGGATGTGCTCATTGGGCATCGGCTGGCTCCAACGCGGCGTGGGCGATCACGAGCGCGGTTCGATGCGCGAGATAGTCTTCCGGCCAGTCCTTGCGATCTTCCTCACGCCAGAGATCCGGACATAGCGTTTCGTCAGCAATCATCTGCAAGGCGTTGCGCAGACGCGCAATCTCGGTCTCGTAGCACTCGCTGGTGTGCTTCTTCCCGTAACTGCCGTTGGGACATTTGCAGTTGCGCTCTGTGGAAGTCCGTGCGACTGTTGGATCAGAAGGGGATTTCATCAGTGATGTCCCTAGTTTCATCCGGGTTGCCGCCTTTCTTCAGGTAGTCGATATGCTCCCTAACTGCTGCCACGACGTGTTCCCACTTGATAAAAGGGCCGGTGAATATCTTGTCGTTCCCACGTTCGCCAAAAAACGTGATGGGCCTTTGTGAAGGGAAGATCAGATAGCCTCCGGCATTGAACTCGCCGTGGAAGCCTCTCTCTCGAAACCATGGATCGAGCGAGCAATGACCTGCGAGGCACGCCACAGTGCCGCAGTCGGTCCGGTGTCCCCAGTCGCTCATGTCGAAATGCTTGGTACGCTCGTGCTCGTCCATCCCGAGAAGTACGCGCAGGGCTTGCTCCCAGCGCTCGACATAGGGGCTCGTTTCAGTGGGGAGCGGCTCGCTATTGGATGTAGTCATCCCTTCACCTGTGCGGTGACCTTGAGCGAGTTGATCAGCTGCTCCAAGTTGATCTTGACGGCCTTCTCGATGCCGCCAGCGATGGCCGAATTGGCCGTCTGCAGCGCCTGCTTCATCGCCGTCTCAATGTGATAGTGCAGGTGCTTCTCGATCAGGAAGGTAATGCGAGTGCTCTGCTTGCGCCAGTTGTAGCTGTCTTGGCTCTGGCTTTTCCCTTCGTAATTGACCTCTTCCTGGATATAGGCTTCCGCGCGCTGGATGAGGTACTCGATGAAGGTCACCGGGGAACCTTGCTTCTCGCCCCACTTGTTGGTGGTCTGCAGAACCAGATTCTCGATGTACGAGGTAACTCGCGGCAGAACATGCTTCTCGCCGATGGCATTGATGGTCTCGGTGACGTGCTTGCGCAGGCGCTCCTCAAGCTGCTTCTTGAATTGCGAATCGTCGTAGCACTCCTCGCCGTCTTCATCGAAAGACTTGCCGGCCAGAATCTGCTCAGCCAGGCGCTCGATCAGGCGCTCCTGCAAATCTTCCTTCGTGAACCCCAGCGATTCCAACGTAACTGCGTTCATATTATTTCCTAAGTATTTGATATACAGACCATCTTCTCGGCCAGACCTTGGACTCTCATTGGCACTGCTCCAACAGATACTCCATCGCGCGCTCCACCAGTTTGCGGGCCTGCCGCGGCATGATCTGCAACCGCTCGCCGATCTGCTCGTAGCTCAGTGCGTCCTCTCTCAGCAGGCGCAGAGCCTCTCGAGTTTTCGGCGGCAGCTCCTCGACCGCACGCTCAAGCACTGCTAGCTCGACGGCGGTCACTGCGGATCCACGAAGTTCATGAAGCGCCACCACCACCACAGGAACGCAACATTCCCCGCGAACCACCATGCGAGCAACCAGATCATTCGCGGGGCCTCCACAGAATGATCATCACGACCAGTCCGCCGACCATCAGCAGGCACAGCAGCTTCAGGATCGATTCAACGGTCACGGCCCTTTCCTCGGCAGACGTAATAGCGGCCGTCTGATGGGCTGGCGGCGATCGGGGAGGGCGAACGAGGGCCGAGGATCGCGTGTGCTGCGTTTGTGCTTTGGTGATGCAGGAGACCGCAGCGCGGTGCTGCTTTCGGCAGACCCTGGCGATTCTAAGTCTTTGAATTTACTAAAAAGAACCGCGTTCGCAATGCGAAGGTCGAGGGTTCGATTCCCTTCCGCTCCACAGGAAATCACGCTGTTTTGCGCTTCTTCGATGATTTTGTCGTGTGCGCCCATTGTGCGACCTTTTCTGCGGCTGATGCTGCATGAGATGGCGCCAGG
>Ga0207680_10001575_pt1 | contig 10742 bp, 10 predicted proteins | sample KBSS23metaG_FD_184321 | JGI IMG/M metagenome (GOLD analysis project Ga0207680, IMG submission 184321) | Switchgrass rhizosphere microbial communities from Kellogg Biological Station, Michigan, USA - KBS S2-3 metaG (SPAdes) (version 2) | ecosystem: Host-associated > Plants > Roots > Rhizosphere... | reverse complement strand
GTACTTCGCAAACGAGACGGAGGTTTCGGTCGAGAAGTTGCTGGACCAGTCGTCGTAGAAGTTCACCACACCCTGCTGCAGCTTGCGGTTCTGTGTGTACCAATAGCTGGACAGGCCGAGCTGCGGCGCACTGCCGACGAAGTTGCCCTGGATGATCGGCTGCGAACCCTTGGTCTGGTCGTAGCGGAAGCTCATGCGGTGGCCATCGGCGATGTTCCAGTCGATCTTCGCGAGCGCGCGCTTTTCGTCCTGGTTCGGCGCGGTCGCGGTAATGTCGCCAGGCTGCATGCCGTCACCCTTGGCGATCGAGATGATCTGGTCGAGCTGAGCCTGGCTGATCGGCACGATATTGTCGCGGCCCGAACCGCTCGGACCGAAACTCGGCGCCGGCGCATCGAGCTTGGATTCTTCCAGGTCGAGGAAGAAGAACAGAGTGTCCTTGATGATCGGACCACCGAGCGAGACGCCGCCGGTCCATTTCTGCGTGTAACCGCGGAAATCGGTGTCGTTGCGGCCATTGCCGGTAAGGTCATTCGCATTCGTGTAGGCGTAGTAGGCGGAACCGTGGAAATCGTTCGTGCCGCTCTTGGTGACGATGTTGATTGCCGCGCCGACCGCACGCTTGTTGGTGACGTCGTAGTTCGCGGTCGAGATGTTGTATTCCTCGATCGCGTCGTACGACAGCGGCTGGTTCTGCGACGGCAGGCCGTTTGCTTCCAGGCCGAACGAATCGTTCGTCGGCACCGCATCGATGGTGATGTTGTTGTAGCGGTTGTTCTGACCGAGCGCGCTGATCTGGGCGAAACCGCCGGCGGCGTTGTTGTTGGTCAGGGTAATGAACGGATCCATGCGCGCGATCTGCTGGATCGAACGGTCCGGGTTCGGCAGGACTTTTAACTCGCGGTTGCTGATGTTGACGCTGACACCCTTGTTGTCGGCCTGGAACGTCTGCGCCACCGAACTCGCGGTGACGGTCACGGCGCTCAGTTCGGTCGTCGCCGAGCCAAGGCTCAGGTTCAGCGTGGCTTCCTGCGCCAGTTGCAGATAGACATCATTCTGCTCAGCGCTCTTCAGGCCGTCCTTGGATGCGGTAACCTTGAACGGGCCGCCTACGCGCAAACCCTGCGCGGCGAAGCGACCTTCGGCATTCGTGGTTTCCGTGCGCACCGTGTTGCTGGGCACGTGCACGATTTCCACGCTGGCACCGGCAACCGGGTTGCCCGCGGGGTCCGTCACGCGGCCGGCCAGCGCGGAAGAAGTGTTTTGTGCATATGCGCTGGACATGCCGACGACGATGGCCAGCAGCCAGAGCACGAGTTGCATCCCAATTCGTTTGTTCATGTGTGAGTCCCAGATTGTCGACCGATCGCCGCCATGCCCCAATCGGGGTCGTCGGCCTTGCTTTGTTGCGGATTTGCGCAATGTCGCGGTTCGGCCAAACAGCCGTCATCGCGGGACACGCGGTAACGATAGTTTAACAGGAAAGTTGTGTCAGTTCCGTGACTGCTAGGGAATTTCCAGAGACAGCACGCTAACTGCCCAGATACGCCGCCACACCATCCAGAAACATCTGCACCGACAGCGCAACGAGCAGCATGCCCATCAGGCGTTCGATCGCGGTGAGCACGCTCACACCGAGCCAGCGGAACAGATACGTGGAGGAAAACAGAATCAGCGCGGTCGCGAGCCAGGCGCAGAACAGCGCGATGCTCCAGTCGGCGGTGCGGCCGGGCTGCGAGTTCGTCATCAGCATCAGCGCCGCCATCGCCGAAGGTCCGGCGACGCCGGGAATCGCCATCGGCACGATGAACGGTTCTGTGCCCGGACTGTCGCCGAAAATGCCCTCGCGCGGCGGAAAAATCATCTTCACGCCAATCAAAAACAGAATAATTCCGCCGGCGATGCTGATCGATTCGGGTCGCAGCTGCAGCGCCTTGAGCACGAAGCCGCCGCCGAGCAGAAATGCGAACAGGGCGGCGAGCGCGATGATCAGTTCGCGCACGAGCACGCGCCGGCGACGCTCGGGCGCCACGTTCTTGAGCAGGCTCAGGAACAGCGGAATATTGCCGAGGGGGTCCATGATCAGGAACAACAGGATGCCGGCGGAAAGCGTGGTCAGGCTGTGATCCATCTCAGGACCTCAGGTCGAGCACTTGGCCGCGCGCCGACGTTCCGGCGGCACTCAGCAGATAGACGACCGCGTCGGCGGCCGCGTCGGGAACCGGCAGTTCCAGGGTGTTCTCGCCGTAATACGCGGCGCGGCGCAACGCGGTGCGCATCGGCATCGGCAATAGCGTGCTGACACGTATCGAGGTATTTTCCAACTCGTCATGCAGAATCGATGCGATTCCTTGCAAACCGCGCTTGGCGACGCCATAGCCGCCCCAGTGCGCCCGGCCCATGCGCTCGGGATCATCGAGCACGAAGACGACACTCGCATCCGGCGCATTCTGCAACAGCGGCAAGCAGGCTTGCGTCAGCAGGAACGGCGCCGACAGGTTCACGTGCAGCGCGCGCAGCCATTCGTCGGGCGCGATGTTCGCGGCCGGCTGCAGGCCGGTGAAATGCGCAGCGGCGTGCACCAAGCCATCGAGCCGCCCGCATTCGCGCTCGATGGTCGCAGCCAGCTGCCCGTAATCATTCGGCGACGCGCCGGACAGATCCAGCGGATAAATTGCCGGTTGCGCCAGCCCGAGTGCGGCTGCCTCGTCGTATATTTTTTCCAGACCGCGCACTTTGCGCCCAAGCAGGACCGCCGTGCCGCCCGCGCGCGTGACTGCGAGCGCGCTCGCGCGACCCAAACCGCCGGTCGCGCCGGTGATCAACACCACGCGCTCACGCAGGCAGCCGGGGCTGGCGCTCGAGCCCTGCGGCAGGCGCGCGTGACGATGCGCAGACATTGCTCAGTTTTTCTTCGCTTCTTTGACCATGCGCTCGAGCTCGCCGCTTTCGTAAAGTTCGAGCGTGATGTCGCAGCCGCCGATCAATTCGCCATTGATGAACAATTGCGGAAACGTCGGCCAGTTGGAATAGCGCGGCAGATTTGCGCGCACGTCCGGGTCTTCGAGCACATTGACCGAAGCGAATTCGGCACCGACGGCTTTGAGCACCTGCGCCGTGCGGCTGGAAAACCCGCACATCGGAAACTGTGGCGTGCCCTTCATGAACAGCACGACGGGATGGGAGGAAACGGTCTGCTTGATGCGTTCCAGGGTGTCCATGATCTTTGCTTGCATTTAGGCATTGGCGCGCTGCGCCGGGGAACGCACATTGTAACAGTGCGACTGAGCTTATACTTGCGGTTCCGGCCGACACAAAACAAGGAGAAACATCATGGCGATCGAACTTCCTGCCCTGCCGTGGGCACGCGATGCACTGGCCCCGAACATCTCCGCCGAGACAATCGACTACCACTACGGCAAGCATCACCAGACCTACGTCACGAATCTCAACAACCTGATCAAGGGCACCGAGTTCGAAAACCTCGACCTCGTCGCCATCGTGAAGAAATCCCAGGGCGGCATGTTCAACAACGCCGCGCAGGTGTGGAATCACACGTTCTACTGGAACAGCCTCTCGCCGAAAGGCGGCGGCGAACCATCCGGCAAACTCGCCGATGCGATCAAGAAAGCGTTCGGCGGCTTCGACAAGTTCAAGGAAGAATTCTCGAAAATCGCCGTCGGCACGTTCGGCTCGGGCTGGGCCTGGCTCGTGCAGCGCGCCGACGGTGGCCTGGCTTTGGTCAGCACCAGCAACGCCGCCACGCCGATTACCGGCACCGACCGCCCGCTGCTCACCTGTGACGTCTGGGAGCACGCGTACTACATCGATTACCGCAATGCGCGGCCGAAGTATGTCGAGGCGTTCTGGAATCTGGCGAACTGGGAGTTCGCTGCCGCGCAGATGGCCTAGCGCCCGACGGCAGCGACGCGGTCCGGCCGCGTCGCAGAAATATTCCGGGCTCGCCCTCGGCGGCCCGGAATAACCGTCAGATGATCCCCAAAAACTTCAAGACGCCGGCCACGATCACGCCGACAACCACCAGGCCCGCCACGATCCACATGCCGCCACCGCTGGCCGCTTTGGGCTGAGCGACCACGACAGTCGGCGCCTCGCTGCGCTGCATGGCTGCGCTTGGCCCCATCTGCTCCGGTGACATCAGCATGAAACGCACCGTGTCCAGGCGCAACTCGTCGCCGGGTTTCATCAGACTGCCGCCGTGTACACGCTGGTTGTTGACGAACGTGCCGTTCGCCGAACCCATGTCTTCGACCATGACGCCGTCGGGGACGACCTGCAGCTTGGCGTGATGCCGCGAAATCTCATCGCTAGCGATGCTCACGTCGCACTCGGCGCTGCGGCCGAGGGTGAGCGTGCCGACCACGCCAAAGGTCTTGCCGAAGGTGGGCCCAGAGACGCCGCGCATCACGAACTTTGGCAGCGCCGCACGCACGCGGGTACGCCCGTTGTCGTCTTCGGGTGGACTCGGTGATGGCGGGCGCCGCGGCGGCGCTGGCGCAGCTTTCTCGGAAGCGACGACGCGACAGCCAACCTTGCCGAATAGCAGCAAGTCACCCGCCTTGAAAGGCGCATCGGCAATGATCTGCCTGCCGTTCAGAACGATGACGGCCGCTGCTTCCAATGCGCGCACCGACGCCTGCTCGCCGCGGACCAGCAACGCGCAATGTCGACCGGCAATACCCGGAGCCGCCAACATGATCTGGCAGTCCGGCGCGGAACCGACAATGCATTCTCCGTCCTTGAGTTCGACCGGTTCGTGCTCGCCGGCCGGGAACAGCAGCTTCATCGCGGACCCCATTTCTTTGGCAATGAGCCCAAGTATAACGGGTTATTTTTCCAGATCGCGGGCGATGCGGAAGCCGATCGTATTCTGCGCCGCATTGTTGCCGCGGAAGTCGTTCGTGTCGGTCGCGTCCTTGGCGGCCCACGACCGCCCGCGCGCGACATTCTTGCCGCAACCCTCGCCCGCCTTCGCGCCGATGCCACAGGCATCGATCCAGACCCGCACCTTGCCGGACGCGGTGCGGGCACGATCGAATTCACCGGAGGTAGGCAGCCGGTAGCGCTTGCCGGTTTCGCGGCTGAGCCACTGCGCGTAGGCAATGGCCTGCGCGATGCTGACGCAAACGACCGGCTGGTCATCGCCCCATTCGCCGCCTTCGATGCCGGGCTTCTGCCAGTCGCGTCCGCCCGAACCGCTGAACATTCTCTCGCGATCACCGCACTCGGCGTCCTTGGCGAATTGCGCGTTGCCGGCCGCATTCCAGAAACGGCGGAACTCGCCGCGCGTGACCTCGTGCCGCGCCACCGCGACTTTCGCATCGAGCACCACGAGTTCCGGTCCTTGCGTGCCGTCGCCGGACTTATCGCGAAACGCGAAACCCGGCTCGCCGATCATGGCGACGTACTTGATGCCATCGCGCGCCTGGGTGCTATCAGGATCCAGCAGCAATGCTTTTTCGTACGCGGTTTTCGCGCCGGACTTGTCCCAGGCGGCAGCCGCGACCTTGCCTTTGTCCAGCCATGGCGCGGCCGCTTTCTGGCGCGACAGCGCAATCAGTCGTGCCGTATCTACATCGTCCGGCACCGCCTTGTCGACGTCGGCGGCGCGTTTGAGATACTGATCGAACTGCGCCATGTCGCCGCCGGCCAGATTCTTGTCGGCGTAATCGATGTACTTCTTCGCGATGTCGGCAATGCCCTGCCGCGCCTGTTTGCTTTTCGGCTCGATGCGCAGAGCGAGACGGAATCGTTCAAACGCGTTGTCGCCCGGGGGACTGGTCAAACGCTGCGCGGCGAGCGCGACGCGACCGGCGCGGATCGCGTCCTCGAGCGGATCGACGACGGTCGGAAACTGGTTTGCCAGATCTGCTGACAGACCGCCGCCGGTTTGTGCTTCATTGGCATCGATAACGTCCATCGCCGACACCGGCTGTGCCGGCGGCGCGGCGATCGGGGTGATCGCAGATTCCGCGGGCAAGGCGGTGGTAATCGCCGCAGCCGTTGGCTGCGTCGTGGAGACTGTGCTGGCCGGCGGCGTGGAAGTCGCGGCCGGTACGATCGCCGCGGCCACCGGCAACTGTAGCGGTGCACGTTTGCTGCTGCGCGAAAGCAGTGCAAATCCGATCAAGGCGACGCCGGCGCCGAGGATCAACAATGGCCAGAAGCGCGCAAGACTGCTGCGCGGCGCCCTCGTCGCTGCGATCGGCGGCGCGGATTTCTGCAGAACCGGCGCATGCACGGCGGCCGGCTTCGCTGTGGGTATCGGCGCCTTGGCTTCCGCAGCGGGCGCACGCTGCATCACCCGGGTGGTCGCGTCGTTGACCTCCGCTGGCGACGGCGCGGCCGCGACGGGGGTGGCAGCCGGAACGGCGTCCTCACGGAACAGCGCCGCATATTGCGGCACCACCGCAGCCATGGCGTCGAGGAACTGCTCGATATTGGCGTAGCGATCTTTGGGATCCTTCGCCAGCGCGCGATCGATCAGCGGCTGCCAATGCACGAATTGCGTGGGCAGCCGCGGAATCGGTTCGAACACGTGCGCATAGGCGACAGCAAAACCGTCGGCACCATCGTACGGAGGCCTGCGCGCGAGTCCGAAAAACGCGAGCACGCCCAGGCTGTAGATGTCCGAACGCGAATCGACGTCACCGCCGCGCGCCTGCTCCGGACTCATGTAGTGGCTGGTGCCGACCGAGAAGCCGCTGCTCGTGACGTGCCCGCCGGTGACAGTCGCGAGCGCAATGCCGAAATCGGTAAGCACCGGATTGTTGTTCGCATCGAACAACACGTTTCCGGGTGCGACGTCGCGATGCACGTAGCCACGCGCATGCGCGTAACCGATTGCACGGGCCACACCGGCGAGCGTGAGCACGAGTTCGCGCTCCTCGATGCCGCGCTGCACGCGCGAAGCCAGATCGCCGCCGGCCAAGTATTGCATCGAGAAGTAATGCAGCTGCGCCGGCGTGACGCCGACGTCGTACACCGCGACGATATTCGGATGCGCCAGCGAAGCGAGCATGCGCGCTTCCTGCAGGAAGCGCTTGGAGAATTGCGGGTCCGCCGCGAGCGCCGGCGCCATGACCTTGATCGCCACTTCGCGCTCCAGCGACGTCTGCACGGCCAAATGTACGCTGGCCATGCCGCCGGTGCCGATTTCGCGCTTGATCTGATAGCCCGGGATTTCGATCACCTGGCGCCCCTCGCTGCCCGTGTCAGAGCGGCATTGTAGCCAAAACAGACCGCGTCTCACCCGGAACCGGCTCACATCCGCTTGCATCGACGAACGCGCGCACCGCACACTGCGCCGATGTACGACACCTTGCTGCCGCTGCTCGTCATCCTTGCCGCGTTCTACCTCTGGCACAACGCACTCCGCGCCCGCGAACAGGCGCGCGCGCTCAGCGCCAGCCTGTGTGCGCGTGCCGGCATCCAGCTGCTGGACCAGAGCGTGGCGTTGCGCCGCGTGAGCCTGCGCCGGATTCCGGGCGAAGGATTGCGCTTGCTGCGCTGCTATCGGTTCGACGTGAGCACCGACGGCAACGATCGCCGCCACGGCAGCCTCGACATGCTCGAAGGCGAAATCACGTCATACGACCTGCCGGTACACGAGGCCACACAAGCGCCGGCGAGCGGCAATGTGATCGAGCTGCGACCGTCGCGGACCGTGCAATGACCACACCGTTCGCGTTGAGCGTAGCTTGCGCAGCAAGCGGAGTCGAAACGCCATCGACCCTTCGACTCCGGCGCTTCGCGCCTACGCTCAGGGCGAACGGATGAGTTATTTCACGACGCGCAGATGCTGACCTTTTTTCAGCGGGGTTACTTCGCTGGTCGGCGGCTGCGGCGGCTGGTTTTCTGCCGGGAACATCATGCCCTGCCCGTTTTCGTGCGCATAGATCGCGAGAATCGCCGCCATCGGCACGTCGACGGCGCGACTGACTCCGGAAAAACGCGCCATGAAGCGCACACGGTCCATGCCCAGCTCCAGCTGCGCGACTGCGCGCGCGGCGACATTGAGCACGACGCGACCGTCCTTGACCGCACTCTGCGGCACGTCCACGCCGGGCGCTGCAGCATCGACGAGGATGTAGGGCGTCAGGCCGTTATCGCTGATCCAGTCGTACATCGCGCGCAGCAGATACGGGCGATTGGAAGTCATACCCAGGGTTTTCATGTCATGGCTCACGCAGCAGTTTCTCCTCAGGCGTGAGGCTGCGGGTAAAGCCCGGGTTGCGGAAGATGCGCTCGCCGTAGTCGATGATCACGTGCGCCTCGCGCGGCAGCGCGACGCCGAGGCTCGGCAGACGCCAGATCAAAGGTGCCAGCGCACAATCGGCCAGCGAGAGTTCGGGGTTGAGAAAAAATTTCGCCGCCTTGAACAACGGCAAGCTCGACAGCAATGCTTCGCGCAGACGCTTGCGCGCAGTCTCTGCCGGCCGGCCGCCGGCCTGGATCTGGGCAACGAACGGCAGCCAATCACGTTCGATGCGCACACTGGCCAGGCGCAGCCGCGCGCGCGACAGCGGATCGACCGGCATCAGCGGCGGATGCGGATAGCGTTCGTCGAGGTATTCGCAGATGACGCCGGTGTCGTAGAGCACGAGGTCGCGATCGACCAGCGTCGGCACGCTGTTGTACGGATTGAGATCGAGCAGGTCTTCCGGCGGGGATTTCGGATTGACGATCTCGAGATCGTAAACCACGCCTTTGGCGGCCAACACCAGACGCACGCGATGGCACTGCACATCGTCGTTGGCCGAATACAGGGTCAGAATGGTACGCGATCGTTGACTCAAGGCCATGGAGGTCCCTCACGTCCCCTGCCCGCGGGCGCGGGCCAGGGCGGCGCGGAGCCGCCCCTGCCGACCGTTGTACAAATTTACACCTTGTTTAGCAAGGGGCAGCGCGGCAGCGCGGCCATTCCGCGGGACTTTCCCTCAGTGCACGTCTTTCCAGTACTCGTGCTTCAACAGCCACGCGAGGAAAGTAAACAACGCCAGGTACAGCACCACCCAGACGCCCATGGCTTCGCGCTTGAGTTTGGCCGGCTCCCCGGCATAGTCGAGGAACGTGGTGAGATCACGCGCGGCTTCATCGAACTGCCCCGCCGACAACTTGCCCGGGCTCGCCGGTTCCAGCCTTACAACATGTGATTCTTCGCCGGGCTTGGCCGTGGACATCACGGCGCGCTGCGGACCCTGCAGTTCCCACAGCACGTTCGGCATCGCTACGCTCGGAAACACCGTGTTGTTCCAGCCGGTCGGGCGGCTGGGATCCAGATAAAACGACTTCAGATAGGTGTAGATCCAGTCCGGTCCCTTGGCGCGCGCTTCCAGCGACAAATCCGGCGGCGTGTTGCCGAACCAGGCCTTCGCATTGTCGCCCGGCATGTTCGTGAGCACCTGGTCGCCGATTTTTGCGCCGCTGAAAGCGAAGTTCCTGAGCACGTCGTCCCGGCTCAGATGCAGGTCGTCGGCGAGCTGCGAGTAGCTCACGTACTTGAGCGAATGACAGCCGGAGCAATAGTTGAAGTACAGGCGCGCGCCACTCTGCACCGAAGCGATATTGCCCACGCGCGACTGCGCGTTCTCCAGTGCGGCGCCTTCTTCGGCGCCGGCCGTGCCGGCAAACAGCGCCGCGGCGATGACGAGGCTCTTGATGATCATGTTCTTAAGCATGCGTGGTCACCCGATCCGGCACCGGCTTGGTCTTCTCGTAGCCGAAGGCGGTGTACACGTAGAGGAAGGCGAAGAAGCCGAAGTAGATCGCCAGCAGGAACCAGCCGAAATGCATCTCGATGCCGGACACGTCGGCGTTCGCGCCAAAGATCGCCGGAATCCACTCGCCCGACTTGCCGGCGCCGATCGCACCGAACAGCAGGAACGTGACTGTGAACAGGCCGAGTGCAATCTTGTAGCCGCGGCCGCGGTAGCGGATCGATTTCACCGCGCCACGGTCGAGCCAGGGTACGAGGAACAACAGGATGATCGACGCAAACATCGCCAACACACCCAGACCCTTGCTCGGGATCACGCGCAGGATCGCGTAGAACGGCGTGAAGTACCACACCGGCTTGATCTCGGCCGGCGTGACCAGGCTATTGGCGGGGATGAAGTTGTCGGGCTCGAGGAACCAGCCGCCGAGCGTGGGCTGGAAGAAGATGATGAACGCGCACAGGATCAGGAAGAAGCCGACGCCAAACAAGTCCTTGACCGTGTAGTACGGATGGAAGCGGATGCCGTCGAGCGGCACGCCGCTGGCATCTTTCTTCTTCTTGATTTCCACGCCATCGGGATTGCTCGAGCCGACTTCGTGCAGCGCGGCGATATGCAGCACGACCAGCAGCAGCAATACGAGTGGCAGAGCGATCACGTGCAGCGCGAAGAACCGGTTCAGGGTCGCGTCGGCCGGGTTGTAGTCGCCCATGATCCACTGCACGAGCGTATCGCCGATCCATGGGATCGCACCGAACAGCGAGATGATCACCTTGGCGCCCCAGAACGACATATTGCCCCACGGCAGCACATAGCCCATGAAGCCTTCGGCCATCAGTGTGAGGAAGATCAGCATGCCGAGCAGCCAGACCAATTCACGCGGTTTCTTGTACGAGCCGTACATCAGGCCGCGGAACATGTGCAGATAGACGACGAGGAAGAACATCGAGGCGCCGGTCGAATGCATGTAGCGGATCAGCCAGCCCCAGTCGACATCGCGCATGA
>Ga0207680_10001572_pt1 | contig 10765 bp, 9 predicted proteins | sample KBSS23metaG_FD_184321 | JGI IMG/M metagenome (GOLD analysis project Ga0207680, IMG submission 184321) | Switchgrass rhizosphere microbial communities from Kellogg Biological Station, Michigan, USA - KBS S2-3 metaG (SPAdes) (version 2) | ecosystem: Host-associated > Plants > Roots > Rhizosphere >... | reverse complement strand
CCTCTGGATGGCCGCTGCTGCGACTCGATCCAAGGGCGGTGAACCGATGACGATCGTGACTTTCGCGGGAAAGATCCATTCCGCGCCTGTCCATTTCGATTGCTTGGGTCGTGGGATGATCAGCGGACCAACGCGCGGCGTTTTTGCAGCGATCGAGATGCCAAGGAGACTGGCGAGGAGCATCTGCTGTGTTGACGCGACCGGGTGCCCCATTCGTGCGAGCACTGCACAATAGGGTCAGGATGAAGCGATGTCCTGCGCCCTGGGCGATCATGGTCTGCGAGATTTGGCTCGTTAGCATGATCCTCATGCTTTGTTGGGGCATCTTGGGTGGGGCACCTGTTGCAGTCGCAAACTACCATTACGCACTCGGCCCAGCGCTTGGCGCATTGATCTTCGTCGAGCGGACGGTACTGCTGCAAAGGTGGTCATTCATTGTGCTCGGGTTAATCGCGATCTATATGGCGGGTGGATGTTGGTTCGCGACTCTGTTTGTTATCGTTGACGAACGATCGTGGGTGGTCTATTCGATCTGGCATACCGTTGCGTGTATCGCTCTGTGGTGTTGCGTCTTCGCAAAGGAGAAGGACGACGAGGAGCGTCAAGCACGACGCAAACTCGCATTGAGAACGTCACTTGGATCAGCGGCAATTGCATTGGTTATCGCCGCGGTACTGTTCTATAAGAGTTTTCAGGCTCCATCAATCTCGGTGGGCCGTATCGCGAAGCGGAGTGAACTCACGGGGCTGTGGTACGGAACTCGGCCGTCAAAAACGCCTCACATTCAGGCGTTTGTGCTGACCTTGATGACGGACGGGACAGGCAGCTTCAAGGCGTATAAGAAGGCTCACAACCCGGGGTTCAAAGTGCAATGGTTGTTGCGTGGGAACAGTCTTCACATATCGATTTGGCGTCAGCCTAATCGCACGTTCGTCCCAGTTCTCGCCGACGATGCGCACGCGCTGTTCTTGCAGCCTACGAGCCTCGACGGGGTTAGCAATTTCAAACGGGAACCGTACAACGTCATCACCGGTACCGGCGAATGAACATTTGGCTTTTGAATGGATCCCGACTACAATAGATGTGCTCCCGATGCGCCGGGAAGGAAGAGCGTTCGATGAAACGAATACCTCCGAAATGGGCGCAAGCAGTTTGTATCGTTTGGCCGTGCGCAGCCATCTTCGAGCTGCTATCTGGATTTCTCACCGGATCCCCGCTGTGGATCCGCTATCTCGAGATTCCCCTCATTGTCTTCGTTGCTCTCCAGGCGTTTATTCTTTATGGTGTGGCGCGCGTCCGCCTCTTCGGATACTACTGGCTTAGCTTTTGCGCGGGTCTGTATGCAATCTACACACTCACGATTCCTCTTACTTACGGTGTTGCTGAGTTTGTGCTTGCTCTCGCGGGAAATCTTGCCGTGATCGCGGGCTCGGTCTGCATCCTCCGGCTTCGTGACATCGACCAAGACCTATCTTCACTGAAGCTCTTTTCTAGGAAGCTTGCTTTTGGCGCAAGTCTGTGCCTGGTAGTCGCCTGCGGCTTCACCTTTGCGAGCAGTTACTATTGCCCTGCGCCGAAAACTGGACGACTGGCAACGAGAGAAGATGTGATTGGAGAATGGTGGGGCGTGAAACAGAATTACATGAAGGATATGCCGGAACTCAGCATCCAGCGATTAACCTTCCTTTCTGATGGGAGAGGCAGCGTCGCCTATGGCTATCAGTTGTCGTATCCACCCGATGCTGGAACGTATTGGCTGATGAGGGGGAATCGCATCCACACGTCATCCATGTTCACGGACGCGTGGTCGGAACAATCATTCTGCGCGCAGCTTTCCAAGGACGGCGGCACAATGACCATAGCGGGGAAGCCATTGTTTCGTGTGCAGACCTACTACAAATCCGATTCGGTGGAAGGGAAGCGGCTAGCCGCCCTGGGAGCAAAGTATCTAAAAGAATTTAATTCGCGCAAATGACTTCGTGGAGACTCAAGGCTTTACTGTGTCCCAGGTCAGTTTCGCGAGCACGGCGATAAGCACGATCAAGAAGAGTGTGCGAATAAACGATCCGCCGTGTTTGATCGCGAGTCGAGACCCGACCATTCCGCCTGCGACGTTCGCGACGGCCATGGGAATCGCGATGTTGTAGAGGACGGTCTTCGCGAAAATGAAATAAAGGAGTGCGGCAAAGGTCGCCGTAAAGTTGATGAATCGCCCTGTCGCGCTCGCGGATAAGTAGTCGTATCCGAAGAGTCCGACAAGTGCGAACACGAGGAAGCTGCCTGCTCCTGGTCCGAAGAACCCCTCGTAAAATCCGAGCACCGCTCCCATAACGATCGCGATCCCTATTTCTCGCTTGCGTTCGAGCTTAGGAGCGTGGATCTTCCCGATGTCTTTATTGAGGAAGGTGTAAACCGCGACAACTATGAGCAGTACAAGAATGAGCGGCCGAATCAGATTCTTATCCAGCATGCTCACTGTTCTCGCGCCAAGGATGGCAAAGATGAACGCGAGGATCCCGGCAGGTATTGCTACGTTCCAAACGATTTTCTTACTTGCTGCGTAACGTGCGACAGCGGCACCTGATCCGCAGCTCGATGCGAACTTGTTCGTGCCGAAAATCAGGGCGGGAGACGCCCCGGGAAGGAAGATGAAAAGGGCGGGAATGGAAATCAAACCGCCGCCGCCGGCCACCGCATCGACGACGCTCGCAAAGAATCCGAACGCGCAGATGGCTACGAGTGGGGCGGTCACTGTGCTGTGAAGATTACGCGAAACGCTCGCTGCTAGCCGGGCCTGTGTTCACTCGTTTTATCTACTACCTTCAGTTCCTTTCCTGGAATCGGAAAGAGCCAAGCCAATCCATCCTGCTTTCCGCGTTTAGCTCGGCAGACGATCCAGCCTTCCGGTGAAACGAATCCAACGTCTTCCAGTTCGAGACTCATGTCATCGATCACATACTTCAGCGGAGTCCCATTGGACGAGGTGCGTGGCCGAATAAGGGGGAAGTGGCCGCCACCAAAAACATTGACGCCGGTGTTCTGGCCCGTTTGAAAGCCACCTGATCCAATCGAATATTTCGGAAGGTCGTACCACGTGACGCCAAGATCGCTCATCACATCTTCATCGATCTTGGGCCACCAAGTCTTCGGGAACTTCTGGTTGCTCGTTCCGCTAGTCGGCGTCCTCAAAGAAACCGTTACACGCTGAAGAGGGATCTTCCGACCAAGGATGAGATGATTGCGGCTGACAGTGCATTCGTGCGCGGCTGTTGCGTCGGCATTCGTCGCCGCGATCCTATGTCCGTCAAGAAATCCCGCCGGAAACCAATTCAGCCACCTCCCTTTATCGAGCAGCACCTTCGCGCTTACGACGCGTCCTTTCATGACGCAGATAGGTTCTTCATACGACCAATCCACACCGTGATCGTATGTGTGTCCCAGAGCGCTCAAATCTTTATGCGCATCTGCGATCACGAGATTGCTCCATTGCGAATCGAGCTTTACAAACTTCGTTCGAAAGAGAATCAATCGTGGATGGGTGGCCAAAGTGGCGATTGCGGCCGCTATCAACAGCATCAGTAATTTGAACCGCGTGAACGCTCTGTGTATTCCCGAAATGTCGGGGGCCTGCAATAAGAGGCTGGAAACGCGTACAATAGACGTGTAGCTCGCACTCAGCGAAGGTTGCTCGAACAAAAACTCGAGAAAAACAGCCCTAGGGGTTGACTTTCGAGGAGCGACGTGCCTACAATATCCCTTGCGCCTCAACTAAGGGTTGAGGTTTGCACCTTGAAAGCTCCATAGAGGAACAGTCAGGTAAGTCCAAATTACGAAGGTTCGAAAATCAAACGAACCTGTCAAACCAGCCTAGATTCTACGATGCAAATCGGTGGATTTAGATTGGATCATAATTGAGAAAACTAACCCCGTAAGGGGATAGCGGAAACAAACTTTCTTCGGAGAGTTTGATCATGGCTCAGGACGAACGCTGGCGGCGTGCCTAAAACATGCAAGTCGAACGGGATAGCAATATCTAGTGGCGAACGGCGGAGTAATACGTGAACAACGTGCCTTAAAGACTGGGATAGCCAGGGGAAACCCTGAGTAATACCGGATGTGGCAACGAGATGGCATCTTCTCGTTACTAAATGGTTTTTCGCTTTAAGAGCGGTTCACGGCCTATCAGCTAGTTGGCGAGGTAACGGCTCACCAAGGCGACGACGGGTAGGGGGTCTGAGAGGATGATCCCCCCGAGTGGGACTGAGACACGGCCCACACACCTACGGGTGGCAGCAGTTGGGAATCTTGCACAATGGAGGAAACTCTGATGCAGCGACGCCGCGTGGAGGACGAAGGGTCTAGGCTCGTAAACTCCTTTTTTCGGGAAAGACTTAGGACGGTACCCGAAGAATAAGCACCGGCTAACTACGTGCCAGCAGCCGCGGTAAGACGTAGGGTGCAAGCGTTGTCCGGATTTACTGGGCGTAAAGAGCGCGTAGGCGGCTCGTTAAGTGAGAAGTGAAAGCTGTGGGCTCAACCCACAAACCGCTTTTCATACTGGCGAGCTGGAGTGATGCAGAGGTGGATAGAATTCCCGGTGTAGCGGTGAAATGCGTTGATATCGGGAGGAATACCCGTGGCGAAGGCGGTCCACTGGGCATCAACTGACGCTGAGGCGCGAAAGCGTGGGTAGCAAACAGGATTAGATACCCTGGTAGTCCACGCCCTAAACGATGGATGCTAGGCGTAGGAGGTATCGACCCCTCCTGTGCCGCAGCTAACGCACTAAGCATCCCGCCTGGGGACTACGGCCGCAAGGTTGAAACTCAAATGAATTGACGGGGACCCGCACAAGCGGTGGAGCATGTGGATTAATTCGATACTAACCGAAGAACCTTACCCAGGTTTGACATCGAGGGTAAGCCTATGAAAGTAGGCCCTCTCCCACAAGGAGACCCGAAGACAGATGTTGCATGGCTGTCGTCAGCTCGTGCCGTGAGGTGTACGGTTAAGTCCGCCAACGAGCGCAACCCTCGTCCTGTGTTACCAGCGATTAAAGTCGGGAACTCACAGGAGACCGCCGGTGTAAGCCGGAGGAAGGTGGGGATGACGTCAAGTCAGCATGGCTCTTACGCCTGGGGCTTCACACATGCTACAATGGGCGCAACAGAGGGCAGCAATACCGCGAGGTGGAGCAAATCCCAAAAATACGCCCCCAGTTCAGATTGTAGTCTGCAACTCGACTACATGAAGTCGGAATCGCTAGTAAACGCAGGTCAGCTATACTGCGTTGAATACGTTCCCGGGTCTTGTACACACCGCCCGTCAAGTCACCTGAATTGTCTTCACCCGAAGTCCGTGGCCTAACCGTAAGGAAGGAGCGGCCGAAGGTGAGGGGGGTAAGGGGGACTAAGTCGTAACAAGGTACCCGTACCGGAAGGTGTGGGTGGATCACCTCCTTAAGGATCTGCACTTGTCATCTGCACGTCAGAAGGCAACATATCCAGGTCGAGATTTACATTGATTGCCCTCGTGGAGCTTTTAAGGCATCAGGCCTCGGTTCGTATGAACCGGGGCCTGTCTGCTTTTTGATCCGAAGCTTTACGGTTCCCAAGCTTTCTACTTTGTAGATCGAGGATAGGTTCGGGCACAATCCAATGGATATTGCCGGAGTCGTGCCATGCAAACTGACGTCTTTCTCAAGTCGACAGCCGATCAAATGCATAAGCTCATCTCGAAAGTTGAGCGCCTCGTCGGCATGGCAGACGAAGAGACGATCAATAAGAAGCCGACTCCCGATGCATGGAGCATCGGCCAGATCCTCGATCATCTCAACAAGGGACTCGACTACTACCTCCCGGGCATGAGGTCTGGGATGGCCGGCAAGCCGAAGGGCGCCGCCCAGGCGGAGGTGAAGCACTCCTGGTTTGGCCGAATGATTGTCAAGGGCATCGGACCGGGTGGTCATGCTCCCGTTCTCAGGCAGCTACTCCCGGGAAATGGGCCATACAAAAAGGACATTGTTTCGACCTGGACCAGACGCCATGAGGAAATCATTCACCTCACGGAGCAAGCGAGAGGGATCGATTTGTCAGCGGTGAAGATTCGAAATCCATTCTTTAAGTTCGTGCAAATGAACCTCGCGGATTTCTTCGCCATCCTCATCGCTCACGCAGAAGGGCACATCGCTCAGATCGAAGAACGCTCAACTCCGTAAACAAATAATTCACTCGTCCGGCGTTTCGAGCAGCAGGATGAGATCGGAAGCTTGGACTCTCCTCGCGGGCTTGACCGCCAACTCAGTTTGTCGCTGCGGGACGTTCAGTCGAGTTCAGTCGCCAGATCGCGAAGTTGAGACATGACGCGAAGGACACCCAAGCGAGGTACGGAGCCATGAGTGCCGCCGCTAGGGGTGATACTTGCGTGAAGGCGAGAATAGTCGCAGCGATCGCAATCCACAACACGATGATCTCGGCGAAAGCGGCCCCAGGCGATTTCCATCCAAAGAAAATCCACGACCACAAACCGTTTAGGACGAGTTGGATTACGAAGAGCGCGATGGATAGATCTCGGACCGCGCTGTTAGAGTTCCACACATTCCAAGCAGCTACGGCCATCAAGAAATATAAGGCCGTCCATACGGGGCCGAATAACCAATTAGGAGGATTCCACGACGGCTTGCGCAGATTCGGATACCAAGTTTTGAGCGCCCTCGCCGTAGGAATACTGCCAAAGCCCGCTGTCGCAAAGCAAAGGGCTAGCCAAAGGACGAGTGCAAACGGAGATTGCATTTCTAATTAGACGACGGCGGTAAGCCTCGCGCTCTGTATCACGCTGCTTGAGCTAGTTCCAGCTTCAACGCGGTGAAGAACTCGTCGACCGTTTCAAGCCTCTTCACGCGATCGAATCCGTTGAACTCGCCGTGCTTCTGGGCGAGGTTGAGCCACTGTTTCAATCGCTGAACGCCTCGTGGCGAGACGGACCCCTTGTAGTGCTCTGTCCACCCAATCAACATTTCGAGCAGCGTGATCCAATCTGTCATTGGCTCGCTCTTCGATGGCAGACCGAGCTCTCGCGAGATCTGATGTGGTAGCGCCGGATTCGAAAGTGTGCTTCGTCCAATCATGAAGTGCGAACATCCGGTCTCATCACGACACTGTCGGAAATCATCTAACGTCCAAATGTCGCCGTTGGCAACCACGGGGATTCCCAGAGTAGATCGAACGACTCCAATCGGCTTCCAGTACACCGGCGGCGCATATCCTTGCGCGCGAGTGCGCGCGTGAATTGTCAGCCACGATGCTCCGCCTTCGGCCGCCATTGCCGCGTTTTCATAAACCTGATCGATCGAATCCCATCCTAAGCGGATCTTCGCCGAGACAGGAATCTCGGGTGGGACTGCGGCGCGAATAGCGGAAACGATTTCGCGTATTCGGCAAGGATGATTGAGCAAGGTCGCACCGCCGTCATTACGATTAACGGTCGGCGCCGGACAGCCAAAGTTGATATCGATCGCGCGCGCGCCGGCGCGATGCGCGTTCCACGCGGTGTCCGCCATGCGTGTCGCATCTCCACCTAATATCTGCACTTGTACGGGAAGCCCGGTCGGCGTCTTGCAGTCATTCAATAGTTCTGGCACTTCGCGAAGGAAGACCTTCTTCGGCAGGGGCTCGCCACTCACGCGAAGAAATTCGGAAACTGCGAGCGAGAACCCACCTAGTTCCCCCTGCAATGCCCGCATCGGGGCATCGGTGATGCCGTCCATCGGGGCGAGTATCAAGGCGGGGACATCGGGATCTAACATCGGTTGTCGCTAACGCGGAGAGAGAAATGTTCGTTCTCTCCCTTAAGGATATCGCACCCAAGAATAGAGATTCGTAATATTCACGGATTTCCGTTACTATGCAAGTTAGAGGACTTCATGAAAAGCCTATTTGCTCGTAGGACCCCTGAACCCGTTAAGCGCAAGGTTAATCTCGCCGACCCCGAGCGGCTAGCGGCCCTAAAAAGGCTTAAGATCATGGACACACCCCCTGAGGAATCGCTCGATCGACTCACTCGGGTTGCCGCAAAGGTGGTCGGCGCGCCAGTCGCACTTCTGACCTTGGTCGATTCGCATCGACAGTTCTTCAAGAGTGCGTACGGTTTGCCGAAGATCTTCGAGGAGACCAGGCAGACCCCGGTCACCTACTCGTTCTGCCAACACGTCGTGCTCGATCAGAAACCGATGATCGTCAGCGACGCGCGACTCGATCCGCGGCTCAAAGAAAATCCTGCCATCGAAATGCTGGGAGTCCTCGCGTATGCGGGCATGCCCGTGTTCGCCCCGAGTGGCGAACCGCTCGGATCCTTCTGTGTGATGGACACTCACGTGCGCGAGTGGGAGCCGGAGCAAATGGCGATCCTAAAGGATTTGGCCGCTTCCGTGATGGCGGAATTAGATGCACGGCAGATATCTCTCGCCCTCATCGAACAAGAAGAAACGCGCATCGAGCTCGGAGAGGAAATTAGCGACGAGGTGATGGCTGCCGTTCGAGCTCTGATCGTCGACCTCAAGGAGGTCATGCGTGCGAAGACAATTGGTCCTGCGATCACCGATGCAATCCTCAGTACGCATCGCATCGGCGTACGCCTCGGCGATCTCAGTGATGTCGCGAGTTACGCCGCCGACGCTGTTTCTCCGTTGCAGAGAAGAAACTCGGTCAAGGACATGATGCTGAGCGCGGCAAAGAGTCTGGAGAAACTATCCGGCGAACTTCAGGTCAAGATCGAGGTGAATATCCCGCCCGACCTTCCTCTTGTCTTGGCAAACGCTGCTTCGTTGGAACGCGTTTTCAGAATCTTGTTTCGGCAGGCGCTACGCTTCACGGAGCCTGGCGGTCTTGTAAAAGCGTGGGCAAAAGTCGAAGAGCGGATGGTGGCTTGTTACATCTCGAACAGCTCGCCCATGCAGGAAGATTCGATCCATTCAGCCTGGGAGCACCGCAAGAAAGACTCGGAAAACCCTCGCCTGAGTGTCGGGCTTGCGTTTTGTGGTCGAGTGATCGAAGACCATGGCGGAACGATCGGCGTTTCAACTACACCCGAGGGAGGATCTGTGATGCGGCTAACGCTCACCCAAATCCCACCGGGTCCGAAGCACGATTGACCAAGCTATGGAGTAACGCTTACGGTCACCAGATTCGATTCAGATCCGAACATCGTCGATGCGCGCTGCATGGTCCAACGACTTGAGAATGATCCTGCCTTGGATGGTGCTGTCACGTTGAATGTGAACGTCTTGCTCTTGCCTGGCGTGATGGAATCGGCGGCTGCCAACGGCACGGAAGTCACATTCCAATTCGCATTGACAGGCACGAGAGAATAACCGTTTGCGGAAGTCCAGGTAGTCGTTCCTGTGTTCTTCAACGTGATCGTCACGCTGTACACGTGTCCCGTCTTCATCGCGGTCGGGAACGACTGCGAAACGTATTGTGAATGCTCGGCCCCGAACTTCACGAGGTTGATGTCAGTCGTTCCATTCGATCCATAACTCCAACCACCGACGTAAAGATTATTGAGGGGATCTCGAGTCAAGCAAAGGGCGTTATCTGCATTCGCATTACTATCAAAAAAGAGCGCGTGGTTTCTGTAGTTCGTTCCCGTCGTTGGCCAAGTGGTCGTGCCGGTTGGAGTCAACTTGTAGATTCCAAAGTCAACACCTGAATTTGGCGAAACAACATCTGCGGTTGCATAGACGGCACCGGCTGTGTCCGTGATCATCTTCTGATTCACGAGAGCGTAAGCACCGGGGCAGAGATAGGTCCAAAGGACATTGCCGTTCGCATCGAACCTTCGGATGTACATCGAGCGGTTCGGCGTATCCGCATTGATCAATCCACTTGAGTACACGCCGCCAGTTTTATCGGGAACGATGCGCGTGACACTTATCTGATAATCCAGGGCCTCGGGCGTATTCTCCCAGCGCAAATTGCCATTCACGTCTAGCGCCACAATGTGGTCCGATTCTCCACCGAAGTTGTTGTCATACGCTTTGCCCCGCATATAGACCCCAAATGAATCAACGGTCATTTGAATTCCGAAATCGTTAGGTTGATCGCTTTCATGGCTCACATAAGTCCACAGCGGCACCCCTGCTGACGAGACCTTTGCGGTGACCATTTCGTCAGTGACACCCTGGCCGCAAGCGTAAACGTTTCCAGAAGCGTCCAGTGCCACGTCGAAAACTGACACTGGTATTGGAGTGGCCCACAGTTGTTTGCCGGTGGTGTCGAATTTATAGATCGAAGTCTTGTGGGTAGTCACCGCATTGCCATCGAAAATCGCGGCATAGATTGCCGATGAGGAAGTCGCGATCGATTTGACCACGACGTGCTGCGCATAGTTCTTTGACCAAGTCAGTTTGCCAGACGAATCGTAGCGCACGATGCGGCCAGAATCCGGGAAGTCGTCGTTGTACGCGTCGTATGACGTGAACCCGCCGCCGACGACAACGCCGTTGTTCGGGGCAAGTTCGATCATCGGCGCATCATTTAGACTCACGGCGTTCAACTTCACCGACCAATCAACGCGTCCGCTCGGCATGAACTTGGAGAGGACGACCCAACCGCTCGCCTTTCGCGGTTGCCATGAAGCATCCGTTCCGTAAGCAACTGGCCCCGGCGGCCCGGCGATCACGTAGGTCGCACCAGACGTGGCTGTTCTTGCATCCCATGTGGTCACCGACGACCCTCCCAAATCGTAAGCCAAGTTCCAGAGGATGTTT
>Ga0207680_10001568_pt1 | contig 10784 bp, 10 predicted proteins | sample KBSS23metaG_FD_184321 | JGI IMG/M metagenome (GOLD analysis project Ga0207680, IMG submission 184321) | Switchgrass rhizosphere microbial communities from Kellogg Biological Station, Michigan, USA - KBS S2-3 metaG (SPAdes) (version 2) | ecosystem: Host-associated > Plants > Roots > Rhizosphere... | reverse complement strand
CCGAAGGCGCCGACATGGTGATGGTGAAGCCGGCCATGCCGTATCTGGACGTGATCCGTCGCGTCAAGCGCCGTTTCGGCGCACCGACATTCGCTTATCAGGTCAGCGGCGAATACGCGATGCTGCGCGGCGCGGCGCTGAATGGCTGGCTCGACGAACGTACGTGCGTCCTGGAGGCGCTGACCAGCATCAAGCGCGCCGGCGCGGACGCGATCCTTACTTATTTTGCATTGCAGGCGGCGACCTGGTTGCGCGAGGCGCGCGCGGTTTGATGCGGAACGCCGCGCCGGTCCCTGACGGTCGTTCGTCACGCGGTTTGCTCGCCGGCACTGTTGTCAGCGCACTCTTGGCTGCGCTGATCATGGCGCCGATCGTCGGCGCCGGTTTTCATCCCGAGGACTTTGGCTGGCTCGCCCTGGCGCGGCAAAGTACCTCGCCCTGGCCACTGCTCGCGCACAATATCGACTTTGTATACTTCTACCGGCCGCTGCCGCTATTGCTGTGGTGGCTGAGCGCGCACGCGTTCGGTGCAAACCCGGTGTGGCACAACGCTCTCGACGTGCTGCTGCATGCGCTCAATGCCGCGCTGGTCTGCCTGCTCGCGGCGCGCATCGCCGGTCGCGCCAGCGTCGGCATCGTGGCCGGCATTCTCTTCGCCAGCCTGCCCGCCGGTGCGGGCACGGCCGCCTGGATGTCCGATCGTTTCGATCCGATCGCGCTGGCCTTTTCCCTGGCCGCGCTGCTCGCGTTCGAAGGTTCACTGGAGCGCCGGCGCTCGCCAGGGTGGTGCGGCGTGTGGTTGTTGTGTGCCGTGTTGTCGAAAGAAGTCGCCTATGCGGCTGCCGCAGTCATGCTGTTGCGCCTGGGCGTACGCTGGCTCGGCAAGCGCGACGTGCCACGCGGCCTGCTCGGCATCGTTCTACTCGCGCTCGTACTTGGCATCGCCTTGCGTTTGCTGAGCGGCACGAGCGTCGGCTGGTCGCTGGAAATGGGCGATCCGCTGCAAGCTTTTGCCGCAGGCGTCAGCGGTTGGTGGCGCCAGGCACCGGCTGCGCTGAGCGGGTTTCTGCCGGCCGCGGGCTTGCCGATTCTGTTCGGCCTGCTGGTGCTGGCGACCTTGTATGGACTCGCGCGGACCCCGACCGAAGCACGCGGTGCACGTGCTCTCGCGCTCACCGGAGCGGGCCTGCTGCTGCTTCCTGCCGCGCTGCAATGGCCGGTGACGGCGCCGGTGCTCAGCGACGATGGCAGCCGCGCATTCATGGAAAATCTGCGTTTCTACTATGCCGCCGCCGCCGGATTGGCGTTGCTGCTGGCCGCCGGTTATGCCTCGCTGCAGGCGCCGCGTGCGCGTCTGCTGATGCTGAGCGGCTGCCTGATCGGTGCCGGCTACGGCGCCGTGCTTTCCTACCAGCTCAGTGCGCGATGGGCGCGCGCGTGGAAATCGTCGAGCGACGCCTACCTCACGCTGGCCACGGATCTGGGTCAACGCTCGTTTCCGGCGGGCTGCCGCATTTTTCTCGATGCGCCGACCTGGACCGACGCGTTCCGACATCATGTCGATACGATCGTCAAAGCCGGCGCGCCGCTTGCAGCGCCCGTGCAGTCCTGTGCCATCTTCGCCGGTGCCCAGGTGTATCAGACGTTTCTGCCAGCCGAGCGCTGCACGCAGGCGCATTGGCCAGGACTGGCTTTCAGCGAGCGTCAGGGCAATCCGATCGCCGCCAGCGTCGGCGACGTGTGCATGCTGCAGTTCGCGACTTACACCGCTGCCGACCAGCTGGGCACGCCACGGTTTCATTTTCGCGTGGGCAGCGATGGACATGCGCAGGAAATCCGCGATTGAGCGAGAATGGGGTAGCACCAAAACAGGGAGCCGGCTATGTCTGAGTCGACCGGAAATCAGTTCGCCGTCTTCGGTCATCCGATCGAGCATTCATTGTCGCCGCGCATCCATAGCCTGTTCGGCAAGCAGCTCGGTATACCTTTGGATTACCGCGCGGTCGACGCGCCGCCGGAGACATTCGCGACCCAGCTCGGCGAATTCGCCGCGGCCGGCGGTCGCGGCGCCAATATCACCTTGCCGCTGAAACAGATCGCCGCCGGTTTCTGCAGCGAGCGTTCCACGTTCGCCACGCGCGCCGGCGCGGTCAACACGCTGTCGCGTCGAGCCGACGGCCAATGGCGCGGCGACAACACCGACGGCGCCGGCTTGATCTGCGATCTGGCCGAACGTCATCGCCTGGATTTGCGTGGGCGGCGCGGTTTGCTGATCGGAGCCGGTGGCGCGGCGCGTGCGGCCGCATTCGCGCTGCTCGACGCGGGCGTGGAACAGTTGACCGTCGTCAACCGCACGCCGGAACGTGCCGATGCCTTGGCCGATGCGATCGGTATGCCGAAACGCGTGCATACCCGTTACTGGAAGGACCTGTCGAATATCGGCAGCTTCGAGCTGATCATCGACGCGACTTCGGCGGGTCTTTCGCGCGAATCGCTGCCGCTGCCGTTCGCGCTCGTCGCACCACGCGCACTGTGTTATCACCTGTCGTATGGCGCCGCCGCTTTCTCGTTCCTCGCATGGGCGCGCGCTGCGCATGCAGGGCAGGCGCTCGATGGTCTCGGCATGCTCGTCGAACAGGCTGCGGAATCGTTTGCGATCTGGCACGGCAAGCGTCCCGACACCGATTCCGTTTACGCCACATTGCGCAGCGAACTGCCGCTGCACGCGAGCGATTGAGTGGATTGCCGCAGCGGCTGCGGCGCTTGTTGCATTGCGCCGTCGATTTCTTCGCCGATACCCGGCATGCCTGCCGGCAAGCCAGCCGGGGTGCGTTGTATACAACTGGACGCAGCGAATCGCTGCAAGTTGTTCGGAAAGCCTGAGCGGCCGGATGTTTGCCGGCGGCTCAAGCCGGAGGTCGCAATGTGCGGCGCGAATCGCGATGATGCCTTGCGTACCCTCGCCACGCTGGAATTGGCGACGCTCTAGTCCGGGATCGGCGGTATCAGTACCGGCAGGAACAATGCAATCAGTCCCGTCGCGACGATCAATACCGACACACCGGCCAGCAGCATGTCCAGTCCCGCCCACAGCGCGCGCCAGCGCGCAAAAATCGGAAACTGCTCGGCCAGCGCGATGATCGCGAGCGCGGCCGCGCTGAGCGCAATCCAGAGTGGATAACCCGCCAGAAATCCGCGCGTGAAGGCCGGCAGCGCCGCACCGAAGGTGCGTGCATACAACGGTGACAGAAACGCCATCAGTGCGCTGAATGCCAGCGCCGTACCCGGCATGATCCACGCGCGATCCGGACGTGGAGAAGTCATCGCGCGGCCGCCAGATATTCATTCTTCAAGCGCACGTAATGCTGCGCCGAGTAATACAGCGCCTCGATTTCGCGCGCGTCGAGCTGACGCACGCGCCGCGCCGGATTGCCGAGCCAGAGCTCGCCGGCGGCGACGACTTTGCCGGGAGTCACTACCGCGCCGGCCCCGACCATCGCGTGTGTGCACACGCGCGCGCCGTCGAGTACCGTGGCATGCATGCCGATCAGGCAGGCGTCCTCGAGCGTGCAGGCGTGCAGTACCGCGGCATGGCCGATGGTGACATCGGCGCCGATCAGCAACGGCAGGCCGCCCGGCGTGTACGGACCATCGTGGGTGACGTGCAGCACCGCGCCATCCTGGATGTTCGTGCGTGCGCCGATGCGGATGAAATTCACGTCGCCGCGCGCGACTGCGCACGGCCACAGCGACGCGTCATCGCCAAGTTCGACGTCGCCCACCAGCAGCGCCGCCGCGTCGACATAGGCATTGGCGCCTAGCCGCGGCAGGCGGTCGCGATAAGCCCGGATATTCATACTGCGATGGTAGCAGGGCAGCGTTACACTGCGCTGATGGATACCCCGGTCAGAACCAACGATCTCAACGCCACGCTCGCGCGCGTGCGTGCCGCGCAGCGTGCCCAGGCGCCCGACTACGCGCAGCGCATGGATGATCTGGCGCGCCTGCGCGCCGCGTATGCGGCACGTATCGAAGAATTCGCCAAGGCGATGGGCGCGGATTTCGGCCGGCGATCGCGCCACGAATCGCTGCTGTCCGACGGCATGACTGTACTCAACGAGATCGATCATCTGCGCCGGCACCTGCGCGGCTGGATGCGGCCGAAGCGCGCGGCGGCGGACTGGCTGTTCTTCCCGGCGCGCACGGAAGTGCACTATCAGCCTCTCGGCGTAGTCGGCGTCATCTCGCCGTGGAATTATCCGGTGAACCTGGCGCTGAATCCGCTCGCCGCCGCGATCGCGGCCGGCAACCACGTGATGCTCAAGCCGTCCGAACACACGCCGCGCACGTCGGATCTGCTCCAGGACCTGCTCGCGAAAGTGTTTTCCGTGGATCGCGTCGCCACGGTGCTCGGCGGGCCGGATGTCGCCGCGGCATTCGCGGCGCTGCCGTTCGATCACCTGTTCTTCACTGGCTCGACCGCGGTCGGCCGCAAGGTCATGGCCGCGGCGGCGCCGAACCTCACGCCGGTTACGCTGGAACTCGGCGGCAAGTCGCCGGTCATCATCGCACCGGATTACCCGCTGGCGACTGCGGTCGATCGCATCGCGGCCGGCAAGTTTCTCAACGCCGGGCAAACCTGCATTGCGCCGGACTACGTGCTGTTGCCGAAGGCATCGATACCGGGCTTCGTCGACGAAATGAAAAAGTATATTTCACGGCGCTATCCCAGTCTTGCCGCGAATACGGATTACGCCAGCATCGTCAACGGCGGACAGTACTCGCGTTTGCAGAGCTATCTCGACCAGGCCCATGCGGCCGGCGCGAAAATCGTCGAACTCGCACCGGGCGATCCGGGACAACGCGTACTGCCGCCGACACTGGTGCTCGATGCGCGCGAAGATCTGGCACTGATGCAGGAAGAAATCTTCGGGCCGATCCTGCCGCTGGTCGCGATCGACTCGGTCGACGCAGCGATCGACTACATCAATGCGCGGCCGCGGCCGCTATCGCTGTATCACTTCGACAACGACAAGGCGCGCACGCAACGTGTGCTGGAGCGCACGATCGCCGGCGGCGTCAGCGTCAACGATACGGTCATGCATTTCGTGCAGAACGAATTGCCGTTCGGCGGCGTCGGACCGTCCGGCATGGGCCACTACCATGGCCACGACGGTTTCCTTGCCTTTTCCAAACAGAAACCCGTGCTGTACCAGGCGCGCTGGACGAGCATGAAATTCATGCGCCCACCCTATCGCGGCATCGCCGATTTTCTGGTGAGGTTCCTGACGCGCTGACCCTGCGCTTGCGCGTGTTCGCTCCACGCGGCAGGATGCGTTCTTTAAAACACGTATTGGCAAATAACGCCGTGCCTCTCCTCGTCCTGCTTTCCCTCACCCTGCAGATTGCCTGCGCGATCCACGTCGTGCGCAGCGGCCGCCAGCTGTACTGGATCTGGATCATCATGGTCACGTCGTACATCGGCGTCATCGTGTACTTCGTCACGGCGGTGATCCCCGATTTGCGCAACGATCCGCGCAGCCGCAAAGCTGCGCGTCAGGTGCTGCACACGTTCGATCCGGAACGCCAGCGCCGGCACATCAAGCAGCGTCTGGAGATGGCCGATACCGTTGAAAACCGGCACGCGCTTGCAGAGGAATGCATGCGTCTGGGCGATTACTCGAACGCCGTCGTCTTGTATCAGTCGATTCTCAAAGGCGTGTATGCAACCGATTCCGGATTTCTGCTCGGCCTCGCGCAGGCGCAGGCGAATTGCCAGGACTTCACCGGCGCGCGCGCCACGCTCGACACGCTGTTCACGGCGAATCCGCAATTCCGCTCCAGCGATGCCGACCTGCTGCGCGCGCGCGTGCTCGAGCAGCAAGGTGAGCACGCCGTCGCGCTCGAACACTATCGGACACTGGCGCTAAGCTATCCCGGAGAAGAAGCGCGCTACCGCTACGGCGCGCTGCTCAAGCAGAACGGCCGCTTCAGTGATGCGCGCACGGTATTTTCCGACATGCTGGCCCGCTCCAGGCACGCGCCGCGCTATTACCGCAAGAAGGAAAAGGGCTGGCTGGAGTCAGCAGAGCGCGAGTTGGCGAGTTTGGGGCCGGGCTGATTAGTGCACCACGGCGCCATCGTAAAACTTCGCCAGGTCCTGCTTGAACTGCTTCAGCGCATCAAGATTCAAATACACCATGTGCCCTGACGGGTAATACGTGAAGCTCAGATTGCCGCGCAGCTTCGGCTCGATGTCCATGTGGCTGAGGTCGTATTCGGTGGCGAAGAACGGCGTGGCCAGGTCGAAGTAGCCGTTCGCCGACAGCACTTTCAGGTGCGGGTTCGCGCGCATCGCGTCGCCGAGATCGGACACGGTGATCGGCACTGGCACCGGACGCTGCTGGCCGCGCACTTTGTGTTTCCAGTCCCAGTCCTGGATTGCGTTCGCGCCGACGACGTACGCGTTGTCGCTCGAATAATTGAGTTCGCGGCCAAGGTAATCGTTGAACGCCGCGGTGAACGCGCCGCGGATTGCGGTGTCGGACGGATCGGTTTCGGGATTCTCGCCGGCGGCATCGCTGTCGTAGCCTTCGAAGCGACCGTCGTAGCGGCCGAGTGTGCGGCGTTCGTCGCGCAGCAGTTCCTTGCGGTAGCGTGGCTGGCTGACGCGCAGGTTCGCTTCCTTGAGATAGGCCACGCCGAGGCCGGTGTATTTCGACATGCGTTGGGCGATCGCATCGCGTTCGGCGTCGCTTAGATCCTGGCCCTTGTTCAGCGCGACCGAGTAATCGCCGCGCGCAAAATCGCGCACTTCGGTCAAGAAGGGTTCCAGCGTGGCCGGCTTGTTGGCCAGCTTGTTGTGATACCACGCGGTCGCCGCGAAGGTCGGCAGCAGGTTGACGTAATCGTTGTCGAGGCCGGGCAGGCGCGAGCCGTAGTTGAGGATCGACGACAGCAGCACGACGCCGTTCAGTGCGATGCCATGGTCTTCCAGATATTTCGCCAGACCGGCCGAGCGCGGCGTGCCGTAGGATTCACCGAACAGGAATTTGGGCGAGTTCCAGCGCTTGTAGACGGTGACGTAGCGCTGGATGAAACGCCCGAACGCCTCGATATCCTGGTCGGTGCCCCAGAAGCGCTTGTTCGGGTTGTCGTCTTTGTCCTTGTCGTCTTTATCGTCCTTGCTCTTTTCCTTGCGTAAGCCTTTCGAGAAGCCGGTACCGATGGCATCGATGAAGACGAGATCGGTCTTGTCGAGCAGGCTGTCGGCGTTGGCGACGAGTTGATACGGCGCGGGTCCGGTCGCTTCCGGGCTCGCGGTCGCGACGCGCATCGGACCGAAAGAGCCCATGTGCAACCAGATGCTTGCCGAGCCCGGACCGCCGTTGTAGAGGAATGTCAGCGGGCGCTTGCCCGCGTCCTTTTCGTCGGCGGTGTAGGCGACATAGAACACGCTCGCGTCGGCGCGGTCCTTGTCGTCGCGAATCAGCAGTGTGCCGGCGGTCGCCTTGTAGCCGATGCTGCGCCCACCGATCTGCACGTTGTGTGAGGTCATGGACGCTTTTTCCGGCGGTGGCGGCTCCGGTTTTTTCGCCATCTCGGATTTGCCGTCTCCGCTCTTCGCGGCATCTTCAGGGTCCGCGGCGAACGTGGTCGCGGCGGTCAGCATCAATGCAGTGGTCGCAAGCAGCACGAGCGCGCGCATAGGAAATTCCGGCAGAACACGAAGTTCGCGAGTATGCCGCGAGTGTCCGCGCGGCGCACCCTGCCGAAAGGTTGAGCGTCCGGTTAAATTTTGTAAGAACCTGCGCGGCTCACCACAGATCGGGCTTCGCGATCATCAGCCAGAATGCGCCGAGCACGGACAGGAAGGCCGGCCAGCCCAGTGCGAACCACCAGCGCATGCAGCGGAAATACGCCGGGGGCAGCGGGCTGGCGTCGCGCAGCGCCGCCGCACTCAAGTTGCGCACGCGCAATTGCAGCACGACGACCGGCAGCCAGCAGGCACCGGCCAGCAGATACAGCGCGATCGCGGCTTGCAGCCAGGACGAGTGCAACGAATAGCCGGCCATTCGCATCAGCACGATGCCGCTGAGCGGCTGCACGATCACCGCCGGCGTCGTGAACAGCTCGTCGGCGAGCACGGTCAGTCGCGCCGCGCTCGCGATCGCGGCCACATTGCCGCTGCGATGGTTCATCCACAGAAAAAACGCCGTGCCGAACCCGGTGCCGAACAACAGCGTCGCCGAGATGATGTGCACGAACTTGAGCACGGCGTAGGCGTTCATCGGCGCGGTGTTTCCAGCGCGAGCAGCACGACTATCGATGCAATGATGGCAATATTCTTGAGCAGCCCGCCGAACGGATCCAGCCAGTGCAGCGGCGCACCGATGCCGATCAGCAGCGTGTAAGCCGATACCATCATCAGCATCAGGCCGAGCACCCAGCGTGTGGCCCAGCCGGTCAGCACGGCGAAGCCGAGCAGGATGTTGGCGAAACTGGCGAGCAGGGCCGCTGTGCGCACGAAAGCGGGCGGCCAGCCCGGCAACGCCGCGACGGCCACGGCTTGCGCTAGCGAGAACCCGACCACGCCCGAACCGATCCAGACGATCGCAAGCGCGACAAGCAGCAGCGGGCGCGAGAAATACCAGCGCGCCTGCAACCAGTCGCGGGCGTCGCTCGGACGCTGCGCCAGCGATTGCGCGAGTGTCGTCGGCGCGCGCCCGAGCAGCGCTTGCGTGCGCGCGAGTGCGTCGGCGCCGCCGATGCGCCCGCGTTCGAGCAGATTGGCGATGACGCGACATAACGGGCCGCGCCCGGATACTTCGCCGATCGCGACGGCAGCGTTCGCCAGCCAACGTGGCGTCGCCAACGTGCGTTGCGCGTTCAAGCCGAACCAGCGCCGCCAGGCAGCAAGAAAATCGCGCAAGGTCAGCGCTTCCGGCCCGACCAGTTCGACGATCTGCGCGCGCAACGCCGGCTGCGCGAGCGCGGCGACGATCGCGGCGACGAGATCCTCCAGCGCGATAGGTCGCATTCGCTGCGTACCGTCGCCGGGAACAACGCTCGCAGCGGGCAACGCCGCGAGTGCGCGCAGCAACAACGTGCCGCCGTACGCGCCATGCGCGCTGTAGACCAGGCCGGGCCGCAGCACGAGCCAGTCCAGATCCAGAACGGCGAGCGCTTCGTCGCAGCGATGCTTGGAAGCGATGAACTCGCCATCTTCGGCCTCGCCGAGCGCAGACAGTTGAATCACCCGCCGCACGCCTGTCGCTGCGCATGCGCGGAACAGCGCGAGCGGTGCATCGACGTGTACGTGCTGAAACGTATTGTTGCCTGTTTCGCGCAGGATGCCGGCACAGTTCACGACGACGTCGATGCCGGCCAGTCGGGGTTTCCAGGTTTCCGCGGCGATATCGCGGGCAAAATCACAGGCAATCGTATCGGCTGCGACCGCCAGGCGCTGCGCTGCGACAACTTCATGCCCTGCGTCGCGCAATCCAGCGACCACGCGCGCGCCGATGAAACCGTTCGCGCCGGTGACGAGGACGCGCATGGCGCGTCTAGAATTTGTAGCCGCGATGGATAGCCACGATGCCTGCGCTCAAGTTGCGCACATCGACCTGGGCGAATCCGGCCGCTTCCATCATCGCTTTCAGCGTGGCCTGATCCGGATGTTTGCGGATCGACTCGGCGAGATAGCGATAACTTTCCGCATCGTCGGCAATCAGCTTGCCCAAGCGTGGCAGCACCTGGAACGAATGGAAATCGTATAGCGGCTTGAGCAGATCGGATTGCAGCGTGGAGAATTCCAGTATCAACGCGCGGCCGCCGGCCTTGAGCACCCGCTGCATTTCGCGCAGCGCGGCATCCTTGTCGGTGACGTTGCGCAAGCCGAACGCGATCGTCACCGCATCGAAACTCGCATCCGGGAACGGCAATGCTTCGGCATTGAGCTGCGCGTAATGCAGGTTGCGTACGAGACCGCGGTCGATCATACGGTCGCGGCCGGTAAGCAGCATCGCCGCGTTGATGTCGCCGAGCACCACGCTGCCTGTCTCGCCGACCAGCGGCAACAGCAGCGCCGCGATATCGCCGGTGCCGCCGGCCAAGTCCAGCACGACATCGCCGTGGCGTACGCCGCTGGTCGCGGCGAACCAGCGTTTCCACAGGCGATGCACGCCGAACGACATCAGGTCGTTCATCAAGTCGTATTTCGCCGCCACGGATGTGAACACGCGGCCGACCAGCGTTTGCTTCTCGGCGAGCGGCACGTCGCGATAACCGAAATGCGTGGTGGGTCGCTCGTTCATCTCAACTGAAAAACGTCCAGCCGAACATGCCGGCGCCGAGCAAGCCGAGCAGTATCGAACCGACCCAGACGACGCGTTTGTGCGTCAGTGCGGCGACCGCACCGAGCGCGATCGACACCTGCAATAGCGCGACCGACTGCGCAAAGAAGTGATGATGGTGCATCAGGTGATCGGCTTCCCTGCCTTTCTCATCACGCTGCTTTTCCAGCTCTTTCGCTTCCTCGCTGGCCTTGCGCTGATCCTCGGCGTATTTCTCCTGCGCCTTGGCGAGGTCTTCCGGTGGCGGTTTATCGAGCGCGCTATAAACCGTGCGCGACACTTCGTTCACCGCCTGCTTCAGGTTCTTGGCCTGGTAATACGCCCACTTGTCCGAGGCTTCGGCTTGCAGGCGCGTCGCCTCCGTCTTCAACGCAAGCGCCTCGTTCGCCGTACCGCCGGCTTCCAGCGAGGCCACGGCCATCTTCGCGG
>Ga0207680_10001566_pt1 | contig 10786 bp, 7 predicted proteins | sample KBSS23metaG_FD_184321 | JGI IMG/M metagenome (GOLD analysis project Ga0207680, IMG submission 184321) | Switchgrass rhizosphere microbial communities from Kellogg Biological Station, Michigan, USA - KBS S2-3 metaG (SPAdes) (version 2) | ecosystem: Host-associated > Plants > Roots > Rhizosphere >... | reverse complement strand
ATTGCGCACGCCGCTTAACTCGATCATTGGCTTTACCGGGATTTTATTGCAAGGCTTGGCCGGTCCGCTCAACCCCGAGCAGTTAAAGCAAATGGGTATGGTGCGTACCAGCGCGCGCCACTTGCTCGAATTAATCAACGACGTGCTGGATCTCTCCAAGATTGAAGCAGGCCAATTAGAATTGAGACTCGAAGTGTTTGACCTGCGCGAATCGATTGAGCGGGTTACCAATTTGGTCCGACCCCTCGCCGACAAAAAAAACCTATTGCTGTCGCAGATCATTCCCGATGGTTTGGGCGAGATATTCAATGACCGCCGGCGTTTCGAACAGATTCTGATTAATCTATTAAACAATGCGATTAAATTTACCGATCGCGGCAGCGTTTCGCTCCAGGTAGAAATAAATCCGGCCACTTGCTTTCCCGACGCATCAATAGCGCCAGCTCTATGCATTCGCATAATAGATACCGGTATCGGCATTAAGCCCGATGACATCGGCGTGCTCTTTCAAGCGTTTCAACAGTTGGACACCGGACTCTCGCGTCAACATGAAGGCACCGGCTTGGGTTTGACCATTTGCCGGCGCCTCGCTGAATCGATGGGGGGTACTATATCGGTGCGTAGCACCTGGTCCAAAGGCAGCGAATTCACCGTCATTCTCCCGTTACAGTGTCGTGATGGAACAGCATGAGCCCTACCGTTTTATTAATCGAAGACAACGAGCAAAACCGTTACCTCACTACGTTTTTGTTGGAGCGCCGCGGTTACCGCGTCATTTCAGCCATTGACGGCCCGCGCGGAGTTGAGCTCGCAGAAAAATTAAACGCTGACCTTATTCTGCTCGATATTCAATTGCCGGGAATGGATGGCCATGCGGTCGCGCGGGCACTGCGCGCCAAGGAGTCGTTACGCAACACGCCGATCATTGCAGTGACTTCGTATGCGATGGTTGGCGATCGTGAAAAAACAATCGCTGCCGGATGCAATGGCTATATTGAAAAGCCGATTAATCCGGAGACCTTCGTCGACGAAATTGGAAAATTTTTGCCCCATTGGCCCCCAGCTTAAAGGTTGCAATATGCCCAACGCTCTTATCGTCGACGATAAAGAAGAGAATCTGTATTACCTGCAGGTATTGCTGGAAGGCAATGGCTATCGAATTGATACTGCCCGCCATGGCGCCGAGGCGCTGGTAAAGGCGAGGCTGGCGCCACCCGATATTGTGGTTTCCGATTTACTGATGCCGGTCATGGATGGCTATACGTTACTGCGCCATTGGAAGGTAGACCCGAAGCTGCAAGAAGTGCCCTTTGTGGTTTATACCGCAACCTATACTGAGGCCGAAGACGAACGTCTAGCAGTGAGCCTCGGCGCCGATGCTTTTATTCTTAAGCCGACCGACCCCGACGATTTTATTGCGGTATTACACCGGGTCATGGCCAAGGTGAGCACGGCTGCGCCAACGCAGGCCTCACCGGCCGCTGACAATGAAAATGCAATACTCAAGCTGTATAGCGAAACACTCATCCGAAAGCTGGAAGAAAAAACTCTGCAACTGGAAGAGGCGAACCGCGAATTAAAGCGCGATATTGTCCGGCGCCAGGCGGCAGAGCAAGCCATTGAGCAGCTCGCCTTTTATGACCCTTTAACCCATCTGCCCAATCGTCGATTGCTGAATGACCGACTCAAGCAGTGCATCGCGTCGAGCTCTCGCCATCAGATTTATGGTGCATTGTTATTTATCGATCTCGACAATTTCAAAATTCTCAACGACAGCAAGGGACACAATATCGGCGACACGCTTTTAGTCTTAGTGGCCGAGCGAATGAAGTGCACATTCCGAGACAGCGATACGATTTCGCGCGTGGGCGGCGATGAGTTCGTGGTGATATTGGAAGATTTGAGTGCGGATACCGAGCAAGCCGCGAGTATTGCTGAATCGTTAGCCGAGAAACTATTAGTAGCGTTAGACGCGCCTTATTTATTACTCGGTCAGGAATATAGTGGCACGGCCAGTATTGGCATTAGTTTATTCAACGGTCAGGAGTCCAGTGCGGATGAACTGTTGCGGCGCGCCGATGCCGCCATGTATCAGGCGAAGAGCCAAGGACGCAATACGCTGCGCTTTTATGATGCTGCTATGCAGGCCACGCTTGAAGCCAGGTTGACACTGGAGAAGGATCTTCGCCATGGCCTCACCGACCATCAATTCAAATTGTATTACCAGCCACAAGTCGATCTCGATGGAAATATTTTTGGCGCAGAGGCATTAATACGGTGGGAATCGCCGCAACGAGGCGTGGTTCCACCGCTGCAATTTATTCCATTGGCCGAAGAGAATGGACTTATCGTACCGATTGGCCGGTGGGTACTGGAAGCTGCCTGTGATCAACTGAAAGTGTGGGAAGCTAATCCGCTCACTGCGCTCCTGCAGATAGCGGTGAATGTCAGTGCGCGCCAACTGCACGAACCGAACTTCATCGAGCACGCCCTTGAGTTGCTGATTGCTAAAAAGGTAGACCCTAATCGGTTAAAACTGGAGCTGACCGAAAGCACGGTGCTGGATGATATCGAATCCGTTATTGCCAAAATGCACGCTTTAAGAGAAGTCGGCGTATTGTTCTCGATGGATGATTTTGGCACGGGCTTTTCGTGCCTGTCATACCTAACCCAATTGCCGCTCAGTCAATTAAAAATTGACCGCTCATTCGTTAATAATGTCGGTATCAAACACAGCGATTCCGTTATCGCTCAAACCATTATCGGTATGGCAACTAACCTGGGAATCGAAGTGATAGCCGAGGGCGTGGAAACGAAAGCGCAATACGACTTCCTGAAAGAAAATGGCTGCGTTTTATTTCAGGGCTACCTATTTGGCAAGCCGGTACCCGTCGCCGAGTTTGAAAACCGCTATGTTGATCATCCAGCACACAAAGCTTAAGTAAAATCGCTTTTAAATTTTAAATTTCTGCACTTCGGTCATAGCGGCTATCGACGTAGAACTTAACGAAATTCTTTGAATGTCCGGTATGTAAAATCTGAATTCACGCAATCGACCCAAAGCGGTCATTGCGTATCAGCAAATCAAAGACTGGACGCCCTATCGATAAATTAATAAGGATAATTCGCCTGCATGCAACAACAAAGACAAACAAAAGGAATGATTGATGTACCTGTACGCGTGCGTGTCCGCTACTCAGTGCGGGGCGTAGCGTTTTAATTAACGGGGGCCCAGATGACACAGGCAATTTTGGATTATTCATGCAATTTTCTAACGATGTGGGAATACCTGGAGGATCGCGATAAATACCGGCTCCAGCCAAGAGAATGGGGCGACGTTCGTGCGAAAAGTCTTGAGGGGCTCTACGCAGCACAAATTTCGACTTGCCCTTATTGTGCAATCGTTATGAAAACGATTCACCGCTCGAAAAACCATTGGAATGCAGATAACAACCGCGGCGAAGAAAACATCGCTTTTTATTATTGCCTTGAATGCGGCTATTGGAGCGTTGAACAAGAATGGAATAACGAATGCACCTACGGCTACTATGGAGAAGACTATGAACGCATTTGTCACAATAGGGCTACGTTGAAAGAATTCGATCTTCAACGCCACGTGATACCGACCGAAACCTTAAAGAGAGAGGTCACCAAAAATCCTAAATTGATGTATCAGATTTCGCCAAAAAAAATGGAAGATCTGATCCAGCAGGTTTTCAAAGATTTTTATCGTTGCGACGTAGAACACTGTGGAAAATCGCATGATGGTGGCGTGGATTTGTTTGTGTTGGATGCGGACAAACCGATTTTGGTGCAGGTAAAGCGTCGAGAGAACCCCAATGCTGTGGAGCCCGTATCGCTTATTCGTGACTTGCTCGGAGCAATGTTTATTAATAACTCAAAAAGAGGTGTCTTTGTCTCTACGGCCGACAAATTTAGTTTCCCGTCTCACAAATTGCGCAATGAACTCCTCACTAAAGGTAAGCTCGATTACTTCGAATTAATTAATTTTAGTCGGTTAAGTGAAATTCTCGCCCTGACGGGTAAAAATCAAAGTCAACCGTGGCTGAGCGTTTTTAATGAATTACACAAGGAAACGTATATACACGAGATACATCTGGAACAGTATTTTTGACACTGGCCAACGCCATTGCAGAAGTGGCCGGTGCAACCGAAGCAGCGGTGATGCCGATTCGCGCGACCAAATAATCATTGCTCGAAATCGCGCTGAGCGCATTGATCGCGCGTTGCGCCTGCGGCGAATTACAACTCGACCAACGCTTTCATCTGCAAGACCGCAATGCGCAACCGTTCCATCGGTAATGCCGCCGCATAATCGCGCAGCACCGCTTCGAGTTGCTGCCGTTCAACCCATTCGGCTGAGCCTGCGGCAACTGTCGCAGTGACCGGAGCCGCACTGTTCTCGCTGCCGGTTGTGTCATTTGGATAATTGCCCTTGCGCGCTGACATCCCCTACCCCCACGTTCACAGTATGAAGGTCCAGTACCGCTCGGGTACTTGAGGAAGTCCAGTGCTTCTGGCGTGCTTTCCGTGTTTTCTTTGCAGGACGCGTAGGGACTGACAGCGACTCTCTCTGTTGTCCCTGCGCACAAAAATCGAGGAGTCTATTATCAAGTCGTTGAGCCGGAACGAAAATTCGGCTCATGAAACTATCATTGAAAAAGCTTCGCAATGAAATACCGCTATTCGCACCGGCTTTTTAAGGCCAGTTAAATCATTTCGTTTCTTTCTTCGCTTATTTTCGCGCCAGCCATATTTGCGCGTTTTTATGCGCGATTTGACTTCGACGTACTGTTACCAGATCTTTCTGGATCTGCCGCAGCAATTCACCTACAACGACAACTGTGTACATCAACGCAGCGCCGGGAAATACGCGAGAAATACAAGGCAATGGCCTCCAATAAATCTCTCGGCGATTGCATACGAAAGTCCTGCATGGAAATAATTTTTAGAGCATGGAATTAATTATTTTGCGAGGTGGTCATGCGCATTTTCCAAACCATACAATAATTCGCTCTAGAATATGGTCAGACACGGCAGCTCAACGGGGCGCGGGTTGCTGACGGTTACCGACATTTACTAGATGCCAGAATTGAGCAGATATATTAGGTAGCGCCATGATTAATTGAAGCGTCCAGAATTCGTATCGCCATAAATTTTTTCTAAAGAGGCTTTTGATGAAACCTACAGCGCTCGTAACCGGTGCATCCGGCGGTATTGGCGCCGAGCTGGCTCGCATCATCGCGGCGGACCGCTACGATTTAATTTTGGTAGCACGAACCGTTGCCTCGATGCAGGCGTTGGCCAATGAGTTAATGGCTAAGCACGGTATTAATGTCACGGTACTCAATGCGGATTTAACCCAACCCAACGCGAGCGCGGAATTGCATCGACGGGTAACCGCAGCCGGCTTACAGGTTGACGTGTTGGTTAATAATGCCGGTGTCGGGTTCTTCGATTTCTTTTACCAGCAGGATATAACGCGCATTCATGCCACCAATGCATTGAGTATCACTGCGCTGACCGAACTGACACGTATGTTTCTGCCCGATATGGTGGCGCGCAAGCGCGGTGGCGTCTTCAATGTAGCATCAACTGCAGCGTATGTACCGGAGCCGACTATGGCCGTTTATGCGGCGAGTAAAGCCTATGTGTTGAGCTTTACCATAGCGCTCAGCGAAGAATTGAAAGGCACCGGGGTGGTGGCGACCGTTCTCTGTCCCGGTCCGACCAAAAGCGATTTCTTCAAGTCCGCGGACATGGGGAACAACCCTTTGGTCAGCAGCTCAATGATGATGGACGCCGATGTGGTCGCGCGCACTGGCTGGAGCGGATTCAAGCAAGGCCAGCGCGTCGTGATTCCGGGCTTCCGAAATCGCCTCACCAAAGTGATCGGGCAGCTAATGCCGTACCGCGTTATGTTGCCTGGCATCATGCGCACATTGATGGCACGTTCGTGACATCACGAAATCTTATAGCAGCAATCGCGATCTCAAGCAGATTTATACGTTGGAGAGTCGTCTTGAAAATAACGACGTCAGGCATCTCGATAAAACTCGATACGTCTTTAAAGCGATTTTTAATTCGCGACAATAAACGTCGCTCAATAGATGACTTGTGCAGACAAATTTGCAGGAAGAATTCATGACCAATCTGAAAATTACGCGACGCGAACTCGCAAAAGGTGTTGCCAGCTGCAGCCTAGCTATCGCGTTTACACGTCAGGCTTTCGGTGCAACACCAACCCGCACTGATCATCGCTACCAAGCGTTCCACCCGGGTGCTGAATGGCTGGACACGAACGGCAAGCCTATTCAAGCCCATGGTGGATCGATTATCTCCGCGAACGACTGGTTTTACTGGTATGGCGAAAACAAGGAGTTCACTGTCGACAAAAACAGTCCGCAGAGCTGGGGTATTCGTTTTTATCGGTCGAAGGATCTTTATAACTGGGAAGACCTCGGATCGCTTATTCCACCTGATACGGAAGACCCGGATTCACCGCTGAGTCCGAAGGGTTTTCCAGAGCGCCCGCATATCCTGTTCAACCCGCGCACGCGTGAATACGTCTGCTGGATCAAAATTCGCCGTGATGATCCGCAATATCGTTGCGTGCTGGTGGCCGACCAAATCACTGGCCCCTATCGCATGGTCCAGCGCAGGCTGCTCCCGGCCGGCATGGCGGCGGGCGACTTTGACATCGTCGCCGACCCCGATAGCGGCAAGGCTTACATGTATTTCGAGCATGACCACAAGGAGCTGGTCTGCATCGAGCTGACCGACGACTGGCGCGCGACAACAGACCGCTTTACAACACATTTTCAGGCATCACCACCCGATACGACCGAAGGCATTGCCTGCTTCCGACGACATGAAAAACTCTATCTGACTGCCTCCGGCATGACGGGTTATTTCCCTAATCCGTCGTTCGTCGCCATGGCTGACGATTATCTGGGTCCATTCACCTCGCTCGGTGATCTTCACCCGGATGATCGCTCACGCACGTCATACAATTCGCAGATCAGCTGTATTTTCCGGCATCCCCGCAAACGCGACCTCTACATCGCGCTTGCCGACCGCTGGTGCCCCAACCTCGCAGGTGAGGATTTCGAAAGTGGTCGGCTCTCACTCAATCTGCATAGCGGCATTACAAAAGCGATGTCAAAACCGCCGCAGCCAATCACGCCTGACGAAGCAAAATCGCTGCGGGCGATGAGTAGCGTGGGACTAATTGGCGTCAACACTTCGATATCGCGCTATGTGTGGTTGCCGATCACTTTCGAGGGTGATCGGCCGGTCATTCGATGGCAGGACACATGGAAAACAGAAGATTTCGCGTAATTCGCGTCTACTTAACGGCCCCCAGAGCTTGCGGTGGTCGACGTTGACATTGCACAACTACTACTTGCTGGATTAGGTGTTTAACATTTGTAATTCGCTAGTTGAAAAATCAGCGAATTTTTCGATAAATTTTTTTGGTGATGCCAGCTTCGCCAAAAAAAAGCCCGATATTGCTATCGGGCCGGGCGCGATAATGAAGTGCAAAAGTCATCGCCAAGAACGTAGGGTAAACCATCGGGATACTAACCAGTGCGAACCCCTCCCAATGACGAAGGCTCGCAACAATTAAAATTTACAGCGAGAAATTGTATTTGCCGGTAACGCCGAATTGGCGTTCCGGAATCAACTGGACGCCGTTATATCCCGACCGTATTGCTGGGTTGGCTGCATCAGGCACACCGCCAATGATATCTGGCTGGCCATCAAGGCCCTGGCCGATATAGCCATCAGGGGCGTTTACTAAGCCTACCGATGAGAGGGTCGCCTCAGGGCTGCGGCGAATAACCTGTTCGTGATTAAACAGGTTTTTCACCCATGCGCTGACTTCCCATGTTTTCTGGGGATCGCGCACCCCGACAAACAGGTTCCAAAGGCCGTAGCTGCTGGTATCGAGCACGCTGTTCGCCTGTGAATCATCCGAACGGCCAGAGCTAAAGGTGTACTGGGTCCGAACATAACTGTCGACAGCACCGAAATGCATCGTATATTCGCTGTTGGCCGTAACACCCCAGTTAGGTTCACCCGACAAGCGACCTTTGGCATCGCATGTATTTACCGCATCACCTAAGCCTCCAGCCGGGACTGGATCCACGACGACACCATTTGCATCATAGATATTGCAATAGGCTTTGCCGCTCGTGAATTTCGCATCGCTATACGAAATTCCCAGACCAACCTGCCAATCATCGGCTAGCAATGTATCGATCTGCAGCTCAGCGCCTTGCGATAATGCATCGGCGTTGTAATTCAGGAAATCATTGCCGGTTGTCGAGAGCGCTGGATCGGCATCTGAGTGAACGGTGCGTATGCCTTGCGAGGTCCTCGCAAGAAAGTCATGGTATTTCTGATAATAAATGGCGCCGTTAACCTGTACGCGACCATCGGCAAAACGGCTCTTGAAACCAAACTCGATCGAATCGGATGTTTCGGGCTGATATGCGGTGAATGCACCTGGGGTAGTTGGCGCAATGGTGAAACCACCAGCGCGGTATGAGCGCCCGTAGTTTGCATAAATTCGGAAATTGTCTGTCCATTGATAAGAAACGCTGGCAGTACCGGTTACCCCCTCGCCAACTGCTCTATGTACTCCCCAAGACGTCACACCAAATGCGCTGGTAGTTGTCAAATCTTGCACATTGCGGCTGCTTTGATAACGCACGCCAATTTGGCTTTCCAGCGCATCGGTCCACTGAAAACTCTGGTTGGTAAACATTGCATACTCTTCTATGACCCCCGGCGTAAAAACCGTGATCGGAAGAGTCACGTTTGTCGGTGGGCCATAAACGCCGCTCGGTGCGCCGCCGCCCCAAGCTCCTAGATCAGGATAGAATTGTACAAATTGTTCTTGATAAACGTACGTTGGCGATTCACGACGCGCACCATACAAGCCATAAGTCCAGTTATAAAATTCGGCATCCTGCGACTGAAACCGAAGCTCTTCACTAAACAGCCGATCTTGCGTAATAACCCTTTGACCTTGTGTGGATGGGGCAAAAGTATCGAGATTTATAGTGTCGCCGGGTAAAACGTTACCCGTATCCTGATCTACAAATATATTGTTGAAGCGATCGAGATAACCAGTAACCGAAGTCAGCAAATATTTATCCATATTCCATTCGACGCGCAAAGAGGTGTCGTTGCGTCGCAAGAAAGTCAGGTTCTGGAGTGCATTAACGGATTTGCGATCGGTCGCATCAATACAGCCCGACACATGGCTCTGAGTCCCGCAGCCCTCCATTGCTTCGTTACCGGCACCTATCGTTTCCATGTATTGGTGCGTTAACGTCACCTCAACGTTATCCGTCGCCCGCAACCCCAGAGTAATACGTCCACTGCGAACCTCACTGCTATTGTCCTTGCCATTGGCAATATTCTTGATGCCATCGGTTTTGTTGTGGTCGTACATTCCTGCAATTCGCAATGCCAGTTTGTCCTGAATAATCGGAAGGCTGACGCCGAACTGCGTATTCGATAAATCGCGCTGACCAAAGGTTTGCTCCAACGTTCCTTCGATCTCGCTAAAGCTCGGGGTCTTGGTCATGATGGTAACCGCGCCCGCAGGAGCCGTAATGCCGCGCAGAGTACCTTGTGGGCCGCGCAAAACTTCGATCTGACCGACGTCGTACATGCCTTTAAATACAGAATCGATATCAGTCGGCACTTCGTTCCAATAAATCGCGACACCCGGACCGTAACCGGAGTCGGTGAGTACGTTGACGCCTCGCATTGCGATCGTCGAAGTGCGTGTGTCCTGCGCTTTAATCGTCAGGCCCGGGGTGACAGATTGAATATCTTTGAAATCGAGTAAGTTGTATTTGGAAATTGTTTCAGCTGTGACCGCATTAACCGTCATCGGAACGGTTTGCAATGTGTCGTCTTTTTTCTGTGCGGTAACAATTACTTCTTCGAGCGCTCTATCGGCATACGCCGTGTCACCGTAGGCCATCAGCGCAAGCGTTGTCGCTATCGTTTTTGTGATCAGTTTTTTTTTCGATTTTGGAGTATGCATAGGTGTCTCCCAGAGTGAACTATTTTTATCTTTCTGCGCTCGATTAAACTGCGATGCGTGGTCAGCCACAGCTCTTTATCCAGCGCCTGCGACTTTTAGAACTCGCGCAGAATTTCGCGCAGTGTCTTGCCCTTGTATTCGGTGCGCACTGCACCAGCCTTTTGCAGCGCCGGGATCACGCCGTTGAGCAGTTCGGGAAGTTGGCGGTTATAGCCCGATCCTTCGATCAGGAAGCCGTCGCCGCCGACCTCGTCCATCACGGCCATCATTTTTTCCGCCACCTGCTCCGGCGTGCCGCTGAAGTCCATACCACTGGCACCCTGACCCATGGAGAACAGGTCACGTAGGGACGCGCCGTGTTCCCGCCCTGCTTTTTTCATGTGATCGAGCGCACTGGTGTGTCCGCCCGCGGCCTCGATATCCTGGGGTACGGGGACGTCGAGGTCGTACTGCACCGAACCAACGTTGCCGCCAGCCGTGTCGTGCGCCGCCACGCGTATCTGATATCGACCGGGAGGAATCTCCAGACGATTGAGCATCCGCACACCGGTCGCCTCGATGCGCGTCCTGGTTTCGGGCCGCAGGTTCGACATCGTCATCGTGTCGGTGGTCCCGCCGCGAACCTTGCCGTTGGCGTCGTAGGCGACGTACGAGAGCAGGATCTTGTCGGTCGGGTCAAGCTTGAGATCGCGGCCG
>Ga0207680_10001563_pt1 | contig 10793 bp, 7 predicted proteins | sample KBSS23metaG_FD_184321 | JGI IMG/M metagenome (GOLD analysis project Ga0207680, IMG submission 184321) | Switchgrass rhizosphere microbial communities from Kellogg Biological Station, Michigan, USA - KBS S2-3 metaG (SPAdes) (version 2) | ecosystem: Host-associated > Plants > Roots > Rhizosphere >... | reverse complement strand
GGGCGACGACTTTGGATTCAGTTGGAACTGGAATAAGTTCGCAATGGACAGCGGGCAAAACATCAGCTACGCGAATATCGGCTCGACCGATGTGGCAAAGGTCAAGGCCCTCATCACATCCGGCAAGGCAACCGTGCGCGCGAATCCCCACATCAGCGCATTGGAAGCGCGCGAATCCACTCTTACCGTTGGACAGGATTTCTATTTCTCGCTCTCATCTGGCAATCCTAACTTTCCGTTCAGCCAAGTCCAGCAAATTCATACCGGCGTGACATTGAAGTTCACTGCATTTATCGGCGACGACGGATACATCACCCTGAACCTTGCACCTGAAATCGGCGACGCGGTAACTCTTACTGCCCAAGGCAATCCGACTGTTACCATTCGTCGCGCCACGACGACAGTTCGCATCAAACCAGGCGATACGGTTGCTATCGGCGGCCTCGTTCAGGAATTCGATAAACAGAACGTGTCGAAGACGCCCGTGCTTGGCGACCTTCCATTACTCGGTTGGCTCTTCCGTCGACAAGTCACGAGTCACAAGAAGACGGAACTGATCATCATGATTTCGCCTCATCTGTCTTCGCCGCCGCTCGTAGACAAAGATGGAAAAGTGAATTCAAGAGTAGCGGAGACACCGCCGAAGAAGGCGACGGGCGATGTTTCCGGCGGCTAAATTCGCGGAAAAATACGGTATCCGCTGGCAACTACTCATCAACAATTCCTGTTGAATCGGCAATGCGTCGCCGGTGGTTTAGGAAAGCTTCTTTTGTCCTCATGGGATTCGCCTCGGTTAGCGGCATTGTTTACGCTTGGTACACGCACCGGCCCCAGCCGACGAATCTCAGCACGCAGCTCTACAAAGGCGTAACGTACGAGAGGATTTCATTTCAGAAACCTCGACCGATGATTGCCCATATCGTCACCGTCGATTTGAAGGAATCCGGCGTTCGATTCTATACGACGCCTCCTACCCCAGGACTGAAATATCCCTACAAAGCAACCGCTGTATCGACGTTTCTTGCCGACAACAAACTCCAGCTTGCGATCAACGCAGATTTCTTCAAGCCGTATTGGGGGCGCGGACCGTGGGACTCCTATCCGCACTTTGGCGATCCTGTCTACTCGCAAGGGTTATCGATGCATGAAGGCAAAGTGATCACGCCTGCGGAGAAACACCGACCGTCGATCTATTTCAGTAAAGATGGCGACGTATCTTTTGATGCGCATGACTTTCCTCCATACGATGCAATCTCTGGCGAGTCCATTTACTTACGCGGCGGAAAGTGGGCGTTGAAAACTCCAGACAAGAGCCACTGGCGCGGCTCGTTGCAGCCGCGATGTTCCATCGGGCTGTCGGCCGACAAACAGAAGCTGATCATCATGGTCATCGACGGCCGCCAACCCGGATATAGCGAAGGGGCGACGGTGCGTGAAATGGGAGAGATTGCCGCAGCGCATGGCGCGGACACCATGCTCGATATGGATGGCGGCGGATCCGAGACCATGGTGACCGAGGGCAAGGATGGGAGCCCGTACCTTTTAAATTGTCCAATCGATTCGTGGATTCCGAATCGCGAGCGACCCGTTTGCACACAACTCGGATTGAGGCTAACAAGGTAGCTGTCCCAGAATGTGATTGGATCGTCACGATGAAATCGAGACGATCCGAAGCTCCGCGGAGCGGAGCAGGATAGTAGCCGGGGCGTCGAGCATGTCCGGTGAAGCCGGACTGCGCAGACCCCCGGAAAGACGCCAACAGATCATCGCACGCCCGACCGGCTTGGCGCGTCGGCGTGCGAAAAGGAAGTTCATACTAACTGATGTGGCGCAACCCACCAAGATTCCGTTCGATAGCCTCACCCTCGCCGCCGTAGTCGCGGAGGCGCAAGAGTACGTCGACGGCAAGGTGCAAAAGATCTGGCAGCCCGACGACGACACAATCGTGTTGGCTTTCTACGCGGGTGGCAAGGAAGCTTTCTTCCTCATCTCGTGCCACCCGGTTTTCGCCCGCGCCTACTTCACAACACGAAGGCCCACGAACATGCAGCCCGTGCCCGGACTCTGCACGTCACTCCGCTCAAGAATCGATGGCGCGAGAATCGGATCGATCACCCAAGTAGAGGGCGATCGCATCCTGATGATCGAGCTGCTCACGAAAGAGGGACCGCACGCGCTCGTCGCGGAACTCATGGGTAAGCACTCCAACATCATGCTCCTCGATCCTTCGCAACGTGTCATCGCCGCTGCGAAATGGGTAGGGAAGTCGAAGAGCGTGCGACCCATTCAGGCGAATAAAGTCTATGAAGCGCCCCCTTTTCCCCCGAAGCGCCCCTTGGCAGAAGCGAGCCACGGGGACGATCTGAATGAATTCCAGGGCATCTCTCCCTTTACAAAGAAACTGATAGACAAAGAAGGTGCCGAAGGATTGGCGCGAATCCAGCGTGCAGCAGCGGGCGAATTTCACCCGGTCTATTTGCAGGGCGCGGGTGCATATCCCATCTCCGTCGCTATCCTCGGGTTTCAAGAGATCGACCGACCTTCGATTAGCGCGGGACTCGAACAACATTTCGAATGGGCGATCCGCCATGAAGAGATTCGCTCGATCAAAGAATCGATGCTCGCCCAACTCAAGCGCGTGATGCTTGCGCGAGAAGTCGCCCTGGGCGATTTAGGTCAAGCTGCCGATACGGCCAAGCGAGCAGGAGAATTTCAATTGCGCGGAGAACTGATCCTCGCCTACGCATCACAAATCGAACCTGCCGCAACGGGCTTTGCAACCCAAGACTACGAAGGCAACGACCTCATCATCAAGCTCGATCCGGAGAAGACGGCACTAGAGAACGCGGAGGGCTACTTCTCCAAAGCAAAACATGCGAAGTCGAGAGAGGGCATCGTCAAGGATCAAATCGTTCGACTCACCAAAGATCACGAAGCGATCACAAGCCTTGTCACGAGAGTCGAGAGCGAAGAAAGACTGGATCGACTCAAAGACCTCCGTGAAGAAGCCAAACAAAAGCGATGGCTCCACGACACATCGGTCACCGCAGCGAAGAAGGAAGAACGCCCCTACGAAGGGCATCGCGTACGCGAATTGCTTGGGCCAGGCGGTTACACCGTTCTCTATGGCGAGAACGCGGAAGCAAATGATTTCCTTACCGTGCGCGTCGCTCGGCCAAACGACTATTGGCTGCACGTCCGCGGTTCACCGTCAGCTCACGTCGTCATAGTAACGCGAAACCATCCGGAGAAGGTCAGCAAGGAGACGATCATGTTCGCCGCCAAGATCGTCGTCCAGAATTCGCCGAGCAAACACTCGGGATATGTTCCTGTCGATTACACCCTCAAGAAATATGTCAGACGACCAAAGGGCGCGGCTAAAGGCATGGCGATGTACACCCACGAGAAGACCGTGCACATCGACAGCTAATTTCCGAAGCCGGAGTACTGCCGAGTGCCGCGCTTAAACAAGAGCTTCCCAAGCAGAATGAAGAAGACGATCCAGGCGACCTGCACGAGTAACCCTTCTCGAACTTCCACATCAGTTAGCTTGCCCATTAACATCTGGGTCGGGAAATAGATCATGTACTTGAAATGCGTAAACCTAGATATGCCGAGCGCCCACACAGGAAGAGCGGAAAGAGGAATCAGGCGCCCCGATAAAAACATCTCCGGCAGATAGTAGAGCCGTAGAGTGCTCATGAACTCGGTCGTCCACAGCGCGGTCATCGCCATGCAAAACGCCGCGACGTATGAGAGCATCTGCGCGAGCACGACAGAAATAATGAACGCAAATGAGATCTGGAAACCGGACATGCCCACCGAGCGATAGATCAGCCACACAAGCAAGCCCATCGGAAGAAACAACACAAGCTTCGCCACGCGCCATGCGAAGTTCCGCGCCAGGTTCATCCGAAAATAGTTGATCGGTCGCAACAGGTGCGTCGCAAAATCCCCCTCCCGAATGTCCCACGCGATATCCCACATCAGATGGCATGTGATGAACTGACTTAAGATCATTGATCCGATGTAGTAAGTGATGAGTTCGGGATGTGTCATCCCTGCTATCGGTTGATTGGGCCCCGTGGTCGCCAGCCAGACCGCAGGAAGGATCATCGCGGTCTGGGCATCGGCCAAGACCCATAGGAAGCTCGCGGCGGGATAGGCGAAGCACTCCTTGAGATAAATAGAAAACAGGGCGAACAGCTTCCGAACCGGAAACTGCGCCCACTTTGGATTCCTTTCGACTGCGTTGGCAATCGAACTCATCGGGAAGAAAGAACTCGCATCGAGAAGCAAACCGCGGTCTTAGTTTGGCTGAGCGGCATCCTTCAATGCCTGCTCGACCTGCTCTGCAACAAGCGGTTGCTCGTTCTTTCCCAAGATGTAGAACGCGGCGGCGCTGGAGCCAGCCCATTGCCCCACGCGCGCGGCAACGATATTCCAACCTTGTCCCGCGATAAATCGCGAGAGCCGATAAGCCATTCCGCGCCCTCGTGCAGCGCGAATCTCCAACACTCCGGGATTGCCCTGGATGTACGTGTGGCTGAACACACGTTGCTGAATGAACGGGTCTTTGCCCTTTTCCAGAAGCAGCGACTCCACCGTCATCTCGCCGCTAAGGACCGCCGTCATCGCAGCGCTGATCTGCCGACATGTGGCGGGCGGCACAGGCTTACTACCCAAGCTGATCGTGAAAACGTCGAGCGCCACCGGCTTTTCCGTACGTGTGGTGGACGCGCGAATCGCATCGATCGAAAGATCGAGCGCATAAAACACTCCAAGCATCCGGCTCAAGATTCCCGCCGCGTCTGGCGTGCAAACCGTAACTTCCGTTGCGCCAAGTTCTGGTAACGGATTGAACTCGACGATGTGCGCGCCTTCGAGCGCTCTCCTGAAATACTGAAAGTGCAATCGCGCAATGTCCGGCGTCGCATTCGTCAAATAGTGCGCAGGCAAACTTCCAACGAAGGAAGCGACCTCTTCGTCTGCAACAGAAGATTGGCTCAACTGTCGAATCAGTCGTTGTCGATAGGCAGTCGTATCTCCCGTAACTGGCCCTTCGCCCTGAAGCACTTCCAAAGTCTTCGCATACAGCTCGCGCAGGAAAGAGTCCTGCGCCGAAGTCCAGACTCCAGGAGCAACCGCATTGACATCCGCCCACGTCAAGACGGTCAAGGCATTCAATCGTTCGACGTCGCGCACAACGGATGCAAACTCTGCGATCGTCGCACGATTCTGAACGTCACGAATGCGGATAAAGCGCGCCATCGTAAGGTGGTCGCGCACCAGCCATACAACTTGCTCTGTATCGCGCGGACCCATATCCCATCGCTTACAAACTGCGGCGGCAAGATCTGCGCCGACCTCACTGTGTGGCCGAGACAAATCGATCTTCCCGACGTCGTGAAGCAGCGCGGCCAAGTAAAGAAGCGCTACGTTGCGCAACGAGGACTTCACGTCACCGAGAAACTCGCCCGGCTTAAGGTCGTCCAGCAACCGAACCATGCGCAGGCTGTGTTCGAAGATCGTGAATCGGTGTACGGAATCGTCGGGCAAGAGGGTTCGGCATGCTGTCAACTCCGGCAACAGCGCCTCGAGCAATCCGCAACGGTCCAAATTCCGCAAAGTTGCCTCGCCCGTCGAAATCGCATGAAGCGCGGCGGGACCGACAACTCCCTCCGGGCTCGTCATCGAGACTTCTGGCACCCGAAGCCCAAGTCGAGTTGCGATCGAAATACCAACTGCAGCTTCGCCCGGATCTGCGCCAGGCAACACTCGCGCTTCGCCGCGCAACGCTTGAACACCGGGCGAAAGTTGGTATCGAGTTTCCTGAAGGCGCTCAAAGCTCTGCTCATAGTTGCGATGTAGCTCGATCATCGCATCGTGCAACGGCTGCATCCATTCATGAACTTCGAGGCATAGCAAGTCGGAGATTTCAGCTTGTCGTTGCCGCGTCAAAGAATCGTTCGCGCGTTTGGAAACAAAGTGAAGGAGGTTTCTCGCGCGCAACACGAGATCGTATTCGTGAGAAGGTTTAGCCGGGCGTTCGCCAATTGCCATGCCAATCCAATTCGCTGCCTGAAAACTTCGCAGCCCGCCCGATCCTTCTTTGAGTTGAGGCTCGACGACCAAAGGAGTATCGTTGTGTTTCGCCGCCATTGTGCGCCGTTCTTCGACCTTCGCAAGAACGAAGTCGCCAACTGGAAAGCCGTCCCACAATGCTTCGTCCAAAGCGCGCAACACGTCGGGTGATCCTGCGACCAACCGCGCGTCCAACAAACCTGTACGCGTGCGAGCATCCAAACCGGGAGCATCTGAGATAAGTCGATACGCCCAACCCACGTCGATCCGAAAGATCGTTCCGAACGCATGATGCAAATCTTGGTAAAGCCGATGGATAATCTGATCGAGTTCCGGCGATCCGTCGTCGCCAGGGACCAATGTGATGTCGATGTCCGAATAGGGCGCCATCTCTCGGCGACCGTAACCACCCGTGGCAATCAGGGCCAGGGACGGCACATTTCCATGATCGGAAACGCAAGCGCTGAAGATCAGTCGCACCGCGCGATCGCAAAGGTCCGCGTGTAATTGGCACCAATCCAGCCCGCCATCATGGCAGGGAAGTTGCTCGATCAGCTTGGCGCGTTCGGCCGCAATCCGTTCGATGGCCTGAGTTAGATCGTCCGTCATTCAAAAACCCTGACGTAATGATACGGCTCATTGCCCACCAACTCGCCAAGCGTATTGCGAGCCTGGTAATCGCCATAGATACAAAGGGGGACAAGAACGACGATTCCCGCTAGCCCCATGGTGAGAAGAGTTCTTCCGAATGTCCGAAAGACCAATCCCGCCGCAAACGGGGTTGGGACGCGTCGAACGGCTGCCCACATCGGGGCGACGAGAATCATGACGGACACGATGAGCACGCTCAACCCGATGAACAACGACGGTTCCGGGACGCGAACGATCGGCGTGTGTGCGAGGATGTGAGGAAGCAAAATTCGACCTGGTGTTCCGCTTTCGAACAAGTATCCGAAGATGGTAAGGAAGAACAGAGTGGACATGATGGCCACCAGCCAACCCGTAACGATTCCAACATCTGGGGGGAGCTTCTTGCGTTCGCTCTTCGTGGTCGCTCCTAGGCACAGAGCGCAGAGGAGGGTAACAAAGGAAACTAATATCGAACGGCTCAACGCAAACGAAGCAGCGCACAACAGAACGCTAACTATGGCCGTAACGGGCCACGAGAATGTCACGTTGTTTAATGCATAGCGGTCGACGAGCATTCCAAGAAACAGTGTGATCGCGCCCACCAGCGTGAGCAAGATCAATGCACCGGGTAACGAAGCTGTCGCCACAGATAGCGCGGACCATCGAGCGGCATTATCAGCCGGCTTAAAACTGGTCGTCATCACCGCGTGGCTATCCATTTCGCTGTAGATCATCGAAGCGGTGGTGGCTTCTTGATCATAGCCAAGCTTGACCAAGGAGGCATAGAATTGTCCGCGCGCTTTGGAAACGCTTGCCGGATCTCGCAGTGCCACATCTCCAGGCGGCATGCTCGCGAGATCGCCCATCTGCCGCGCGTAGCGCAGCATCTGAATGGATCGTGCATTTACTGCGATGAGCCCGGCGTTCTTTAGGCATTCATTGCGGAGCGTGACGTCCTCCTTGGACTTCTCGCCGACACCTTTCAACAGTTTTTCGGTGTATTGGAGGAGAATAGGACCGATAGAGAAATCGCGTTGGTAATAGACGCTGGCCAGATGCCATGCGGCTGCGCCATCCAGCGAGGTCATTTGGTTGTCATCGTCTAAAAGCCGGGACGCTTGATAATCCTTCCAAACAAGTCGATTCGATGCGTCCAACCATCGCTCCCGCGCGCCTTTAGCATCGCCGAGTCGGTCGAGGAATACGGCGGACATCTGTGGCCAGAATGCATTGGATAGTTCCGACGTAGATCCCGCTGGCGAATAAGTCGACATGTAATCGGAAATCCCGACTAAGCTTCGGAGTTCAGGAGCCGATAGATCGGTACCCATCTCCAGCTTCTTGCAGGCGATCTGCATCCAAAGCGCGGCGTCGGCAATGCTTTGGGGACGTGGCATGGTGCCCCCTCGCGGACCGATTGCACCTTCAATCACTCTTTCCGAGCGCGGCTTAGGAAGAAAGCCGAGCATGATCGGCCTTGAGGAAGGGTGAACGAAAAGCGTCAGACATGACCCTAGCGCGACGCCGAGGAGGGCGCGCACCAGGGAATTCATTTCAGTGGTTCACAGAGACACTATTGGGAAGCACCAAATTCGGGAGCGTGTCTTGGCTGCTTGAGAATTTATTGTAGGCGCCTTGTCTCGGCCCGCCTTTGTAGAAGTTCAATCCTGAACCGGTCACCAGTTGAATCGTGGCGAGAATCGCCAAAGCCGCAACTGCTGCACCTGTATAGGTGGGCGACCAATATCCGAACACCACGCGTCGAGGCTGCTTGTCGAGTGCGCGCAAAACCTTTTCATCAAAGTCTTCGCTGATCTCGGGCTCGATCATTGCGCCTCGGACCAGATTCATCGCGTTCGTGCCCTGCTGCTCATATCGCATGCAGCCGAAGCACACTTCACGATGCTTGCGATAGAAGTCGTTCTCGCGCGGCGAAAGGTCGCGATCGTATTTCTCGATCGCTAGGTATCTAAACTTGCCGCATCCAAAAAGTCTGATCTTCATTCGCCTACCGCCTCAATCCATAGCTTGCGAAATCGCTCACGCGCCGTGTGAAGTCTCGAACGCACGGTGCCAATTGGAACCTTCATCGATTCCGCGACCTCTTCGTAGCTGAGCTGTTCCATTTCCCTCAACACTAGTGTGGTACGCAGATCGGCCGGAAGCTGTGCAAGGAGCTTCTCAATCAGGACCTTATTCTCAATGGCGCCGCCCTCGCTAGGCGTTGCCTTGTCGAATTCAGCGATTTCCGCTCTCTTGAGTCGAAGTCGGTCCATACAGAGCCGGACACAGATTCGATAGAGATATCCGGAGAAAGCTCGGTCATCCCGAAGCTTGTGAAGTTCGCGGAATGCCTTCAGAAAAGATTCCTGAGCAACATCTTCCGCTTCATGGCGGTCACGCAACAGGTTGCTGGCCGTCCGAATAAGTCGTGTACGGTGTCTTGCGATCAAAAATCCGAGAGCTGTCTCGTCGCCTTTACGGCAACGTACGACCCAGTGCCGCTCTTGTGCGGCCGGGTCAACTACAACTACCCCGTAGCTCTGCGCGTCAATCATGGACGAAGCCGCTAATGCCATCCTATTTTACACGACGTAGGTCGTTTGCCCTAAAGTTCACGCTCAGGTTCAAACTCGGTACAATTCAGCCGATGCCTTTGCCTTGGGTGGCGATCTCGGCGGCACTTATACTTACGCCTACCCAGGCACACACTGCTTCACCTCAGGCTGGCGTTCGGCAAGTCTACGGGGACCTGGTCGTCGAAGCTAAGTCCGCCACATTTACGGAAGAGAAGGTGGATTTCCATGACGGAGTCCGCGCCACCTTTGCGGGCGAGATCCTGACTGCCGACAATTTGACGATCTATCCCAAGGACCAAAAGGGAGAAGCGAAGGGCCATGTGCTCCTCCTCGATCCCGCCGGAACGCTGTCTGCCGAGGATTTGAGCTTCTCCTGGAAAGCTGAGTTTAAGAGCGGAGCAGCAACGAACGTCCACATGGATCTGGCTGGCGTGATGATGGAAGCCGCCAAGGCAGAATCCATCCCCGGCAACCCGGCCACCCTGATCTTCACCGACGTTTACGGAACGAGCTGCGCGCGCGACAAAACGCCGTTGTATGCGATTCGGTCGCCCAAAGTTGTGTTTCATCCGGGAAAAGATGGCGTTATCCGCCATCCCGTTCTCTATCTATTCGGCCATAGGATCGCGACCCTTCCCACTCATCACTTCTCGCTAGACCCGCGTGTCCAAGGAATTCCAATGCCTGGTCTAGCCCTGGGCGGCAGCAAGGTTGGCATCCTTTGGGCCCCCAGTGTCCTCTTAGACAAGAAGACCGCAGTCAGCGCAAACGTGAGATCTTTCAAGGGCGAGCCGCTTACCGCGACTGCCTACGTCACGCGGAGTTATCTTTCCGACCTGAAGCAGAACGCCCTGATCACACCGCGAAGCGAATTTTCCGAGCGATTCAGCAACAGCTATTACGACAACGTGCGGGTATCGAGCCCAACGAGTGCGGGAAACAGTCTCCGTACCGAGAGGCGAAATCTCGCGATTGGGACGGTCTGGAATCACAGCTCGATCAATGACCAGAGTGGCGCTCGTTACTCAAAAGCCTTCGACGCGGTGTACGAAGATGGCGGCCCGGTTGGAAAGTTGGGATACCAACTGTCAGCGCGGATCCAAGATATTCGGCGAGAGGATGAGCCGTTTCACACGCGCTTCATCATGCAAGGCGCAATTGGACCAGCGCCCTATCCAGTCGCGAAAAACCTCTTCTTCACCCCGAGGCTCGATATCGCCACGTATCAAGGAACGACCTCATTCGGATGGGCGCGTGCGGAAGTTGGACTGTACGCAAACCTGTTCAAGGGCGCGTCTGCGGCAGTTGGCTACGCACATGGATCAGAGTTTGGGCGCGCGATGTATCCCGCGGATCAGCTGCTCATTCGAAACGAAGGGATGGCCAGAATCGACTACAACTTGGGTCCTCGCTCGTTTTCATATCTTCTAAAACGCGACTACGATCGTGGTCGGTGGTATCGCGAATACATGGCCCGACAAACTGCGGGATGCTTGGAAA
>Ga0207680_10001561_pt1 | contig 10802 bp, 15 predicted proteins | sample KBSS23metaG_FD_184321 | JGI IMG/M metagenome (GOLD analysis project Ga0207680, IMG submission 184321) | Switchgrass rhizosphere microbial communities from Kellogg Biological Station, Michigan, USA - KBS S2-3 metaG (SPAdes) (version 2) | ecosystem: Host-associated > Plants > Roots > Rhizosphere... | reverse complement strand
CCGTCTCAGCCTCTGCACCTCGAAGGTGATGGTTCCCACCGGCAATCAGGTGATCAACGACCAGTTCAGCACCGGCGGACCTAATTACCGCGAGTTTCTCTACAACCTCGTCAACTTTGCCGGGATGGCTCAGAACTTCGACGGTAATGGACCGTACGCTCGAGCCCAGATTGGTGGAGGCTCAGTCCTGGTAGGCGAACCGAATCCACAGGCAGGCAAAGGCACCCTCAGCGACAAAATCAACTATGCGAAAACCGTTGAAGATCCGCTCGGAACTCAGCCGCGCCTTGGAACGAAACCACCTCTGAAGCCTGAAGTTCGCTGCTACACCAATGATGTACCTGATGTAAACGGCCCTCTAGGCCAGGTTGGACCAGCCTCTCCGTCAGTCGCGGGGGTGAGCCCATGACCGAGAGGGAAGCCGGCGTCAGCCGCTCGAAACACTTCCGTGCCTGGCTCGGCCGGCAGGCGCGCGGCCACCGCAAAGACACGGTCGCGATCTTCGTCCTCGCGATCGCCGGCATCGTGATGATGCTCGGGATCTTCACCCAGCAGAAAGCCTCGCTGCCCGCTTGGCTGCCGCTGGTCGGCGAAGAATTCGACCACATCAGCGCCGAGTTCTCGACCGCGCAGGCGGTCACTCCCGGTCAGGGCCAGGCCGTCGACATCGCTGGCATCCAGATCGGCAAGGTCACCTCGGTCGACCTCGAAAACGGCCACGCCGTCGTCGGCATGGACATCGAGCCGCAGTACATGGAGCTGATCCATCCCAACGCCAGCCTGCTCCTGCGGCCGAAAACGAACCTCAACGACATGATCGTCGAGATCGAACCGGGCAGCGGCAAGCGCCACATCGAGGACGGCGCCCACTTCACCCTCACCCAGACCGAACCGAACACCAACCTCGACGCGTTCCTCGCCACCCTCGACGCCGACACCCGCCAGTACATCCAGCTGCTCGTCGCCGGCGGCGCCCAGGGGATCGGCGGTCGCGGCAAACAGCTCTCCAACGCCCTCCGCCGCTTCCAGCCCTTCGTCCACTACACCGCCAAGCTCAACAAAGCCGTTGCCGCCCGCCACGTCGCCCTCTCGCGGGTGATCCACAACTTCGGCCTGGTGACCAACGAACTGGCTCGCCACGACGCCGAGGTCAAGCGCTTCGTCACCTCCTCGAAGGACGCGCTCGGCAACTTCGCCAACCAGCAGGCCTCGGTCCAGGAGGCCTTCGAAGAATTCCCCTCCTCGCTGCAGGCCGCGCGCACCGGTCTCGCCAGCTCCAACCGCTTCTCCCAGGTCGCCTATCCCGCCCTGGTCAAGCTGATCCCCCAGGCGCAGGCGCTGGGCCCGGCGTTCGATGCGACGGAGAAGCTCTTCAGCCAGACCACCGCTCCGATTCGCGACCAGATCCGGCCGTTCACCCGTCAGATCCGACCGGTGTTGACCCACGGCACGGAAGCGGCCGAACCGTTCGAAAAGACTGTGCGCAGCTTCGGCAACTCGCTCGGTGGGTTCAACTCATTCCTCAACGAGCTTGCCTATAACCCGAAAGGCTCGAGGGAGGGCTACCTCTTCTACCTGCCTTGGCTCAATCACAATTTCAATACCGCCTTCACTCTGGGTGATGCCGGCGGCCCGCTGTTGAGAGGAATGACGCTCATCTCGTGTACCGGTGCCAGTCTCGGGTATGGCTATGTCGCCGAAAAAACTGCGCAAGGTAAGCCCTTCCTGCAGACCCTCTTGGAAGTCGCCGGGCTACCGCGCAAGGAGGAGATACCAGTCTCCTTCCCCGTGGAAAACCCGAACGGGACCTGCGAATACAAGGAAGGCTCGACCAAAAAATGAGCAAGCGGGCCCCCAGCACGACCCAGCTTCTAGTCATTACTGGCTTCGCGCTGTCCTGCTTCGGGATCCTGCTCTTCCTCTGGGTCACCTTCGGCGGGCCGACGCCGTTCCGGGCGAAGACCTATGAGGTAAAGGTGCCCTTCAACGAGGCGACCCAGCTTGCCGAACAGTCCGACGTCCGCATCTCCGGCGTCAACGTCGGCAAAGTCCAGAAGATCGAACTCTCGCCGGAGGGCAACCAGGCTCTCGCCACCGCCGCGATCGACGCCCGCTACGCGCCGCTGCCCGAGTCGACTAGGGCGATCCTTCGAACCAAGACCCTCCTCGGCGAGACCTACATCGAACTCACCCCCGGCTCTCGCGAGGGTCCGGAGCTCGACGACGGCGGCACCCTGCCGGAGGCCAACGTAGCCGAATCGGTTCAGCTCGACGAGATCTTCCGCACCTTCAACGCGCAGACCCGCGCCGCCTTCCAGGAATGGATGCAGGAAGCGGCGGTGGCGATCAACGGTCAGGGCCAGAGCCTTTCCTACGCGCTGGGCAGCCTCGACCCCACCGTGACCGAGTTCGACCAGCTCTTCCGCGTCCTCGACAGCCAGCGCCTGGCCGTCGGGCAGCTGTTCCGCAACGGCGCCACCACCTTCCAGGCGCTGCGCGGCCGCGAAGGACAGCTGGCAGACCTGATCCAAAGCTCCAACGCCGTCTTCCAGACGACCGCGCGCCGCGATCAGGACATCGAAGCGCTCTTCCGCGCCTTCCCGACCTTCCTCGACGAGTCGCGACTGACCTTTGCCCGCCTCAAAGGCTTCTCGCAGAACGCCGATCCGCTCATGCGCCAGCTGGTGCCTGCGGCGGAAGAACTCTCACCGACCCTGATTGCCCTCTCGAAGCTGGCTCCGGAGTCGAAGGCCTTCTTCGAAGGTCTTGGTCCCGTGATCAAACGTGCGCCCAGCGGCTTTTCTGCCCTGAGGACGATCTTCCGCGATGAATTCCCCCCGCTCCTGAGGGCTGTTGATCCGTTCATCCGCAATCTCAACCCGATCTTGGTGGGGCTCAAGCTCTATCGGGTAGACCTCGCATCCTTCTTCGGAAACGTGGCGGCGACGTTCAACGGAATTCTCACCACCGAAGGAGAAGTGCCAAATCCGCCCCACTACCTGCGAGCGGTTGGAGGCATGACGCCGGAAACCGTCAGCACGTACCCACGACGTCTTGCGATCAATCGCAATAGTGCATACAGCCCGCCAAAATGGGCAGAAGGTTTGGTCGCCGGCCTGCCGAGCTTCGACACCCGCCAATGCACGACGGGCATCGTCGCGAACCTCACCCCGTCGGATTGGGAAGATCCCGCCTTCAAAGAACGGGCAGTTGAGAGCCGGAATGAACTCACCGGGGAAGTCACCAGGACCCAGGACGAAAACGCCAAACTCCTCTTCGAACGGATTCAGCAGTACGCCTTCGCCGGTCAGAGCAGCACCTCAGGGATAGCCGCACCGCCCTGCAAGCAGCAGGAGCCCTTCAAACCGATCTACGGCAGCGGCCCCGCGACGCAGTACCAGCACACGTTCGAACAAACCGGCCGTTGAACTAGCGCCGTCGCTACCGGCGGATTAGATGCTTCAAATGCACTGGGGAATCTCTGCGAACGGAGAAGACATTGTCATGCACCGGGATCACGGCTTGACACTTCTTTCCGATGACTACCATCACCTGGTGCACGTCATCTGGGACGACGCCTTGCAATAGAAAATCGTGTGGTGCTGGTTGACGCTGCGAAGGAGGCTGGAAGGTTCTCAAGACTACCCCGTGTCGACTTGCAACCCGCTTGGGGGTACAAGCCAAACCGCGTGCCTGTGTGAGACATAGGTTTCTCTCCGTGACGACAATCCAGAGAGAACCATGACTGATAACTCGAGCGAACCGCTCGATTCTGAAGTGCGGCTCAACCAGCGCGAGGTTAGCCAAGCTACCTTCACTGCCGCCGCGGTAGGGCGTCAAGGTGGAGTGAAGAACGCCAAATGAATCAACGAGCCCATCTTCACTTTCTCTAGAACCACATGCAGTCAATGAGGCGACTACTCCGGCTAGGGCGATCAGCCAAACCACTAGGTGGAGTCGATGTGTCAAGGGAAATAGGGGGACCCGGCCAGCGGGTCCCCCTCCTGATCAATAGGTCAGTGCTACACCGTGGACGAAGTTGGAGATGCCTGAGTTGTTCTTGATCCAGGGACTCGAATATACGTGTTGGCCTATGCGGCCGGAGTAAGCCCCGGCTCCGGCACCCGCCGAACAGGTGGGGCCCATCCAGTAAGTAATGGAGACGCAGACGGATGCTTGATCGCCCCAGCCGTAGGTTTGATAGAGCCAGCGCGATGATCCGACGCATTCTTTTGAAGCGCCGAGCGAGCCCGTGCAGTAGTTGCTAGTCGATGCCTCCGCTGCGGCGGGACCGGAAATCAGGCCGAGACTTAGGGCGACCAAGCTGCCCATCAACATCAGCAGGAGCCGCGCCCGTCGATTCAATGCAGTAGTCATCCTTCTCCTTCTTTTGAGTTGCTCTCAGGGTTCCGGCCCTGAGATAGAGGGAGGCTGCAACCGGCGACTGCTGATGTCGCCTGCGATTCGCATAGGAACTTCGCTGTTTGTAGGCGATTGGGCAAACGGCGATGGAGCTGCCGGTGCTAGCAGCGTCCGCCGCTTTAAGGCGACCATTCCCATGAGGGCGCCGCCGAACGCGGCTGCCCCTCCGAGCATCCCTGCTCTCTGGGCACAGGCTAGAGGACGCGGGTGGCTATGAAGCTAAGGGCGGCAGTCAGGAGCCAGAAGTTCATCCGATCGAACTTCTTGTCGAACTTGGCATCGAGCTTGTCGATCTTAGAGTCGACCTTCTTGTCGAGGTCATCGAGCTTCTTGTCGAGGTCATCGAGCTTCTTGTCGACTCGAGCGAAGCCGACGTCGACCTTGGTGTTGAGGTCGTCGTGGCGCTCATCGGTCCATTTCTTCTCCGGCACTATGAGCTCCATCCTAGCGCAACCTTTCGTCTGCAGTACTGCGAAGCAAGATCTTCATGCAGGCGACCCTAGGCGGCGCGGGGGCACGTGTGGTGCGCGGAATGTCAAGGCTTTGGAGAAAATCTCACCCCGATCTCCATCCGGGGCGGTTAGCAGTGGCTGCCGGCATCTCGAGCGACCCTTACCAATTCAAGGCCACCCCCCGCGCCGGGCAGTGTCCGAACTAGAGGACGTTGGGCCCGATCACGGCGGCGAGGATGCCCAGGACGGAAAGGAGCAGGCTCCCGATCAGCCAGTCGAACTTCTTGTCGAACTTCGCATCGACCTTGTCGAACCGCTCATTCATTTCTCCTCGAGCCGCGTCGAACCGTTCGTCGACCTTCTCGAACCGAGCATCGACCTTGTCAAAGCGAGCGTCGACCTTGTCAAACCGTTTGTCGACCCGGGCAAACCCGTCGTCGACCTTGGTGTTGAGGTCGTCGAGCCGCTCGTCGGTCCATTTCTTCTCCGGCACTATGAGCTCCATCCTAGCGCAACCTTTCGTCTGCAACGCAACAAAGCAAGATCTTCATGCAGGCGACCCTAGGCGGCGCCGGCGCACGTGTGGCGCGCTGAATGTCAATTGTTAGGAGAGAGGTCCGCGCAGCTCTGGGATGTGGTCCGAGGCGCTACTCAACCACTAGAGGACGGCGACTCCGATCAGAGTCGCACAGCAGCCGATCAAGGTGGCGATGATCACTATGGCCCCCTTCAAGAGATCCCGGCGAAGGCTGTCAAAACGCTCGCCCACCTTGTCAAAGCGCTCATCCAGCTTGTCGAAACGGGCGGTCATCTCTCCCCGGAGGCCGCGGATGTCTTCATCGACACGGGCGAAGCCAACATCGACCTTCGTGTTGAGGTCGTCGTGACGCTCGTCGGTCCACTTCTTCTCCGGCATCGTTACCTCCATCCTAGCGCAACCTTTCGTCTGCAATCAACCTAAGCAAACTCTTCAGGCAGACGACCGTAGGCGGCGCCGACGCACGTGTGGCGCGCGGAATGTCAATTCTTAGGAGAGAGAGTCGGGCGGCTCGATCAATGACTAGGTGGAGCTGGCCATCCTGGCTTCCAGACCACGTCCAAGTCCGCTTCGCGAACAGAGATGAGATCCAGCGTCACACCTCGATCGTCGGCAATCTCCACTAGTCGCCAGTTGCCTTTCTCGGCTACGACGGTCCCCTCCCGTGCGGCAGCCCATTTTCCGACCCCCCGTCGGAGTCGCACCACATCGTGTTCACGGATCTCTTGGCTGGTGGTCGCCATGGGAACAATCTAGGGCTTCAGGTAGGCGGTCGTCAATCGAGGCGGCGCATCGCAGTGCGGCAGGAGCCAAACCGTCCTCAGGGTTACGATTCGAGCCGTGTAACCACCGACACCACGCAATGGAGACGTTACAACGCAGCTAACACCGAAGGGCCAGTTGTCTTGGACGTGGACGATCGGGTGTATGTGGATCGCCCTGTGGATCTGCTCTTCAAGGTAGTCAAGTGACTCAATAGTTATCCCTAGGATCTGCTGGAATCCTTTTGCCTTGGGTCCTCCCCGCACATGAAGTTTGTTCAGGGAGTACGTCATGAGCTTGCGGCGCACGCCAATCGCTTCCTCTCTGCGGGGAAGGAGATCTCCAACTTTCGGCGGCCATCCCATTCCGCCGACGCTAGGCGGCGCCGACGCACGGGTGGCGCGCAGAATGTCGCGGCTTAGGGGAGAGAGTGGGGCGGAATTGGGACTCGGCCCAGTTCCTCCAGCTCCAGCGCGACGATCAGGGCGGTGTCGCATTCGCCCAGCGATCGCCCGATGAGCTGCTCCGCCGTCCTCAGGCGGTTGGTCACCGTCTGGCGGGTCACGCCGAGGGCCGCGGCCGCCGCGCTGCTGTTCTTTCGGCCTTGAAGTAGGTGCGCAGGGTGGCCCGGAGCACCCGGCCGCCATCCGGCCCGGTGGAGAGTGGCAGCAGGTACTTCTCGTGCAGCGACGCCGTCAGGGTCGGGTCGCGGGCGACCGTGGAGAGCAGGGCGGCTTCGTCGTAGCCGACGACCGGCGCCGATTTCGCTTCTGCGACCCAGAGCGCGCGCTGCGCCTGGGCGTGGGTCAGCCGCCATCCCTTGCTGTCGCTCTTCGGCACTCCCATCCCGATCGGCAGCATCGGGTCTCCCCCGGCGGCGAGCCGCTCGCGGACCGCGGCGGGGTCGACCGGCTCACGGGCGCCGCCGAGCCACGCCCACAGCTCGTTGCTCGAGGGGGCGAGGATCAGGCTGCGGCAGCCGAGCTCACCGGCCAGCTTCCGGATCAGGGGACGGGCAGCGGCGGAGGAGGCGACCAGACCGAGGTGGTGGCCGTCGAGCTCGTAATCGAGGATCCCGGGGTCGACGGTCTCTCCGGCGAGCAGGCGGCGGGCCCGCTCGACACGGCGCGCTTCGTGGGTGGCTGGGCGGGCTCCCGCCTCCCGCACGTATTCCTCGGTGACGACCGCGACCAGGCGCTGGAAGGCCGTTCCCTGGGCGGTCATCGCGGCGAGGACGTCGGACGGGTCGACCCCCGCGGCCTCTTCCAGCACGAAGGCGGCGAGCTTCTTGTCCGCCGCCAGGTAGCGGTGGAGGACGGTCTCGAGCGGGATCCGGTGACGCGCCGCGAGGCGGGCCTGGGCGATCGCCGGCACTGGTATGCCCGCGGCGCGCTCCTCCCCTACCGCCAGGACTTCGACCCCGTACTGGACCCCCGCGTGGACGGTGGTGGTGAGGGATTCGAGGTATTCGACGTCGCGGACGGGCTCCTCCGGCTCCATCGCGTGGAGGCGATCCAGGATCTCCTGGGTTATCTCGGGCGCGCGTGCCGCGAGGCGCTCGGCCCAGAGAGCACGGCCGTTCGCGTCTCCCTGCGGCCGACCGGAAGATGAGGTCGAGCTGGCGATGGCGGCATGTTAGGAGAAATCCTAAGTGCCATTAAATGATCCCGTCTTATTGATGAAAATCGACTTAACGGTGGTACTTCGCAATGAGCCGAAGCTTGTCGCGGTGAACGACTGGCAGATCCAAGGGGTCCTCGATCTCGCCGGCCATCTCTAAGAGCTTCTCCGCGCCGAAGTCCATGACCACCGTTCCCTCGGCGCCTGCCGGCCAGTGCTCAATCGGCTCGGTTAGAACGACGACGTCGATTTCCTCTATTTCCTGCCTGATCGCCATGGAGTTCCAGTCTAGGTCCTCAAATATGCGGTGAGAAGCCGTGGTGGATCTTGAGGATGGCTCATCCAGACGGTGCGCAACATCACTACCGTCCCTTGCCGTCTTCCCAGCCCTCGAATGGGGAATTCCACGACACAGTGGATCCCATGTGGTGGATTGGGTCGCGTCGCCGAGATCGGCACCTCCAGGATTCCCGCTTTGATCTCATTTTCCAGATGCCGGATGGACCGCAGGGATATCCCGAGCATCTCTGCGAAGCCCTTTGCCTTCGGACCTCCATCGCGGTGGTCCGGCGCGAGCGAGTAGGTCGCGAGCTTGTAGCGCACGCCAGTTGCTTGCGCTGCTCGCGGCAAAACCTCGCCGACCTGTGGCGGCCAACCCATGCGGCGACGCTAGGTTGGGGCGACGCACGCGTGGTGCGCGCAATGTCAAGGCTTTGAGACGCAGCTCGAACGGGACTGAAGAGCTCAGGCCGGGCCGGCTTCCCAACCGGAGAAGTTCGAGGTGTCCGGTTCGATCGCCCCGCGGACTCTGGCCAGTGCCTCCTGCTCGGAGGAGGACTCGAGCTTGACGGTGTAGATCGGGCGGCCGGTGGCGACGGTGCCAGTCTCTGCGGTGCCCGCCCTCATCGAGGCTTTGCTGCCGGCGAGTTCGATGCCTGCTGCGGCCAGGCGCCCGCGCTCGTCGCCGGTCAGCATCCCCTTGAAGCGGACGGCGAAGACTGGCATCCACCCAGACTAGCGCCGGTCAGGAATCCTTTGCCGGTTGATCTAATCGCTATTGGGACGCTCGAAGCGGAGGATCGAGACGCCGTCGCCGACCGTCTTCGACTCGGTCAGCTTCAGCGGCCTTTTCGTCTCCCCCTCGGGGAAGAGGCGCTTGCCGGCGCCGAGCAGAACCGGGAAGACCATCAGCCGCAGCTCGTCGACGAGGTCGTTCTCCAGCAGCGCCTGGGCCAGGGTGACGCTGCCGGCGACGAGGACGATGCCGTCGAGCTCCTCGCGCAGGGCGGCGACGGCGGCGATCGGGTCGCCGCTGAGCACGGTCGTGTTCTGCCACTCGGGCTGCTCGATGGTCGAGGAGACGACGTACTTCGGCATCTCGTTCATCCGCTTGGCGAAGCCGGCCTCGTCTTCGCGCTCGGGCCAGGCGGCGGCGAAGCCTTCGTAGGTGACCCGGCCGAGCAGCTGCGCCTCGGCTTCGAAGGTCTCGTCGAGCTTGAACTTGTCCCCCTCCTGGCCGCGGTCGAAGTCGAATGCCCAGCCGCCGCGGGCGTAGTCCTCGGACCCGCCCGGGTCCTCGACCACCCCGTCCAGCGAGATGAACTCGGTGACGACGATCTTCCCCATGCTGCTCTCCTTTGCCTAGCGGGATCCGGCTCTCAGACTCCCTATACCCGGACGACGAACGGGCAGGGGAGAAATCGACAGATCCGCGACTGAGATTTACGAAAGCGGCACTCTCGCGTCTTGTTCGGTCACAACCTTCTCGGCAGGTTCTGGCCGTGCCTTCTCGCCGAGCCGTCCGAGGACGGATTCTCAAAGTCGATGCGCCCGAATGGGAGCCGCTGCTGAACCTCGCGCCGGACCATGTCGACGACTTCATGTGGATGGGGACGGTGCAGTTGACCGACGGCACGCGGCTGCAGATGTACAAGCACTACTGGACGCGGGGCTACCTGCACCTTGCCGACGACGGCCGTGCCTTCGTCTTCGTCCCGAAGACGCGCTACGAAGAGGTCAACCCTCCCTGGTTGCTGATGCGGGTACTCAGACAATTAGTCGACCCGGAGCTTCGCTATTCTGTCCGACAGAATGCCTGGCCCGAGGAAGCGGAAATCAAGTTTGCCCGGTCGGCGACGAAACATCGAATCTCGCGGCAGCGGTCACTGTACGTGGTCGAGCATTGTGGATTTCAGATTGTCGAACGACACCGGAACTCAGCGAACTCAAGAGTCGATAGGTGGGTTGGGTTCTTCGGGGACGACCTCGAGGGAGTCGCTCTTGAGGTCATGGCGTTCGAACGCAGCGAGGAAGAGTTCGTAGTGATTCATGCGATGAACCTGCGGAAACGGTTTCGCGGCTTCTATGAGGAGGCACGGTCGTGGCGAAAAAAGTGAACAAGCCGGATAGGGAGGCCGAGGGAGATCTGCGGTGGGTGACTGACTCGGGAGCGGTTATCACCGAGGAGATAGCCGAACAGATGGCCGAGGAATTCGAGCGCGACGGATTCGACGAGACGAAAATAGAGCGCCGCTACGTCGGCCGACCCTCCCTTGGCCCGACTGGTCTCTCGCCCCGCGTCAGCTTCCGCGTGTCGCCGGAGCTTCACAAAGCTGCCTGGGCGCGAGCCGACAAGGAAGGCCGATCGCTCAGCGATCTCGCTCGCGAGGCGTTCAACCGGTACATGGATTCCTAACCGGCGGTACGGTTGTGGCATGGAGCGCGACGCGGCCTTGGAGGCTGTGTTCATGCCGGTGCGGCCGGCGAGTACGTTCGAGGAGACCGTGGAGCGCTTGGGGAGCGCGATCCGGCTCGGGCTGCTGGCGCCGGGGGACAAGCTGCCGCCGGAGCGGGAGCTGGCCGGCAAGTTGCGGATCTCGCGCTCGACTTTGCGGCAGGCGCTGACGGCGCTGGTGCAGAGCGGGCACCTCGTCTCGCTGCGGGGACGGACCGGCGGCACCTTCGTCGCCGAGCAGCCGCCGCTGGCCGAGGGCGGGGGAGAGCCGCTG
>Ga0207680_10001559_pt1 | contig 10805 bp, 9 predicted proteins | sample KBSS23metaG_FD_184321 | JGI IMG/M metagenome (GOLD analysis project Ga0207680, IMG submission 184321) | Switchgrass rhizosphere microbial communities from Kellogg Biological Station, Michigan, USA - KBS S2-3 metaG (SPAdes) (version 2) | ecosystem: Host-associated > Plants > Roots > Rhizosphere >... | reverse complement strand
TTCCGATCTGTTTATCAAACTCGCAAAAAGGAGGTCTCTAACGAAGAGACTAAACAAAGAGCCCCGCTCTTCGGTTACGGCCGAAGGCGAGGCTATTAGAACACTAAGAATCGTGCTATCGATTCTAATAACTATTGGCGTAATAGTCGTAGCAATTATACTAGGCGTAAAGCTCTAGATAGTAGCGACGATGACAACCTGGAGAGCCTGTAAAGGCTCTCCTTATACTTACGATACAATAAGAGGACCAAACTACGCCCGGTTTGGACGTCCTCCCCATGCTCCCAGAAGCCCTCGCCCGAACCAAGATCGACGCGCTTCTGACGGAGGCAGGCTGGATCGTCCAGAAATACAAAGAGGTCAACCTCAGCGCCGGCCCGGCCATCGCCGTCTGCGAAATCCCGATCTCCAAAATAGGAAGACCCGACTACGTCCTCCTCCTGAACCGAAAATCCGTCGGCATCATCGAAGCGAAGAAAGAAGGCACGACCCTCTCCGGCGTCGCCGAGCAATCCGCTCACTACGGCGACAATCTCCCCGACTTCCTCAAAAACCCAGGACAGATCCGCTTCTATTACGAATCCACCGGCGTCGAGACCTACTTCCGAGATCAAGCCGACCCCGATCCACGTTCGCGCAGAGTCTTCGCATTCCATCAGCCCGGCACCCTCGAAGATTGGCTGGAAGAGAGCACGACCCTGCGAGACCGACTTCAAGACATGCCCGTCGAGCATCCACTCGTCACAACCGGCATGCGAGATTGCCAAATCGAAGCGATAACCAATCTCGAGAAATCATTCGCCGCAGATAAGCCACGCGCCCTCATCCAAATGACAATGGGGGCGGGGAAGACCTACACGGCCTGTGCCCTCGCCTACCGCCTCATCAAATACGCGGGTGCCAAGCGCATTCTCTTTCTCGTCGACCGCAGCAACCTCGGAAAACAAACCGCAACCGAATTCGATCAATACGCAACGCCAGACGGCAATCGGAAATTCACCGAGCTATACAATGTCCAACACCTCACGTCGAACAAGCTCGATGACGTCAGCAAGGTCACCATATCCACCATCCAGCGCGTGTATTCCATGCTCCGCGGCGAAGAGCTGCCGGAAGAAGCCGACGAGCTAAGCGCATTTGAATTCGCACGGGCTGACGATCGGCCGAAAGACGTCAAATACAATCCCGTCATCCCAATTGAAGCATTCGACTTCATCATCGTCGACGAATGTCATCGGAGCATTTACAATCTCTGGCGTCAAGTGATCGAATACTTTGACGCAAGTCTCGTCGGACTTACCGCTACGCCTTCCAAACAAACCATCGGCTTCTTTAACCAGAACCTCGTCACCGAGTACGGCCATGAACGCGCTGTCGCTGATGGCGTCAACGTCGGCTATGATGTCTATCGCATCAAGACCAAGATCACCGAGCAAGGTGCGACCGTCGAAAAGGGTTTCTATGTCGACAAGCGCAACAAACAATCGCGTGTCGTGCGGTGGCAACAGCTAGACGAGGACTTCACCTACGCGCAAAACGAGCTCGACCGCAGCGTCGTCGTCAAGTCGCAAATCCGCACCGTCTTGCAGACTTTCAAGGACGTCGTCACCACCGTGCTATTCCCGGGCCGAGAGATGGTTCCCAAGACCTTGATCTTCGCCAAAGACGATTCGCACGCCGAAGATATTGTCCACATGTGCCGCGAGGTCTTCGGCAAAGGAAACGACTTCTGCAAGAAGATCACCTACAAGGCATACAATCCCGACACGAAGAAATACGAGAAGGCGGAAACCCTGGTCCAAGAGTTCCGCACCGCTCCCGCGCTCAGAGTCGCCGTCACTGTCGACATGATCGCCACTGGCACAGACATCAAGCCGCTCGAATGCCTTCTATTCCTGCGTGACGTCCGCAGCCTCAACTATTTCGAGCAGATGAAAGGGCGCGGAACCCGCGTCCTCACTCCCACCGATCTTCAATCCGTCTCCGGGCAAGATGCAAAGTCCAAAGACCGCTTTATCATCGTGGACGCTGTTGGCGTCTGCGAGAGCGATAAGAGCGATTCCCGTCCCCTCGATCGCGATCCAGGCAAACCGACCAAAGCGATCCTTCAGGGCGTCGCTCTCGGCAAGCGCGACGAGAATACAATCACAACTCTTGCCGGTCGTCTCGCGCGAATCGATCGGCGCATCACTGAGAAGCAAAGAGCGGAACTTGCAGAGATGTCGGGCGGCAAAACTCTCGCCCAGATTTCTGCCGACCTATTGGATTCCGTCGATCCTGACAAGATCGCCGTTCACGCTACAGGTCTGGAAGGTGCTGGCCCGTCCGACGTCATGCCCGAGCAATACGCGACTTCCCAGAAATCGCTCATCGATCTCGCTTGTGTCCCGCTCGACAATCCCGTGTTCCGCGATCGCATCATCAGTGCGTTGGAAGAAGCCGAGCAGACCATCGACGTCACCAGCCTTGATGAGGTCACCGAACAAGGCTTCAGCGCAAGCGCAAAAGAGAAAGCCGAAGGCTTGGTCACGTCGTTTAAGCAATACATTGAAGAGAACAAGACCCAAATCGATGCGCTGCAAATTCTCTATAGTCGGCCATACTCGCAACGCCTGAACGAGAAGACCTTGAAAGAACTAGAGCGAAAGCTCCGCGAACAAAACCGAACCTGGACCGAAGAAAATCTCTGGCGTGCGTTCTCCGAAGCCGCGCCGGGTCAAGTGAAAGGTCGATCCGCCGTGGATCGTTTTGCCGATCTGATTCCCATGGTCCGCTTTGCGTTGGAGCAGCAACCGATTCTCGAACCCTTTGCCGATACGGTACACCAACGCTTCGACAAGTGGCTCGCGCGCAAGGCAGCAGACGGCACGAAATTCACCGACGATCAAAGGACCTGGCTTGAAATGATCCGCGACCATATCGCAACGTCCGTAACCATCGAACCCGATGACCTCGCCTTCTCGCCCTTCAGTCAGCGGGGTGGCCTCGGCCGCGCCAGCCAGCTGTTTGGCAATCAGTTACCGCAACTACTTCAGGAGCTTAACGAGGCGCTGGCAGCATGAGACTAACCTCGAAGTCCGGCCGAACCGAGGCAACCCTCGGCCAGTTCGTTGGTTCACGGGGTCGCACCGTGAATCCAGCAAGAAGCCCGACCAAACTCTTCGAACTTTACAGCATTCCAAGCTTTCCTACGCGCGTCCCAGAGTTCGTAACCGGAAATCAGATCGGATCCTCGAAGCAAGAGGTTGAAAGTGGCACGGTTCTCCTGTCCAAGATAAACCCGCGAATCAACCGTGCCTGGGTCGTTGCCAACCACACGACGAATCCAAAAATCGCTTCGACCGAGTGGATCACATTTCCTCCCGATGAACGCGTGTTGCCAGAGTTCCTCTCCTATTACCTCCAGCAAGACTGGATTCGAGACTTCCTAGCCTCGAACGCATCTGGCGTTGGTGGTTCGCTCATGCGCGTAAAGGGAACGACGCTTCGAGAATTACCGTTTGCGTACCCGGACAGAAGGGAACAAGCAACAATCGTTTCGTGGCTCGATGAAGAATTCTCCCGATTAGACAAATCAACATCCAGTCTGGGAAAGGCTGCAAAACTCCTTTCACGCTATCGTAACTCTGTTCTCAAAGCCGCATGCGAGGGCAACCTCACCGGCACAACTCCGCCAGGGAGACAAACGGGGAACTCAATTAAGAACGCTGACGCGGTGCACTTACCCGACCTGCCAATCGGTTGGAACTGGGTTCGCCTGGCCGACCTAGGCGAGAATCCGGATGAACCTATTCAGACAGGACCATTTGGTGCCCAACTTCACGCAAGCGAATTCCAAGACTCAGGTGTGCCCGTCATTGCAGTAGGGAATTTGACCGGCATGGGATTCACGAAAAACAAGCTGTACTACATCAACGCTACAAAGGCCAAACAACTCGCGCGGTATGACGTGCAAGCTGGCGACCTGTTATTCGCACGATCCGGAGCCACCCTTGGCAAGGTATGTGTTGCTCCACCATTTGTGGCCGACTGGAGAATGACAGGTCACATTTTAAGGGCGCGGTTAGACACGTCACGCATTGATCCGCAATTCGCGGTCTACGCTTTGGGCGCTTACGAGCCCGTCCGAAGTCAGGTATTCGGGCAAGTAAGAGGCGTAACACGGCCGGGTTTCAACACAAAATTGCTAAAAAACGTCTTTATCCCCGTCCCACCCAGGAAAGAACAGGTGCTAATTATCGCCGAAGTCGAACGCCGCCTTAGCATCGTCGGGCATCTTGAAGCCGCAATAGAGGAAGGAGCAACACGCTCATCACGTTTGCGACAATCGATCCTGCAACAAGTATTCGGAAGAGGTCACGCGCAGTGCCAGTAGCAATTAGCAGCATCCTCGACGGCAAAAGCGATTTGATAGCGACTACACGAGATGAGTCGCTAAAGACAGTCCTCGATAAAATGGACCAATTCGACTACAGCCAGCTTCCCGTAGTCGACGGTGGAGGAAAACTTGAAGGAATTGTAACGATCGAATCAGTCTTGAGAAGTACACGCATTTTTGGAACCAGCGCCGACGAACTTCGTGTTCAAGATGCGACGATTCCAGCGCGAGCGTACCGCGAAGACGATGATCTCTTTGAAGTGCTGGAGGGCTTGGCCACTGAGTTCGCCGTTATAATCCTGGACGGCGAACGTCGCCCCGTTGGCATCGTTACGAATTTCGACACATCTAGATATTTTCGACAGCGTGCGGAGGACACGATGCTCGTCGAAGACATAGAAGGCAATTTGCGCGACTACATTGCGATGGCATTTCGCCCGGCCCTCAGCGAAGAAGAAAGGGTCCGGTTCCACAGCGCTGTAAAGTCCGCCGTAGTTAACGCCCCCGAAATCGACAAATTCAAGGAGGCGCTAACAGAGTACACGGGCGAGAGCGAAGTAGATCAACAAAAGCTCGAAAATGCTTACACGAAGCTAAACAGCACCGAGAAGGTCAAAAAGAGCTTCGACGACCTCACCTTTCAAGAATGCATGAACATGTTTCTGGCGAAGGAGCGCTGGGCTCAATATAGCCAATCAATTGCCATTGAAAAGGGCGCAGTTCGCCGGATGCTTGATACCGTTCGTAAGATCAGAAATAAGCTTGCACATTTTCGAGGAGAGGTTACTGGTAGCGAGCATGAGGCACTCCTAATGTGTCGCGGTTGGCTGGAAACGAATAAGTCGGCCACGCAAGCTACATTCGACAGAATAATTCCGCCATTGGCGCCAAGCAAGCCTGCCGTCGAACTGCTTCCCAACGCGCGAGAGGAAAGCACGGAGAAAGATGTTTCAAAATATGCGCCCTTCGCCAGGTGGCTTCGCAGTCTGCCCCCGGATCTACAATCAACGATTGTGCCCTTTCGCGATTTTGAGGTCCTCATCGGAAGTGAGCTACCACCGTTCGCCTGGCAACATCGGTCGTGGTGGGCGAACGACACCACCACTCGCGTGCAATCGCGAGCTTGGCTGAGTGCCGGCTTTCGTGTCGGCGCAGTCGATATGGAAATGAGCGTTGCAAGGTTCGACCGGTTTGCTCTGCCGGGCAAATCACTCGATTGACGTCACTCAAAGAAGTTTATTAAGCAATGTCAACCTCAACTGCCCTTGTTCAAAAGCTCTGGAACTACTGCAACGTCTTGCGCGACGATGGTCTCTCCTATGGCGACTACGTCGAACAGCTCACGTTTCTGCTCTTCCTAAAGATGGCAGATGAACAGTCCACGCTCCGCGGTATTCCATCGTCCATACCGCAGGAATACAACTGGAAATCTCTCGTCGCTGAAAGCGGCGAGCAGCTCGAGTCCCGCTACAAGCACGCTCTCGAAGCGCTTGGCAAACAAAGCGGAATGCTCGGCCTCATCTTCAAGAAAGCCCAAAACAAAATCCAGGATCCTGCCAAGCTCCAGCGGCTGATCGTTGACCTCATCGACAAAGAACAGTGGACAACCATGGCCGCCGATGTAAAAGGCGATGCCTATGAGGGATTACTGCAGAAAAACGCGGAAGACGTCAAGGGTGGCGCCGGTCAATACTTCACCCCTCGCGCTCTCATCGCCGCCCTCGTCGACTGCATGGCGCCAAAACCAGATGACGTCATTTGCGATCCAGCATGCGGCACCGGCGGTTTCTTGCTTGAGGCCCACAAGTACATTCTCGATCACTACGACCTAGATCGCGAGCAAAAGAGGTGGCTGGACACTGGCGCGCTCCGCGGCGTGGAACTGGTCGACAGTGTCGCGCGCCTTTGCGCGATGAATTTCCTTCTCCACGGAATCGGCAGCGACATCAACGCGGAGATACCTATCAAATCCGGGCAAGACGCGCTTGCCGCCAAGCATGGCGAATACGAAATGGTTCTAACCAACCCTCCATTCGGCCGCAAGAGTAGCGTCAAGATCATCAACGAGGCAGGCGAAGAGGACCGCGAGAGCCTTACGATCAACCGCGACGACTTCTGGGCGTCTACCAGTAACAAACAGCTCAACTTCGTCCAGCATGTCTTCACCATTCTTAGGCAACACGGTCGTGCCGCTGTAGTTGTCCCCGACAACGTTCTCTTCGAAGGCGGTGCGGGGGAAACCGTTCGCAGGACTCTCCTGAAGCAGTGCGAAGTGCACACATTGCTGCGGCTCCCTACCGGCATCTTCTATGCCCAAGGCGTAAAGGCAAACGTTCTCTTCTTCGATCGCAAACCTGCCCAAGAAAAGCCTTGGACGAAGTCGCTCTGGATTTACGATTTCCGCACAAACAAAGAATTCACCCTCAAAACCCGAACCCTCAAGAGGGAAGACCTCGACGAATTCGTTTCTTGCTACCACCCCAAGAACCGGCATGAAAGAAAGGCAACTTGGTCAGAAGAGAATCCGCAGGGTCGATGGCGAGAATACAAATACGAAGAGCTCGTCGCACGCGACAAAGCCAACCTCGACATCACCTGGATGAAGGACGACAGCCTAGAAGATGGCTCCAATCTTCCCGAGCCCGATGTCATTGCTCGCGAGATTGTCGAGGACCTCGAGTCAGCGCTAGAACAATTCAAACTCATCCTCGCTGATCTCGAGCCCTCGGCGGAATCGACCCCGTGAAATGCGTCAACCGGGGGAAAAGCAGTTTGACAACTTATGGGAGTGGCGTTACACACTAATTCCATGAAACTTGGAGACTTAAAACGCCATCTCCGCAAACACGATTGCTTCGTGCTGCGGGATCGCGGTGACCACACAGTTTATCAAAATAAAGTTAACGGGAAGACTGCGCCTGTCCCCCGCCACGCGGAGATCGATAATGTGCTTGCTCGAATCATCTGCAAACAGTTAGGAATTGATCGTCCCTGATCAACTGGCCAGCGGGATGGTTTCGATATTTCCAGGCTCAGGCGTGTTCTTCACCGCTTCTTCCCTTCGAGCGGCCATCAACTCATTTAAGGCGTCCAGAACGTTCTCGCGGGCCTCTTCCTTTGTCCGGCCCTGGGAACAAGCACCGGAAACCTCAGCGATTTCGGCTACCCACCAGCCGTTCTCGCCCATTTCATATCGAATCGTCAGGTTATTAATCAGCACGGATTTGTCTTACGTGTATTACAAATAGATTCTACGCCAATTGAAATTTCAAACGATTGCTTCGGTCTCGAAAGCATGCCCCGGGAAAATTGCCGCCCAAACCGCAAGGGCGGATACTCAAACGGCCTAAAATCCGAACCCATAATACAGACTGGTGTCTACATTCACAAAACCGCGTAGCCGCCGTCTAAACCTATGGAAAAACAGAAAGTAGTCCCACACAGCAACAAGACCATCTACAAGAAAGCCACCGGCCAATACATGACCGCCCAGATGCGCGCTCTCTTCCGGGAAGGGGTCGAGTTCATCCTCCCAAACCTCATCGCCCTCGGCAAAGGCGACGTCCAGTCCGCTCCTCACAGCGTACAAGTCCGCGCCGCAGAACTCATCTGCAAATACGCCATCGGACAACAGCCAATCATGATGTTCGAAAAGATGGACATCTTTGAGGTCGTCGCGCGTGTCACTTCCAAACACGTTCAAGGCAATGCTGAATACAAAGCCTGGGCCGAAGACCTTTCGGACCACATGGCAATGCAACTGTAATTAGCTTCCTCCCTCCGATCCCCTCCCTTTAAAGGGAGGGATCGGAGGGTTGCCTGTAGCGCCCTGTTGCCATTCCCGCCTCACACCATCACGCAAACCGATGAACCACCAACCATCAACCATCAACGACCAACCATTAAGAGGTTGGGTGGGAGAATATTTCGTCAGATCAGGCACCCATCGCTTCGGCCCGTACTTCGCACGCTACTGGAAAGAAAACGGAAAGACGCGCAAGCAATACATCAAATCCGCCGACCTCGAAAAGGTCCGCGCCGCGTGCCAAGCCTATCGAGAAATCAGAAAGGCAGGCACCCGCATCCGTGGTGAATTCAACACCCAATCCGGAAATCTCAAGTGGCTGCATCGCATGAACAAGCGCCTCGACAAAGGCCCCCTCCGCGACGAGGATTGGGCATTCATGCATGTAATGAAACGAAACGGATTCAACATCTCCGGCCGCCCCCTCCTTAGACAACCCAAGGCAACTCGTTCGTCAGAACGATCCCGGATAGACGCGACAGCGTCGTATCGGGACCCAATACCAAATACCCAACACCGAACACCCAAAGGACTTATGGTTCCCTCCGTCACTAAACGCGTTATGAACAAGTTCCAGAAGACCGTTGCCCGCATCAACGACGAACGACTAAGCAAAGAAACGACCAGAGACAAGTGGAAAAGATGGAGAAGTGAAAACGAATCCCGTCCACCCGCCCCCGTACTGCCAATCGACCTGCCTGATTGGCTCTCAGAAGACGATCTCCAACAGATGGTAAAGACGTGGGGAGATAAATCGTGAAGATGGTTGGCCGCTGCGCGGCCCCGCTCGCCCCTGGAGCGTCAGCGACATCCCGGATGAGCGCGGTAGCGCGACATCGGGACGACCACCCACCCCAGACACCGGCAGGAATGTAGGCGCAGGTCTTCAGCCTGCGTCCATCCAATTCCGCCCAATACCGAATACCCAATACCGAATACCCACCCCAGACAGCCTGATATAAGCAACCCACCAACCCAAAGAAATGCGCAACTCCCTCAAGCCCCATGCCCCAAGCCGCGAGCCCCTCCACGCCCGAGGCGCGTGGAGCGGTAACCTCCCCCTAATGATCGAGCTAATCGGAGTGCCGTTCGACCTCACGGGCAAGTATTTCGGAAGCAGACTGGGGCCGGAGGCGTTACGGCTCGCAGATATTGCCAAGACCTTCGAAGCGCTCGGGCACAAGGTGAAAGACCACGGAGACCTCCCCAAACCCAAAGAGGTCACCGCCAAGGACGGGCTACGAAACTTCCAGCCCTTGCTCTCCTGCATCTCCGAAGTGAAGTCCACCGTGACCGCTTCCATCAAGCGCAAGTCGATCCCGATCGTGATGGGGGGCGATCATGCGATCTCCATTGGCAGCGTCGCGGGCGCGCTCGCCGCGCACGAGGACACCGCGCTCCTCTGGGTGGATGCTCATGCCGACGTCAACACTCCCGCCACCTCGCCTTCCGGCAATGCGCACGGCATGCCGATTGGCGCGCTCCATGGATTGCCGAGCGGAGTCTCCGGCGTTCCCGATCGCGAATGGAAGCAGTTGCTCAAGGCGATGGGGCCCACTCGGTTGAAGCCCGCGCGCACCGCGTGGTTCGGCCTGAGAGAAGTCGATCTGGGAGAGCGAGCGCACACCCACGAGCCATCGCTCGCCATCGCGATGGACTGCATCGACCGGCGAGGGATCGAGCAAACCGTGAACACCTTCGACGAGTGGATGCGCGCCACCGGATGCAAACATCTTTGGATCTCCTTCGACGTCGACTGCTTCGATCCCGTCTTCGCGCCGGGAACGGGGACGGCGGTGCGAGGCGGATTAACGTATCGGGAAGGGCATCTGTTTGCAGAGCTCCTGTATCGGAAGTTGGCGTCGGGACCGTATTCGCTTGCGGGCCTGGATCTGATGGAGGTCAACCCGATTCGTGACACGACGAACATGACCGCCGCGGTCACGGTGGAATGGGCCGCGTCGCTGTTTGGGAAGACGATTTTGGGGAAGAGGTAGGGCTGAGGGCTGAGATGTGGGATTTGAGATATGAGATTTGGGATGTGGGATAGATCGAGGAGCGCAGACCTCCAGGTCTGCACCGCAGTCCGGATCTCCAGATCCGGACCTCATGAAAGATGTCGAGTAATAAAGTGATTTGATATGAGATGTGTGATTCGAAATGGCGCCCCCCCTCTCCTTGTGAGGTACGAGCAGGGGGAGGGGTCGGGGGTGGGGGGTGCAAAGCGAAACTCGTCCCTTCCACTTTTCACCACAAAGAACACGAAGAGCACCAAGCCGCACAAAGATTCCCGATCACATGATGCGCCTCTGCGACTCGGCGTGAAATCCGGTCCGTCGATTTACGATTTACGATTTACGATTTACGAATAAAAAATGGACCAAGCCGCCGGAAAACGAGTCCTCCTCCAAGAAGCTGACGCGCTCGTCAAGCTCGCCAATTCGCTCGACGAGCGGTTCGCATCCGCCGTCGAATGGATCGTCGCGTGCAGCGGCCGAGTCATCACCTGCGGCGTCGGAAAATCCGGTCACATGGCGCGAAAAACCGCGGGCACACTGAGCAGCACGGGCACCCCGAGCGGATTTCTTCACGCCGCCGAAGCCGTCCACGGCGATCTCGGAA
>Ga0207680_10001551_pt1 | contig 10822 bp, 8 predicted proteins | sample KBSS23metaG_FD_184321 | JGI IMG/M metagenome (GOLD analysis project Ga0207680, IMG submission 184321) | Switchgrass rhizosphere microbial communities from Kellogg Biological Station, Michigan, USA - KBS S2-3 metaG (SPAdes) (version 2) | ecosystem: Host-associated > Plants > Roots > Rhizosphere >... | reverse complement strand
GCAACGCGGCGGCCGTGCCGGGCTGTACCGATATCGGCTCGTTCGTAAATTCCGGAACGATCGCGGTCGGCGGCGTGTCGGTGCGCAACGTGAACGCCAAGAACGCCGAATCCGGCTCCGCGCTCGTGATCAACGGCTCGATTGACGGCGGCATCCTCAACAACGGCCCGTCAGCCGCGGGCGATGCCACCACGGCGGCCAGCATCACGGGCAACGGCATTTCGCCCGTCGTGCTGATCAGCGGCACCCTCACGGGCGTCACGACGATCGGCATCGACACCGCCGATGCGGCGAACGGCAATGGCTGCTCGGACGGCGCCGCGGCCATCGGCTGCTCGTTCATCAACCGCGGCACGATTATCGGCATCCCGGTCGACGCCAACGAAAACGCGCGGGCCATTGTGATTGGCGGCACGCCGGCATCGCCGATCACATTCCTGGGCGGCTTCTTTAGCTCCGGCGTGATCTCGGCCCAGGCGACCTCGATCGAGCCTGGCACCGCCGTGACCGCCACCGCGCTCGAGATCGACACCAACGTCACGATTCCGGAAATTCACGTGTCGGGCCAAAGCGCGACGACGTCCGGTTCGTTGGGCTCGATCGCCGCATCAATCAACGGACCGCAGGGCGGCTCCGCTCGCGGCGTGGTGATATTCGGGGCCAGCCTACTTGCCGACAACTCCAAGATTCCTGTTCTGACCGTGGAGCGCGGTGCACGCATTGTGACCGATGCGTCGACGACCAGTCCGGCGACGGCCGGCGTCGGCCTCGTATCGGTCGCGGTCCAGGACGACTCAGGATCGCTCACCAAAGTCATCAACGCGGGTACTATATCGGCAACCGCGACAACGCTGACCAATGGATCGACAGCCCAGACAACGGCGTTGTTCCTGCTCAAGAACACCTCAGGTGTTGATGTCGAAAACAGCGGCACAATCACCGGCGACATCATCTTCGGCTCAGGTGGCGACACTTATCACGTGGAAGGTGATCCCGCGTTTGGTACAGCCTCGCATACGAGCGGGACGATCGACTTTGGCGCCTCGCTCAGTGGGTCGTTCGACCGCCTGGTTGTCGGACAGCTCGCCAATGTCGCCGGCACAATCAAGTCGGAAGGCAATCTCGACGTCGGCGTCATGAGCACTGGCGTGCTGACCGTCCAGAACGTCGGTTCGACCATGGCCACGCGGAACCTGTCGGTCGCGGGCGGCAACACAAACACTGCGGGTACGATCAACATCACGGTCTCGCAGACGGCCACCATTCCGGTGATCACCTCGTCCGGCGACGTGTTCTTCGGCTCGGGCGCGAACCTGAACGTCCAGTACGGCAGCTTCATCACCCAGGGCGGATCGTTCATCCTGATCCAGGCAGGGACCAGCCATCTCCATATCGATCCGAACGACGTCTTACGCTACAACGCAGCGATCGGCACCGGGACGAACCTGCCGTTCCTCTTCCAGACGGCAAGCATCGGTGTCGTCAGCGGCGGCGGGTTCGACAGCCTTGTTCTGTCGGTGCAACCGAAGACGGCCGCCCAGCTCCAACTGACCGGCTATGGTGCGGCGCTCTTCTCGCTCGCCAACACCGCGCTGACGAGCGATGCGCAGTTAGGCGCAGCTTTTGTCGCCGGCGTGAATTCGCTGGCCGATGCGCAGAAGGCTTACGACGCCTTTGCCCCCGATCTCTCGGGCGGCGTGCGCGCCATCGCGATCTCGCTCACCGACCAGGGCACCGGCGTCGTCGCGGCGCGCCAGCGCACGCTGCGCCTGTTCGCCAAGGAGCAGGGCGACCTGACGCTCTGGGGCAACGAGTTCGGCCAGTACATCAACAACAAGGGCGGCAACACGACCCAGCGGGATGCAGCGTTCGCCGGCATCACCGGTGCGGAGCCCGGCTTCAAGGACCGCGGCTTCGGCTTCTCCCTTGGCCTCGATACCGGTTCGGCGCCAACCGGCTGGTACGGCGCGGCGTTCAGTTTCTATTCGGGCGACGTGTCCGAAGGCGGCAATCGCAATTCGCGCGAGCAGACGCTCTGGTACCTGCTGTCGGCCTACAGCGACTGGCGCGGCCGTGGGCTGTTCTTCGACTCGCAGCTCAACCTCGGCTACGGCAACGTGAAGGGCAAACGCTTCATCGACCTCGTCAACCCGGCGACGAACACGACGTTCAGCCGCGAGGCCGACAGCAAGCGCGCGACGCTGCTTGCCTCGATCGGCTTTACGGCGGGCGCAATGATGAATTTTGGCGGTCTCGTCATGACGCCGCAGATTTCGCTCGACGGCCTCACGATGCGCGAAGAAGGCTATACCGAGACCGGCGGCGGCACGGGCTTCAACCTGACGGTCAAGCCGTACTATGCGAACTCGCTGCGCGTCTTCTTCGGCAGCGACTTCCGCGGCGACATCAACCTGGGCGACTTCCTGCTTCAGCCGTCGGCGCGTCTCGGCTATCGCTTCGACCTGCTGAACAACCCTGCCAAGCTGCGGGCGCAGTTTGCCGACCTCGATCCGGTGCACGCCGGCGCGCAGGCTGGTACGCCGTTCACGTTGCAGGGGCCTGATCCCAGCCGCGGCAACGCGGTTGCGGGCGCCGCGCTCAACGCGACGACCGACAACTGGACCATCGGCCTGAACTTCGACTACATCCGCGGCTCGCACAACGAGACGGAAGAGGTCGGGACGCTGTCGTTGCTGGGAAGGATCTAATCTCTTCCCCCTCCGCCCTTCGCACCTGATGGTGCTACGGGCACCTCCCCCGCCAACGCGCTCGCGCGTGCGGGAGGAGGAGGGCCGATAGTTTGCTATCGCGCCGCGTCGATCAGTTTGCTCACCGCGTCGTCCGGCGTGGCGAAGCTCAGCATCAGGCGGGCCAGCACGCGGCCGTCTTTCGGCGCGCCCCAGTCGTAGAACCTGGCGCCCGCGTCGCGCAGCTTTTGCGCCTTGGCCGCGCTCATCGACGCGAACACGGCGTTGGCCGAGACCGGGTGCGCGATCTCGATACCGTCCACCTGGGAGAGTCCCTGCGCCAGGCGCTGCGCCAGGCCGTTTGCGTGCCGGGCATTGGCCAGCCAGTGATCGTTCGACAGATAGGCCTCGAGCTGCGCCGAGACGAACCGCATCTTCGAGATCAGGTGCCCCGACTTCTTGCGCCGGTACTCGAAATCGCGCGCATCCGCGGGATCGAAAAAGATCACGGCCTCGGCCGCCAGCGCGCCGTTCTTGGTCGCACCGAACGAGAGCACGTCGACGCCGTTCTTCCAGGTCATCTGCGCGGGCGTGCAGCCGACGCCGGCCAGCGCATTGGCAAACCGCGCACCGTCCATGTGCACCTTCATGCCGTGGCTGCGCGCGACGGCGGAAATCGTGTTTAGCTCGGCGGGTGCATAGACCGTGCCCAATTCGGTCGATTGCGTGAGACTCACGGCCATCGGCTGGACGTGATGCACGAAGCCCTTCTGAAAGTGCTTGAGCGCCTGCTCGATGGACGCCGCCGTGATCTTTCCATCGGCGCCCTCGATGGGCACCAGCTTGGCGCCGTGGGTGAAGAATTCGGGCGCGCCACATTCATCGACCGCGATGTGCGCTTCGGCATGGCACAGGATCGCGCCATGCGGCGGGACCAGCGTCGCGAGCGACAGGCTGTTCGCGGTGGTGCCGTTGATCACCGGATAGACGGCGACATCGCGCTCAAAAATGTCGCAAAGTTTCGCACGAACGCGCGCCGTGATCGCGTCGCCGCCGTAGGCAGCGTCCGGCGTAGTGCCGATCGCGCCCAGCGCCGCGAGGATTTGCGCGGAGGCGCCGTAGTGATTGTCGCTGGCGAAATTCATGCGCTACCACTGGCCCACATTGGGCATGGATTTCCAAGGCTCCTGCGGTGGCAGGGCACCGCCATCCTGAAGCAGCTCGATGGAAATGCCGTCCGGTGAGCGCACGAAGGCCATGTGGCCGTCACGCGGCGGGCGGTTGATTGTGACGCCGCCATCCATCAGGCGCTGACAAACGGCGTAAATATCGCCGACGCGGTAGGCAAGGTGCCCAAAGTTCCGGCCGCCGCCATAGTCCTTCTCATCCCAGTTGTAGGTGAGCTCAACCATCGGCACCTGGTCGCCCTGGCCCCTGGCTGCGTCTTCGGGCGCCGCGAGGAAGACGAGCGTGAAGCGCCCCATCTTGTTCTCGACGCGCCGAAGCTCGGCGAGCCCCAGTTTGGCGCAGTAGAAATCGATCGCGGCATCGAGGTCGCCGACGCGAACCATGGTGTGCAGATAGTGCATGCGAACCTCATCACGCGAAGATGATCGAAACCGACAGTCTGTCAGTACTGCGCCCCGCAGCGCGGAAGCAGTTCTAGCCGCTTATCCTATCAACAGAAATCGGTCACATGAATCTCGCGGGCCGTGCCTGCGCGATGCGCATTTTGCTGCGGCGCAAGAGGCACATTTCCGCCGTCTTGCAAGTCGATCATGTGCGTATCGAACCGGTGGAACGATTAGCCGCATCCGGTCGCTTCACCGGCTCGTATGTGAAAAGCGTTTGGTATTCGCCAGCCGGTTTTGCGTTGTGTTGTTCGGAAATCCGCAGGTCGTCATGTCGTTGTCGCGCGGAATGTGCAGATTTCGCGATACGGTGCCCGTCCGGGCGCCGCCCGCAGCCCATGCGCGCGACAAATTCCCTAGCCCCTTCACGAAGTTGCGTTTACCAATTCGAAAGACTAGACCCCCCTTGCGCACTGTGATTACGTTGGCTTTAAGAAAAAGCGCACTGGACGGAAACCGGTGCCGGGAGGGGGACGCGTACTTGGCCCAAATCCGCCAATCCCGGTGCCATTGCGCCGGGATTAGTTTTGTGTAGGCGAAAGACCCATGGAACAACCAGAACACGATCTACGAGCCCACGCTCCGACAGTGATGGAAACGTCCGGCCAGAGAGGCGTCAGCCTTCTCGTCGTCGTTGGCATTCACATCGGCCTGGGCTTCGCGCTTATCGCGGGCCTGCAATCGGGAATGCTCGACAAGCTCCCAGAAGAGCTGAAAGCCGAAGTCGTGCAGCCGAAGGAAGATGTGAAGCCGCCGCCGCCGCCGCCGCCGGATCTGGCGAAGCCGCCGCCGCCGTTCGTGCCGCCGCCGGAAATCAACATCGCGAGCGATGCGCCGGTCACCAATGCAATCACGGCCGTGCAGGCGGTTGCGCCGACACCGCCGACGCCCGCGCCGGCAGCGGCGCCCTCGCCCTCGAAGGCGGTTGGCCGTACGCATGACTGCCAGAGCTACTTCCCGGATCTGTCCCGCCGCCTGAATGAGTCGGGTGACGTGCTGATCGGCTATGACGTCGGCGTCGACGGCGCGATCAGCAACGTTCACATCGCCAAGTCGAGTGGTTCCGAGCGTCTGGATAACGCGGCCGTTTCGTGCGTTTCCTCCAAATGGCGTAATACACCCGCCATGCAGGGAGATACTCCTGTGGCCTCGCCGGGCCATCAGGCCATCATTCGTTTCAGTCTTCACTAAATCGACGACATCCTCGTCATTGAGAATACACGGAGTAGTAGGAACATGATCTCGAAGAACCTGACGATTGCAGCCGCTTTCGTCCTTGTTACGGGCCTCGGCTTCGGTCCGGCTCTTGCCCAGACTGCACCGCCGGCCGAGCCCACGATGGCTGCCCCGTCCGGTGACAATGCCGCCACGCCGCCCGCCCCGGCTCCCGAAGCCGCTCCGGCGCCGGCCCCGGCTCCTGCGGTCAACGCGCCCTCGCCGACTCCTCCGCCGGCTGCCGCCAGCGGTGAAAACCCGTACGGCCTGGAAGACATCGTCCGCAAGGGCAACCCGGTGTCGCTGACCGTTCTGGCGCTGCTGGCCATCATGTCGGCCGGCACCTGGTACATCTTCTTCATGAAGTTCTTCGAGCAGTCGCGCATCCTCACGCAGGCGCGCACGGTCGAGAAGCGCTTCTGGACCTCGGGCACGCTGGCCGAAGGCGTGGACAAGCTCCCGAAGAACTCGATGTTCCGCTCGGTCGCCGATGCCGGCATCCGCGCCTCGCAGGGCGGCACCTCGCTGGTCGGCCTGAACGACTGGATCGCGATGTCGCTGACGCGTCAGCTCGAAGACGCCAATGGCCGTCTGCAGGGTTCGATCGCGTTCCTTGCCTCGGTCGGCTCGACCTCGCCGTTCGTCGGCCTGTTCGGCACGGTGTGGGGCATTCTGCAAGCGCTGATCGCGATCGGCGTTGCCGGTCAGGCCTCGATCGACAAGGTCGCGGGTCCGGTGGGTGAAGCGCTGATCATGACCGCCATCGGTCTGATGGTCGCGGTGCCGGCGGTGTTGATCTACAACTACCTCGTCCGCCGCAACAAGGTCATCAACGAGAAGCTTCGCGGCTTCGCGGGCGACCTGCAGACCTACCTGATCACCAAGAGCGCCAAGTAGTCCTGGGACGCGTAACGCGCGGAGATTTCATCCATGGCTATGAACGTTCAAGCCGACGATCACGGCGAGGATCCGGGGCTGAACACGACCATCAACACCACGCCTCTCGTGGACGTGATGCTCGTGTTGCTCATCATCTTCCTGGTCACCATCCCGGTGATCGTGAAGACGGTTCCGGTGACGCTGCCGCACTTCCGCAATATCGCGACCATCACGAAGCCGGAGAACATCGTGGTGGCCGTCGATCGGGACGAGAACATCTACTACAACAACGCCGCGATCGATCAGAGCGAGCTGAAGGACCGGCTGAAGGATGCGCTGATCCGCTCGCAGGCCACCGGGAAGCCGCCGCCGGAATTGCACATCCGCGCCGATCGCGGTGTGCGTTTCCAGGCAGTGGGCCGTGTGGTTTTCGCCGCGCAGCTGGCGGGCATTCTCAAGGTCGGCTTCCTGACGGAACCGCATAACGACGAACCCGATACCAAGTAACGGCACGAACAGGGTACCGCCACATGGCAATGAACATAGGCAACGAGTCCGGCGAAGGCGAAGTGATGGTGGAGATGAACACCACGCCGCTGATCGACGTGATGCTCGTGCTCCTTACTCTTCTCATCATCACGCTGCCGATCCAGACGCATGCGGTGAAGCTCGACATGCCCAAGCCCAACAAGCTGCCGCCGCCGACACCGCCTGTGGTGGTGACGCTGGAGGTCGACTTCGACGGCACGATCCTGTGGAACGGCACGCCGGTGGACCGCGCGACGCTCGACTCCTATCTCCAGTCGGCATCGACGGACGATCCGCAGCCGGAAATCCATCTCCAGCCCAACCGCCTCGCGAAGTACGACCGCGTGGCGATGGTGCTGGCCGATGCGCAGCGCATCGGGGTGACCCATATCGGATTCACCGGCATCGAGAACATGCAGTAACAGTGAGGGGCGACCGTGGTTGAAGAGCATGCGGTTGCCGCATGCCTCCGAGACCGCGCCTTAGACAGAGGTCTCGTAGTTATGCTTTTCAAGACATTCCGTGCCGCCGCAGCGGCGCTCCTCGTGGTCACTGGCACCGTCGCCGCCGGCACCCTGGCCGTGACCACAACCGCGGAAGCGGCAGCGCGCAAAGAAGTCGCCGCCAAGCTGAATTCTGCCATCTCCCAAGCAAGAGCGGGCAATCTCTCGGCCGCCCGCGCCAGTCTTGCGGCAGCCGAGGGGGTCTCCGGGCTGACAGCCGGTGACCAGGCAGCCATCGCACAGGTTCGCCAGTACATCGCGGCGCAGAGCGGTAACGGTGGTGGCAGCGGTTGCGCCGGCCTCTACCTGAAGAACGACTACCGGGGGGTGATCAACTTCCGTCCCAAGGATGCGCAGTGCACGCAGCTCACGGCGCAGGCCTACTATCTGACGCGCCAGTTCAGCGAGTGTGTGCGCTACATCCAGCAGAACTACGGTGCCGGCGCCGGCGAGCAGATCCTGACGCTCCAGATGCGCTGCGCGTTCGAAGTCGGCGACAACAACACGATGCGCGCGACGCTGGAGAACCTCGTCTCGCGCACCAACAAGCCCGAGTATTGGAGCCGCCTGCTCGACACGGCGGCGGGCGCCAAGGGTATTTCCGATCACTCGACGCTCGACGTCTATCGCATCAAGCTGCTGACCGGGAACCTGACCAAGAAGGAAGACTACCTGCTGCTGGCGCAGCTCGCGCTTCAGTTCGGCTTCGCGGCCGAGTCCGCCGCCGTCACGCAGAAGGGCATCGACGCGAAGGTGCTGACCGACGACCGCAGCACACGTCTTCTGAACCTTGCCAAGCAGCAGGCGGGCGCCAATGCCGCGCGGTTCGGCAAGGACCAGGCGAGCGGCAACGGCGACACGCTGGTCAAGCTCGGTGAAGATCTGTGGGGCCAGGGCAAGTACGCCGATGCGCTCAAGCTGATCCAGGCCGGCATCGCCAAGGGCGTGTCGGACAAGGACAACGCCCAGGTTCGCCTCGGCATGGCGCTCCTGAACAACGGCCAGAAGGACGCTGCCATCAAGGCGTTCAGCAAGGTCACCGATCCGAAGCAGTCGGTCGGTGCGCATATCTGGGCGGTTTACGCGCGCACGCATTAAATATCGCGTGCTGGGATGAAAGGGCCGGGCCGAAAGGTCCGGCCTTTTCTTTGGGGCCCCGCGCCTATTGCGGACGAACGCGGCCCTTCATGGTCCACAGATAGGTGCGCACGTCGGTGTCTGGTGGCACGCCAGGCCCGGTGCCGGGCGCGTGCGCAGCGAGATCGGCCAGCGTGAAGCCCATCTGTGCGTCATAGGTGCGCTCGAGCTGGTTGCGCAGGTTCTGCTCCGCCGCGTACCACGCCTGCTTGGCGCTCCCGTCACGGCAGGTCGCGAGTTCCTTCGGGTCTGTCGCACCCCAGCGCCGCTCGACGCAGTGATAGGGATCGAACGACATGGCGAACAGCCGCCGGCGGGCATCCTCGTAGCTCAAGGGCACCTTCGATCCGTCGCCCCGCGCATAGGCGAGCACGCACTGCGCCGCCGCCTTGTCATAGATCGTCAGCATGTCGACCGCGAGGTTCGCGCCCTTGTATTTGAGACGCGGATCGTTCGCGAGATAGAGCGCCATGAAGCGTCCGACATTGTCGCGCACTTCCTTGAACGCCGTTTTCAGGCGCGCGTCGCGCGAGGGCGTCGAATATGTTTCCCAATCGCCATCCGTGCCGTAGATGTTGGGCGGCAGGCGCTGGGGCTGGCCACGGTTCGGCATACCGGCGTCGACGGCAAGCGCGACAGCGTCGGCGCGGTAGTGCAGGTCGGCGCAGTTCGACTGCACCATGTCCTGCACCTCGCGCACCGGATCGAATTCGAGCTTGCCGCCGGCCAGCCGGGCGCGGACGAAGTCGTAGTAATCCATCGTCTGCCTGTTCAGCGTGAACGTACCGCTCTGCCATTCATTGTCGGCGGGACGCGGGCCGGTGCCGAAGTACTGCTCGACCGAGAAATTGGCGATCGCGCTGTTGTAGGAAAGGACCACATGGCCGCCGGTCAGCGTGCCGTCACGCGCGCGCTGGTAACCCACCAGTGTGACGGGCCGCCAGTTCTTGAACCCGGCGCCGACCGCCGGCCAGGCGCGCACAAAGCGCTGGTCGAAGAAGCCGCGGGTCAGGGAATTGTCGGGATGCGCATCGAGGTAGTGAACGCGCCCATCGGGCTCGACCTTGTACACCGTGCCGACATGGCCGTTCGGATCGTAGATCACCGTTCCCGGCCGGATCGATTTGGGGGTGATGGCGGGCGAGTAGAAGTCGGGCTCGAGCGGGGTCTCCAGGTCGGGGTGCATGCGGAAGGTGGCGGTCGAGATCGTGTCGGTCAGCGTCTGCATGACGCGATAGCCGTTATCGTGGCCGCTGTCGGCGGTCACGCGCTCGGTGACGGCGTTGCCCGCCCGTGCATAGCGCATGTCGCGGGTCCAGCCGCGCGGTTCGACCACGCTGACATAGGCGAAGGGCAGGTTGCGCTTCCACGCATAGTAGAAACGCAGGACATAGGGCAGGTCGGCGCAGTCGGCCTCGAAGTAGGTTCCGGCCGGGTCGGTGGCGCGGAACGGGTTGGCCGGGTCGTGCAGGCAGCGGTTGACCGTGCTGCATGCGGACTCCCCGATCGCGGTGATGAACTCCTCGTAGCCGCGCTCGTCCGCGGCGGTCCAATGGTCGTAGCGGACATAGTAGATCCCGCGCGGGTCGATGGCGGGCGTCATGGAGACGGGCGGCGTCTCGCCGCCTGCTGCCCCCACGGCCAGCAACGCCAGAAAAGCCCCCCAAAACCGTCTCATGCCGCCCCTGTTCGGCCTGACGGTAGAGGAGGCGGCGCGGCTGTCCAAGCATGGCCTCGTGGTATCGGCGGCGATATAACGGCGTCATGGACGCCTTCCTGACGCCCGATGAAAGCGAAGCGCTGTTGCTGTCGCTGCGCATTTCGTTCGTGGCGGTGTTGGGGGCGCTTCCCCTCGCGTTCTGCGCCGCGCTGCTGCTGGCGCGTACGCGGTTCTTCGGCAAGACGCTGGTCGACGGCCTGATCCATGTGCCGCTGGTGCTGCCGCCGGTTGCAATCGGTTTCCTGCTGCTGATCGTGTTCGGCACGCGGCACGGTTTGGGCGCGTGGCTGTTCCAGACCTTCGGCATCCGCTTCGTGTTTTCCTGGACCGGCGCGGCGCTGGCGTCGGCGATCATCACCTTTCCGTTCCAGGTGCGCGCCATCCGGCTGTCGCTGGAATCCATCGACGCCGGGCTGAACGCCGCGGCGGAGACGCTGGGGGCGCGGTGGTGGGACCGGCTCTTGAACATCACGCTGCCGCTGGCGCTGCCGGGGATCGCAGCCGGTATCATCACAGATCGGA
>Ga0207680_10001546_pt1 | contig 10833 bp, 8 predicted proteins | sample KBSS23metaG_FD_184321 | JGI IMG/M metagenome (GOLD analysis project Ga0207680, IMG submission 184321) | Switchgrass rhizosphere microbial communities from Kellogg Biological Station, Michigan, USA - KBS S2-3 metaG (SPAdes) (version 2) | ecosystem: Host-associated > Plants > Roots > Rhizosphere >... | reverse complement strand
GGAGTTCACGCAGAGCCGCAGAGGCGCAGAGTTTCGCAGAGAAAGGCTCTCAGGACAACCCATTCGCGCGCTGCTCTATCGCTGGTGAGGCAGCGGCGTTCGGGCCCGCGTACGCTCTTAGCCGAGTTGCTTTAATTCGCTTTCTGACATCTTCCAACCGATCGCGCCGGTGTTCGAACGAATTTGTTCTGCCGAAGTCGCGCCAGCGATGACGGATGCGACTTCTTTGCGCGCGAGCAAATAGCCGAACGCGAGCTCGAGAATCGTATGGCCTTTCGATTCAGCGAACGCGATGTACTTCTCAACGTTCTCCAAGTTCTGTTCTTCCAAACGAGGTGAGCCTGCTTCGATTCGAGTGCCGGTCGGCAGCGCCTTATCTTTTCGATACTTGCCGGTGAGGAGGCCGCTGAAAAGAGGGAAGTAGGGAATGAACGCGACATCCAATTTTCTACACGCTTCCAGTACCCCCTGCTCGGGATCGCGATGGAGGAGGCTGTATTCGTTTTGCACGCTCACGAATCGTGCGCCGCTTGCTTTCTTTGAAATCGCTTCGCCTTCTTCCAATTGTTCGGGTGAGAAGTTGGAGCAGCCGATCTCGCGAACTTTTCCTTCTTTGACGAGATCCATCATCGCGCCAAGTGTGTCGGCGAGGGGGACAGTGGGATCTGGTTCGTGGAATTGATAGAGATCGATATGGTCGGTGCCTAAACGGCGGAGACTGTCTTCGCATGCTTGCTTGACATATGCGGGCTTGCCGCCTTTCTTGTTTTCGTCGACTTTCATGCCGAACTTGGTGGCGAGGACGATGTCCTTTCTTCGCGCGCCGAGGGCTTTGCCGAGGAACTCCTCGCTGAGGGTGCCGCCATAGATGTCGGCAGTGTCAAAGAAGTTGATGCCCGCTTCGAGGGCGGCGTCGACGACGACTTGGGTTCCGGCTTGGTCTACTCGGCGGCCGAAGTTGTTGCAGCCAAGGCCGACGACGGAGACGGCTAACGATCCAATTTTTCTCTTATCCAAGGCATCATTGTGGTCGAATTGATTGGCGGAATGCAGGTGACCTTCGGGTAGCGTTCGGTTGAGGCGTATGTCGATACCCGCTGCTCGCTCGAAATTCTTGGTGCCCGCTGTGGCGATCGCGCTGGTGGCTCTTTGGTGCGTGGCACTGAACGAGGTGAGCCTGCACACGTGGGGTTTCGGCGCGCTTAACTTCGGTCTGATGTTTGCGATGGTTGGGCTGGTTGTCGGGGCAAAGGTTTGGGGTCGTCGCGTTCGGGATTCTGCGCTGTCGGTGCCGGTCGTCATCGCTGCGAGTGTCGTTGCGGCGGTAGTGCTCGGTTGGTTTTTGTACGGACAGTTTTCGGTTTTTCAAGCGAACGCGGACAAAGATCTCGGATCGGATATTGCGGCGAACACTTATGCGGCGGATTTCTTCGCGTTCGATCTGCAACAGAATCCGTACACGTCGCACGCGCAGACCGGACACCGAGTGGACGATGCGCCGAACGTGGCGCGTGTGAATGGGCAGCTTGAAATGTTCGGTGTGCCGTACTACTACGGATATCCGTATTTCCCGGCGATGTTCTTCTTGTATCAGCCGTTCCGGTGGGGAGATTCCACGCCGCAGGCGATACGAACAGGGAACGGAGTCTATTACTTCTTACTCTTGGCTGCGATGGCGTGGCTGGCGGCGATTCTTGTTCCGAAAGGTTATCGTGTCTTGGCCGCTCTGTTGAGCATGTTGGGTTTTGCGGCAACGCTCGCACTTGCCGGAGAGCTGTTCATGTTTTGCACGACCGATATCGTGATTCCCTTGTTCACGCTTCTCGGATTTATCGCGCTGAAGTATGGAAGGCACTCGCTTTCCGGTGCCTTGATCGGTTGGGTGTTTGCGTGTAAGTTGGTGCCGGGCGGATTGTTTGTACTGTTGTTTTTGATTTGGTTTTGGCGGAGACCGGAGCGATGGAAGTTTTTGATTCCCATGTTTGCGGTCATTCTCGCCGTCATCGTTCCGTATGTGTTAAAGGATCCGTCGGCGTTCCTTTCTGCGACGATCCTTTACTACCTGACCGAGCATGCGCAAGGTGATTCGACGGCATTGTGGTTTACGCTGCCGGCTGCGATTAAGCCACTCTTTCAGATCGTAGGATATTCGAGCGTGGTTGCGCTGATCGGCTACGCCGCGACGAGGAAGAGCTTCGGTCTGCCCGGTGCGTTGGCGATCTGTTTTGTCGCGGGGGCGGTGTTCGTTGCCTTTAACCGGATGGCACACCTCAACTACATTTGGGCGATCGCTCCGATCGGAGCGGTGGCGCTGGTGGGGGGGGCGTTGGGTGGCACGCGCGAGGCATCGACCGCTATCGGGTAGCGTTCGCACGTGCATAGGTTCTCCATCGTCGTTTTGGGTCTCGTGCTTGCGCCCGCCGCCTTATCCCAGACTCCGCCTTATAAGAATGCGGCGTTGCCGGTTGAAGCGAGAATCAAGGATTTGATCGGTCGAATGACGACGGAAGAGAAGGTCGCGCAGTTGCGCGCTGACTCGGATCCTGATCGATTTGGTCCGGCTCTGCGATCGACCGGATTCGGATTCTATGTGATGTATCCGCTGCGCAGTCTGACGCCGTCCGAGTTGGCACAGAAGCTGAATGAGACGCAGCAAGACGCAATGAAATCGCGCCTCGGGATTCCGATTATGGTTTTTGAAGAGGCGTTGCACGGCCTCATCGACAATGGTCATACGAGCTATCCGCAAGGCATCGGCCTAGCCGCGACGTGGGATCCGGACCTCGTGCACGATGTCGCGACTCAGATCGCTGCGCAGACGACTTCGGAAGGAATCCATCAAGTTTTGTCGCCCGTGATCAACGTGGTGCGAGACGCGCGATGGGGAAGAGTGGAGGAGACGTACGGCGAAGATCCGTATCTCACATCTCGTTTAGGCGTCGCGTTTGTCAAAGGTTTTGAGGAGAACGGAGTCGCCACGACACCGAAACATTACGTCGCGAATTTGGGGGACGGTGGGCGCGACAGTTACTCCGTACACGTTTCGGAGCGGCAATTGCGCGACATCTATTTGGAGCCCTTTCGAGCGGTTGTCGAAGAGGGCGGCGCTCGTTCATTGATGTGCTCGTATAACGCGGTGAATGGAATTCCGTGCGCGGACGATCATTGGCTGTTGACCGATGTGTTGCGCGGCGAGTATGGATTTAAGGGGTACGTCGTAAGCGATTGGGGCGCGGCGAGTAACGTTTTTGGCGCCTTTACGCAAGCGGATACGGAGGAAAAGGCGGCGGCGTTGTTGCTGAACGCGGGAATGGATTCCGAATCGCCATCCGTGTATCTCTTTGGCAAACCATTGGAGGATGCGGTTGCCCATGGGCTGGTTTCGAAGAAGGTTTTGGACACGGCCGTGTCACGGGTCCTTCGCGTGAAGTTTGAGAAAGGTCTGTTCGACCATCCGATTGTCGATCCCAGCGCGGCCGAGGCATTGGCGAATCCGAAAGGGCATCGAGATACTGCGCTTGAAGCGGCGCGGCGTGCAATGGTGCTGTTGAAGAATGACGACGGTGTGTTGCCGCTTAAGAAGAGTGGTCGGATCGCGGTGTTCGGTGATCTAGCGAATGAGAAGGTGCCGTTGGGCGGCTATAGCGGCGATCAGGTCACACGCGACACGATTCTCAATGGATTGAAAGCAACTGTTCCTGGCGCGATTTTCGACTTTGTGCCGGGGTGTCAGATCAATCCGGCGTCCGCGTTGCCCGCGATCCCGGCGAGCGCGTTGGGTGGAGGATTGAAGGGCGACTATTGGTCGAATCAAACGTTCGATGGTGCACCGGCAATGACGCGGACAGACGCGACGATCGATTTCAATTGGGGCGATGGCGGCCCGGGATCCTCGCTTCCATCCGACCACTTTGCTGCTCGTTGGACGGGCATGTTGACGGCGCCGGAGACGGGTGAGTATGCGATCTCCGTGACGTCGGATGATGGCAGTCGCGTGTGGGTGAACAACCGATTGGTGGCGAACAACTGGTCGGATCACGGGCCAGCGTCGGTTGTTGGGCATGTGAAACTGACGGCGGGTGAGGCAGTGCCGATCAAAGTCGAGTTTTACGAGAGCGGTGGCGGCGCGGTCATGAAACTCGGTTGGGAAGAGGTGACGAGCGATCAGACGTTGATCACCAATGCTAAGGCGGCCGCGGCTGAGGCTGACGTTTCTATCGTATTTGCCGGGATCAAGGAAGGCGAAGGGCAAGACCGATCCTATTTGAAACTGCCTGGAAATCAAGAGGCGATCATCAAAGCGGCAGCATCGACGGGCAAACCTGTTGTCGTTGTTTTGATTGCAGGCGCACCGGTGACGATGGAAGGATGGGATGATCAGGTCCCTGCGATTTTGGATGCGTGGTATCCCGGACAGGAAGGACCGGTGGCGATTGCGCAGACGTTGTTCGGTGACAACAATCCTGGAGGAAAGTTGCCGATCACTTTTCCGAAAACGGTGGGCCAGTGTCCGCTCTACTACAACTATGAGCCGAGTGGCCGAGGATATGGATACGTCGACAACACGGGCGATCCGTTGTTCGCATTCGGTCACGGGCTGAGCTATACGACTTTTGAATATTCGGATTTGAAGATCGTGCCTGCCGGGAAGGGGGCCTTCACAGCGACCGTGCAGGTTTCGAATTCTGGCGCGGTGGCGGGTGATGAAGTTGTTCAGTTGTACGTTCACCAGCAGGTCAGTTCGGTGATTCGGCCATTCAAAGAGTTGAAGGGATTTCAGCGCATCTCATTGGCGCCGGGTGAGAGGAAGACGGTTTCGTTTCCGATCGGATTCAAAGAGCTTTCGATGTACGACCGGAAGATGAAGCGTGTGGTCGAGCCAGGGAAGTTCGATGTGATGGTGGGGTCGGCATCGGACGATATCCGGCAGACTGGAGTTTTGGAAGTTCGAAATTGAGTTTGATTACTCGGAAGACGGGCAAGGAACCCTTTAGAACGGGAGAGAACGCAGAGTCCTTTTCTGTTCTGGACTTTTGGCAATGGAGTTCGTCCGACTTGATGAACAATTCAATCAGGTGCATCCTTGCAGAATTCTTGGTTGCCAAGGCCTTTGATATCGACTCGGCGGGCGTCCGCGTTCCCTGGAGCGCGTATGACCTCAAGACGCGAGATGGAATAAAGATTGAGGTTAAGTCTGCGGCCTACTTGCAGAGTTGGAAGCAAACAAGACTCTCTACAATTTCGTTTAGCATCAAAGCTGCCAGATGCTGGGATGCTGACTCCGGCGTGATGGAGTTGGAGGCACGGCGCCCCGCCGACGTTTATGTGTTCGCGTTGCTGGCTTGCATCGACTCATCAACGGTCAATCCACTCGACTTGGCTCAGTGGCAGTTCTATGTGCTAGCACGATGTGATGTCGACGCGTACCCAAGGAGCAAGCACTCTGTTACTTTGAGAAGCCTTGAGAAAATGGTCGAGCCGGTTGCCTTTGGCGAGCTAAGGGCCGCTGTTCAAATTGCGAGCAAACGACACCAAGACATGGCGCAGTTGTCGAGAGAAGGGTAGCTGGAGCGCGGTAAAACCGCTTGACTCCAGCACGGGTGCCGATGAAAATGAGAGTTCACCTCGGGATCCAGACTCGCATGGCGCAGGGTTCTCGGTTTGCCCAGAAGGCGTAAGGGATCATGCGGATTATCGTCAGCATGTCATCGGACATTGTGCGGTACAGAGGCTCGTGCGGCTCATGCCATGCAGCTTCGACATCCACGACTCCGCAGCCCCCCATCAGACCCGCATCAATCAGCGCGCTTCCTCTAGGAGTTGGAATCGATATTTGGCGCATGGGGATTTTAGTGTCGATTTGCTCAAGGCAATAGACGATCGGTCCGCGTCGGATGGAGACCATTCCCGAATCCGCCTTCACGCTCGGGCTGGCGATCATTCCTTCGACCTCCATGGGCAGATCGATGATGATTTGGTCGTCAGCTTTCCATGGGCCATGCAAGACGAAGTAGCCGTCGTGGAACTCGGGTTTCACCCTTCCATGGCTTAGAAAGACGACCGGTTTCTTACACCAATTCGGAACGCGGATGTTGATGTCGGCCCTGCTGTCACCTCCGATTTCGATGACGACACGACCGTTCCACGGATAGTCGGTCTCAAGTTTCATCGCGAACTCATGGCCCCCGATCCTTGTCTTGAGCGAGCCGCCGACGAAGAGGTTCACGTAGAGCGCGTCGTCGGATTTCGCGTAGGCGTAATCACCGATAGAAGCGATCGTGCGGAGAATGTTCGGCGGGCAGCAAGCGCATTCAAACCATGGTTGCCGCCGGAAGGTGTCTCGATCTTCAAATCCAGAGTAACCGAGCTCACCGCTTGCGAGCGGGTTCTCATAGAAGAACGTCTTGCCATCAACACCGACCCCGCTGATGACCGCATTGTATAGGGCACCTTCAACACCGTCCATACATTCCGCCTCGCCGCGTGCGAGCGCCATGCGATGGCCCCACATAGCAAGGGCGATCGACGCGCAAGTTTCTTGATAGGCGTTTTCGTTGGGGAGATCATATGGGTCGGCAAAGCCTTCCGTGCCTGGGTTGGATCCGACGCCGCCTGTAATATATGTTTGGCACTCCATCACCTTCCGCCAAAGGAATTTAGAACTGCCAATTGCGTGTTGATCTCCCTTGATCCCTGCGACATCTGTAGCGCCGGACAACAGGTAACAGAACCGCACTGCATGGCCGGTGCCTCTCACGAGCTGATCAATAGGTATGTCGACGAAGTAGCGCTCGTCGAATGGTGCTTTCATCTCGCCGTTGTGCTCCCTTCGAAAGTAGCCACTGCCGCGGCGCTCGATGAAGAGTCCGGCGAGGTCAAACCAGCGCTGGTCGCCGGTGAGTTTCCAGAGTTTGACGAGGGCGAGTTCGATTTCCGGGTGGCCGGGGTAGGCGTGGATGCCGTCAGGGCCGAACTGTTGCCAGATGTGTTCGCAGAACTTGAGGGCGACGTCGAGGAGCTTCGATCTAGGGTCCCGAGTTTGCCCTGCATCGCCTGGAACCCCGATTCGCGGTACGTCCCCCTGTCGTTCCTTCGGGGGAAGACTTAATGCATGTGCGACGGCGGCTTCGATCAAATGGCCGGCGCAGTAGAGTTCGTGATCGTCGCGTAGGTTGGTCCAGCGTTTGTCGGGGCGGGTGACTTGGTGCCACGTGTTGAGATAGCCGTCGGGCATTTGCGCGGATGCGATGAGCGCGATGATCTCATCTAGACGCGCTTCCAAAGCGGGGTCAGGGTGAGTGGCAAGGGAATAGCAGATGCCTTCGACCGTTTTGTAGACATCGGAGTCCATGTAGCGCGGACCCTTGTAGTCTTCGTGCTTGCCTTCGGCGGCGAGTCGGAAGTTGTGGAAGTTGCCCGCTTGCTCAAGCATTTCGAGGCAGTGGGGAATCGTGATGGTGCGATTCGTTTCCTGGCGCGGACTCCAGAAGCGGTCTTTGATTTGGACGTCGGTGAAGGGAACGGGCTCGAGCATCTTTCTCTCTAACAGATGGCGATTTAACCCGCTATTCCAAAGGACCTATCTAGGAGATACTTCCATATGGAATTATATGAGGCATTATGAGTGAGAGGAAAGTTATTGCAGTAGTTGGCGCGACGGGCGCTCAGGGCGGGGCAGTGGTCCGCGCGATTTTGGAAGATCCTTCACACGAGTTCACCGCTCGTGCAATCACGCGTGATGTGAATTCAGCCAAGGCTAAGGCTCTTGCCGCGGCGGGTGCTGAGGTTGTTCATGCAGACGTCAATGATGTCGAAAGTTTGAAGCGTGCCTTCGCGGGTGCATACGGTGCGTATTGTGTGACGTTTTATTGGGCCGATTTCAGCGCCGAGAACGAGCTGAAGCAAGCGAAGAATATGGCGGATGCGGCAAAGGCCGAGGGCTTGAAGCATGTCGTCTGGTCGACATTGGAGGACACGCGGAAGTTTTATCCGCTCGATGACGAGTCGCGAATGCCGAACGTCGATGGCAAATATAAGGTGCCGCACTTCGATGCGAAGGGCGAAGCCGATCAGTTCTTTAAAGATGCTGGCGTACCAACGACGTACATGATGGCGAGTTTCTATTGGGATAACTTCATCCACTTTGGCGCGGGTCCGACGCGGGGTGAAGACGGAAAGCTCGTGTTGAACATGCCGATGGCGAACAACAAAATGGGTGGCATCGGAACCGACGACATCGGCAGGTCGGCGCTCGGAATTTTCAAGCGGCCTGATCTGATCGGTCAAACAGTCGGAATCGCGAGCGACTTTATCACGGGTGAAGAGATCGCGAAGCAGATGAGCGATGCACTCGGCGAGCCGGTGACTTACAACGCGGTGCCGTTCGATGTCTATCGCGGATTCGGTTTCCCGGGTGCGGTCGAGATGGGGAACATGTTTCAGTTCTATGCCGAGGAAGAGAAGTATTTCGAGACGGGCCGCAATGTGTCGTTAACGAAGGAGATCAATCCAGGTCTTGAGAATTTCAAGACTTGGTTGTCGAAACATGCGGCTCAGATTCCGCGTTAGCAGATGTTTTTACGCAACCCCGTTGGGGTTGGAGATTTTGGCGGCATTTACCCAGGGTCGCTGCGGACCTCCGCTCCGCTTCGGTTCTCCGCACCCTGGGCTGTGCTACGGAATCCCGTTGGGATTTCCGGAGAATGCAGAGCTGCGATTGGTTTCAATCGGTAGCAGCACTAACTGTGCTGCGGAATCCTAGTGGGTTTCGGAAACTTCAGACGCATCGACCAGTCTACGCACGTACTCGGTCAGATGTCGCGAATCTCCGTTCCTTGAGCGGCCACGAGTTTCCAACCGTCGTTCGTGTTAAGAAAGACGTGGGTGTATCGGCTGCTTGCCGCAAATGGCTGGTCTTGAAAGAGGCCGGCCATTTCTGTTCTTCCGACGACGACCGCCGTCGATCCGTAGATTCGTGTGTTTCCTTCCACGCGATCGATCTTTTGGAATTTGACTCCACCTGATGTGACGAATTCGATGAAAGGTGCCTGGGTGATGACGTTGCCGGCCATGACATCGACGATTGTGAAATCGACGGGGAGGAGGTTTTTGAGGGTTACGCCGTCGGCGGCGATGAGGGCGTTGAAGAACTTTTCTTCGGCGGCGAGAACTTCTGCTTCTGTGGTCATGGAGAGATTATGAGGCGTTGCGGTGTTGGGTATTGGGCAGTTTCCTTTCCAGATAACCACAACGGCACAGCGACACAACGGTGCACAACGTATTAAACAGCTAGATGACTCTCAAACTCGTCAACACAGAGACACAGAGTTCACACAGAGCCACAGAGTTCGGAACTTTACGGTGCAGGTTTGGGGCGGCGCTTTTTGGCGGAGACGGATTTAAGAATCGCCTTGCTATTGGAACCGCCTTTCTTTGCTTGGGCTAGAGCCTGGTCGATGAGGTTGCTGATGTATGGTTCGTCGAGGGTTTCAATGCCTTCGAGTTGATAGGATCGAACGATTTTGCCTTCTCCCTTTAATCTATTTTTGGGATCGGGGAGAAGTGCGCCTTGAAGAAAACAAATCGTGACGTGGTCCCACGCGACGGCGAGGCTAATGAATCCGTCGCTAGGTCTACCCGTAAGAGTGAATCCGCTGACAACGAAGTTGTAGTTGTCGTAGACGAGGAGGTCGGCTGGCTTAAATCGTTGGGCGAGTTTCCACGTACCGTCGATTGCCTGCTTCTGAACCGTTTTCGGATACGGCTCTAGCGGCCCTTCGAGAATCGCGACGATTTCCTTGCGAGTCATTGATTGAAATTCTGATCGATTTTGAGGATGGAGAACCGGAAAGGACTTTTTAGCTTCGACACGCGGTTGACACTTTGATAGCTGTCTGAGGTTCCTATTCCGCGTGTCGAGGCAGCGGTGACGCGGATCACAAATGAAAAGGCCCGCGGATGAAATCATCCGCGGGCCAAGTTGTCACCGGTTACCGTACGGTAAGCGAGACAGTTGTCGTGTGGGAGAGAGAGCCATTTACACCTTTGATGGTGAGGGTAAACGTTCCTCTTGTTGCCGTGTTGGTCGTCTTGACGGTCATCGTCGACGTTCCCGACGAGTTGATGCTCGTAGGTGCGAACGTGACAGTCTCGCCTCCGCCCATGCCGGTTGCGCTCAACACCACCGCACCGCTGAAGCCGTTTTGACCTGTGACGGTGACAGTGTAGGTCGTGCTCTTTCCGTGTCTGATCGATCGCGACGATGGTGCGGCCGAGATCGTGAAGTTAGGAACAGCGACGGGATTGATCACGACTTGCACCGAATTGGTGTGGGTGATGGTTCCGTCGGTGCCGGTGATCGTAAGGTTATACGTACCAGTTGCCGCCGTTCCCGAAGTGAAGTTCAGAGTCGAACCGCCACCTACAGCAACGCTCGTCGGTGAGAAGTTTGTGGTCGCACCCGATGGCACGCCGGTGACACTGAACGCAATCGTTCCCGAATAGCCGTTAATTGCGGCTGTCGAAGTAGCGAACGTTGTGTTGCCACCTGCGGTGATCGTGCGTGACGACGGCGTCGTGTTCATCGAGAAGTCAGGCGTCGGAGGTCCGCTTTGAGAAGCGACGAACGCATTCCAATTGATTGCGCCCCACCCGGTGACGAAATCCCAGCCCGCATGCGCGCTGGAAGACGTGCTGTCCGGAAGCGTTCCGTTGTTACCACTCGTGATGTCGAACCAGATCGACGGGTTTCCGTTCTGCGAATAGAACAGATCCTGGATGCGGCCGAATCGTCGCTTGCCGGCACCGTTGGCAGGAAGTCCACCATTGGCGATG
>Ga0207680_10001542_pt1 | contig 10846 bp, 14 predicted proteins | sample KBSS23metaG_FD_184321 | JGI IMG/M metagenome (GOLD analysis project Ga0207680, IMG submission 184321) | Switchgrass rhizosphere microbial communities from Kellogg Biological Station, Michigan, USA - KBS S2-3 metaG (SPAdes) (version 2) | ecosystem: Host-associated > Plants > Roots > Rhizosphere... | reverse complement strand
GATCACTGCCTTCCAGGCTGGAATAGGTCGAATTTGAACCTGCGAACCTTAAACCTGTCAAAATAGAACCGAATGGGTAGAAAAAGGCCGCAATACAAACCACAAACCGATAAAGAGAAAGGCATTGAAGTCGAAGGCGTTGTCCTTGAGAACCTTCCGAATGCAAGGTTCAGGATCAAGCTGGACGAGGGCGATATCGAGATTCTCGCGCATGTCAGCGGCAAGATGCGCATGAACTACATCCGAATTCTTCCCGGGGACCGCGTGCGCGCGGAGATGTCCCCTTACGACTTGACCCGTGGCCGAATCGTTTACCGGTACAAATAAGCTTCCCGGAACCTAATTTAGGTTCAAATTGGCCGACCGGGCGCCACCCCGGGAAATCCCCAGAGACGTAGCCGAAAGGCTGACTGAGAGCGGTATAATCTCAGCTTGCGTCAGCCGCATGCCCTTTGGCACGCCAACGGGCCTCAGCCCTGCTGAGCCTGAACCAAAGACGAATCAGAACGGAGAAACGGATGAAAGTTAGAGCGAGCGTTAAGAAAATGTGCGACAAGTGCAAGATCATCAAGCGCAAAGGCGTGGTGCGCGTGATTTGCGTAAATGCCAAGCACAAGCAGCGACAAGGCTGACGACAAGGGCTTTTGGCTTGGGGCTCAGGGCTCTAGGCGAAGGCAAAGACTAGAAGAAACAACGATAGACGAAATTTATGGCACGTATTGCAGGCGTCGACCTTCCCCGAGATAAAGCGATTATTTACGCTTTGCCGCTCCTTTACGGAGTGGGCAAGCACAACGTTCACGAGATCATTCAGAAGGCGGGCATCGACCCGACGAAGAAAGTCCGAGACCTGACCGAGCAAGAGGTCGGACATCTTCGAGAGATCCTGGACCGCGACTACCAGGTGGAAGGCGACCTTCGACGAGAAGTCCAGGGCAATATCCGCCGCCTCATCGATATCAATTGCTACCGCGGTCTTCGACATCGACGCGGCCTCCCGACACGAGGTCAGCGCACGCGAAGCAACGCACGAACCCGTAAGGGCAAGGCGAAGACGGTCGCCGGCAAGAAGAAAGTTAAGAAGTAAGACAACGGCTTTAGGCTCTGGGCTTTGGGCTCTCGGATTTTTCCGATCCCTGAAGCCAAGAGCCGCGAGCCACGAGCCCCAAAACAGACATGGCAAGAAAGCAAACCACGAAAGGCAAGGCGAAAGACAAGAAGGTTGTTCCCCAGGGAACGGCCCACATTCTTGCGACCTTCAACAACACGCTGATCACGATCACCGACCCCAATGGCAACACGGTGAGCTGGGCCAGCGCCGGCAATGCGAACTTCAAGGGTTCTCGAAAGGGAACGCCGTTCGCTGCGCAGGTCGCTGCGGACAAGGCTTCGCGCATCGCCCAGGACAACGGCATGCGGAAGATCGATGTGTTCGTGCGTGGTCCAGGAAGCGGCCGAGAAACGGCGATCCGCGCGCTCCAGGCTTCTGGCCTCGAAGTAACGAGCATCAGCGACATCACGCCGGTGCCTCACAACGGTTGCCGACCGCCGAAGCGACGAAGAGTTTAAGGCTTTTGGCTCTGGGCTTGAGGCTCGGGGCTTGAGAGTCATGAAAATGATTGAAAGTGGGCTGAGTGAAAGCTCGCCGATGAAGAGACAGGAGAACGAAAGGAAAACATGCCCCATATCAGCACTCTTGAACTGAGCCAGGAATACGGCAAGTTCGTGCTCGAGCCACTCGAGCGCGGCTATGGCCAGACGATCGGTAACGCTTTGCGACGTGTGCTGCTCAGCTCGATCCAAGGCGCGGCGGTTTGTGCCGTTCGAATCGACAAAGTTTTCCATGAGTTCGCTCCGATCCCTGGATTGAAGGAAGACGCCACCGAACTTCTTTTGAACCTGAAGAACGTCGCCATCCGCTATACGGGCGAGGTTGTTCAGCCGATGGAAGATCGCACGTTGCGCATCGACGTGAAGGGTCAGGGCCGAGTTACCGGCGCCGACATAGAGTGCCCTGAGGGCGTCGAGATCATGAACCCTGAGGTCTACATCGCTACGATCAGCGACAAGGGCGCGAGCCTGAATATGGAGCTTTACGTTGGATGGGGCTCGGGCTACATCCTTCCTGAGAAGCAGGAGCGATACAAGGGCATCATCGGAATCATTCCGACCGGTGCGCAGTTCACCCCTGTCCGAAAAGTGAACTACACGGTCGAGCCGACGCGTGTTGGAATTCGCACGGACTACGAGCGACTTGTGCTCGACATCGAAACCAACGGCGCAGTTTCGCCGAACGACGGTCTCAGCCAGGCTTCGCATATCCTCGACAAATACTTCCGCATGTTCTTCGATCTCGGTGCAGCCGGTTTCGAGTCGGACATCGACACGGAAGACGAAGTCGCACCAGAGCTTGCGAACATCCCGGACATCCGCATCGAAGAGATGGACTTCTCGCAGAGAACGTTCAACTGTCTTCGACGTGCGGGTCTGTTGACGCTTCGCGCGTTGGCGACGGCTTCCGAGACGGACCTTACGAGCATCCGCGGCTTCGGTAAGAAATCTTTACTGGAAGTGCGAGACAAGTTGGTCGAGCATGGTCTGGAATTGAAGCCGCCGAAGGGTGGATACCGACCGCTCGATACGCTCGACGATGAGGATGACGACGACGATTTCTAAGACAGGTTTTGGGTGTTGGGTATTGGGTATTCGGAAGAATGCCTAGCGACCCAAGACCGAATACCGAACACCGACTACCTAATTTGATTTGCCATGAACCATAAGATAGATCGCAGAAAACTTGGCTTGCCGAGCGACCAGCGCGCCCACCTGCTTAACAACTTGCAGAGGCAGTTCATCCGCCACGGATACGTGCACACGACGCTGTATCGGGCGAAGGAACTTCAACGCTTAGTCGAGAAGCTGATTACGGTTTCCAAGGAAGATACGTTGACCGCACGACGCCGCGCCCGACGCGTTCTTGTCGGCCACTCATCCAGCTCGCCCGAGCCTGAGAAGATGGTGGTCGGTAAGACCGCGGCGGAGCGCACGGCCATTCTCGCCCGCAACAGTCTGATCAACGGCGAGGATCTGGTCAAGCACCTGTTCGACGAGGTCGCGCCGCGATTCAAGACTCGCAACGGCGGCTACACGCGGTTGACCCGCACGGGCCGACGCCGCGGCGATGGCGCCGAGACGGCCGTGCTTGAACTTGTCGACTAAAAGAATAAAGCTCGTCGTTGCGTACGACGGCACCGATTTTCGCGGCTGGGCCGCGCAGACTGGACAGAGAACTGTCCAGAGCACTTTGACAGAGGCTGTTCGCCAGGCAACTGGCGAGGATGTGGAGATCGTGGGCGCGAGCCGCACGGATAGCGGCGCACATGCGCTGGGACAGGTTTGTCATTTCGACAGCTCCGTGAATATGGAGATCGAGAAATGGCCGAGAGTGTTGAACAACCTCTTGCCATCTGACTTGGCCGTTCAGTCCGCTGCACTTGTGGGCGACGACTTTAACAGTCGGTTTTGCGCCGAGCATCGACGGTATCGATACCGAATCAATCTTACGAATCGAAATCCATTCACCACGCGGTACGTGCACGACTACGGTCGGGCGGTCGACATCGATTTGATGAAGACAGCGGCCGAGGTGATTGTGGGTGAGCACGACTTTCGAGGTTTCACCGAAGAGGTGGGACCCGAGATCGAGAATACGGTTCGGAAGTTGTTTAGAGTGGAAGTAAGTGAGTATCTCGAATCTCGGATCGCGGATCTCGGATTTATTTCCGAAGTTCGCATAGAGATCGTTGGAACTGCATTCCTTCGCGGAATGATGAGACGGATTTCGGGAGCGCTTCTAGAGATCGGGCGCGGCTTTCGTCCCTTGGAGGACATGAGTCGATTGCTGACTCCAGAAAGAGATTCGATGCAATGGCCGGTCGTATTGCCCGCCAAAGGCTTATGCCTGATGGAGGTGCCTTACGCAGACCCTCCCCGCGATAACCGCACAGCCTCAACCTTGGCTTAGGTTCATCCTCACCCTCGTGGTGACGAGAGATGAATACAGCCGGAAGCGTTCCGAGAAATCGGAGCGGCAGTGAAGCATTTGGATTTAGCAATCCAGATCACGAGACGAAACGGAGCCCAGTAACTCGGGCGCCACAAGAAGAAAATGAACAGAACGACAAACCCGACATTTAAGACCACCGATGCCAAATGGTATGTGGTGGATGCGGCAGGTATCCCAGTGGGACGCCTCGCAGCACAGGTTGCGCAGGTCCTGCGCGGCAAGCATAAGCCCACCTTCGCTTACAACGCGGACGGCGGCGATTTCGTCATCGTGATTAACGCCGACAAGGTAGTGCTCACTGGAAACAAGAAAGACGAGCTCATTTATTGGCACACGATGTGGCCAGACGGTCTGCGCAATATCTCGCGCGGCAAGATGCTCGAAGATAAGCCCGAAAAGTTAGTTGAGAAGGTCGTTTGGGGAATGCTTCCCAAGACCAAACTGGGCAAACAAATTTACAAGAAGCTGAAGGTCTACTCCGGCGAGGATCATCCTCATAAGGCGCAGAACCCAGAAGTTCTATCCATCAAGAAGGAGGCGCGCAAAGCGTAAAGCGTAAAGCGCTGAGCGTTAAGCCGGAACCTCCGAGCTTATAAGCCTAGAGCCTAAGCAAACAACAAACATGGCAAGACCAAAGAAATCATCTAGCAGGAACTACGGAACCGGTCGCCGCAAGAACGCGATCGCCCGAGTCTGGTTGACTCCCGGCGAGGGAAACATCAGCATCAACGGCCGGGACTTTAAAGAGTATCTGGGCCGACCGGTGCTTGAGATCCTCGTTCGAAGTCCGCTCGTGCATCTCGCGATGGACAGCCGGTTCGATGTGAAGGCGCGCGCTAACGGCGGCGGCATCACAGGACAGGCGGGCGCGATCAAGCTCGGCATCGCTCGCGCGTTGCTCGAGTACGACGATGGCCTTCGCAAGGAGCTTCGCGCTGGCGGTTACCTGACTCGCGATCCTCGCGTGAAGGAATCGAAGAAGTACGGTCGCAAGAAGGCGCGACGCGGCTTCCAGTTCGTTAAGCGATAAGAATCGTTTTCTTGGGTTCCGCGCTCACACTCCGACTTGGTTTCGGTGTGAGCGTCGAACCCTTTTTCTTTTTCCGGATGACCTACATCCGCATGGTAGAGCCACTTCGCATTCGGTGAATAATGCTTTTGTGAAGCGGCGCATTTTGCTGATTGGGTTGCCGCTGATCGTGCTCGTGATCGCGGGCGGATTGCTCGGGAAAGCGAACTCGGATTCCAAGCTGCCGATTGGACCGATGGCGCCGTATGTGACGCGGCAAGAGGTCTTCGTGATTCAGGATCAGCCGGCGAGTATGGGGCCTACGCTTCAGGTGTGGGTGTGGCTCGACGCCAAGTCGGCGGCGGGGGCGATTCCGGGTTATCGGTCGTGGCTGCAGGATGAGGCTCATTGGCACATCCACCACAGCTCGACCAACTCGATCGGGGCGACATATGGCGCTGAGGTCGTGCCCGATGCGATGCTTGATCTCGATTCAAACGGTGCGACTTATTTACTGATCTATACGCGCCGATTGTCGTCTTTGGAGGCCCTCGTGGACGGACTGATCTATGGCCGAAAGGACATCAACTCGCCGATGCCGACCAAGTGAGGCCCAGGCGATGCAACCGAGAGCCCTCAGGCAGCGTTTTTGGTATGGCGAGCATCCTTATTTGAGCCTAACTTGGGCTCAATGCGGTTCTGATTTCGTCATGTAAGATAGCCGAAAGGGCTCCTCTTCTGGAGCACCAGGCGACAACTGAAGCGATGCTCAAAAAGCCCACAGCGCCGAAGCTGCCGCCCCTTATACGTAGACCAGCGGTCTATCGGCTGCTCGTTATCGCGCTCCTCGCGGAGATCGCGTACGCGGTTCTGAACATCTCTACGATGCCCATCTATTTGAAGGAGCATCGTCATTTCGGCGAATTCTTGGTCTCGGTCGTGTTCACGAGCTATCTGCTTAGTGAGGCGGTGTTCAAGGGGCCCATGGGGCAGTTGGCCGACAAATATGGGTGCCGACTTTTCATGATCGTCGGGCCGGCGATTACGTTGTGCACTTCGATCATTACGATCATTCTTCCTGGGCACGACAAGATCGGAAATCTTGAGCCGCTAGCGATGGTTGTTCTCCGCATCTTCGATGGTCTCGGTGCGGCGATGTTATGGCCCGCCGCCTTTGCGGAGATGGGAGCGGCCGTACCGGAGAAAGAACGGCAACAGGGAATGTCGCTTCTCAATACGTGTTATTTGCTCGGCATCGCGCTTGCGATGCCGATCGGTGGAATTGCCGAGGACACGATGCATCACCTGGGATATCGCACTTGGCAATCAGCCGGCCTCTATCTCGCTATCGTTCTCTTCAGCATGGTGGTGCTTGCGGCGTTTCTTCTCATTCCGAGAGCGGAAGTACACGATCAGGCGGCGTTGTCCGAGCCGGAAGGATTTCATCTCAAGCAATTGGTGGAGGCGTTCAAAGCGATTCCGTCATTCGTGCTGTTGGCAGTGATCACGTTTGCGGGCGTCGGATTCCCGATCGTTATCATCAAGACATTCGCGCTAGAAGAATTCAATCTGTCGCCTACGCAGTTCGGCGCGCTTGTTTTTCCGGCGGCGATTGGTATGGCTGCGTTTGGTGGGCCAGTTAGTCGATGGGGATCGAAGCTTGGCAAATACGGCGCCGTTCATTTGGGATTGGGTTTGTGCGCGGTCGGTTTGTCGTTCATCTGCCTGGGCGCATTCTTCCCCGTGTTGCATGCGGCGTGGGCACTGGCGTTGGGTGGTATTCCCCTCGGCGTTGGATTCCTTATGGCGATTCCGGCATGGATGACGAGTGTTACAGAGTTGGACCCGCGGCGTAAAGCCACGAATATTGGTGCGATCATGACGGCGCAAGGGCTGGGGGCGATTATCGGCGCGCCGCTCGGCGGACTGATGTACGAGAAGATGGTGCCGGTGGGAAAGACGCTCGGTTTGGGCGAGACGTTTGGGCATTATTCGCCGTTCTTCGGGTGCGCCATGTGTGTATCGCTGGGGTGGTTGTTGAGCCTCCAGATTCTGAAGGAGCCGCCGAAGGAGGCCGTGGATACGGTTGGCGAATCGGAAGAGCCCGGTGAGTGATCAATAGTTGGTAACGGTTCTCTGCGACCCCTTCAGGGTCGGGGAAAATCGAGTCGACTTTCCGGTGGGCTCCGCGGTCGCCGTAGGCGACCTTCATCGACCACCGGCTAATCGCTTCTGACCCCTTCGGGGTCAGCCATAGAGGGGCTGAAAGTGTCGACGCCGCCAATCGCGTCAGGCCGTTCGAACTCATCTAACAGGGACTAGTTTTATTTGCTTGTTGCCCATTTTTGAAACCGTAGCCTGCTTCATCCTAGCTAGGTTCTCAGGCCCAGGAGTGAAGACCACGCGACGGTAAAATTGAATCTATTCACCCCGGCAACGAAGCCGGATGAGGAGTAGCATTTCAATGGCGACGCGCATCGGTATCAATGGTTTTGGCCGCATCGGCCGGTTGACCCTTCGGACGATTTTGAAGAGGCATGCGGGCAACCTGGAAATAGTAGCGGTTAACGACCTCACCGACACTCTCACGAACGCACATCTTTTCAAACATGATTCGACGTACGGCAACTTCGACGGAGCAGTTAGCCACGACGACAAGAACGTCATCGTCAATGGAAAGCCGATTCGCGTTTATGACCAAACCGATCCAGGGCAGATCCCGTGGGATGAGCTTGGAGTCGATATCGTTCTCGAATGCTCGGGCCGATTCACGGATGCGACGAAAGCCGTAGCGCACAAGAGCCACGGCGTGAAGAAGGTGATCATCTCTGCGCCCGCAAAGAATGAGGACGTCACGATCGTTCTTGGCGTGAACGAGAACATGTACGATCCGGCGAAGCACCACGTGATTTCGAACGCGAGTTGCACGACGAACGGTCTTGCACCGGTCGCCAAAGTTCTCCACGAGAAGTTTGGAATCGAGAAGGGTTTGCTGACCACGGTGCACGCGTATACGAACTCACAGAGGACGCAAGACACGGCATCGAAGGATCTGCGTGATGCACGTGCAGCAGCGGAGAATGTTGTGCCAAGCAGTACGGGTGCAGCGAAAGCAGTCGGCCTAGTTATTCCGGAGTTGAAAGGAAAGTTCACTGGCATGGCGTTCCGGGTGCCGGTGAAGACGGTGAGCGTGGTGGACTTCACTGCGTTGCTTACGAAGGAAGCGAGTGTCGCCGAGATCAATGCAGCGATGAAGGAATACGCGGATGGTGCGATGAAGGGCATCCTCGAGTATTCGGATGAGGAACTTGTTTCCACCGACTTGATTGGAAACGATCACTCTTCGATCTTCTCGGCGGTCGACACGATCGGTCTAGGGAACATGGTCAAGGCAGTTGCGTGGTACGACAACGAGTGGGGTTACGCCTGTCGATTAGGCGACATTTGCGACTTCGTCGCGAAGAAGGGGCTTTAAGAAGCTCGGAGCGCGGAATTGGCGAATTCCCTCAACCCGTCCAGCCTTCGCTAAAGCTCGGCGGTGTTTGAATAAGGCGGGTTGAGGGATCGGCGGGAATTAGATTGCTACTTCTGCATCGTGACCCATCGCACGCTCTGGGGCACCGGATCAAAATCGATTCGATTGCGCTTGAGGAAGTCTCGATGAGCGATGACCTTACCGTCAGGCGAAGGAGTCGCAAAGATGACATTGTTCTGTTTACTTCCGCGCGCGGTCTTTGAGTAAGCAAGGCGTGCGTGCTTCCGGCTCACTGCATTTAGGGCCCAGACTCCTGCCATTGTGCCGTCTTTCGAAGTGCCAAACACGGCTACGACATTTGAGGTCGATGAATACGTCGCGTTGACGTAGGGGAAGTCTTCGGGCCAGTCCTTTCGCGCGAATATTTGCTTTTGGGGTCTCACGAGATCGGATGTGAGGAACAAGCCCTGCTTTGTTAGCATGATTGTCGAACCGTCGGCGAGGGTGACCGAATTGTTGGCGTACCAGGGGAATTTGTGAGTAACTCGATCTTTGTTCACGTCGATTCGCGCTCGTGCGATGCCCGCTGATAAGGGATAGCTGTATGAGATTTCCAGGCCGTCTGGCGTCCATGGACCAACGTGAGTACCGCCGGCTTCTTGAAGCCCATTTGTGTTCAAAACCAAATCCTTCAGAAAGTTCCGAAGCCTTCTCGATGAGCCCGTCTTTCGATCGAAGATTTGCACAGAAGGTTCTGAACGAGCTTTGCGATCAAAGGGCACGAAAGAGCCGGTGCTATCGCTAAGGGCCACCTTCGATCCATCTGGCGAAATCGCGCATGCATTTCCCTTCGCATTTGTTTTGCTTACTTTTCCAGTCTGCAGATCGATGCACACCAACCTTCCTAAATTACTGCTATCTTTTTCGATTGCCGCCGCGAAATTCCCGTCGGTAGAAAACTGGAGGCTCTGAACCTTTAGTAGAAGAATTTTGCCGTCAGAAATCCTCACGAGGCTTTCTTGCCACGGGCCACCGACCTCTCTGACATCAAAATACTTCCCGTCTGGAGAGTAGGTGAACATGCCGAATTCAAATGGGAGATCGATGCTCTTCTGTGCGCGGCCGATCGAGAGAGCCGCAAATCCCAACATGACTACGGGGAACACGTGTTTCAACCACATGCGATCCATTAGATTCTCCAATCAGACCAACAGTTGCTATTGATTAGACGTGCCAATGTTCGATCGGTTAGTTATCCTCAATTCAGCCCAGCCTTTGCTTAAGCTACGGCGGATCAACGAGGATGGCCGACCACGACGATGCGGAATGGCTCGCCATCTTCCTTGTGATAGGTCGCGGCTAGGCGAGCGACGGATGCGGTGAGTTCGCGGGAAAATGAGTTTCGGTCGGCATCCGTGGCAAAGGCGATCGTCGTTTCGAGGGCGAGAGTTTGGGTGGCAGGATCGAGATCGGCCACGTCCTCGATCAGACGAGATCCGAGGGCGATCAAATATTCCGCTGAGAACCGATCTTGGATAGAGGCAGGGTCGGCTCGTAACTCGCCCAATGCACGGGGACCGATGACATAGGCTCGGGCGGTGGAACGGTAGAAACGCTCGACGACACTTCCCCTGCGTTTCTCCTCCACCATCTCCACAAGGCCGGCTGCCTCGAGCTCTCTCATGTGATAGTTCAGGTGCTGGCGAGGGATTCCCAGAGTCTTTGAGAGTGACGTAGGCGACGAGGGCTGCTCAAGCCGCTCAAGGATTTTGAGCCGAATAGGCTGAAGAGCAATCGATGCGCGTTCGGCGTCGTGAATCACTTCGACACGTTCTGAACTTGCCACGTCGTCATCTTATCACAACCGACAACCTATTCTGTCGGTGCCGGGCTTAGCGATGAAGGAGCTCTGCGGCGCGATCGAGTGCCTCAGCGGCATTCGGGCAAATGTTTGCCTCGCCTACCAGGCGAGCAAGCCCAGCCCGTCGCATCATCTCTTCAGGCTGCGGCCGCATCCCGCAGAAGATCACTTGGTGTCCGGAGTCTTGGAGGCTGCTTGCGAAATCCTCAAGTGCTTGAATGCCTGTGGTGTCGATCGCGGTCATGTGGCGGAGCCGGACAATTACTACGGGAGGTAGCTCGTCTTTCAGTTCGACCAGGTCCGTAACCTTGTCAGTCGACCCGAAGAGGAAGGGACCGTTGATCTTGAAGATCGCGACGCCCTCGGGGATGTGCCGACCGACCAGCAGATGATCCTTGCTCTCGTCGAAGTAATCCTGTCCGAGCCGGATCACGG
>Ga0207680_10001541_pt1 | contig 10850 bp, 8 predicted proteins | sample KBSS23metaG_FD_184321 | JGI IMG/M metagenome (GOLD analysis project Ga0207680, IMG submission 184321) | Switchgrass rhizosphere microbial communities from Kellogg Biological Station, Michigan, USA - KBS S2-3 metaG (SPAdes) (version 2) | ecosystem: Host-associated > Plants > Roots > Rhizosphere >... | reverse complement strand
GACGATGGCGGCGCCCGTGACCGTCGTCGTCGCGTACGACCTGAAGTTCTACGAGAAGCTCCCGAAGCTCTTCCCGCACAATCCCGGGATGCCGAAGTCCTTCGCGGCCAATCCGCAGCTCGTCGAGACCACCGCGAAACGGAATTCGACCCTCCAGGGCGCCTACCTGATGATCGCCGCCCGCGCCCTCGGCCTCGATTGCGGGCCGATGTCCGGGTTCGACAACGCGAAACTCGACGCGGAATTCTTCGACGCCGGCCGGGAGTGCGACGGCTGCGACCAGGAGTTCTTCCCGGAGGGCCACGTCCGGTCGAACTTCCTGTGCAACCTCGGATACGGCGATCCCGCGAAGCTCCATCCCCGGAACCCCCGCCTTTCGTTCGACGAGGCTTGCTCGCTCCTCTGACGTCTCGGCGTCAGGAACGCTCGGGGCCCGGCGCGAGCGGAAGCGCGGCGAGCCCGATCATGGCGAGGACCGCCAGATTCGCGAAGAGGAGGGGCGCGAAAATCGGCGCGCCATAGAGGAAGCGGTCCCCGAACGTCCTGCCGGGATTCCCGAGATTCGCGCGGAGATGGAGGCCGAAACCCAGCAGACCGACCACCGCCTCCGCCGCCATGACGGCGCGACAGAGGCGCAGGAACGGCGCTTCGCTCCGGCCCACGGTGGCGACCGCGAGGAATCCGACGGCGAAGGCGGCCGCCGCGACGGCGATCCATTCCGATTTTCGGAAGAACCCGTTCTGCGCGTGGTCGGCCAGCGAAAGCGCGACGTTTCCCGCAAAACCGCCCAGCGCGAGGAAAAGGACCCACCGAGCCCATTCGGCGGCGTCGTCGACGAGCCGGTCGAGGAGCACGAGGAGCCCGAGGCCCGCGTAGGCGAGAGGCGCCGCGAACGGCGCCGTGTAAACAAGGTTCTTCAACGTCTGCCGGCCGAAGAAGGCGCTGTCCAGGTGGAACAGCAGCCCCGCCACGCCGACCGCGACCGATATCGCGCCGACCGTGATGCCGAGCCGCCGCGCGCCGCCGGGCCGAAGGCCGGCGCCTTCCCGGAGAAAGGAAAGAAGAAGGAGCGGAGCCGCGGCGAGCGAGAAGGCGAAGGGCGCCCACTCTTCCCACCGCGCGAAGCCGTTCACCGAGTGCGCGACGAAAATGTCCACGGCCAAAAACCCGAAGTTCGCCGCCGCGAAGAGCTCCGCCGCCGCGGTTCGGTTACGGAGCGCCGGAATGCGCATGCGCCGTCTTGCCGCTCTTCTCGATCTCCGCCGCCCGCGCCTTGAGCTCCGTCAGTTTCGAGGTCAGCTCGTACGCCCCGTGCCACTGGACGAAGTCCGCCCCTCCCATGAAGGCCCCGTGTTTCGCCGTGCGGCCGTCGTAGTGCCACATGTTGAAATACAGATACTTGATCGGGTCATCGAACGGGACCTTCGTGAGAAGGCCCTCGGCGGCGAGTCGCTCCATGATGGCCCTGGCCTCCCGGACGGTCCCGTTCGTGGCCGCCACCACGGCTTCGGCTTCCTGGTAGTAGCGGTCGATCGAAGGAGCGGTATGACATTTCCGGCAGGTCTCCTTCATCGCGATCTGCGCGTTCGTGAAGTTGGGGCGCTTCTCGGTGACCTCCGCGAACAGGTAGTAGGAGAGCCGCTCGCTCGTGTCGTGCGTCGTCTTCAGTCCCTCGAGACCGGAGAGGTGGCATGTCGCGCACGTGGGAACGGGCATGTCGGCTGCGGTCAACCGGTTCGGCGGCGCCGCGAGATTCATCCGCGACCTCTGGGCATTGAAGAGCACCCCGTGCTTGGACTCGTGGTAGATCTCGATCTGCGAGTGATCGGGTCCCATGTGGCACTGTCCGCACGTCTCGGGCAGACGCGCGAGCTCGACCGAGGCGGCGTGCCTTGCGTGGCACGACGTGCAGGTGCCGATGGAGCCGTCGGCGTTGGGGCGGCCCACCGCGTGGCATTTCTGGCACCCGCTCGTCAGCGCCTGCGGTCCCTCGAGCGGGGGCAGCGCGTTGGCCGGCCGCTGGACTCCTCCGGGATGGAACTGCTCGGAGAAGGCGATCTGCTCGGCGGTGAAGTCCTTCGGGCCCGTGACGGCCGCCCAGGCGGGGGCGGCGTGGCGGCTCCGGAGAAACTGGTCGTACTGGGTCGCGTGGCACTGACGGCAGTTCGCCGCCGTGACGTGGCGGGCGAGAACGAATCCGCGATGCTCGTAGCGCTCCTGCCCGGCGAGGGCCTGGTGGCATTCGAGGCAATTGACGCTCCTCGCCGCGTGCCGGCTCATTTCGTACTCCCGGACGATGGCGGGAGTCTCCCGGGAGTGGCACTCCGCGCATTTTCCCGAAGCGCGGACCAGCGCGGCGCTCGGCTGGGCCGTTTCGGATCCCGGACGCCCACGATTGAGCATGAAAGCGGCGACCAGGATGGCCGTGCCCAGGAAGACCGCGATGAAGACGCTGCGGAAGCGCATTCGCACCTCGTTTCCGGAATGCGACCTCATTCTAGTGCCCGGCGGGGAGGTTCGAGGGAGGAAAGGAGCGCCGCGGGTCAGCGCGAGCCGGCGGGGACGGGTCGCCGGGGGTACCGTGTCTCGACGTATTCCTCGACGAGCCGCCGGAATCCTTCCGCGAGCTCGTCGTAGTTGCCCTTCAGCGTCGTGAAGTGCTTGCCGTCGATGTAGACGGGGCAGTGGGGCTCCTCGCCCGTTCCCGGTAAGGAAATGCCGATCGAGGCGGCCTTCGATTCGCCGGGGCCGTTGACGATGCATCCCATGACCGCGAGCGTCATCGACTCGACGCCCTCGAACTCGCGCTTCCATTCCGGCATGCGGTCGCGGATATACCCCTGGATGCGTTCGGCGAGCTCCTGGAAGGTCGTCGAAGTCGTGCGGCCGCATCCGGGACACGCCGTCACCGAGGGGGAAAACGAGCGGATGCCGAGCGCCTGGAGCAGCTCGCACGCCGCGTAGACTTCCTCGCGCCGGTCGCCGCCGGGACGCGGGGTGAGCGAGACCCGGATCGTGTCGCCGATGCCCTCTTCCAGCAGGACTCCCATCGCGGATGCCGACCAGACGAGGCCTTTCGTGCCCATCCCGGCCTCGGTCAGGCCGAGATGGAGGGGCTGCTCCGTGCGCGCGGCGAGATCGCGATAGACGGCGATGAGATCGAGGGGACGCGACACCTTGCAGGAGATGATGATCTGCTCCCGGCGCAGGCCCGAAGCCACGGCGAGCTCCGTGGACTGGAGCGCCGAGAGGACCATGCACTCGTTGACGATCTCCTCGGAGGTCCTCCCGAGGTCGCGATCGGTGTTTTCCTGCATCTTCTCCATGACGAGCTCCTGGTTGAGCGAGCCGCCGTTGACGCCGATGCGCACCGGCTTTCCGTTTTCCGCGGCGATCCGGCAGATCGTCGCGAACTGCTCGTCGCGGCGTTCTCCCTTGCCGACGTTCCCCGGGTTGATGCGGTACTTGTCGAGGGCGCGGGCCATGTCGGGGAACCTCGAAAGAAGGACGTGCCCGTTGTAGTGGAAGTCTCCGATGAGGGGAGCGCCGCAACCGGCCGCGAGCATCCGGCGCTTGATCTCCGGGACGGCCGCCGCGGCCTCCGGCACGTTGACCGTGACTCGGACCATCTCGGAGCCCGCCTGCGCGAGCTCGATGCATTGCCTGGCCGTTCCGGCGACGTCGGCCGTGTCCGTGTTCGTCATGGACTGGACGACCACGGAGGCGCCCCCGCCCACGAGAACGTTTCCGACCCTGACCCCGATCGTCCGATGGCGCGCTCCCGGCATCCGGTCAGTTTACCAAAGAGGTGCCCCGCCCCCGACGGCGCCTTCCGTCGCGGCCGAGCATCGCGCCGGCGACGACGGCCGAGCCGAGCGCCAGGACCGCCGCGCCCGCCATCACCGCGCGCAGGGCGGCGTCGCTCTGGGGCGCGCCGGGGGAAGTGACGGAGGCGACGATGCCGAAAACGGCGATCGCGAGGAGTCCCGCCACTCTCGCCACGGCGTTGTTGATTCCCGAGACGACGCCGGCGAATCGGTCCGGGTGCGAGGTCATGACGGTCGTCGTGAGGGGAGCGACGGCGATCGCCATGCCGAGACCCAGCACGGCGATTCCCGGCAGATAGACCCTCGCGTACGATCCCGACCCGTCCGCCCGGAGAAAGAGGGCGAGGCCTGCCGCCGCGATGGCGGGCCCGATGGTCAATGGAAAACGCGGGCCCGCTCGCTCGCCCCATTTCCCGGTCCAGCGCGAAAGCGTCGAGATCAGGATCACGAACGGCAGGAGGGATGCCCCGGCCTGCGTCGGCGAATAGCCATGCGCCTGGATGAGATTGAAAGGAAGAAAGAACAGCGCCGCACCCAGCGCGCCATAGAGGAAGAGCGTCAGGAGGTTGGCCGCCGCGAAAGGACGCGATCGGAAGAGAGACAGGGGAACCATCGGCTCGGCGAGGCGGGATTCGACCGCGACGAATACCCCGCCGGCGACGAGGCCGCCCGCGATCGGGATGATCGCGCGAAGAGCTCCCAGCCCGACGCGCGACGCCTCGATCAGCCCGAACACGACGCCTCCCAGCGTCAGGAAGGCGAGCGCGGCGCCCGCGAGATCGACTCTTCGACTGCCCCGGTCGCGCGTTTCGGGAACACGCGCGAGGACGATCGCGGCGAGGATCGCGGCGAGCGGGACATTGACGAAGAAGATCGCCCGCCACGAGAGGCGGTCCACGAGGAAGCCACCGGCGAGCGGTCCGAGCGCCGCGGCGAGCGCCGTCGCGCCGGACCACGTGCCGATGGCGCGGCCCCGCTCTCCCGGCGGGAAATGCGCGGCGAGGAGCGAAAGACTGCCGGGGACGAGCAGCGCCGCGCCGGCTCCCTGCGCGGCGCGGGCCGCGACGAGGACGGGGAGCGAGCCGGCGACGCCGCACGCGGCCGACGCCAGGCCGAAGACGATCGCTCCGGCGGCGAAGACGCGCGACCGGCCGAGCCGGTCGCCGAGCGCCCCGCCCGCCAGGATGAGCGACGACAGCATCAGCAGGTACGACTCCACGACCCACTGCGCGCCCGAAAGGGTGGCGGACAGTTTCGTCTGCATGACCGGAAGGGCGACGTTGACGACCGTGCCGTCCAGGATCGCCATCGTCGACCCGAGGATGGCGGCCGCGAGAACCCATCGGCGGGCGGACGGGGATGTCACGCCCGGATCGTACCAGCGGCGGCGGAGCTTGACGCTTCCTTCCCCGGGCGATAAAATCCGTAACTTCATGGTTACGGAAGATTCCGCGGTGTTTCGCGCCATCGGCGATCCGATTCGCCGCCGGATCCTCGAACGCCTCCGGAGGAAGACCCTCGATACCGGGGCGATCGCGTGGGGATTCGCCGTCAGCCGCCCCGCGATCTCGAAGCATCTGCGGGTGCTGGTGGAGGCGGGCCTGGTCCGGCGCCGTCGTGTCGGGCGGCGCTGCCTTTATGCGCTTCACGCGGGTTCTCTCGATCGGGTCGGGCGCTGGTTGAAGCGGTTCCGGAGGTCGTCCCGGTAAAAGGAGCCCGCTGTCCTGCTTGCCAATATGACCATGGGTGACTATCATGGGGTCATGAAGACGACGGGCATCGCGGATCTCAAGGCGCACCTCTCGGCGTACCTGCGCGCGGTGCGGGGAGGCGAAGAAGTCACCGTGCTCGATCGGGACACGCCGGTCGCGACGATCGTCCCGGCCGGCAGGCGATCGCGCGTCTCGGTCCGGCGGTCGCGGCGCGGCGCTCCGGCCCCGGGCAAGCTCCGCTTCCTTCCGCGGGTCGACCTCGGACTCGATCCCGTCGAGATCCTGCTGGCGGACCGGTCGCGCCGTTGAGGGCGTACGTCGACTCCTCCGTCCTGCTTCGGCAGATCCTGGCCCAGCCGGGGGCGCTTCCGGAGTGGGCGCAGGTGCGGAGCGCGGTCGGGAGCTCGCTTCTCCGCGTCGAGTGCCTCCGAACGCTCGACCGATTGCGGCTTTCGGGGAAGCTCGACGCGCGGGAGGACGCCGGGCGCCGGGAGTCCCTGGCGCGGGCCCTCGAGTCGTTCGACGTGGTCGAGGTCACCCCCGCGGTGATGGAGCGCGCCGCGGAGCCCCTGCCCGTGGCGCTCGGGACGCTCGACGCGATTCACCTCGCCACGGCTCTCCTCTGGCGGGAGGAGGAGGCGCCGGATCTCGCGATCCTCACCCACGACGCCGCGCTCGCGGCGGCCGGCCGTCTCTTCGGATTTCCGGTCCTGGGCGCGTGACGTGAAGAAATACGTTCTCAAGACCCCGGTCCAGCCGGCGACCTACCGCGTCGACTACGGCGGGGAGTTGAACGACGAGCAGAAAGAGGTCGTCTTCGCGGGGAACGGCCCGATCCTCGTGATCGCCGGCGCGGGATCGGGGAAGACACGGACGCTCGTCTACCGGGTCTCCCGCCTGATCGAATCGGGGGTGGACCCTTCGAAGATCCTGCTGCTCACGTTCACCAACAAGGCGGCGCGCGAAATGATGCGCCGCGTCGAGGCGCTCCTCACGATCGACACGCGCAAGATGGCGGGGGGGACTTTCCATTCCGTCGGGAATCGGCTGCTCCGACAGTACGGGGAGCGGATCGGCGTGTCGCCCCATTTCACGATCCTCGATCCGGAGGACGCGCGCGAGATGCTGGAGGCCGCGACGTCGGATCTGAAGATCAAGACGCTCGACAAGCGCTTCCCGAAAGGCGACGTGCTCCTCGACCTCTACTCGTACACGATCAACACGGGGAGGAAGCTCTCGGAAGTCCTGGCCGAGCGCGCGCCGCATTTCCTGGCGCTCCAGGACGAGATCGTCCGCGTCTTCGGCCGGTACCTCGAGAGGAAGAAGGGGGCGCGCGCCTGCGACTACGACGATCTCCTGCTCCACTGGAAGACGCTTCTCGACACCGAGACGGGGAAGGAGCTCGCGGCGCGCTTCCAGCACGTCCTCGTCGACGAGTACCAGGACACGAACCATCTCCAGGGGGACGTCGTGGACGGCATGGCGAGGGGCCACGGCAACGTCACGGTCGTCGGCGACGACGCCCAGTCGATCTATGCGTTCCGCGGCGCGTCGTTCGAGAACATCATCGGCTTTCCGGATCGCTATCCGGCCGCCCGGGTCTTTCACCTGACCACGAACTATCGGTCGGTTCCCGAGATTCTCGCGCTCGCCAATGCCTCGATCGGACGGAACCAGCGCCAGTTCAAGAAGGAGCTTTCCGCGGTGCGCCCGGCGGGCGCCATTCCCGGGGTCGTTCCGCTCCCCGACGCGTTCGATCAGGCGCGCTTCGTCGCGCAGCGGATCCTGGAATGGCGCGACGAAGGGGAGAAGCTTTCCGACTGCGCGGTGCTCTACCGCTCGCACTACCAGGCGATGGAGATCCAGATGGAGCTCACCCGGCGGGCGATCCCCTACGAGATCCGGTCGGGGATCCGGTTCTTCGAGCAGAAGCACGTCAAGGACGTGCTGGCGTTCCTGCGCATCCTCGTCAACGGGAAAGACGAGATGTCGTGGAAGCGGGCGCTCAAGATTTTCCCCCGGATCGGCGAGCGCACGGCTTTCCAGATCTGGGAGGCGATCGGGGAAACGCGCGAGCCGCTCGAGACGTTCCGGCGAGGCGAGTTCGGCTCGATCGGGCGGGGCGCGGAGGCGGCGCTCGCCCCGTTCCGAAAGCTTCTCGACCGCCTCGATTCGCCGTCGATGCGGAACGCTCCGGCGGACGCGATCCGGGAGATCGTCGATTCGGTGTATCGGGATTTCGCCCGCGCGAAATTTGCCAACGGAGACGCGCGACTCGACGATCTCGAGCAGTTCGCCCAGTTCGCCGCGGCCTACGAGAGCGTCCCGAGCTTCCTGGACGAAGTGTCCCTCTTCAACGAACTCTCGGGGGAGGACACCGTCGCCGGGCTTCCGGAGGACGAGCGGGTCGTGCTCTCGTCGATCCACCAGGCGAAGGGCCTCGAGTGGAGCCGGGTGGCGGTCATCGGTCTTTCGGAGGGACGGTTCCCGAACTATCGCGCGGGGGCGACGGACGAAGGGCTCGAGGAAGAACGGCGGCTCTTCTACGTCGGCTGCACGCGGGCGAAGAACGAGCTCCTGCTGACCTACCCGATGCTCGCCCGGGACCGGTATTCGACCGACGTGATCCTCGAGGCGTCGCGGTTCGTGACGGAGCTCCCCGGCGAGACCTACGAGAAATGGATCGTCGAGCTCGAACCGGAAGAGGAACGTCCGCCGGTCCGGACGATCGATCCCGAAGACGAAAGCCAGGAGCTCGCGGGGGACGACGCCGCGGCCGATCGGGAAGACGAGAGTCAGGAAGTTCCCGAAGACGTGAATTGATCCTCGTCGTGGGACCCAAGTCAGGCGGCCCGGAACCGGAGAGAGTCGCGAGCCCCGGGGGAAGCCCGGGGGAAGGATTCCGGGATTTCCGGGGCCTCGCGACTCGAAGGTCTCGGCGTTCTCAGAATCGGTAGAGCAAACCGACCAGGGCGCGATTACTCTTCGACTCGCGATCCCGGATCTGCTCGCCCGTCAGCATCAGGGAGAAATGCCGGTCGACGTTCCATAGACCGTAGAGGCTGTACCGCTTCGTCCTGGGTCGGGACTGAATCGTCACGCCGCCGGAATCGACGAAAGTGAGGACCGAGAGGGACGTCGAGTAGTCGGCCGAGACGTAGAACCGGCGGCCGAGGTTCCGACCGATCGAGGCGTACCACGAATCGAACGCCCCCGAGGGCCGGTTGGAACGGTGGTCGGACACGGTGACATCGAAGCCGGAGCCGAAGACGTTTGCGGCGAACAGGCCGAGGGTGGTGCGGCCGTACGAGCGATCGTCGCGGTTGTCCCGCTCTCGGGCGTATCCCGCGTAGACGTTGAGCGACGGGGTGATCCGAAAGGTGACGCGCCCTCCGGCGGAGTCGAAGAGAAAGCCCTCGAGCGTGCGCGCGTCGACGGGAATGCCATTCAACTGGTCCTGGGTGATCGTGCGGGCGTCGATCGACCGCCCGTGATGATAGAGCCCCTGGAGCTCGATCCACGGTGCCGGGGCGAAACGCATGTTGGCGAAGAGATAGTTGAGCCCGGCCCGGGCGAGACCGCCCGGCCTGGCGATGTCGTACTCCGCCCCCTGGTACAGGAAAAACGTCGTCCCGCCGGGAATGAAGTTGGTCATCGTGAGGACCGAGCGCTCCGTCATTCCCGCGTCCCGGATCTGGACGTAGCCGAGAACGTGGCTTCGGGATCCCGTTCCGTCCAGCGCGACGAAGGCTCCGAACTTCTTCACGTCTTTCGCGTAGCCGGCGTCGAGGATCTTCGGCTCGAGCCCGCCGAAGAGTCCCGCGCGAAGCCTACCGGCCGTGCCGGGATCCGGCTGCCGCCAGTCGAGGAGGAGCCCGCCGACGGAACCAAGCGCCCCGAGCTCGTTCAACCACATCTGTCCGGCGCGGAATCCGAGCGCGCCTCCGTGGGTACGGGCGCCGACATAGGCATCGTAGATCGAGTAGCGATTCGGCCGTTCGGACGTCGAGGGATACGTTTCTCCGCGAAGGTCGAAGCCGTATTCGAAACCGCCCTCGAGGACCGTCGGTGACCGAAGGGTGACGGACGCGCTGACGTCGGAAAACGTCGTCGAGGGATATCCGCTCCGCGTCGTGTTGCTCCAGGTTCCGAAGAGCGACACGCGGCCCCATCCGGGAGTCGGGGGAGGCGCGGGCGGCGCGGCCGTCTGGGCGCCCGCCCCGAGCGGGAGCGCGGCCGCGAGGAGGAAGAGGAGAACCGGCGCCCGTTTCCGCATCGTCAGTCTCCCGCGCGCCCGGTCGGATGGCACGCATAGCAGGCCGGCGAGCTGTAGACGTAGCCCGAAACACCCGTGTGGTGAGAATCGGTCGTTCCCTTGTCGTGACAGGTCACGCAGGTGAACTGCACGAAGTTGAGCGGATTCGTGTGGCAGGCGGAGCAGGGATTTCCCGCGTGGGCTCCGGAAGTGATGGGGAACCAGATGTGGTTGAAGACGCCCTGCTGCCAGCTCGCGTCCGAAGCCTTGTGGCAGTTCTGGCAGGTCGTGGGGAAGCCGGCGGCGACGTGATTGGGGTTCGTCGTCTGCTGGTAGCGGGTCTTATGGCAGGAATAACAGTCCGTCGGCGTTCCGGAGAAGACGTTGTTGACGTGGCAGGCGGCGCAGGGCTGCGTCGCATGGACACCGAGGAGCGGATAGAAGGTCGAGTGATTGAAGACGCCCTGCTGCCAGCTCGCGTCCGAGGCCTTGTGGCAGTTCTGGCAGGTCGTGGGGAATCCGGCGGCGACGTGATTGGGATTCGTCGTCTGCTGGTACGGGGTCTTGTGGCAGGAGTAGCAGTCGGTCGGCGTTCCCTTGTAGACGTTGTTGACGTGGCAGGCGGCGCAGGGCTGCGTCGCATGGACACCGAGGAGCGGATAGAAGGTCGAGTGGTTGAAGACGCCCTGCTGCCAGCTCGCGTCCGAGGCCTTGTGGCAGTTCTGGCAGGCCGTGGGGAATCCGGCGGCGACGTGATTGGGGTTCGTCGTCTGCTGGTACCGGGTCTTGTGGCAGGAGTAGCAGTCCGTCGGCGTTCCCGGGAAGACGTTGTTGACGTGGCAGGCCGCGCAGGGCTGCGTCGCGTGGACGCCGACGAGCGGGAAGAGCGCGGTGTGGTCGAACGTGCCCTGCTGCCAGGTGGCGTCCGAGGCCCTGTGGCAGGTCTGGCAGGCCGTGGGGAATCCGGCGGCGACGTGATTGGGGTTGGCGGCGCTCTGGTACTGGGTTTTGTGGCAGGAGTAACAGTCGGTCGGCGTTCCGGCGAAGACGTTGTTG
>Ga0207680_10001540_pt1 | contig 10851 bp, 11 predicted proteins | sample KBSS23metaG_FD_184321 | JGI IMG/M metagenome (GOLD analysis project Ga0207680, IMG submission 184321) | Switchgrass rhizosphere microbial communities from Kellogg Biological Station, Michigan, USA - KBS S2-3 metaG (SPAdes) (version 2) | ecosystem: Host-associated > Plants > Roots > Rhizosphere... | reverse complement strand
CCTGGCGCTCCTTCCATTTCCACTTCAGCGAGAGGGCGCCGAGCATGATCGCCTCCGAGGAGCCCTGGGTGCGGGCGCCGGTCGTCTCGCCCGGGGCGTTGAAGAGGTCGGCGAGCATGCGGATGCAGCGCTGCTCGATCTCGGCCGAGATCGGGTACTCGGCGTGGTCGATGAAGTTGCGGTGCAGGTTCTCGCTGACGATCCGCGCCGCCTCGGGCTCCATCCAGGTGGTGACGAAGGTGGCCAGGTTGCGCCACGGGTCCCCCTCGAGGACCAGTTCCTCGTCGACCAGCCGCATCGCGTCGAGCGCCGGCATGCCGCTGTCGGGGAAGTCCTTGGCCGGCGCGTCTTCGGTCAGGAAGCGATTGCCGTAGAGCTTCGCGGCCTCCTCCGGGTTCTGGGACTGGTTCATCTTCGGGAGCTCCTTCTCGGGGACCTGGCGAGACTAACCGCAGCGAGCAGGGTCGTGTGCGCATAGGGTGAACCGCATGGAGGTCAAGCTCACCCACATCGGCGGCCCCACGGTCCTGATCGAGTTCGCCGGCTGGCGGCTGCTGACCGACCCGACCTTCGACCCCGCCGGCGGCAAGTACCGCTTCGGCTGGGGCACCGGCTCGCAGAAACTGACCGAGCCATCGATCGCCGCCGGGGATATCGGACCGATCGACGCGGTCCTGCTCAGCCACGACCACCACGACGACAACCTCGACGCCGCCGGCCGCGCCCTGCTGCCGCAGGCCGGGACGGTGGTCACGACCGAGGCCGGCGCCCGCCGGCTCGGCGGCAACGCCCGCGGCCTCGCCCCCTGGGCGACCACCGAGCTGAGCGCCGAGGGCAAACCGGCGATCGAGGTCACCGCGACGCCCTGCCGCCACGGCCCGCCGCTGAGCCGGCCGCTGGTCGGCGACGTCGTCGGCTTCGCGCTGCGCTGGGAGGGACAGGAGCACGGCGCGCTCTGGATCTCCGGCGACACCGTGCTCTACGACGGCGTCCGCGAGGTCGCCGACCGAATCGAGGTCGGGACCGCGCTCGTCCACCTCGGCGGCGTCCGCTTCCCGGTCACCGGCCCGCTGCGCTACACGATGACCGCCGGCGAGGCGGTCGAGCTGCTCGGCTCGCTGCGACCGCAGACCGCGATCCCGATCCACTACGAGGGCTGGCGCCACTTTCGCCAGGGCCGCGAGCAGGTCGAAGCCGAGCTCGCCAAAGCTCCCGCCGAGGTCCGCGACAGCGTCCACTGGCTCCCGCTTGGCGAGGCCGCCGAGATCGGCGTGTAGCGCCGCGGTATGTTGACCGAGCAAACTGGATTTCTTTTTCAACCGAGAGGAGAGGGTCGATGGACGAGACCGTCGAGATGGGCCCGATCGATTACATCCTGGTCGAGTGGCCGGGCCGGCAGCCCAACGGTGAGGTAGCGCCGCACCTGGTCAACCTCGTCGAGCGCGGCCTGATCCGCATCATCGACCTGGCGCTGATTGCCAAGAACGAGGACGGCTCGGTGGCGGGCATCGAGCTCGAGGACCTCGGCGACGGGGCGCTGGAGCTCTCGGTCTTCGAGGGCGCCGCCTCCGGCCTGATCTCCGACGAAGACATCGGCGAGGCCGCCTCGGCGCTGGAGCCCGGAACCTCGGCGGCGCTGCTCGTCTTCGAGAACACCTGGGCCGCGCCCTTCGCCACCGCCGTCCGCCGCTCCGGCGGGCAGCTCGTCGCCAGCGGCCGCATCCCCGTCCAAGCCATCGAGGCCGCGCTCGACGCGGCCGAGTCGAACGCCTAAGAGAGAGGAAGACCAATGCCAGGACTACTTCGAGGCGTCGCCCGCACCGCGGTCATCGCCGGCACCGCCACCTCGGTCAGCAACCGCGTCTCCAAACGCCAGGGCGAGCGCTGGTCGCAGCAGGAAGAACAGCAGCAGCAGGCCGCCGCACCGGTAGCGCCGCCACCCCCCGCCCCGGCCGCAGCCGCGAGTTCGCCGATCGAGCAGCTGAAGGAACTAGGCGAGCTGAAAGCGCAGGGCATCCTCACCGAGGAGGAGTTCGCCGCCCAAAAGGCGAAGCTGCTCGGCTCCTAGTCAGTAGCTGAGCGCATAGAAGATGTGAGCGACGCCGGGTGCCTCGACCACCCGCGTCTGCTCCAGCTTCACGCTCGGCGGGATGCCGTCGAGCAGGCGGGTCCCGCCGCCGAGGATCGCCGGCACCTGGTTGACCAGCAGCTCGTCGAGCAGGCCGGCGCGGATCGTCTCCTGGATCGTCTCGCCGCCGCCGCCGACCGAGACATGGCCGTTGCCGGCAGCCTCGCGGGCCAGCTCGACCGCCCGCTCGATCCCCTCGGTGACGAAGTGGAAGGTCGTCTCGCCCAGGGTCAGCGGCTCGCGCTCGTAGTGGGTGAGGACGAAGACCGGGACCCCGAACGGCGGCTCGTCCCCCCACCAGCCGTTCCACAGCGGCTCGGTCCAGGGCCCGCGCACCGGGCCGAACATGTTGCGTCCCATGACAATCGCATTGCTGTTGGCCGAGGCCTCCCGCACCAGGTCGTCGCTGACACCGCCCTCGCCACCCTCGCGGCCGTGGATTTCCTGGAAGAACCGGGTCTTGAAGGCCCACTCGTGCAGCACCTCGCCGCCTTCGCCGAGCCCGTGCTCCTCGCTCTGGTTGGGACCGGCAAGAAAGCCGTCGGCGGAGACCGAGATTTGGCACTTGACCTTGCCCATCGCCTTCCACCGTAGGCGATCGGCCGGCGGGGCGTTTTTGCGTCCTCCTAGGACGGAAAGGCGCCCCTTGACGCGGAAACTATCGGCGCTATCCTGTCTAAGGACTAACTACAGAAAGTGGACTTGGTTATGACTTATCGGCTGATACCGCTCGACGAGGCAATCGTCTTCCCGACCGTGACCGCGACCCTGCCGATCGACGTCGGTGATGACGAGCGCGTCTTCCTGATGCCGCGCCGCGACGGCGAGTTCGGCCGCGTCGGCGTCGTCGCCGAGGTGATCGAGACCGGTCTCTCCCGCCGCGGCCGCCCCGTCGCCACCGTCGTCGGCCTGCACCGCGGGTTGATCGCCGGCGGCGCCCAGCCGGGCGAGGACGAGACGCTGCGGGTCGAGGTCCAGGAGATCCGCGACGGTCATCCCGACGATGAGCACACCCACGAGCTCTCGACCGAATACCGCGCCGTGGTCGAGGAGATCCTCGAGCACCGCGGCGACGACGGTCGCATCGCCGCCTTCCTGCGCTCGATCGACGAGCCCGGCGCGCTGGCCGACACCTCCGGCCTCTCTCCCGACATCCCCAACGAGGGCAAGCTGCGGCTGCTGGAGTCGATCGACGTCACCGCCCGCCTCGAGCTGGCGGTCGAGCTACAGCGCGAGCGGCTGACCGAGCTGCAGGTCCGCAGCAGGATCCGCGACGATGTCGAGTCCGGCGCCCAGAAGCAGCAGCGCGACTACTTCCTGCGCAAACAGATGGAGTCGATCCGCAAGGAGCTGGGCGAGGACGAGGCCGACCTGATCGCCGAGTACGAGCGCAAGATCGCCGAGGCGGAGATGCCCGAGGCGGTCGCCGAGCAGGCCGAGAAGGAGCTGCGGCGGCTCGAGCGCCAGGGCGAGCAATCACCGGAGAGCTCGATGATCCGCAGCTACCTCGACTGGCTGATCGCGGTGCCGTGGGCGAAGCGCTCCGAGGAGCTGCTCGACCCGGCGCACACCCGCGAGGTGCTCGACGCCGACCACGCCGGCCTCGAGGACGTGAAGCGGCGGATCACCGAGTTCATCGCCGTCCGCAAGCTGCGCCAGGAGCGCGAGATCGCCGACGACAGCCGCGCCAACGGCGCGATCCTCACCCTGGTCGGCCCTCCCGGCACCGGCAAGACCTCGATCGGCGAGTCGATCGCCCGCGCCCTCGGGCGCGAGTTCGTCCGCATCAGCCTCGGCGGCATCCGCGACGAGGCCGAGATCCGCGGCCACCGCCGCACCTACATCGGCGCGATGCCGGGACGGATCGTCCGCGCCCTGCGCGACGCGAAGACGATGAACCCGGTGATCCTCCTCGACGAGGTCGACAAGGTCGGCGCCGACTGGCGCGGGGACCCCTCCGCGGCCCTGCTCGAGGTCCTCGACCCGGCCCAGAACGACACCTTCCGCGACCACTACCTCGACGTCGAGGTCGACCTCTCGGAGGTCGTCTTCATCGCCACCGCCAACCTGGTGGACACGATCCCGGCGCCGTTGCTGGACCGGATGGAGATCATCTCCTTCGACGGCTACACGACCGAGGAGAAGCTGGCGATCGCCCGCGGCTACCTGCTGCCGCGGCAGCTGAAGCGGAACGGGCTGCGGCCGGAGGAGGTCGAGGTCTCCGACGAGGTCTTGCGCGCGGTGATCTCCGAGTACACCCGCGAGGCGGGTGTGCGGCGGCTGGAGCGGGAGATCGGCAAGCTGATCCGCGCCGCGGCGACGAAGATCGCCGCCGGCGAGGCCGAGGGCAAGGTCGTCCTCGGAACGGACGAGCTGCGTGAGGCCCTGGGCCGGCAGAAGTTCTTCCAGGAGTCGGTCGAGCGGACCGCGATCCCGGGCGTCTCCACCGGCCTGGCGGTGACCGGCGCCGGCGGCGACATCCTCTTCATCGAGGCGACCGCGATGGACGGCGACAAGGGCCTGGTCCTCACCGGCCAGCTCGGCGACGTGATGAAGGAGTCGGCGCGGATCGCCCTCTCCTACGTCCGCGCCCACCGCGAGGAGCTGGGGATCGGGCCGGACGCGTTCCAGCGCGAGTTCCACCTCCACGTCCCCGCCGGGGCGATCCCCAAGGACGGGCCCAGCGCCGGCACGGCGATGACTACGGCGCTGGTGTCGTTGCTGAGCGGCCGCCCGGTGAAGCACACGGTCGGGATGACCGGCGAGGTCACCCTGCAGGGCCGGGTGCTGCCGATCGGCGGCCTCAAGCAGAAGGTGCTGGCCGCGCACGCCGCCGGGCTGACCGAGGTGATCCTGCCCGAGCGCAACCGCGGCGACCTCGACGAGGTCCCCGAGGAGGTGCGCGAGCAGATGGCCTTCCATCCGGTGATGAGCATCGACGAGGTGCTGGCGCTGGCGCTGGAGCCGGTCGAGAAGGGACACGAGGCCGCGGTGGCGTAGGAGTCGAGATGACCCCCCGCTGCCGCAACTGCAACCCCGTCCCGACCGAGCTCCGGGCCACCGCCGGGATCCTCGAGCGCCGCTGGACGATGGCGACGATCTACGCCTGCTCCAGCGGCGCCGCCCGCTTCAACGAGTTCCGCCAGTCGCTCCCCGGCGTCTCCCCGACGACCCTCTCGGAGCGGCTCGAGCAGCTCGAGGCGGCGGGGATCGTCGAGCGCCACCTGATCCCCGGCCGCCCCCCGCATACCGAGTACACGCTGACGCCGCGCGGCGAGCGCGTCGCCCAAGCCGTCGCCGGGCTACTGCAGCACTAGGGGAGGCGCGGGGGCAGCTCGTCTGCGCTCGGCTCGGCCGGGCGCTGGCGCTGGATCTCCAGCAAGCGAAAGTAGAGGACCGAGGCGATCAGGGCGGCGATCGGGGCGGCCACGGTCTGGGCGAGGACCGTGAAGACGAGGTGGACGATTTCCCCGTCGAAGAGGGCCCCGGCGAGCGCGGTCAGACCGACGGAGGCGACGATCGCGACCAGGAAGCCGACCGTCACCGCTCCAAGGACCGGCCAGCCGCTGCCTCGCACCAATTGGCGCGAGCGCCCCAGAGCCTCGGTTACCCTGCTCCGCTCGATCACGATCACAGGCGCGATCACCGCCCACACGGTCAGCAGATAGACGCCGGGCACGACCAGAAGCACCAGCCCGCCGACGATCCCGAGCGCGGCGAGGAAGCCGGCCCCGATCAGCCGCCAAAAGACCGGCATGACCGAGCGCATCAGGTCCGGAACGGAAGAGTCGCGACGACCGTCCTGAAGGTCCTTGACGAGCCCGACGACCATCCCTTGGTAGAGCGTCCCAACCGTCAGGGTGACGACCGTCCCGACGAAGGAAAGGGCGAGCACGTTGATCGTCAGCGCTTCGACGATCGCCGAGAAGAGGAACAGCCAGAACGCCACCGGCAGCAGCACTCCCGCCTGGTCCCGATAGATCGCGAACGTCTCGCGCAGCGTCTCCCCCACGCTCACCTTGGCCCCCATGCGCCGCATTCTTACCGTTGCGTCCCCCGGCATGTTTCGGAAAGCCCGGAGTTGGTGGGAGGATGGACCCAGGATGGAGGATCCCGAACAGTCCGCTCACCAGGTCGAAGAAGAGCGGTTTCGGCGCCTGATCGACGTCGGCAGCAACCTCCTCTCCGAGCTCGACCTGGAGGCGGTGCTGAGTTCGGTGGCGGAGGCGGCGCGCGAGCTGACCGGGGCCCGCTACGCGGCGCTCGGCGTCCTCGACCCCGAGCGGCGCGAACTCGAACGCTTCATCAACGTCGGCATCGACGAGGAGGCGCGGCGCGACATCGGCCACCTGCCCCGCGGCCGCGGCGTCCTCGGCGAGCTGATCCGCGAGCCGGCGCCGCTGCGCCTGCCGGACGTCAACAAGCATCCGCACGCCTACGGCTTCCCGCCCGACCACCCGCCGATGCACTCCTTCCTCGGGGTGCCGATCGCGGTTCGCGGCGAGACCTACGGCAACCTCTACATGACCGAGAAGCAGGGGGCCGAGGAGTTCGACCAGGCCGATGAGGAAGCGGCGGTGACGCTCGCCAGCTGGGCCGGGATCGCGATCGAGAACGCCCGCCTCTACACCAGCCTCAGCGAGCGCGAGGCGGAGGTCGAGCAGGCGCTGCGCCGGGCCGAGACCTCGGTCGACATCGCCCGCACCGTCGGCGGCGAGACCGACGTCGAGCGCGTCCTCGACCTGATCGTCAAGCGGGCGCGGGCGCTGGTCGACGCGCGCGCGCTCCTCGTCCTGCTCAAGCGCGACGGCCAGCTCTTCGTCGCCGCCCGCGCCGGCGAGGTCTCAGATGAGATCCGCGACCTCGTCGTCCCCTCCGACGACGCCGTCTTCGCGGCGGCGATGGAGGACCGGGTCTCGCAGCGGCTCGAGCGCAACTCGCCGCCCTCGAAGGCGCGGCTGCGGGAGCGGCTGGGGGCCGAGGCGGCGCTGGTCGTGCCGCTGCTCTTCCGCGGCCGCTCGGTCGGCGCCCTCGTCGCGCTCGACCGCGAAGGCGGCGGGGTCGAGTTCGACCAGGAGGACCTGCGGCTGCTGCAGTCATTTGCCGCCAGCGCCGCGACCGCGGTGGCGACCGCGCAAACGGTCGCGTCCGACCGCCTGCGCCAGCAGGTCGAGTCGGCCGAGAAGGAGCGCGAGCGCTGGGCGCGGGAACTCCACGACGACGCCCTGCAGGGGCTGGCGGCGATCCGGATCGCCCTGGCGACCGCGCTGCAGAGCAAGGGCGAGGACCGGGCGGCGCGGATCGAGGGCGCCGCCGAGGACACCCTGGAGCGGCTCGAGGACCAGATCAACGAGCTCAACCGGCTGATCAACGACCTACGGCCGGCGGCCCTGGAGCGGCTCGGCCTCGCCGGGGCGCTGCAGGCGCTGGCGGAAGAGAGCTCGGCCCGCAGCGGGTTCGCGGTCGAGACGACGATCGAGATCGGCGCCGAGCCGAGCGGCGACGAGGAGCGGCTCGTCTACCGGCTCGTGCAGGAGGCGCTGACCAACGTGGTCAAGCACGCCTCCGCCTCGCGGGTCGAGGTCAGCGCCCGCGAAGCGGGCGGCAGGATCGAGATCGCGGTCCGTGACGACGGCGCCGGCTTCGACCCGGCTGCCTCCACCGGCGGCCGCGGCCTGACCGGGATGCGGGAGCGGATCGAGCTGCTCGGCGGCCAAATCGAGGTCAGCTCCGAGCCCGGCGGCGGCACCGAGATCACCGCCAGCGTCCCCCAGGCGGAACTCCAGAGCTAGGCGCCGCCGTCGCGCTTGGCGTCGATGACGCCGTTGGCGATCGCGAAGCGGACCAGGTCGGGGCGGGATTCGAGGCCGAGCCTCTCCAGCAGCTTCGAGCGGTTGACCTCGACCGCCCGCACGCTGAGGAAGAGCTGCTCGCCGATCTCGCGGTTGGTGTAGCCGAGGGCCAGCAGCCGCAGCAGCTCGCGGTCCCGCTCGCCCAGCTCCTCCAGGGGGTCGGCGCCGAGCTGCGCGACCTGGCCGCCCAGCTCCGGGTCTATATAGGAGCCGCCGCCGGCCGCGGCTCGGATCGCCGCCGTCAGCTGGCGCTCGGCGGCCTGCTTGAGGACGTAGCCGGAGGCGCCGGCCCGCAGCATCTCCCGCGCCCGGCGCGGGTCGCTCTGCATGGTGAGGACGACGATCGCGGTACCGGGGGTCTCCTCGCGCAGCGCCGGCACGTCGCTGGCCGGCTCCGCCCCGGGCATCTGCAGGTCGAGGACGAGGACGTCGGGACGGCGGTCGCGGACTAGCTTGCGCGCCGCGGCGGCGTCGGGGGCCTCGCCGATCACCCGCAGGTCCCCCTCGGCCTCGAGCATCGCCCGCAAACCGGTGCGGATGACGTTGTGGTCGTCGGCGAGGACGACCGTGATCTGCTCCCCGCTCTCCATCGCGCTCGGCGACTGAGTCTGCCACGCCTTGGGCGGGCGCGAGACACCGCATCCCGGAGTGTGGGTTTCGGCCGATGAGCAGGAGCGCGGGTACTCGTTACGCTCGCCGCGTGAGCGGTGAAGAGCGGAACGGAAGGATCACGATCGTCCTCGTCGACGACCACGCCGTCGTTCGCGCGGCGCTGAAGGCGCTGCTCGAAGATCAGGACGACCTCGAAGTAGTCGGCGAGGCGGGCGACCTCGCCTCGGGGCGGGCGACCGTGGCCGCGAAGCGGCCAGAGGTGCTCGTCCTCGACGTCAACCTGCCCGACGGGCTGGCAATCGACGCACTGCCACAGCTGGTCGAGAACGCCCCCGAGACCGGCGTCGTGCTCTTGACGATGGAGCGGGACCTGACCTTGGCGCGGCGCGGCCTCGAGGCCGGCGCCAGGGGGTACCTGTTCAAGGACTCGGCCCACCTCGAGCTGATCGCCGCCGTCCGCGCCGCCGCCGCCGGCGAGCGCCACCTCGCCCCCGCCGTCGCTGCCGGCCTGGACAGCAAGGGCGGCGGCGACGAGCGCCCGGTCCTCTCCCCGCGCGAGACCGAGGTCCTGAAGCTGATGGCCCTCGGCCACACCAACCGCGAGGTCGGCGAACAGCTCACCCTCAGCGTCCGTACCGTCGAGACCCACCGGGCGCACATCCAGCAGAAGCTGGGACTGTCGAGCCGGCCGGAGCTGACCCGTTATGCCCTGGCCAACGGCTTGATCGACACGTAGCTGGCTGGGAGGGGGTGAGGTACCCGGGTAGATTCCTCCGGATGCTCTATTTCAGCCATCCGGCCTGCTTGGAGCACGATCCTGGGGTTGGGCTGCCGGGGCATCCCGAGCGGCCAGAGCGGCTGCGGGCCGTCGAGGCGGCGCTCGAGGAGCGCGATTGGCTTGGCTGGGAGCGACGCGAGGCGCCGGCCGCCAGCGAGGATGAGCTGATGCTCGTCCACCCGCGCGCGCACGTCGAGCGGATCCGCGACCTCTGCGCCGCCGGCGGCGGCGCGATCGACATGGACACCTACGCGAGCGCGGCCTCCTGGGAGGCGGCGCTGCGCTCGGCCGGGGCAGCCTGCGCGATGACCCGCGCGCTGCTCACCGGCGAGGCGAAGGCCGGGTTCGCCGCCGGCCGGCCGCCCGGCCATCACGCCGAGCCCGAACGGGCGATGGGCTTCTGCCTCTTCGACAACGTCGCCGTCGCCGCGGCGCTGGCGCTCGCCGAGCTCGGCCTCGAGCGCGTCTTCATCCTCGACTGGGACGTCCACCACGGCAACGGCACCGCCGAGATCTTCCGCCGGCGCGCCGACGTCCTCTTCGCCAGCATCCACCAGGGCGGGATCTTCCCCGGCACCGGCGCCCGTGAGGACACCGGCTCGGACCCGGGCGAGGGTTACACGATCAACCGTCCCGTCCCGGCGGGCAGCGACGAGAGCGTCTGGCTGCCGCTGGTCGAAGACGAGCTGCTTCCGGCGGCGGCGGGGTTCCAGCCGCAGCTGGTCCTGATCTCGGCCGGGTTCGATGCCCACCGCGACGACCCGCTGGCCGAGTGCCAGCTGGAGACCGCCTCCTTCGCCCGCATGGCCGGCCTCGTTCGCGCCGCCGCGGCGGACTGGGGCGCGCCCGTCGGCGCCGTGCTCGAGGGGGGCTACGACCTGACGGCGCTGGCCGACTCCGTCGTCGCCACGATGGCGGCGCTCGGCGAGGGGGACGGCGGATGACGCAGCTGGAGCTGGTCGAGTTCGAGCCCGCGCCGCTGGAGCGGTTCCGCCCGCTGCTCGGCGACCGCTTCGCGGAGATCGAAAAGGCCGCGGCCGGCGCCCGCGAGACCTTCGCGGGCCGGCGGATCTGGCACGTCAACTCGACCTCCCAGGGAGGCGGGGTGGCCGAGATGCTGCGGGCCCTCCTCCCCTACGCCCGCGACGCCGGGGTCGACGTCCGCTGGGTCGTCCTCACCGAGTCCGACGGCTTCTTCGACCTGACCAAGCGCATCCACAACCGCCTCCACGGAGACTCCGACGACGACGGCAGGGAGCTGGACGACGAGGCGCGCGAGGTCTACGCGGCCGCGTCGAGGCGCTCCGCCGAGGAGCTGGGACGCCTGGTCGAGCCCGGCGACGTCATCTACCTCCACGACCCCCAGCCCGCCGGGCTGGTGCCGGCGATGGTGGAGGCGGGCCTGGCGGTCGTCTGGCGCTGCCACATCGGGGTCGACAAGCCCAACGCCGCCGCCCACGACGCCTGGGACTTCCTACGCC
>Ga0207680_10001538_pt1 | contig 10854 bp, 10 predicted proteins | sample KBSS23metaG_FD_184321 | JGI IMG/M metagenome (GOLD analysis project Ga0207680, IMG submission 184321) | Switchgrass rhizosphere microbial communities from Kellogg Biological Station, Michigan, USA - KBS S2-3 metaG (SPAdes) (version 2) | ecosystem: Host-associated > Plants > Roots > Rhizosphere... | reverse complement strand
CGCGAGCACCTGATGGCCGAGGGCGTCCCCTTCAACGGCGACCGCGTCGACATGGACGTCGCCCGCATCCCCCACGACCCCTGAAAAGAGCGGCGGACGGGAGTCGAACCCGCGTCATTAGCTTGGAAGGCTAAGGCTCTACCATTGAGCTACCGCCGCACGCAGGGGGGAGCGTACCCACCCGCGCCCCGATCCGTCAGAATGGCGGAGCACTCCTCGGGGAGTGGCGCAGTCTGGTAGCGCACTCGGCTGGGGGCCGAGCGGTCGCAGGTTCAAATCCTGTCTCCCCGATTCTTCAGAGGCCGCTTGGGAGGCGGGCTTTCGCGGCTCCGTGATCAATCGGGTCGTTCGGCCGGCCGTGGGCTGGTCATAACTGTAAAGTCCTCGCCGCTTTCAGATTTCGAGGGCGCGGGAGACGAGGGTGGGCGCAGGCACCAAGACAACGTGGAGGGCGTGGCTGGCGCGTAGCTTCGTGGCGGCGTTGGCACTGCTCGTTGATTCCGGGTTCGTTTCCGCCGCGCCGGTGACCGCCCGTCTCGAGGCGCCGCCAAACCCCAAGCACCTCCCTCCGGACTGCCTGCCGGACACCCGCCTCGGAGATCCGGGACAGGTCAGGTTCGTGGTCTGGTGCAGCGTCAGGCCGGGAAAGCTGCATTTCGAGATCGAAGCCGCGCCGGGAACCCGCTTCGCCTCGATTCCCGCACACGCATCGGTGAGCGGAGAAGGGGCGCACGGTGACTTCCACTGCCTTCCTACCGGAAAGGGCGCCCGCTGCGCCGGCTACGTCGGCGGGCCGTTGACCATCCGTGGCGACCTTGGCGTCGCGCCGGGACACCGTTGCGAGCCGGTCCGCGTCCGCACCCATTTTCTGATCGCGGGGGGGCGCTCCCCTGGGGTGCCCGGGTGTGCGCGGGGAAACGCTGCGGCCCCGCCGCGGCTACTACCGCGGTTTCCGCCTCAGCGTCGGCCTCGATCCCGGACTGCGGCACAAGCCGGCGGTGCTCGAGCGCCGCATCGACCGGGCGATAACCAACTGGCGGCGCGGCGAGCCGGTCGCCCGGGTCACCAACGCGGAGGTGGGCGCACCGCTGCTTCCCAGAGAGCAGCGGGTGTCCGAATTCAGGGACGAACTGCTGGACATAACCGTCGACGCCCTCGAACGCTGGGTCCCCGACCATGCAGAGGACGCCTACGCCGGCTACACCCTCGACACCTCCGGCTTCCCGATCATCCGGGTCGGCTTCACCGGTGACCAGGCCGCGCAGCTGGCGGCGTTCAAGCGGCAGGCCGATCTCTTCGCGCCCAGCCGCGTCCAGGGCTTCCTGGTCGCACCGGAGTACTCCGAAAGTCAGCTAGACGACTACGAAGAACAGGTCATCGCCTACCTGGAATCGAAGAACGGGAGCCTGATCAACTCGGTCGGCCGCGGCCTCGCCCCGGACAAGGTCGAAATCGGCACCGAGCACGTGGCAAAGGTGAAGCAACTGCTACTGAGGATGTTCGGCACGCTCGACCCGTTCTTGGTCTCCTTCGAGCAGCCGGCCGAACTTCTGTAGCCCGCCGAGCGCCCATGCCCGCCGTCGCGGCGGGCCGGTCCTACTCGTGGTATCGGACGCAATGTCCGAGGAGTCCGAAGAGGCCACCGGTGGGGACGCGGTCGGAAGCATCTGGTGGTCACGTCGCCCGGCTGGGGGCCGAGCGGTCGCAGGTTCAAATCCTGTTTCCCCGATCCACCTGAACTCGTTGACCCACGGGAAGGTCTGCGGTCTACATCTGGGCGTTCTTCGGGCTCACGCAGCTCGGCTGGCTCGTCTGACGCAAGCTCGCGCACGCTGGCCGATGCTGAGGACCTCGGCGCCTGGTGACGACGGACGCCTGGCCGGCGGTCGGGCGCCCATCTCGAACACGAACCGCTGCGGTCGGTGGAAGCGGCCGTCTCACGACGACCGATCTCACGACGGGTCGTCAGGCCAAGGCGGCCGGCTCGGCTGCGGCCGGCATGTCCTTGTAGACGTGGATGGCGCCAACCGAGGGCTTCTTGTGCGCCTGATCACCGAGCACGACGAACTCCGGCATGCGCTCCAACAGCTCGTCGAGGAAGATCCGCGCCTCGAGCTGAGCGAGCCGAGCACCCAGGCAGCGGTGCTGCCCATAACCGAACGCGAGATGGCGGTTCGGGTGCCTGGAGATGTCGAGGTCGTCGGGCTCGTCGAACTGGTTGGGGTCGTGATTGGCAGCAGCCCAGAAGAGTAGGACCCGGTCACCGGCCTGAAACTCATGCCCGCCGACTGTGACCGGTGCCATCACCGTTCGTGCCGTGGAGGTCGCCGGTGAGTAGTACCGGAGGAACTCCTCGATGGCCCCGGGAATTCGCTCTCGGTCAGCGATGAGCTCATCGCGAACCTGAGGGTTTTCCGAAAGGTAAAGCATCGTATGGGCTATCGCGCCTGACGTGGTATCGAAGCCGCCGGTCAGCACGACCCACACGGCCTGGAAGATCTCCTCATCGCTCAGCGGGGTCCCTTCGGGTTCGGCCCGCAGCAGCGAGGTGATGTAGTCCTCCGCAGGGCGCTGACGGCGCTCCCCGATCAGGTCCATGAGATCTTGCTCCGCCGCGGCGACGTCCTGCATAACTCGCGGCCACTCCGGGTCTCCCTGCGCGTAAGACGCCAGATCGCAGATCGGATGGGCGTAGACCTCCCACTTCTCGAGCGGGATCCTCAACAGCTCGAGCGTCACACAAGCCGGAATCGGGGTCCCGAGGTCATGCACCACGTCGAAGCGGCCCTTGCTCCGGGCGGCCTCGATGTATTCAACGATGATCTCCCGGATCTGCGGCTCTGCGGCATCCACACGCGCGGGCGCCAGCCACGAGGTGATCATCGCGCGATGGCTCCGGTGCTGCGGCGGATCCATCTCGACCACCCCGAAGCGGACCGGCAGCGACGGGATCCCGATGCCGCCGGCGCCGGTGCCGGTGCCGTCGACATCATGGGTGTTCGAAAAGTGCTCCGGATCGCCGGCGGCCTGCGCGACGTCCTCGTGGCGCGTCAGGACGTAGAACCCGCCGTAGTTCTCGCTGTGCACCACTGGGCACTCCTGATGCCACTGGCGATAGAACGCCAGGGGGTTCTGCCCGAACTCCGCAGAATGATGGTCGAACTCGCGTGTCTCCCGAGGGGTCGCGGTCATGTATTCCTCCTCTCGGGAGGAATCGGTGCCACAGGGCCTCCCGGTCGGTCGGGGACGAGGACGGTGAACGTCGGGGCGTCTGCCCCCGAGCAGCACATGAGCACATCATATTCTAATCTGGCGTCATGTTACGTCTCTCGTCCGTCTCGCGGCGGTATCTCCCCTGAGCGTGATGAAACGGTGATGACAGCAGGTCGTTATCCGCTCTAGCAAGGGGCATACAACCTGTCTCCCCGACATTCCGGCCGCGGCTTGGTAAGCGCCTCCAAACTCCACAGCGCGGTTTGGGAGGGCGGGAGCCGGCCATTTGAATGAACCGCGCCGGCTCCCTACGGCCCTTCGCTAGCTGGGGAACGCTTCGGTTTGACGCTCACCCGGGGTGTAGGCCGACTCGGGCTCGAGCATGTCGCGAATCTGCTGACGCAGCTCGGCCGTGTCCTCGTGGTCGTGTACGCCTTCCGCGTGTTGGGCAGCCGCAAGCACCACCTCCTCCTCCTCGCCGATGATCGTCAACGAGCAGTTGCTCTCGCTCTCGAACCGGCGGCAATCTGCCATCACTCGGCTCATCTCGACCTCCAAATTGAGCTCGCCCGCCTTTGTGCTTGGGCGGTTTCCTGTTGTCCTACACCCGCCGAAGGTCAGGGGTCAAGTGGAATCGTTCGCGCGCGTCCAGCGAGAACTGGCAGCTCACCTGGGCGCCCGAAAGCGCTCCCCGTGGTACCAGCTTTGGTACCGGACGCATCGTCCGAAGAGTCCTCAGATTTCGGTCGCGGGGACGCCGGAGACGGCAGCGACGCGGCTGGGACGCATCGGACGCTCAGGTAAGCCGGCTGGGGGCCGAGCGGTCGCAGGTTCAAATCCTGTCTCCCCGATTCTTCAGAGCCGGCTTGGAAGGCGTTCTCGTTTGCCCTTCTACTTCCGGCCGAACAGCGGGATCTGGTAGGCGGGTCGAGTGCCGTCGAGGATTTCCAGGGTTCCTCTGGCGACGGGTCCCTTCGATTCGAACAGGACGATCACATCGCACCGCTTGTGGGCCTCCAGGGTGGAGCAACGCGCGTACTTCGGGAAGGCCTCATCCGCAAGGAGGAACCGGCCGGCCTCTTCGGGGCGGACGTGCAGGTGGACTTTGATCGTCGACTCGCCATCGTTGCGGAGGTCGAATTTCATGAAGTCACGATCTCCGTGAAATGACAGACCCCCGCTTTCAGTGCGAAGTTCGACTCCAAGGTGACCTTCGTACCCTTCGACGCGTATCCGTCCCGTGCTCGCGGACGCATTCGCGGCCAAGAGGCCGATCGCGGCGAGCACCAAGACGAAGGCAGTTCGGGAGTGCAGACGGTGAAAGAGCTTCACGCGGGCTTCCTTTCGGGGAGTGGACACTGAAAACCGACCCTCAGTACCTCGGGCCGGAGGTTCAGCCGCGCTCTGTTCTTGCTCTCGACTCGTCGGCGACTGGATGAGATCACAGTATCGTCATGGGAAGACCGTCGCAAGAACGAGAAAAGGTCCAGATCCTCGGGCCTCCGCACGTCGAGATACGGTGAGGGGATGGCCGAGGCGGACGACCGGGACCCGAGGGCGAATCAGAAGAACCGCACGCGGCAGGCGATCATCGACGCCGCGCTCGCCTTCGTCGACGAAGGAGCCCTGCCGACCGTGGTCGAGGCAGCCGGACGGGCGAAGGTCTCGCGGGCGACCGCCTACCGCTACTTCCCGACCCAGCCGGATCTGCTCCAGGCACTTGTCGCTCTCAATCCGACCATGGAAGAAGTCAGCGCCGCGGTAGCCGACACCGACTCCGAGGATCCCGCCGTGCGCCTCGGGGTCCTCCTCGACGCCTACAACCCCCGGGTTCTCGCCGCGGAACCGTGGATGCGGGCGATCTACCGCACGATGCTCGACGCTTGGCTGAAATCCGACAAGGAGGGCACCAGGAAATCCCATCGCGTACCGCTGCGGCTGCAGTGGGTCGAAGACGCCCTGGCGCCGGTCGCCGACCTCGACGAGAAGTCTCGCCGCCGCCTCGCCGCCGCGCTCACCCTGGTGCTCGGGATCGAGCCGATCACCGTCCTCAAGGACGTCTGCGGACTCGACGACGAAGAGACGCTCGAGGTCCTTTCCTGGGCCGCCGGCGCGCTTCTCCGTGCTGGCCTGGAGAAAACGGACTGACGATTCGGACCGCGGACGCGTAGAGACGCGGCCGAACGCATCCAGCATCAGCATCGGCCGGCTCGGGGCCGAGCGGTCGCAGGTTCAAATCCCGTCTCCCCGATTCCGAAGTCGACTAGCGCGGAGGGTTAGCTTCGGTCCCGACCGAGTATTCCATGGGTCTACCCAGTCGACGGCCCGATTCGGGGTCGAGCCAGCGCGCCGAATAGTCGCCGTATCCGCGAACCGAATCAGAGGAAGGGATCCGGCTTACCCAGGCGTTCAACTTGGAGTCAAAGCGCAGGTGGCGATGCTTGCACTCGTGTCCTCCGCCTGGAAACTGGATGCAGAGTTCGACCGGACCACCCCGGTCGTAGCTTCGAAGTTCGAAGACAAAGTCCACCCCGGGTTCGGCGACAAGCGACGAGCAGTAGCCGCGTTCCGGCTCAGGGTTCGAGCATCCACCGCTGAGCGATGGGCCCTCGAATCGCGCAACGGCCATCGCGGGTGGCATCAAGATGAAAAGGGCCACGGTTGCGAGCCAGTAGCGCATTGTCGGGAGAGAGATTGCAAAGACGCGCCCGGTCATCTAGCGGAAGCAGAGTTCTTCGCCGGGCTTGGCCGGGGGGCGGACCGCGCAGACCCTGGGCAGGAGGAGCACCGTCGGCCCGATCCCGCCGACGGTATGCGCCGAGTGCGTGCCGCGGCCGAGGTAGGTCTGGACCGGGGCGGGGATCAGGCCTTCCTGATGTGGCCCCAGCCACATCTCGTAGTCGCCCACCCGGACTCGCACCCCGACCGCTCCGGTGAAGCCACCGATCCCGGTGTCGTTGGCGACCCGCAGCCGTTCGCCCGGCGCGACCCGCGCGCAGCCCGGTGAATCGGGATAGATGTAGATCGTCGTCGTCCCGTTCTTGCCGTAGGCCTGGCAGGGACTCGCGGGCAGAGCCTGGTCGCCGGGCTCGATCCGCGGAGGCCCGATCCGGTGGGCGATTGCCGTGGGTTCCGGAGGCAGTGAAGGCACGTGTACGGGGGTGGTCGCTTCGCCCGAGCCGCCACCGCAGCCGCCTAGCGTCGCCGCGGCCGCGGCCATCGCGGTCCCGAACAGGGCGATCCGTATCACGAGGCGCATCAGGCGTGTTCTACCCTGCGGGAAGTAAGCTCACCGATCATCGGGATGGGATTCGCGGGAATGCGGGAGACAGTGACGATCGGGGCAACGGACCGCTCGCGCATTCGTGCGCCTCACCTGTGGCTTCTGGTCCTGACCGTTGCCGGCTTGCTGGCGGCCGGCTTGGTCGCATCGTCCGCTACCGCGGCGTCAGGCTGGTCGCGCCCGGTGGATGTCTCCGGGGGCATCAACTTCGGTGAAGAATCCCCACTGCTGAGTGTTGACTCCGCAGGCAATGTGACCGCCGTGTGGCAGGCATACCGCGGCGGCAAACTGACCTACGAGACCGCGGTGCGGCAAGCGGGCGGATCCTGGTCTACTCCATCTCGCTTCATCGGCGGTTTGGAAGGTGCTTATGGATTGCGGGTCGCCGTCGACCCCCTGGGCAACGAGACGGCCATCTGGGAGCGCCATGTGGGTCGCTCCTGGGTCGTCGAGAGCACGACCCGCTCAGTCGGAGGGAGCTGGTCGGCGCCGGTCACCCTCTCCGCGGCGGGCGCTGGTTCGCCGCTCCTGGCGGCCGGCCCTGAAGGCAACGTGACCGCGGTCTGGCTCTTGGAACGGGAGGAAGGTTGGCGCTCGGTCGTCCAGAGCGCGACCCGCTCGGTCGGAGGGAGTTGGTCGGCACCGGTCGCACTTTCTTCACCGAGCAAGGGCGCCCGATCTCCGCAGATCGCACTTGATCCGCAGGGTGGCGCGACCGTGGTCTGGTACGAGGAACACAACGGTGCGGTCGAAAGCGCGACCCGCTCATCCGATGGGATCTGGTCGGCGCCGGTAACCCTCTCTGCGAGCGGAGTACGCGCCGATTCGCCACAGGTGGCTGTCGATTCCCAGGGCAACGCCACGGCGATCTGGGCAGGCAGGTTGCCCGATGCCCCTCGGATCCAGACCCAAAGCCGTCGGATCCAAATTGCGACCCGCCCGGCCGGTGGGACCTGGTCGGCGCCGGTCAACATCTCGGAGGCGGGACACCGCCTCGTACAGGACCCGCAGATCGCGGTCAGCCCCCAGGGCGAGGCGACCGCGATCTGGCAACGTTCCGACGGCAAAAACCTCATCGTCCAGGGCGCGATCCGACCGGCGGGAGGGGGTTGGTCGAGGCCGGTCGACCTCACTACCGGTCACGGACGGGGTGGGCAGCACCTGCGGCTGGGGGTGGATCCCTCGGGCAACGCGACCGCGATCTGGGAGGGGTACGACACCGGACCCGGCCCCAACTTCGTCATCCAGGCGGCGAAGCATCCGGCTGGAGGTGCCTGGTCGCGGCCCACCGATATCTCCCGTTGGTCGGGGGGCCTCGGCGAACCGCAGCTTTCCGTCGATCCGCAGGGCACGTCGACCGCAATCTGGGCGATCTACGCCAAGGGCGGCACGGTCATCCAATCTGCCACCTCGGTCAGGAGGTAGGCGCCCGCTGCCGGGGTCTGCCATCGCTATGTGAGGTCCCTCTCGACTTCGATGCGGCCGGACTTTGCCGCATCGGCGAGCGCGGCGAAGTCGAGCTCGTTCTGGTCGGCGTAGCGCTCCGCGAAGTCGGCGATGGCCTCGTCGAAGCTCTCGCCCTTGCCGAGGTAGGCGGCGATCGCGATCCGATCGCCGGAGCGGGCGTGGGCACGGGCGAGGGTCCAGCCGCACACTGCCCCGTAGACCTCCAGCCCCTTCGCCGCCAGGGTCTCGATCTTGACCGATCGCTTGCCGTCCCAGAGCTGGCGCACGTAGAAGTCCCGGTCCTCGTCGGCCAGGCCGAAGGCGGGGAGCCAGCCGAGGAGGATGTCTGAGGCGGCCTGCACCAGCCGCTGGCCCTCGACCACCCGCTCGCCGTGGTTGCCGAACTCGCTGCTCCCGGCGTAGGGCTCGAGCACCGAGGCCTCGGCTTCCTTGGCCTGCATGAAGAGGGGATCCTGGCCGTCGCGGCCCATCATCAGGATGACCCAGCAACGGGTCCCGACGCTGCCGACCCCGACCACTTTGCGGGCCATGTCGACGTACCGGTAGCGGTCGAAGAGGTGGCGGCGGTCGCCCTGGAGGCTCTCGCGGTAGCGGCCCAGCATCTCCCGGATCCGTCCTTCGAGCTCGTGGCGCGGATCGTCGGCGATGAGCTCGCGGATCGGGACGAGCAGCGGTGGATCGCTGATGATCCGCGGCTCGCCGTCGACCTCGTGGACGAGCCGGTCGAAGGCCTTGAGGTGGTTCCGCTTTTGGGCCTTCGCGACGTTCTTTTCCACGACCTTTATCTGCTTGCGGTCGGCGACCTTCGCCAGATCCGCGAGCAGGACCTCGACATCGAGCCGCGCGTACCAGACGTCGAGGTTGAGCATCGCGGCGAAGCCGAGCATCGCTTCGCGGTATTCGCGAACCGCGGCGAGGACGGCGGCGCGGGTCTGCTTCGGCGTGAAATCACGGTCGCGCCCGGCGATCTCGAAGCTGGCGGCGAGTCGCTTCACGTCCCACTCCCAGGGCGCGGGCAGAGTCTCGTCGAAGTCGTTGACGTCGAAGACCAGGCGCCGATCGGGCGCCGCGAAGATGCCGAAGTTGGAGAGGTGGGAGTCGCCGCCGGCCTGGACCCGGAACCCCGAGACAGGGGTCTCGGCGAGGTCCATCGCCATCACCGCCGCGGCGCCGCGGAAGAAGGTGAAGGGCGAGGCGAGCATCCGCCCGTATCGGATCGGGATCAACTCGGGAACGCGATTCTGGTCCTGCCCTTCGAGCACCTCGACCGGGTCTTTCCGGTTCTTCGCTGGCTCCCACTCCGAGTGGCTCGACCGTGGCGTCTTCTTGCGGGCCGCACCGCCGGCAGCCGCCCTCTCCGCCGCCGCGGAAGCGAGGCTCACCCGTCGCGATGTGGTCGCCGTCGCGGACATGACCGGACCGGGGGCGCGGGCGGCCTGCTCGAGCCCACCGGATCCAAACGTCTCACCGGCACACCTGGAAGTCAAACCGGCGCGGCCCTGCTCGACGTGTCGCGGCCCCTGCCGACGGGGCCCGAAAGCCGTTGATCCGAACCGGGGTGCCGGGCGTTCTAACTTGAGGTGATGGACGAGGCCTCGAAGAACCCGCGCCACTCCCGCTGGGCCTGGGCGGGGCTGGCGATGGTCGCGCTGGTGATCGCCGCGGCCGTCGTCCTCTTCCTCGTCCGTGGCGGCGGCTCGAGCGGGGGTGCCACGGCCGGGTCCGGACCCGTTTCGGTCGACTCGCCGACGCTCCCGGAAGCCGAGGCGGTCGCGCTCGGGCAGGTCCGTCGCCAGTCGGGCGAACCGCTGGCGGACGGGGGTAAGCCGCTGGTCTTCTTCATGGGTGCCCAGTGGTGCCCGTTCTGCGCCGCCGAGCGCTGGGCGCTGGTGAAGGCGACCTCGCGCTTCGGGAAGTGGAGCGGCCTCGGCGAACTGCTCAGCCGGTCGGGCCAGGACTACTTCCCGCGGCTCGCGACCTACGACCTCGCGGGGGCGACCTACACGAGCGACTACATCGGCCTCCGTCACAAGGAGGTGGCGACGGTGGACGGCGACCTGCTGCAGAAGCTCGGCTCCTTCGAAGAACGGCTGGTGAACGGATACGACAAGCTCGGCGGCGTCCCGTTCCTTTTCGCCTCCGGCCCGGCAGGCCGCTACACGGTCGACCTCGGCTACTCCCCGGGCCTGATCGAAGGTCGGAACTTCGCCGAACTCCGCAGGGAAGTCGCCACCGGAGCGCCGACCGAAGGAGTCGAAGCGATCGACGCCCAGGCGGACGCGATCACCGCGTTGATCTGCAAGCTCGACGGGGGGCAGCCGGCGAGCGTCTGCGCGAAGGGATCGATCCCGGCGCTCGAGGGGGAGCTCGAATGAGTGCCGCCGGGGCCGCGGCGCGGCTCGTCTTCCGCGACCCCTTCAACCTCGCCCTCGGCCTGGTCGCGGCGCTCGGCTGCGCGGTCCTCCTCTGCTGGTCGGGCCAGGTCGTCACCCGGGCGCCGCTGGGCGGCGTCTACTGGGATCTCGAGACCGAGCGCCTGGTCGCGATCGCCGCGATCAGCCTTGCCTTCGGCCTCGCCGTGCCGCTGCAGCTCGCCGCCGTCCGTCAGGCCCGCGCCGCCGCCCGCCTGCGCGCCGGCGCCGGCTTCGCCCTCGCCTCGCTCTCCGGGGTCGCCGCCGTCTCCTGCTGCTCGCCCCTCGTGCTGCCGACGATCCTCGGCTTCCTCGGCGCCACCGGCACCACGATCCTCGACGCCAACCTCGCAACCCACCGCTGGTTCCTGCCGCTGAGCGCCGCCTCGGTCGCGCTCCTCCTGCTCACCTCGGTCCTCGCCCTGCGCGATCTGGGTCGCGCCTGTGTCTTGCCACCGGCGCGCGACCACCGGCGCGAGC
>Ga0207680_10001536_pt1 | contig 10856 bp, 8 predicted proteins | sample KBSS23metaG_FD_184321 | JGI IMG/M metagenome (GOLD analysis project Ga0207680, IMG submission 184321) | Switchgrass rhizosphere microbial communities from Kellogg Biological Station, Michigan, USA - KBS S2-3 metaG (SPAdes) (version 2) | ecosystem: Host-associated > Plants > Roots > Rhizosphere >... | reverse complement strand
CGCCGTCATCATGATCGAGAGTGGCGGCCGCACCATGCTGGCCGAAAACAGACCCATCACCTCGCCCGTTGGCGCCATGGGGTTGATGCAGCTGATGCCGAAGACATGGGCGCAGATGCGCGCCGCATACCGGCTCGGCAACGATCCCCACGATCCGCACGACAACATCATCGCCGGCACCGCGGTGCTGGCGATCCTCTACAAGCAGTATGGCTACCCGACCATGTTCGCGGCCTACAATGACGGGCCCGGCATGCTTGCCGCACACGCGGCGCTGGGCGAATCGCTTCCGGCCGAGACTGAGAACTATGTCCGCAATATCGCTAGCATCCTGAGCACGGGCGTCCTGCCCCGAAGTGGGGGAGGCCATGGCCTCGCGCGGCTCACCCGCCCCGACGGCGCGCCGGTGATGATCGATGCCGGCGCCGTCGTGTCGATTCGCGCCGCTCTCCCGGGCGAGTATGCGCCGTCGGTGCAATCGGTGATCGCAATCGGGCGGTTGCGCCAGGGCGTACGCGAGACCAAGGCTGCCGCGACGGCGGCGGTCCGTGCCCATGGCGGGCTCATTTGAAGGTGAACGACTGTGACTCAAAAATGTCGATCACAGCACCGCGGAGCACCCGAAAAAACGCCGCAAAGCAGCCTCAAACACCGTCTAGCGTGACCATCGTCGTTGCTCTAAACTTTTATTCACCTGCGCCGGATGCCGTTCCGTGCCGTGCCACATCAAGGGGGTTAAACTTATGCTTTCGAAATCCAAGATCCTCGGCCTCGCTGCCGTTGTCGCCGTCGCCGGCTGTGCGGTGCTGGCGTCCACGCCGGCGGCTGCCAAGGGCGGCAGCGCCATTACGCTGCGCGCCTGCAATCACAGCGACGACGCTGTGCTCGTCGCGTCTAGCTACATTCCGATCGGCGGTTCCGACTGGCGCAACAAGGGCTGGACCCGCGTGAACGCCGGCGCCTGCGTCGACATCTTCAAGACCACCAACCGCACCTTCTACGCGCGCGCCGAAGTGAAGGGCGATTCGGACCAGTACTGGGGTTCGGACATCAAGCAGTGTGTCGAATATCCCGGCCCGTACGACTTCTATACGCGCTCGGAAGACACGACCTGCCCGGAAGGCGAGCCGGCTGAGTTCACAACGTTCCATTCCGACGGCCGTGCCGTCTATGTCTGGAACCTGAACCCGTAAGCCTGTCTGCTTCGGCTACAAACATGCGGAACGCCCTGGCCGGAAGGCTGGGGCGTTTTCGTTTCGCGCACGCTGGGTTTTCCGCCCAAATCCTGGCGAATTTGGTTCAGGTTCGGTTCAGGTAGCGGCCGCTACCTATAAGAGCAGAAGGCGCAATGGCGCGCCGATCGCGGCAATTGTCGACCGCGTCAACAAGGGGTCAGAGGACCATGTTCAAGAAGATCGCTTGCGCCGCGCTGGCGCTTACTTTGCTGGGCACGACAGCCGCGGAAGCCCGTGGTTGGGGTGGCGGCCATTACGGCGGCGGTTGGGGCCATCATGGCGGCTGGCACGGCGGCGGCGGCTTGGCTCTCGGCATCGGCCTTGGTCTCCTGACGCTGGGTGCCGTCTCGGCGGCCCACGACCGTGATCGCTACTACGATGAGCGCGACGCCTATGACCGCGGCCGGCATGACCAGGAATACAGCGACCGGGATCGCGGCGATTATCGCGACCGTGACGGCGACCGTTACGATCACCGCTACAACGAGGACGACGGAGAGTACTAAACTTCCGTCTACGGATTAATAAGACCCCGGTGCGCAAGCGCCGGGGTCTTTCGTTTCAGCGCGCGCGGGGCGGCAACATCACGCGCCGGAATTGCCGGACCGTCCATACAGCAGGCAATCGCGCCGCTCGCTATCGCGGATCACATGCCCGCGCAGGGTGCCCTCATAAGCGAAGCCCAGCTTCTCCAATAGCCCACGCGACGCTTCGTTCCCCGCATGGAAGCGCGCCGACAACCGCTCCAGCCCGAGTTCGTCGAACCCGTAGCGCATCACGCGCTCCATCGCCTCGCGGGCAAGACCTTGGCCCCACACCGTGCGGCGGAACAGGAAGCCCACCTCGGCGCGCTTGTGGTGCAGGTCGATCTCAGACAGGTCGACTTCGCCGATCGCCGGCCCGCGGGGGCTCATCGCCACCGCCCACCATTGGGTCCGGCCGCTTGCGATCTCGGCAAGATGGTTCTGGATGACGGTGCGCACCTGGTCGACGCTCTCCTGTGCCGGCCAGTCCCAGTACTTCATGACCTCCGGATCGCCGCGCCCGGCGAACAGCTCGGCCGCGTCATTAATCCGGACCGGCCTGAGGTGCAGACGTTGCGTCTGAAGGTTCATGTAGCTTTTGCGACAACGGGGAGGGCCAGAAAATCATGAGGCGGTCGGCACATCTAAGCGCCATGGCCGTAGGCGAGAGCCGGAGGCCCGGCCAATAAAGCTACGGCGCGCTTCAAACTCAACACCATCAGGCCAGAAAATCATGAGGCGGCCGGCACATCTAAGCGCCGTAGCCGCCTCACGCTGCCCCCTTCAATGCGGACCCTACAAACCGCGGGCTCAAGCCCCCTAAGCCGTTCGGACCCGCGGCGCGCTAAATGTGACGGGACTGGGGCGCCGCGCAACGGGTTCGAAGCTCCGGTACGCGCATAAAGTCTCGCTGTTGATTTACAGCAACAACCTTCGATGACGCCCGGGTCACGGGTTCCGGAGTTTCCGGTGTGAACTCCGTATCTGGAACATCGTCTTGCTTAATGACAGCCGTCGTCCCGCGGAGGGGGGAAGGGCTACGGCGCCTTGAAGTGTTTCGACAGCTTCAGGCCCTGCCGCTGGTAGTTCGACCCGATGCCTGTCCCGTAAACGTCCGGGGGCGGATCAGTGAGGCGCTCGAACACCAGGCGGCCGATGATCTGGCCGTGCTCCAGGATGAACGGGACTTCCCGCGACCGGACCTCCAGCACGCCGCGGGAGGCGGGCGGCTTGCCTTTTTCGTAGCCGAAGCCGGGATCGAAGAACCCCGCATAGTGCACCCGGAACTCGCCCACCAGGGGATCGATGGGCACCATCTCCGCTGCATGGTCGGGCGGAATGGCAAGCGCCTCGCGGCTGACCAGGATGTAGAACTCGTCGGGATCGAGTACCAGGTTTCCGGCGGCATTGGCTTCGATCGAATCCCAGAACTCGTGGGGATCGAGTGCACCCGGCCGATCCACGTCGACAACGCCGGTGTGCCGCTTGGCGCGCCAGCCGATCCGCTGTCCATTGCCTTTCAGATCGATCGAAAAGCCAAGCCCGCCGCCGATGTCAGCCTCGCCGTCGACCAGCGGGCTCTGCTCATGAAGCCGGCGCAGCTGGGTGTCGGTAAACTGCGGCGTACCGCGCCGGATGCGCAGCTGGTTGAGTTTGCTGCCCTTGCGCACCAGCACCGGGAATGTGCGCGGGCTGATCTCGGCATAGAGCGGGCCCTTGTAGCCGGGCTCGACCCGGTCGAACGCCTGCGCCCGGTCGGTGATCAGGCGCGTGAACACATCGATACGCCCGGTGGAACTCTTCGGGTTGGCCGAACCCGCGACGCGATGCGAGAAGTCGGCGTATTCCAGCAGCGGCACGATGTAGACGCATCCGGTTTCCAGGACTGCGCCGCGCGTCAGGTCGATCTCATGCATCACGACCGATGGCAGCTTGTCCTGCACGGTGGCATTCGGACCCGGCAGGAAGCTCGCCCGTACCCGCCACGCCACCGCGCCGAGCCGCAGGTCGATGCTCGCCGGCTGGATCTGCGCCTCGTCGATGTCCTCGCTTGCCGTGATCTCGCGCCGCGCCCGGATCAACCGCTTCAGCACATGGCTGGGCAGGATACCGGTCGAAAAGCGCCCGTACTCGCTGCCTTCGCCGGCGTCCGGAAACAGGGTCTCGTCATTCTGCGACATGGCAGACTTATAGGGTGCGCCCACCCCATCCCCAACCGTCATTGCCCGGCTTGTCCGGGCAACCCATTTTTCTTCAACAGGAATTTGGTGGCTACGCGGCCTGCGCCGACTCGGCCGGCCCACGCAGCTTGCGCGAATAGAACGAGGCGTTCTGCGAGCCCTGTGCCGCGGCGCGCGCGAACATGATCAGGTGATGCGCCACCATGCCGACCGCGATCACGCGCTCGATATCGCCCTTCTTGAGCAACGGTAACGAGAACCGCCAGAACGCCTCGCGATAGGGGCTGGTGCCGGCGATCGCAAGCAGCCGCGCCAGCACACCAATGCCATAGCGCACATCGCGAAACGTCACCTTGCGGGGCGGGTTGAGCCGCCGCGTATACGTCGCTTCGAGCTGGTGCACGAACCGCGCGAACAGCGCCTCTGGTTCATAAGCCCGCGCCACGCAACGCCGCCACGATTCCACCACGCGCTCATAGGGCAGGCGGAAGACGACATTGCTCTCTCGGGCATCGTCTTCAACCAGGCGTCCCTCCTGCTCCAGCCGGTCCCACAGCCTTGTGCGCGGCAGCGCCTGCAACAAATTGATCGTCAGCACTGGGATGTTGGAGCGCTCGACGAAATCCATCACGGCGTCTCCACTCTCCGTCGTGTCGCTGTCCAGCCCGAGGATGATCCCGCTCACCACCTCCATGCCGTAGCGGTTCAGCGTCTCCACCGCTTCATACAGCGGCACCATCATGTTGTGCGCCTTGTCGATTGCCTTCAGCGCCTCCGGCTCCGGCGTCTCGATGCCGCAGAAAATCGTCTCGAACTTCGCATCGCGCATCGCGGAGAGAATTTCCGGCCGCTTGGCGATGTTCAGTGTCGCCTCGCAGGCGAAGGTGATCGGATAGCTGTTTGCCCGCTGCCACTGCGCCAGCACCGGCAGCAATTTCAGAACCGCCCGCCGGTTGCCGATGAAATTGTCGTCCACGAGATAGACCGCATGCCGAAGGCCGCAGGCCCGCATCTTCTCCAGCTCCGCGACGATCTGCGCCGGTGTCTTCAGCCGCGGATTGCGCCCGTACAGCGCCGGGATGTCGCAGAACTCGCAGTCATACGGACAGCCGCTCGAGAACTGGATGCTCCCCATGAAGTATTGATCCAGCTTGCACAGCTCGTAAGCGGGCAGCGGAAACGCACTCAGATCCTTGCGCTCGCGTGTGCGGAACACGACTTGCCGCGGCGGCCTCGACACGCTCAGCGCCAGCACCGCGAACAATTCCTCCGTCGCATCGCCCAGTTCGCCGACATGCAGATAGTCGGCATCGGGATAGTACTCCGGGCAAGCCGACACTGACGGACCGCCCAGCGCCACCGCTTTGCCGGCCGCATGCGCCCGCGCGATCAGGCCGTTGATCTTCGCCCGCTGGATATGCATCCCGCTCACGAACACCACATCGGCCCACGCGAAGTCGGCATCGCGAGCCGGCCGGATGTTCTCGTCAACGAACCGCACGTCCCAATCGGAAGGCAGCACCGCCGCGATCACCAGCAGTCCTTGCGGCGGCATGAACGCCTTCACGCCCATGATGGGATAGGCGTACTCGAACGTCCCGAACGACGGCTCATAGCGCGGAAACGCCAGCAACACGCGTCGCCTACATGTTCCAGAACGCACCGACAGCTCCGCGCAAAGCCTCTGTTGTGCAATGCTTAGCCGGAAGTTCCGTTCCTACGGAGTTTTCTGGTTATTTCTCACGCGAGAAACGTCCGTATTTCCGCAATAGCCTCCGCCAGGCCGCAGCGCTTCACCGGCGCCTCGGGCGGGAACGCGCTCAGCAGCCGCGACGGCGTCGCCGGCTCCAGCATGACAAAGCAGCCGCGGTCGTCCGCCCCGCGCACCAGCCGCCCGAACGCCTGCTTCAGCCGGAACCGCGTCAGCAGGTCGTCATAGCCCTTGCCGAACTTCGCCCGCCGCGCCTTGTGCAGGATGGTAGGCTTGGGCCACGGCACCTTGTCGAATACCGCCAGCCGCAGCGACCGCCCCGGCACGTCCACGCCATCGCGCAGCGCGTCCGTCCCTAACAAACAAGCATTCTCCTCCGCCCGGAACAGGTCGATCAGCGCCCCAGTATCCAGCTTATCGACATGCTGCGCATAGAGATTGATCCCTGCATCCGCCAGCGGCCCCGCGATCCGCTGCTCCACCGCACGCAGCAGCCGCACCGCCGTGAACAGCCCCAGCGCCCCGCCGCCGCTCGCCAGGAACAGCTCGCGGAACGCCGCCGCGATCTGGTCGACGTCGCGCCGGTTCACGTCCTTCACCACGAAGATGCGCGACTGCTCCGCATAGTTGAACGGCGAGCCGAACGACGCGCGCTTCGGCGGTTCCGGCAGATGCCCCGCCCCCGTGCGCACCTCCGCCGACTGCCAGTCGTCCACGCCTTCACCGATATCGCGCAGCGTTGCCGAGGTGATCAGCGCGCCATGCGCGGGCGCCAGCACGTCGCGCGCCAGCGGCACCGTCGGATCGACCCAGTGCCGCTCCAGTCCCACATCCTTGTCGCGCCCATCCTCGCGCGCGATCTCGAACCAGTCGACGAACTGCGGATCGCGCTCGCCCTCAAGAGAATCCAGCATCGCGATCCAGGTCGGGATCACATACTTGCCGCGCCATGCCAGCGCCCGCGACGCCGCATCGATCCGCGCCCGCGACGCGCTCTGCAACTCGTCGCTCATCTCATCGAGCTGCTTGCGCAGATGCGCCGACAGCCGCATCAACGGGATCGACAACCGCTTCAGCCCGCGCGCCAGATCGCGCACCGCGCCGAGCAGCTCCTCGCCAATCGGCTCCACCTCCACTTCGAGTGTGTAGAAGCTGTCCGCCTCGTCCCCGCTGCGCGCCTTCACATGCTGGTACACGGCGGCCAGAAATATCTCTCCCGGCCCGCGCGGCCCGCCGCCTTGCAGCCGGCCCATCCATCCCGCCGCCGACAGCACGCCCGACGCATTGACCGCCTCGCCCAGGATGTCCTCGCCCTCGCGATCATCCATCAGCAGGTCGCGCAGCCGCTCCTGCAAGCCGCGCATGCGCGAGCGCGCCGCGCCCTCCGGCCCGCGCACCCAGCGGCGCAGATCCGTCATCTCCATCCCCGACAGCAGCGGCGCGAAGCCGCTGTCCGCCGCGTCGAACAGGTGATGTCCCTCGTCGAACACATAGCGCACGCGCTTCTCGGGCGGCGTGTCGGTGGTCTCGTCGATGTTCAGCCAGTCCTGCGACGCCTGCGCGATCACCAGCGCATGGTTCGCCACCACGATCGGCGCATGCCGCGCCCGCCGGATCGCCCGCTCGATGAAGCACGATTTGTAATGCGGGCACCCCGCATAGACGCACTCGCCGCGCCGGTCGGTCACTTCGCTCAGCGCAATCGAAGAGCCCAGGAATGCCGGAAATCCATACCCCGACACGTCTCCATCCGGCGTCACGCCCACCCAGCGCGCGATCAGCCCGAGCGCCACCGATCGCTGCCCCGGCGCCAGCGCCGTGCGCTTCGCCGCCTCTTCAAAGTTCAACAGGCAGAGATAGTTCTCGCGCCCCTTGCGCACGACCGCCTTCTCCGCGCGCTCGTCCGGATCGGGATAGAGATGCGCGATCTCCTGCACGATCTGCCGTTGCAGGTTGCGCGTGTAGGTCGAGATCCAGAGCCCCGGTCCGTTCTTCTCCGCCCACAGAGACGCCGGGGCGAGATAGCCCAGCGTCTTGCCGACGCCCGTGCCCGCCTCGACCAGCGCCACCTTCGGCGACCCCGCGGCGTCGCGCGCGCCGAACGCGAACGCCGCCGCGTCGGCATACTCCGCCTGCTCGGGCCGCATCTCGCCCATGCGATGCACCAGCGCATGCAGCCGCGCGCGCGCATCGTCCGCCGACACCGGCAGTGAGCCCGGCTTGTCCGGCGCCGCAGAGTCTTCCCACTCGGGCAAGCCGCGCCACGTCTCCATGCCGGCGATGGGATGCAGCTTGCCTTCCGGCTCGCCCAGCCGGTCGACGATCGCGTGCGCCCACTTCCATCCGGCGCGCCCCATCGTCATCGCGAGCATCCGCATCTGCTGCCGCACGTCCTCCGGCGCATGCTGCACCAGATCGAGCAACGCAATCGCCGCATCGCGCAGCGCCGCGGCCTGCTGCTCGGCGGTGTGCGGGATCATCAGCCCCATCGCCCGCGCCAGCCCCAGCGCCGACGGGATGCACGGCGCCCCCGGCCGCACAAACGCGAACAGCTCCAGCACATCGAACAGCGCCGCCGCCGGCGGCGTCTTCAGCCGCCCCGACACGAACGCCGCATGCGCGATCAGCACATTGCCCGACCGGAACAACCGCCGCGCTTCATCGAGTCCCACCTTCCGGCAAGCCCCATCATCCTCGCAGACGACCGCCCCGCCCGGCGATGGCACCAGCGCCGGCAGGTGCCGCCAGCCACTCGCAGACGCGCGCGCAGGAATCGGTTCAAGAGCCATCAGAACCGATCATGAACAGCAATTGCTGGGCGATGTGAAGCCAATAAATAGGAAATTCCCTCTCCCCCGCTTCGCGGGGGCGAGGGAAATTGATTTGGATTACGCCTTCACCTTCTCGCGCATCGCGGCGGTCGTACCGTCATCACCCAGCCCCGCCGTCGCAAGGTCCGGCCGCACCACCTCGATCGGATCGCGCAAATCGTCGACATAGCCCAGCGCATACGCCCCGCGCCGGTATCCCATCAGCTTCAGCAGCTCCACCGGCAAGGTCTTCGCGATCTCCGGCGGGCACGACAGGTACTGGTTCTCCTCCTGCCGCAGCCACGACAGGTTATAGGTGATGTTGATGCCCACCCGCGCCGCATCCGACCGGTTGGCGCCGCCGCCGTGATACACGCTGCCCGAATATAGCAGCACGGAACCCTTGCTCATCTCCGCCGGGATCGAATCCTCCAGCTTGAAGCGCAGCTTGTCCGCCAGCGCATTGCTCCCCGGCACCACGCGCGTCGCGCCGTTCTCCTCCGTGAAATCCGTCATCGCCCAGATCGTGTTGCACTGGACCTCGTACCCGCTCGGGAACGGATAGAAGTCGAACGCCCACTGGTCGCGATGGATCGGCTGCGCCGGTTCGCCCGGGCCGATCGCGATCACCTGCGTCAGGTGCAGCTGGAAGCTCGTCGCGTGCGACAGGAGCTGCTTGGTCACGCCCAGGATCAGCGGATGCATGACAAGTTCGCGACACTTCGGCGACCGCGCCACCAGTCCGCCGGTGCGCTTGGTGCGATGCCCGGAAAAATCATCCGGCCCGAACGCCGTCGCGTCCATCCACGGCTTCAGCTCGGCCGCGACCGCGTCCATCTCGCCGCGCGAGATCACATTGTCGACGATGCACGCGCCATCGCGCTTCAGTGCCGCAACAACGTCGTCAACACTCGCGTTCACGTTAAAATGCTGAAGCGCCATCGCACACTCCGTCACAGCAAAACCAAGCGTAAGCGTGACATGTCAGCGTTGTCACCCCAAAACCGGGCTTGCAACGCTACAATCGCGCACCCATCTGGACCGTTATGAACATCCGTCGTTACAGCGAACCCGATCTTCCCGCCATCCTCGCGCTCTGCAAACAGGAAGGCTGGCCCTCCCTGATCGAGAACCCGCTCCGGGCCCACCGAGTCCTCACGGCGCCGGGTGTGACCACAGTCGTGGCTGCGGAAGGTGGTACCGTGATCGGCTTCGCGCAGATCCAGGGCGACGGCGAGATCCAGGCGCATCTTTCGCTGATCGCCGTGCACAACGGGCACCGCCGCCGCGGCATCGCGCGGTCGCTGATCGAGGAAGGTCTGAAGGCGGCCGGGGGCCTGCGCCTCGACCTCATCACCGACAGCGCACCGGACTTCTACGGCGCGCTGCCGCACATCAAGATGACCGGCTACCGGCTCTACCCGAACTTTACCGGCCCCGACCGCTACGAGCCCGGCCTCGAATGGAAGGACGGGCGCAAGATGAAGAAGGCTTAGGCCGCCAGCGCCGGATACAGGTTCAGCAGCGCCTGCTTGGTACGCATCTGCTCCCCCACCACCGTCTGCGCGGCGTTGCGCAACTCGTGGCCGTTCTCGCCAGTGCGTGTCTTCTGGGTAAAGCCGCGCGCCGCCGCGGTCACGGCCGCCAGTCCGAGTCCGCCGGCCGCGCCCGCGATGTCTTGCGCCAGACGGCTCGCATCCTCCCACCGGTCCGCCGCGCAGGCGTCCGCCAGCGCGCTGCACAAGAGTTCGGCATTCTCGATATAGGCGTGCAGGATCTCGACCAGCGTGTTGAGCCCAACCGACCGTTCCAGCGCCGCGAAGGCGTCCGCGTCGATCGGCGCCAGCTTGGCCGGCATCGTCTTCACCGTCGGCGCGTCGTTCGGCTCCATCCGCGCGCGCAGCCGCGCCAGCACCTGATAAAGCTCCTGCGCGCTTGCCGGCCAGTGCAGCACTTCGGCCGCCGCGATCGGCATGCGCTCTCCGCGCTGCAGCAGCGCGAGCACCGGTGCCGTCACGCCCCGCGCCGCGGCCCAGCTGTCGGCCTCGTTGGCGCGTACGATGATGGCGTCAAACGGCTCTCGTGCCGCCAGCGCGATCGCCTCGGACAGGGTCTCCGGCGTCTGGATGCGATTGCCGAACGGTTCGACATAGCGCGCAACCTGCGCGTCCATTTCCATGTCGCGCGTGAACACCAGGAAGGATTGCTTTGACGGCGCCGTGACCGATTCGCCCGAAGGTTCGGCCGCCATGCGCGCCGCACCCGACAGCGGGATGGTGAACCAGAAGGTGGCGCCTTCGCCGGGCGTGCTGTCGAGACCGACGGTGCCGTGTGCGAGATCGACGATGCGCTTCACCACCGCCAGCCCGAGCCCCAGCCCGCTTTGCCGTCGTGCA
>Ga0207680_10001532_pt1 | contig 10869 bp, 12 predicted proteins | sample KBSS23metaG_FD_184321 | JGI IMG/M metagenome (GOLD analysis project Ga0207680, IMG submission 184321) | Switchgrass rhizosphere microbial communities from Kellogg Biological Station, Michigan, USA - KBS S2-3 metaG (SPAdes) (version 2) | ecosystem: Host-associated > Plants > Roots > Rhizosphere... | reverse complement strand
GTTGTTGCCGGCTTTGTAGCGTGGCTGGCGCGCCCGCTGCTATTGTGCCGGCGCAATGTTGGCGGCAGCCTCGGTGCGTCGAAGGGTCCTTCCGGTTCAGCTCACGCCATACGAAGCGGCCCGCGCCGGCATCGGCCACAATGGCGGCCCGACGCTCGATGTCTCGTGGGAAGCATGGCTCTGGCGCAAGGCCAGCGCCGCCGTGCACAAGCCGCCGCGCCGCGACATCGCCTTGCATCGCCTGAGACGCGCCGAACGTCTCGGTCTCGACTATCGCTCCTACGCCGGAGTCCTTCTCAATCGCGGCACGCATCTTGGCGCCGCGATCTTCCTGCTGGACGGCCTCGACCCACGCGAGCTGCGCGCCGCATCCGACCGCATCACTGCCATTCCCGATTGCCACATTCTGGTCGGCGCGACCGACGCTGCCGACCTGGACTCCGCGCTCACCGCCCGCGCCGACGCCATCGCCGCGACGGCCGATCCGCGCGCGCTGGCCCGCGCCATCGACCGTTTCATCCTCGCCCATCGCGGCACGCCCAGCGGTACCTTCATGGTCGGCACCGGCGCCGCCCACCTCCGCGCCGCCGAAGACGCCGGCCTCGCCCTGTTTCTCTGGGCCAGGGATTACTTCCGCGCCACGAACTGACCCTCGCCACCAATCCGCCACGGACCGGCGTATGATGCGCATCGGAAAACGCATGAGAGGGCGGCACCTTGCACGACAAGTTCGTCCTGTTCGGCACCCAGCATCTCATCGTCATCGCGCTGACCTTCGCGATCCCTGCCGTGCTTGCACCGGTCGGCCGCCGCTGGTCGCATCGCCGTGTCGACGAAGCCATCCGCTGGATGTTCGCGGGCCTCCTGATTGGCACCTGGATCGCCTGGTATTGGCTGTTCATCGCCCGCAACTGGCTCGGCCCCGGCAACGAATATCCCATGAACCTGTGCGACTGGGCCACGATCGCGCTGATCGTCACATTGCTGCGGCCCAGCCAGATCGCGTTCGAGCTCGCCTATTTTTGGGCACTGGCGGGCACGATGCAGGGCCTCATCACGCCCGACGTGAACTTCAGCTTTCCCGAGCCGCAATTCATTGTATTCCTGCTGGGCCATGGCACGATCATTGCCGCGGTGATCTATCTGATCTTCGGCAGCGGCATGCGCCCCTATCCGAGCTCGATGCTCCGCGTCGCCGGATGGACCATCGCCTATGCGTTCGTCGCCTCGCTGGTCGACTGGCTGCTGAACGTGAACTACGGCTTCTTTCGCGCCAAGCCGAACCACGCCACCTTTTACGACCTGCTGCCCGATTGGCCGACCTATATCCCCATCACCGTCCTGATCGGCATCGCCGCCATCGTGGTGCTCTATGCCCCGTGGTTTGTCTTCGACCAGATTCGCGCTATGCCACGGCGGCAACAGGCGGCGTAACGACCATCATGACATCCCGCGAGCGGGCGAAGCGCATGGCGCCGGAAGACCGGCGCTCGCAAATTCTCGACGCCGCCGTCCAGTTGATCGTCGCCAGCGGTCATTCCGGCGTCTCGCTAGAGCAGGTCGCCGCCGCAGCGCAGATCTCCAAGCCGCTCATCTACAAATACTTCCCCAAGCGAGAAGACCTGCTGAAGGCGCTGCTGGAGCGCGAGTTCGCCGATCTGCGGGGCAGAGGCCTCAACGACGTCCCGCGCGTCATCGCACCCGAGCGCATCATCCGCAGCACCGTCGAGAACGCACTCAATTATTATTTCGAGCGCGGCCCCATCGTGCGCCTGCTCTCCGCCGATCCCGGCGTCGCCGATCTCGCGCGCCAGGGCAACCGCGCCTCGCGCCGCAACACCAGCGACTATTTCATCGCCAAGTTCATGGAATCCTACGGCGTCCCGCTCGACGTGGCGCAGATCGCGGTGACGCTGGTGGTCAACGCGCCGATCAACGCCATCGGCACGCTCCAGCGCAGGGGCATCGGCGCCGCCCGCACCATCGACGTCTGGACCGATTTCATCATCGGCGGCTGGAAAGAACTGACCGCCAGGTACGGCGTCCCGCCCCAAAAAACCGGAAAGCCGCGCCGCCGCTAGGGACTTGAACTAGTATAATTCTGTTCTACTATCTCCGGCACGAGCCAGGGAGAGAAAGATGACCTATTCCGCCGGGCGCACGATCTACGACGCCGACAGCCATGTGATGGAAACCCGCGAGTGGCTGGACCCGTTCATGGATGCCGACCTGAAGACCAGGCTCCGCCCGCTCTATGGCCGCGAACCCGGCCGCATCGATAAAATCCTCGACCAGGCCAAAGCCCGCAAAGGCGACACCGAGGCCGAAACCAAAGCCTTCGAGAATCCGATCGCCGGCCCCAAGGGCTGGATCGCCGCGGGTGCCTTCGATCCATCGGAACGCGCGCGCGTGCTCGACATGTTCGGCTTTTCCGGCCAGCTCGTGTTCGGCACCTCGTCGCTCAGCCCTGCGCTCGCCGCGAAGGACGAGGGCGTGCTCTATGCGGGCATCCGCGCCCACAACGAGGCGATGGCCGCGTTCTGCAAGACCGATCCGCGCCTGATGGGCGTCGCCTACGCCGCGCTCGACAATCCCACGCGTGCGCTGGAAGAGGTGAATGCCGCGCTCAAGGCCGGCAACCGCGCCATTATGGTCAACGCCGGCCCCGCCGGCGAACGCTCGCCAGGTCATCCCGATCTCGATCCGGTGTGGCAGCGCCTCAGCGATACGGGCACGCCCTTCATGCTGCACATCGGCCCCGGCACCAAGACGCAGCCCATGGCGTTCCGCAACAACGGTCGCGAGCGCGCCCCCGACCTGCACGGCGGCGGTGAAAACCTGCGCTTCGCCGACTACATCATGCTCAGCTTCGCGCCCCAGGTCTGGCTCACCGCCATGGTCTATGACGGCGTGTTCGAGCGCTTCCCCAATCTGCGCGGCGGCATCATCGAATCGGGCGCCGGCTGGGCCGCGGAGTTCCTCCGCGAGCTCGACCTCGGCCTCAAGAGCTTCGGCCGCACCGATCCGTACCTGAAGGCGATGCAGATGACGCCGTCGGAACAGTTGCGCCGCGCGGTGAAGTTCACGCCGTTCCCTGGCGAGGACGCGGGCCGCATGATCAAGGACGGCGGCGCCGACCTCTACATGTTCTCGTCCGACTACCCGCACCCCGAAGGCACCAACGACCCTAAGGGCCGCTTCGAGCGCACCATGGGCGACATCGACGAGGACGCGAAGGACCGGTTCTATCGCCGCAACTTCGAGGAAATGATGGGCCTGCATGCCTTTGCGGGTACGGCCTGACGCAACGGCACACTTGACGGCGCGGGCGTGATACCGGCCCGATAGGGTCCAGAACAGACCCTATCGGGAGACAAACGCCATGACCGACGCCTACATCATCGACGCCGTCCGCACGCCGCGCGGCATCGGCAAATATCCCAAGGGCGCGCTCAGCCAGATCCATCCGCAGCGCCTGGGCTCGACCGTCCTGAAGGCGCTGGCCGAGCGCAACAACATCAAAACCGAGGAGGTCGATGATGTGATCTGGGGCACCAGCTCCCAGCGCGGTCCGCAGGCCTGCGACCTCGGCCGCATGTCGGCCCTCGACGCCGGCTACGACATGCGCTCCAGCGGCGTGACCCTCGACCGTTTCTGCGGCTCGGGCATCACGTCTGTGAGCATGGCCGCGGCATCGATCATGGCCGGCATGGCCGATCTCGTCGTCGCCGGCGGCACCGAAATGATGTCGATGCCCAACCGCCGCGGCGAAGGCGACGGCCCGCCGCTGTTCGACACCGGCAATCTGCATCTGCGCGCGCTGCATCCACAGACCAACCAGGGCGTCTGCGCCGACACCATTGCCACGATGGAAGGCATCACTCGCGCCGACGTCGATGCGCTCGCGCTGGAAAGCCAGCGCCGCGCCGACATCGCGATCAAGGGCGGTCATTTCAAGAAGAGCCTCGTGCCGGTGATGAACGACGACGGTTCCGTCGCGCTCGACCGCGAGGAGTTCCCGCGCCCGCAGACCACCGCCGAAGGCCTCGCCGGCCTCAAGCCCTCGTTCGAGCAGCTCGCCGACGTGCCGCTCAACGCCGACGGCCTGACGTTCCGCAGCCTGATCCTGGCCAAGTATCCGGACGTGAAGATCAACCACATCCACCACGCCGGCAATTCGTCGGGCGTGGTCGACGGCTCCGCCGCGCTGCTGCTCGCCTCGCCCGATTACGCGAAGAAGAACGGCATGAAGCCGCGCGCCCGCGTCATCGCCACCGCGAACCAGGGCGATTGCCCGACGCTGATGCTGAACGCGCCTGTGCCCGCCGCCAGGCGCGTACTTGCCCGCGCCGGCCTCACGCTCGACGACATCGACCTGTTCGAGATCAACGAGGCCTTTGCCGTCGTTGCCGAGAAGTTCATCCGGGACCTCAAGCTCGACCGCGGCAAGGTCAACGTGAACGGCGGCGCCATGGCGCTCGGCCATCCCATCGGCGCCACCGGCTCGATGCTGATCGGCACGATGCTGGACGAACTGGAGCGCCGTGACCTTCGCCGCGGCCTCATCACCATGTGCGCCGGCGGCGGCATGGCGCCCGCCATCATCATCGAGCGCGTGCTCAACTGACACGCGGCCGAACATCGTGGGTTGGTTGGGCGGCGGGATGTTCGTCCACCCACTAAAGAGGGGGATATTCAATGCTGACCGTTCATCACCTGGGTATCTCCCAATCCGAACGCATTGTCTGGCTCTGCGAAGAGCTGGGCATCGACTACATGCTCAAGCGCTACGACCGGCGCGCGGACAATCGTCTCGCGCCGGACGAGTACAAGGCGCTGCACCCGATGGGCATTGCGCCGGTGATCACCGACGGCGATCTCGTGCTCGGTGAAAGTGGCGCCATCTGCGACTACATCGTTGCCAAGTACGGTAACGGCAAGCTGGTGCCCAAGCCGTCGGACAAGGACTTCGCCGACCATCTGTTCTGGTTCCACTGGTCCAACGGCACGTTCATGACCACGCTGATGATGCAGCTGGTGCTGGCGGGTGGTGGCGGCGACGCGAACCCGGCTTCTGTTTTCGTGAACGACCGCAGCCGCCGCGGCTGGGCGATGGTGGAAGACCGTCTCGGCAGGGCGCCGTTCTTTGGCGGCCAGAACCTCACCACCGCCGATATCATGATGGTCTATTGCCTGACGACCAGTCGCGCGTTCCGAAACCTGTCGATCGACGCCTATCCCAACCTGAAGGCCTATCTCGCCCGCATCGGTGCGCGCCCGGCCTATCAGAAAGCGATGGCGAAGGCAGAACCCGGCATGAAGCCGATGCTCGCCTGACCGGTCTAATCGGTCGTGTTGTAGAACCAGGTCTGCCCGGAGCAATTGTCCACGATCTGCGCGGAACTATTTCTCGTCCGGTCTCTCACCGTGACACAGGATTCCGTTTGAGGCTTGGCGTCGGCCGCAGGTGGCGCTGCGGCTTGCTGCGAGTTCTTGTCGTCGCATCCGGCAAGTGCCAGCATCGCGCCGATGACGGTGGCCACGACGATCGGTGATCGGTTCATGCCGTCCTCGTTTTCCAGGTTCGATCCGCACTTCGCAACGCAATGTGGCGTTATCGTGGCCGTCGACGAACTGCCTTAGTTCGTGCAGCTCTTGCTGAACGTGCGCGGCAGTCCGCAGGCGTGGGCGCAGAAGCGGCAGCCCAGCGCGCCGCTTCCGCTGGTGCAGTTCACATAGCAGCGTGCGCCGGCCGAGTTGGGATCGCCCGGCGGCGGTATGGCGCTGCCTGCACCATGGGCCGAGATAAACCCGAAGGCGACTGTGGCCGCGATCACTCCGGCCAGCGAGAGCTGAAGTTTTGCGAACGACATAGACCCCTCCCGACAATCGTGAACAAGGGTGGAGCGGGCGAAGGGAATCGAACCCTCGTATGAAGCTTGGGAAGCTTCCGTTCTACCATTGAACTACGCCCGCGCGTGCCGATGGATAGCACGGCCGCGCGGGCGCTGGGGAGCCCCTTCGGATCTATTTCGCAGGCCGGCCCGGCGGCGTGAAATTGACGCGCCCGCGTTCCCGGATAGCCGCTGGCGACAGCGTTCCCTCGACCACTTCATAGCCCATAAGCGCGAAGGTCCGGTCGCCGAGGAAGATCGGCCGCGCATTGCCGTACCAGTCGGTGCAGGAGGCGACACAGGCGTCATCCACCGTGCGCAGCGGTGCCGACGCAAGCTCGCCCAGCGGCGTGAAGGATGCGCCTGCGCGCCGCACGAACGTCACCGCGGACGCATCGCCCGCCAGTTGCGCGGCGCCCGGCGTTGCGGGGCGCGTGATCGGAAGGCCGAGGACGCCGGCGTTGGGATCTGTTGCATCCGGCTTGAAGAAGAAGCCGTGGCTGCGCGTCTCGGACTGCGCCGCGCCGGTCATGACATAGCCGCCCTCGCTCGCCGGCGCCGCGCCGCCAAGCGTGACCGCCGAGAAGTAGACATTCTTCGTGTCGCTGCCGACGATGACCGCGTCGCTGCCCATCGCCTCGATGCGATCGACGCCGTGTGGCAGCGTGATGCGGGTCAGAGATCCGGTGCGCACGCCGGCCACGGTAAGCACCGAGCTTGCATCCGCCGGCACGCTCCAGCCATTGCCGATGCCATACAGCAGATAGTCGCCGATGAACCGGTTGTGGAACGACCAGTAATCGCCCTTGGGCATGGGCAGATTGCGGTAGGCAACGCGCGGCGCCTCGGCCATGCCGTCGGCCATGTCCGCGAGCGGCAGTCGCAACAACCCCGTTGCGCCGTTCGCGAATTCCGACGTCCACATCGCGTCGCCGGCGCTGTTGGCGCGCACGACCACGTTCAGCACGCCGCCGCGTGCGTCCTCGTCGAACGAGAATTGATCGACCGGGCTTCCGTGCACACCGATGGCCGTGGGCGCGCTGCCGTCCAGGGGAATCCGGTAAAGGAGGGACGAGGCGCGCTTTCCGGGTCCGTTCTCGCCCCAATAGGGCGACAACCACAGATACATCGCGGTGGACGAAACGAAGTGCGTGCTGCCACTCGGGCCGAACACGCTCGTCGCCCTGCACCCCATCTGCGGCGCCGCCACGTCGCACGTCATGACCGTGTAGAGCGCCGACACCATGTCGTCGCGCAAGTTGGGCGCCATGTAGACGTGCAGCGCGGAACCCACGCGTTCAAAGCCCGGGGCCTTGCCGCTTCCGCTCCACTTGCGCAGGCCCGGCAGCATGCTGAACATGCTCTCGTCCGAGCCCGTGTAAGGCGCGTAGGTCGGCGCATAGAGCACCAGCGTCGTGCCGATAAGTCGGGACGCATAGTTGCGCGACGAATAGTAATCGCTGCCGTTGACCTGGTAGGCGTCCTCGAACGCCAGATGCCCGGCCTTGTCGAGGCGGAAGCGGTCGATCTGCATGCCGCCGCGCGCATAGCTGTAGCCAATGACGATCACGTGGCCATCGGCCAGCAGCATCTCGTCGTACCAGTCGTCGGCAGCATTAACGCCGGGCGGATAGGCATTGATCATGTCCACCGATTTGAGCACACCGCCCGCGAGCGAAACGGTGAACAGCCGGCCCCGCCGCAGGACCACCAGCGTGTCGCCTTGCTGTTTGACGATGTCGCCTTCGTCGACCCCGATCACCTGGTTGTTGGTGATGCTCGTGGTCCCGACAGTGGTTGCCGCGGGCGCAGCCTGGCCGGGCGGTGGCGGCGGCGGTGGAGACGGAGGAGGGGGCGGCGGTGGCGGCGGCGGCGTCTTGGGAAGATGCTCCAGATACGCCCGCAGATCGTGCTCCGACCGGAACGGCGTCAGCGTGCAGGGTGGCCGCACCTTCGCGATGCAGTGACCGTTGGCCGCCGCAGCAGGCGTTCCGCCCAGCATGCAAAGGATCGTTGCCGCAAGAATGCCGGCTTGGCTGACGCGAAACATGGCTACCCCAGAATCATCCCACCGCGAGACTACACGGCGCGGTGGCGAAAAGAGGGCGGTCAGAGAAGCGCCTTCGCCAACGCCGCATAGTCCGCAAAGCCCAGTTTCGGTGTGATCGTCTCGCGCCAGATGCGGTCCATCTCGTCCGCAACGCGTTGCGGCAACTCCTGCCGGTTCTTGCCGACACGGCCTTCGCGCACCTTGGCGGAATCGCTGCCAGGCGGAATATTGCCCAGCCGCTCCGACAACGATCGCATCAACAGGTCGTCGAACCTGTCCTTGTGGGCCAGCATGAAGGCGAGCGACGACCGCTCCAGCGTGAGCTTCAGCAGCGCATCGTCCAGCGCGATGCCGCAGAATTTCGCGAGCCTGCGGATATGCAATTCCGGCTCCACACTCATGTGCTCGTAGCTGAGCAGCAGCACATTGGGATTGTCGCGCTGCTCCCACCACGTCAGCAGGTGATGCCAGTAGTCGCGACCATTGCCGCGCTGCGCGATGCTCGATTCGACGAAATCGCCAACCGTCACGCTGCCCGGCTCCAACATCCAGCCTTCCATGAAATGGAAGAACGAGACGTGCGCGTCCTTGGGCTCGCGCAGGCTGACGACGTAGCGCGCTCCCTTGGGGATTAGGTCGTATGCCAGGTGGCTCTTGAAGCCCCGTGGCTCGGCCCGCTGCGGCGCTTCCACGTCGATGCCGCAGCCCTTCGCGGTTTCGATCCACGGCACGACGCGCGAGATGTCGTCGAAATCCATGTCGCCGCGCGTGCGCAAGGTGTGAAACGCCTGTTGCAACCAGGTCGTGCCGCACTTGGCGAACGGCGAAATCACGACGTCGGTCGGCCTTGGCCGATAGGATTGAATCGACGCGCCGATCTGCTCCGGATTGAACAGCCGCCCCTGCATGGCGTGCATTTCCGCCACGCTCCGCGGGCGGCGCGGTGTAACCTGATCCATGGATTGCTCCCCAGCTCTCCAGTACCGACGATAGCAGTTTCCCGGCGCATGCCCAGCGTTGCCCGAACGGGCTGCGAGGCGCTAAACCTTGTTAACGACAACGCCGCACGGGGTGTGATCGACTGTCGGTGAAAGTCCTCAAAGGGCCTTGTTTGGCGGTAGGCTGCTCCCTACTTCCCTCATCCTGGCCAAAGAGGAACTGGGGTTAAACATGTCGAAGCGGGCTCTTCTCACTACGGCGGCGGTGGTCCTTGCGGGCGTCCTGGCTGCCGCTACGCCAAACTTGGCGGCGACGACGCCGCCACCGGCTGCCACCACCACGGCTGCCGTGCCGATGAAAAAGGACGGCGGCGTCTTTGTCGTGCCGGTCAGCGCCAACGGAAGCGCGACGTTCGACTGCATTGTCGACTCCGGCGCGTCCGACGTGAACATCCCGGAAGGGATATTCCGCAAGCTCAAGCAGGCGGGCACCGTGACCGAAGCCGATTTTGTCGGCACACAGGAATACACCCTCGCCGACGGCTCCTCGTCGCGTGGCCGCACCTACCGTATCAGGACGCTCAAGGTCGGCAATGTCGTGGTCCATAACGTGGTCGCGAGCGTTGGCGGCGACGAGAGTTCGGGCCTTCTCGGGCAGAGCTTCCTGGAGCGCTTCCGCTCGTGGTCCCTCAACAACACCAACCACACGCTGGTCCTGAACGGCCCGCCCAGCAACGCGCCGGTCGCGGGGCCGAAGCCGACCGGACCAGTCACCGGTCCGCACCCGGCCGACGGTGGCAGCACGGTCGCACAAGGCGGCCCTGCCAAGCCGTTGCCGGCGCCGCCCGCGAACCGTCCCGCACAACCGCCCGCGTCCAGCTTTGCGGGTGACGTTGCGCAGGGCGGCCCGACCGGTGGCCGCGATCCGTCCAACGACGACCAGCTCACGGCCCAGCACAGCCAGTAAGCAGGGGAAGCCTGTTCTGCGGCGCTATTCGTTGCAGAGCAGGCTCACCTTCGACACCGTCTTCTGTCCCGCGAAGCTCGCCTCCGCGATCACCGGCCCGACGCATCCGATGCCGGTCACGAACAGCGGCAGCACCACGCGGTGATGGCGCAGATAAACCGACTCGAACACGCGTTTCGCCAGGACCATATTGTTTTCACCGCGAACGATCAGTGTCACCGGCGGATCGAGGCTGACCGCCTCCGCCTCGGACGAAAGCACCACGCTCACGATCATGTCGTCCGCAGGCTCCCGCGCGCGACCCTCGCCGATGACCGTATTCGCCCAACCGTCTGGCGTCGGCGTCATGTCCGCCGAGAGCGTGCCGCTGGTCTGGTAGAACAACTGCATCCGGATCGCGTCGATTTTCGCATCGGGCGCGGCTGCCGACGCGGTGCCGGTCACAGCCGCCGCCAGTGCGATCGCAGCGATAATTCCTCTCATGCGTTTCCCCTTGGTTGAACGAATTCGCTCGCCCGCTTAACTCTTACGAATGACCCCGACCGGTGCAAACCTGACCGCGCAGGTGAAAGCGCACGTACCGACGCTGGGTGCGGGCGCGGTGCTTCTGTGCGTACTTGCAGCTGTGTTGGTCTCCGCCACGCAATATCACACGGCCCCGCCCGCGAAGCCGGCGATGCAGACGACCACGCCGAAGCCGGCGAAGATCGCCCGCGCCAAGCCGGTGCCGCCCAAACCCGCAGCGAAACCTGGACCGCCGAAGCCGTCTGCCTTTGCGCTCGAGAACGCGATGACATCGCGCCAGAGAATGGAGCGCTGGACGCCCTTCATCCAGAAGGCGTCGCGCCGCTTCAACATCTCCGGCCAGTGGATCCGCGCCGTCATCATGATCGAGAGTGGCGGCCGCACCATGCTGGCCGAAAACAGACCCATCACCTCGCCCGTTGGCGCCATGGGGTTGATGCAGCTGATGCCGAAGACATGGGCGCAGATGCGCGCCGCCTATCGGCTAGGCAACGA
>Ga0207680_10001527_pt1 | contig 10899 bp, 10 predicted proteins | sample KBSS23metaG_FD_184321 | JGI IMG/M metagenome (GOLD analysis project Ga0207680, IMG submission 184321) | Switchgrass rhizosphere microbial communities from Kellogg Biological Station, Michigan, USA - KBS S2-3 metaG (SPAdes) (version 2) | ecosystem: Host-associated > Plants > Roots > Rhizosphere... | reverse complement strand
TCCCCTACTCCGTATCCCCGACTCCGTATCCCCGACTCCGTATCCCGACTCCGACCCGCCAGTGGACAACCGATGACGAACCAGCCCGACGAGCTCCGACGAAACCAAAACCAACCGACTACTAAGGAGGTGACCGACGTGTTTGCGGCACAGACTCTGACCGAGTCCGACTCGCGACCGTGGGTTGCGGCCACACCCAAGGCTGCGATCTCAATCTGCGAACCACTTGTCCCGACGGTCGATCCCGCCTTCGCGGCGGACTACGACGACCTTCCCTGCCGAGTGCTTGACCCCGACCTGTGGTTTGCCGAGTCCCCGATCGAGCTGGAGCAGGCCAAGGCGCACTGCGCCGAGTGCCCGGTCCGGATGGGATGTCTGGCCGGTGCGCTGGATCGGCGCGAGCCCTGGGGCGTGTGGGGCGGCGAGATCTTCGCCGCGGGCACTGTCATTGAGCGCAAGCGTCCGCGTGGACGTCCGCGCAAGACGGCCGCCGTCGTGGCCGCCTAGCTAACTCACCAACAGAATTTGAGGAACACGATCATGTACCAGCTGTATGAAGCACTCGCACGAGAACGAATACGTGACCAGCATGAGGCTGCGGCCCGGCGTCGACTGGCGTCGCAAGTAGCTTCAGTCCGACTGTGGGAAAGACTCGCCGCCTACGCCGCTGGGCGTGCGGCTCGATCGACTCACAAGGTCGAGCAGCACGCGGCGTCAGAGTTTTCCCTGGCGGCGTAGGCACGAACATCGGATTTGATCTCGACACCGTCCTGTACGGGGTTCACGCCCCGTACAGGGCTTGCCTTTCTTGATCATCTGTAGGTTTTGGGGGTCAGAGCAACCAAGACTTACAGATGATCAAATGATTCTGCGTCCGAGATGGGCGCATTGGACTGAGCCAACCAGTGCTCACGAAGCTCGATCCGTTTTAAGCCATGAAATACCGCGATTCCGGCGACTGGCGCTGCACAATACAGTCATGAAAGCCGGTGCCGATCCACTTACCTGCGATGTCTGCGGACGCACGTCTGATCCTCTGATCGACGGGGAGCCGCGCCTGAGCTGGACGATGACCCGCGAGCACGACGTGATCAGCTGGGTCTGTCCGCACTGCACAAGCGAACATGTGCGATCGATGGAGGCCAAGCTCGACGCCGTCTACTGGTGATGCTGTCGATCCGACCGCGACGCCGGCGCGCGCCGCTTTAACGCGGTTCAGCGAATCCCGGTTGCCACTGTTCGGCCACCTGCCGATAAGGAGCGGTCGCCCCGAGTTGACAGAGCACCCCGATGGACCCGAGGGTGACCCGGTGCAGTAGTAGATATTCCGGCGGAAGGTTCAGCATCCGTCCCACCCGAGCCGCCTCGTTACGCGGATCGCCGATCCGGGCCGCTTGTTCCCGCATCCACTCACGGGTGAACGTGAATTCTGGATGGGCCAACGGCTCGAGGATCGGCCGCAGGTAGTCCATAACCCGACTGGCGTCGATGTCGATACCGGGGCGGATGAAGTTCTCTTTCTGCATTGCCGCCAGCACCGCGTCCAATTCGTTGTTGAGGACCAGTCGGGTGATGCGTCCCAACGGTTCCGGCGTGCCGTTGGGAAGGCGCGCGACGGCGCCGAAATCGAGCACCCCGAGTCGCCCGTCGTCGAGGAGGCGGAAGTTACCCGGATGCGGGTCCGCGTGCAGCAATTGCGCTCGTTGGGGAGCCGAGAAATGCAGGATGGCCAGCAGATAACCGGCCCGGTCACGTTGTTCCTGGCTTCCGGCGCTGATGATCTTTGACAGCGGAGTTCCGTCCTGCCACTCGCTGATCATCACCTTGGGGGCGCTGGCCACGACCCGCGGAACCGCGATCTCGTCGTCGCCGTCATAGGCGGCGAAGAATCGGCGCTGCGCGTCGGCTTCCAAGCCGTAGTCGAGCTCTTCGCTGACGCGGGCCTTGAGCTCGGCGAGCAGCGGTTTGACGTCCAGGCCGGGCGACACCATGGCGAACAGCTTGGCAAAGCGCGACAGTTGGTTGAAGTCGGCCATCAGCGCCGGTCCGGCGCCGGGATACTGGATCTTGACCGCGACCTCTCGTCCGTCCGACCACACCGCTCGGTGGACCTGGCCGATGGATGCGGCCGCGGCCGGCTCATCGTCGAAGGACATGAAACGGCCACGCCATGAGGTGCCGAACTGCTCGTCCAGGACGCGGTGCATCGTAGCCGGTGCCATCGGCGGGGCGGCGTCCTGAAGCTTGGTCAGGGCGGCCCGGTACGGGGCCGCGGATTCCTCCGGCAACGCAGCCTCGAACACCGACAGTGCTTGGCCGAACTTCATCGCTCCGCCCTTGAGCTGACCCAGGACGGTGAACAGTTGATCAGCGGTTCGCTGTGACATCTCGGCCTGCACATCGGCCGATGATCGGCCGGTGAGGCGCTTGCCGAGCCCGACGGTCGCGCGACCGGCGACTCCGAGCGGCAGCTTGGCCAAGTGCGCGGTGCGGGCTACGCCGCGCTGGGGGATGTCGTTCACTCCGCCACCGGCTGCCATCTGAGCTTCACAGTGCCATTCTGCCGTGTTCGGCCGAATCGGAGGCGGCTCCGCAGTCACAATCGGGGTGAGGCGGCCAACTGCGTCTGCGCAGTCGCCAGTCCGGCAACTGCCATTCCAAGGTTCCGTTGAGGGCGCTCGGAGCCCGCTCATCCAGCCGATCCAGTAGCGCCAGCACCTGATTGGCGGCCACGCCCGCCGTCGCTACCGTGAGACCGACGTCGGGCTGGGCCCGGTGCGCGGACCGGTTTGTGAGTTGCACCGCAAACAGCGGCCAGCAGGGATCGCGGTCGGTGCGGTGCAGATCGGCGCAACGAACGCAGCTGGATTCACCGGGCACGACCAGCGGCCCGATGATGGAAGTGGCGCCGCGGATCTGAACCACCAGGTGCGCTACGCCGTCGCGCTGCAGGTTGGCTGCCAGCTCTGGATCAGGCGGACCGGAATCGGTCAGGATGACCAGATCTGGCCTTCGCTGTCCGCTGATCGGTCGAGTCTCGGTCTGGGGAGCCGCCCGGTTGATCGCCCCTATCGATGCTTCGACGAACCGCCGACCCTCATCGGCCGGCGTCAAGCCGCCTGGGCAGGCGTCGAACGCAGTGACATCACCGCGATGGACGGGATGGACGTGGCCGACACCGGCGCTGGCGATAGTTGCCGCCAGCAGCCCGGCCAGCCGGGCCGGTCCGTGGACCACGACCGCCGCCTGCTGCCGGCGAGCCATCACCTCGCCCGCCTGCTGGCCGTACTGGGCGGTCAATGCCCGACGCTCTCCACTGAGCTGGATGCTCTCCGGCCAGCTGCGGATCTCGCGCTCGGAAAGCAGCTCCGTGTCGGCCAGCGCCTGCCGGAGCGCGTTGAGTGACGCATCGGGACGAGCCCGTCGGGAAGACTCGGTCCGCGCCAGTAGATCGGAGGCCTCGTGAGGCCCGATGTTCTCGATGACCACGCTGTTGGAGCCGAGTTCGACCTGCAGAATGTCGTGATCACGCCACAGCACCAAAGCGGCCGGGTTGATCCTTCGAGTGTCGGTGATCGGGCTCATGGGTGCAGACACTCGCACATCTCGACCGTGTCTGCGTTTCGTTGTCCACACGGTCAGCTAACCCTCAACTCCATGTCCACACTTGTGGAGCTGGCTGTGGATAACTTGCGGACGACGCGCAGAACTCGCGTTGAAAAGCTGTGGAGAACCGGCTGCGAAACCGCTGCGCAAAGGCTGCGAAACCGCTGCGCAGCGGCTGCGCAACGGCTGCGAAACCGGCGACTGTCGTCCGGGTCATTTAAGGTACGAGGATGGTCGACCCTCCTTCGCCGCCGCAGATCGAAGTGCGGCGCAGCGCGCGTCGGCGGCGCACTATCTCGGCCTACCGCGAGGGCGAAAAGATCGTCATCCTGATGCCGGCCCGAACCAGCAAGTCCGACGAGCTGCGGTTGGTGGACGAGATGGTCGAGCGAGTCACCCAACGAGAAACTCGAGCCCGACGACGAGGGCCCCGCTCTGGCGATCGTGCATTGACGCAGCGCGCAGAGGAGTTGTCCCGGCTGTATCTGGACGGCCGCGCTCGTCCGATTTCGGTGCGTTGGGTCGCCAACATGGGTCAGCGGTGGGGATCATGCACGACCAGCGAGGGAACTATTCGGTTGTCCCATCGCCTCCAGCCCTTGCCCGGCTGGGTCATCGACTATGTGGTTGTGCATGAACTGGCACACCTGCTCGTCCCCGGCCACGACGAGAATTTCTGGGCGTGGGTCAACCGTTACCCAAAGACCGAAAGGGCACGTGGATTTCTCGAAGGCCTGGCGACGGCGAGTCAGATCGACCCGTCCGGGTCCTCGGACGAAGGCGATTCAGGCTCAGCCGAGGACGGACCGTCCGAGGTGTTGTTCTGATCTGTACCGGGCATTGATGCTTCCAGTGACTCGAGATCGGCCATCTCGATCTCTCCGGCACTTCCGTAGCTCATCACGAAGGCGTCGGGGTGGTCGAGGTCCTCAGACGTCGGTAGCAGATCCGGGTGATTCCACAGTCCGTCGCGGGCGGACACGCCATGCTCGCTGGTCATCGCTGCCCATAGTGCCGCGGCTTCCCGCAAGCGCCGGGGGCGAAGCTCGAGCCCGACCAGCGTCGAGAACGTCTGCTCCGCCGGCCCGCCGGATGCTCGGCGGCGGCGGACCGCCTCCGACAGTGCCGCGGCGCCCTGCATGCGATCACCGCCGGCCTGCATGACCACGGTGTCGACCCATCCTTCGATCAGGGCCAGCAGGGTCTCGAGCCGTCGCAACGCGACGTTCTGAGCCTCGGTGTTCTGCGGTTCGAACAGGCCACCGGCCAGCGCGGTCTGCAGAGATTCCGGGTTGTTGGGATCGATGTCGGCCAGTGCGGAGTTGATCGCCTCAGGATCGATGTGGATGCCGCGCCCGTAAGCGTCCACGGCTTCGATCAGCTGCTGGCGCAACCACGCAACGTGTGTGAACAGACGCTGGTGGGCCGCCTCGCGCAGCGCAAGAAAGAGCCGGATCTCATCCGAATCCTGCTCCAACCCGTCAGCGAAGGCCGCGACGTTGGCCGGGACCAACGCACCGACACCAAGCGGTCCGAGCGGCAGGCCGACATCGGTGCTGGACACCACTTCGGCAGCCAGGGCGGCCAAACCCTGGCCGAGCTGCGCGCCGAACATCAGCCCGCCCAGCTGAGCCATCATCGGAGCCATCGGACCGGCCTGCTCCAAGACCTCCGGCGGCAACGAGGACGACATCGCGGCCACGACCCGACTCGCGACCGGGTCGCACACCGAGGCCCAGGTCGCGATCGTCTTCTCCACCCACTCGACCTGGGTCCAGGCCTGGGCGCTGCGAACCCCGGAGGGCAGATCACTCGCCCCGTCCAACCAGACGTCGGCGAGCCGGAGGGCCTCGCTGACGGCGTTAGCCTCAGCCGGGGTGACCGTTCGATGTGATCCAGCGAGCGTGGAGATGGCCAATTGGCGGGCCAGATCCCAGTTGACCGGGCCGCCGTCGCCGGACAGTAATCGTTGTAGCTCGGCGAAGAGCGGAACCTTGCCGGCCAAATCGTTGGGGTCGTTCGGATTCCCGCCGTCGCCGAAGGGGCTGAATCCGAATCCGGGATTACTCACACTGTTCACGCTAGCGCCAACGACTGCATCCTGGGCCGGGTGCCCGAAATTGGGTGAGCTCTCAGCGAACGCTTGCCCAGCCGCATCGGGCGTTGCGAGCGGCCGACGCTGCCGCGATGTCCTACCGTGACGTCATGGCTTGGCTGTGGTGGCTGCTGGCGCCGATCGTGACGACCTTCCTCGGCGGCCTCACCGCGTGGTGGCGGTCCCGACGCTCGCTACGTCGCGACGATCCCCGGCGGGCCATGGCCGTTCACCGCACTCTGTTGGCCACCCTGGCCCAGCACGAGTCCGACGTCGAAGGATCGGTGACGGTGGTGGTGCTGCGGGCGGAGTTGAACACGCTCGAGCAGCGCCATAGTCCGGCGAGCTAAGGTTCACGCGATGACTCGTCAGCTGCGGACCCTCATTGTCGGGGCGGTGCTGTGCCTCGTGCTCGGCACTCTGGCTTTCGCCGTCCACGTGCCCTACATCATCGAGCAGCCGGGGCCGACGTACAACACGTTGGGTAAGGACGCCTCGACTGGAGCGGACATCATCCAGGTCAGCGGTCATCCGGTGTCGAGCACCTCCGGCAACCTCAACCTGATGACGGTCAGCCAGCAGATCGATGACACGACCGTGCTCGGCGCGATCCAGGGTTGGTTGGCCCATGACCGGGTGGTCGCCCCACACGATGCGATCTATCCGCCCGGGACGAGTGTCGATCAGGTCAACCAGCAGGACGTGGAGGACTTCAGCGTCTCGCAGGACTCGGCCGTGGATGCTGCTGCCTGCGAATTGAAGTATCCGCAAGTATTTCGGGTTGCCTCGACCCAGCCGGACTCGCCCAATGCGGCCGTTCTGAAAGCGGGGGACCGGTTCGTGTCGGTCGCCGGTAGTCCTGTCACCACCGACGATCAGTTGCGTGCGGTCCTGAAAAAGCAGACGGCGGGGACGAAGATTGCGGCGGTGGTCACTCGTGGTGAGCAGACCACGCCGGTCACCCTGTCGTTGCTTGCTCCTGTGGCCAGCAGCGGCAGCAGCACACCGCGCCTGGGTATCACGGTCACCGACGGCTGCCTGTTTCCATTCGAGGTGAAGATCGATCTGGCCAACATCGGCGGTCCCTCCGCCGGGCTGATGTTCTCCCTGGGCATTATCGACAAGGTCAGCACCCAGGATTTGACCCACGGCCGCTTCATCGCCGGTACGGGAACCATCGATCCACAAGGCAACGTCGGTGAGATCGGGGGCATCCAGCTGAAGATGATCGCGGCGCGCCGAGCCGGGGCCACCCTGTTTCTCGCTCCCGACTCCAACTGTGCCGACGTCCGCGGCAATATCCCGTCCGGATTGACCGTGGCCAAGGTGTCGACCCTGCACTCAGCCATCGAGGTTCTCAACACGGTGGCGACCGGCGGTACGGTGGCAGGCTGCTAAGACGGCCAATTCGCGCGGCTTCAGTCCGACAGTGTGTCGGCCAGGGCGGCGAGCAGGTTCGGAGCGAGGTCGTCGCCGGTCAACAGCTCATCGTCGTGACCGTCGATTCCGCGCAGCCTCAGCAGCGATGCGCTTGATCCGTCCCGAAGGACGATCACGACCAGGCGTGCTTCTCGCCGATCGGGATGCGCTGAGGCCACCTGACTGGTCACCTCGCTCAGCTCGGCCTCAGCCGACGGCGGCAGCATCACAATTTCTTGGCTCACCGCGCAGCCCACAACTTCTTGCGGCCAGCCGATCTGGGCCAGGATGTCATCCAACGGCTCGTCGGGTAGTTCTTCCTGGGCGATCGGGGTCAGCGCCTCGGCGCCGATCTCGCCGACCGTCAGGGGGTTGTCCGGAGAAAGCACGGCGGCCGCGTCCGGGTCCGAGGGCAGGACGCGGGTCGGAACCAGTGCGTAAAGCATCGGCGGGCGGTCCCACCCGGCTTGCGCCGCGAACTGTTCGATCTCGGCGGCAATTCCTTCGAGAAACACGGGTTTGGCAGATTCGGCCGCCGTCGGGTCGCGGGTCTCGTTCATACCCGCGATGGTGCCATTGCCATACCAATCGCCGGAACCCGGACGCACCTCGGTACGTTGCAGGTTCAGAGTTGGTGCGACATGTTCGGCGCAAGCGTGCGCAAAGACGAGGAGAACGCCGTGGCCATGCGACCTGAAATGCCCAATCTTCGGGTCTCTCGGCGTGGAAAGATCATCATCGGCGTCGTGGTGGCGCTGTTCTTCCTGCTCACCGTTTTCGGGTCGCTGGTGCGCGTCTACACGGAGTGGCTCTGGTTCGGGGAGTTGCATTACCGCAACGTGTACCGGTCAATTCTGTGGTCGCGGGTTGTGCTCTTCCTGATATTTGGCTTTGTGGTGGCCGGCGTTATCGCGGCCAACCTCATCCTGGCTTATCGAATGCGGCCACCGTTCCGGCCGATCTCGCAGGAACAGGAAAACCTCGAGCGTTACCGGGTGGTCCTCGAACCGCGCAAGAGGCTGCTGTTGGCCGCGGTGGTGATCATCGCCTTCTTCGCGGGCGGCATGGCGGGCCAGCAGAGTTGGAAGATCTGGCAGTTGTGGCAGCACGGCGTCGCTTTCGGCGTCAAGGACCCACAGTTCAACCGCGATATCGGCTTCTATGCCTGGGATTACCCGGCCTACCGGTTTCTGTTGGGCGTCGGGTTCAATGCAATCGTCTTCTCGCTGCTGTTGAGTCTGGCCGTCCATTACGTGTTCGGAGCCTTCCGGATCGCGACCCCCGGACCCAAGCTGACCATCTCGGCGCGACGACATGTCACCGTGCTGGTGTTCTTCTTCGTATTGCTCAAGGCGATCGCGTACTGGCTTGATCGCTACGGTTTGGTCTTTTCCAATCGCGGTAAAACGACCGGCGCGTCCTACACCGATGTGCACGCCAGCCTGCCGGCCAAGACCATGTTGTTTTTCATCGCGATCCTGATCGCCATCGCGGTGCTGGTCAGCTTGTGGCTCAAGAGCGCGCAGATCGCGGCAATCGCCTTTGGCGTGCTGCTGGTCATGTCGATCGGCATCAACGGCATCTATCCGGCCCTGGTGCAGCAGATCTCGGTCAAGCCGAACGCCAGCGACAAGGAAGCGCCTTACATTAAACGCAATATCGATGCCACCCGAGCCGCTTACGACATCAAGACCTCCACCGACGGCGGCAACGTCACCTACGTGAACTATCCGGGTGTGTCCTCGTTGCCAGCGGCGCAGCTGCCCGATAAGGCCAACGCGGCGACGGTCTCCAACATTCGGTTGCTGGACCCCAACGTGGTGTCGCCGACGTTCACTCAGAACCAACGTCTGAAGAACTACTACGGCTTCCAGACGAAACTCGACATCGACCGTTACACCGTTGGCGGGGAAACCTCGGACTACATAGTCGGTGTCCGTGAGCTCAAGGCCAGCAACCTCGGCGTCGGGCAGGGCAATGAGGCCCAGGCCAACTGGATCAACAAGCACACGGTGTACACCCACGGCTACGGACTGGTTGCCGCCAAGGCCAACAAGGACGTCCAGGAAAGTGATGATTTCGACGCCGGCAATATCCCGGTCAGCGGATTCTTGAAGATCGACAAGCCGCAGGTGTATTTCGGTGAGCTGGGCGTGGACTATTCGATCGTCGGAGCGCAGGGCACCCCGCGCGAGGACGATGAAGGCGGCGCCCAGAAGATCACCTACGACGGCCAGGGCGGCGTGAGTCTCGGCAATATCTTCAATCGGCTGGCGTTCGCGATCAAGTACCGGCAGGGCAACTTCGTCCTCAACGATGTGGCGTCGAGCAAGGGCGCGAAAATCATCTTCGATCGCGATCCTCGCGAGCGGGTGCAGAAGGTCGCACCGTTCCTGACCGTGGACAGCGACCCGTACCCGAGCGTGATCAACGGACGGATCGTGTGGATCGTCGACGGCTACACCACGCTGAACAATTACCCCTATTCCCAGCAGGAACAGCTCGGCGACGTCACCGCGAACTCGCTGTCGACGAACAACCGCACGGCCCGGCAAGCCAATAACAGCATCAACTACATCCGCAATTCAGTGAAGGCCACGGTGGACGCCTACGACGGCACCGTCAACCTTTACGCCTGGGATGAGTCCGACCCGGTGCTCAAGACGTGGAGCAAGGTGTTCCCTAACCTCGTGCAGCCCAAGTCGGCGATTCCGAAGGAGGTTCTGGATCACATCCGTTACCCCGAGGACCTGTTCGAGGTCCAGCGGGCGCTGCTGGCCACGTATCACGTCGACAACCCGGTAACCCTGTACAACGTCGGCGACAAGTGGACGGTGCCCTCGGATCCCTACGCCTCCAGCGGAGACCAGCCGCCGTACTACTTGCTGGCCGGCGATCCCACTGATCCGGGCACGGCCACCTATCAACTCACGTCACCGATGCGCGTGAACAGCAATGAGAATCTTGCCGCCTATATCTCGGTGGACGCCCAGAGCGGGGCCAGTTACGGCAAGTTCACTGTGCTCAAAGTGCCATCGGGGACTAATACCTTCGGCCCGACGCAGGTCGCCAACCAGTTCAAGTCAGAAACGGCGATCAATACCGAGGTAAACCTGTTCGACCAAGGTGGCTCGCAGGTGATTTATGGCAACCTGTTGAGCCTGCCCGTGGGTGATGGGTTCCTCTACGTGGAGCCCTTGTACGTCCAAGGGTCCGGCGCTTCGCAGCCGCTATTGAGACGGGTGATCGTCTATTACGGCAACAAGGTTGGCTACGGCGACGACCTGTCTTCGGCCCTGCGCAACCTCACGCAGGCTCGCGTCGGTCAGGAGATCAACGGCGTCGGTGGTGGCTCGAGCACTACGCCGAGCACCAGCCCGCCGGTGACCACACCGCCGGCAACGTCCTCGCCGTCCACGGGGTCGACTGCACCAGGCGCGTCCCCAACCACCGTGGACACAATTCTGGGTCAGCTCGATCAGGCTTTCACTCGACTCCAACGGGCCTATCAGTCCGGTGATTTCCAAGCGGTCGGTACGGCGCAGGCTGACGTGCAACGATTACTGCAGGCCTATGAAAAGGCCAGGGGGAGTGCCACCCCGGGACCCTCGGCCAGCCCGAAGCCGTCCTAGCGACGGTTTCGGGACGACCGGATTTGGTGGGCCTGACATCGCCGGGTAGGGTGATGTTTACCGACGCGGGGTGGAGCAGCTCGGTAGCTCGCTGGGCTCATAACCCAGAGGTCGCAGGTTCAAATCCTGTCCCCGCTACAACGTCGA
>Ga0207680_10001524_pt1 | contig 10915 bp, 8 predicted proteins | sample KBSS23metaG_FD_184321 | JGI IMG/M metagenome (GOLD analysis project Ga0207680, IMG submission 184321) | Switchgrass rhizosphere microbial communities from Kellogg Biological Station, Michigan, USA - KBS S2-3 metaG (SPAdes) (version 2) | ecosystem: Host-associated > Plants > Roots > Rhizosphere >... | reverse complement strand
TCTATCGGGGCGGCCTCGGCGTCCTCCCCCGCAAGGAATCCCTTGACGGCGTCGTTCAACCAGTCCGGCGGGAGTTTGGAGCGCTCCGCCACACGACCGGCCGCCTCGTAGACGACCCCCTTGGGCTCGAAGACCGCGTCGATGTCACGGGTCGAGCGCCGCTCGTCGAAGGCGAGCGCGATGGCCGCGCCACCGACGACGTACATCTGAGCGCTTACCCCCTGAACATCGAGCTCTTCCGCGAGCGAGGTGAGTGCCGCAATGATCTGTCCGCGATCCATCGACTAGACCCGGTGGAGCGAGCGCTCCGGAAGGAAGACCCCGTGCTTGACGAACGCCGCGGGCGCCTGCGCGATCGAGATCGCACGAAAGCCGGGGACGTCGCTGACGAACCACCAGGTGTCGAGGAAGCGATCCGGCTCGACCGACCAGGCCGGTCGCTCGATGCCATAGAGCGTCGCGATGTGCTCGGCGAGGGCGCCGAGATATGCGTCGTGGCGTGGATCGCCCGTTGGTGCGGGGCGCTCGGAGATCGCCGCCGAACGCGCACTGTCATCGACGCGCAGCGGAAACTCGCCGAGGAACTCGCGAGCCGCGTGCCGAAAGTCCTCGCCCGAGAGAGTGCGCTCCGCGACCCTCGCCAGCGTCTCGGTCAGGGACGACAGCGCCGGTGGATTCGAGGCGAGCCAGTCGGAACCGATGGTGAACCGGGTTGCCATCCACTGATCGTAGACCGCACTCGGCGTCGCGAGAGGAATCACTGTGACTTCGTTTTGCCGTGAACCTCGAGCCCGGCCGGGTCTCATCGAGGTAGCGCGCTAGCGCGTCAGCTTCCCTTGACGGTGCTGAACGCGGGCGTCGTCTCCTTCACGGCCACAACGGTCACAAGCTCACCCCCTCCCTTTGAGCCTTTTTTGGTGAGAGTCAGATGATCGGGGAAAAGGCTTGCACTGAAGCAGACAAAACGTTGCAACATGCGCCGTAAAAGTGAAATGCTGCCAACCGAATTAATTGGGTATCAGCAATTAGGGAGGGCAGATCAGTGGCGGAGATTCGTCCAAACGATCCGGGCGAGGGACGTTCCAGGAAACGCAAGCGGCGGACGACTCTCGAAACGCGGCCGAGCCGTGAAGCCGGAGAAGTGCCGACCGGGACACTGGCGATGGCGGTCGCGTTGTCCCACCCGCTCCGGGTGCGGATCATCTACGCGATGAACTCTCCCGCGCGGAGGTGCTCGGCGACCGACATGGCGGACGAGACCGGCATCGACGTCAAACGGCTCTCGTACCACATGCGCGAGCTGGCCTCCCTGGGTTTCATCGAGCAGGTCGACCAGAGACCCGTCCGAGGCTCGCTGGAAAAGATCTACGGCCCGGTAAAGGCCTTGGAAGCATGGGAACAGGAATACAAGGCGATGCCACCGGCCTTGAAAAAGACCTTGGCGGCGAGCGTGCTGAGCCATGGAGTCACCGCTCTCGGAGCCGCGATCGACAAAGGCTCGTTCGCCACCAGAGACGATTCGATGCTCGGGCAAGACACCTTCTGGACCGATGAGCGGGGCGCCCAGGAAGCACTTTCACTGATCGACGACACCCTGAAAGCGCTCGTCGAGATCAGGGAGGCCGCCCAGGCCCGACTCACGGAGACGGGCGAGTCGGGACTACTGATCAGCTACCTGCTCGCCGGCTACGAAGGGGCGCTGCGGCCGGTGTAGATCAGGGGAACGAGATGACCTGGTTGTCGAGCGGGAGCTCGGCGTGGCGGGGGCCGTTTTCGCTCGGCACGATTTTCGCGACCGCGCCGTCTTCCATCTCGCCGACGTTGGTGACTTCGCCCTCGACGGTGAAGTTGGCAAAGCGGTAGGGCATCCCGTTGGCAAGCAGCGGATAGGGGCTGTCCATGACGTGGAAGTGAAGGTGCGGGGCGTCGGTGTTGCCGCTGTTGCCGAGCAGTCCGAGCGTCTGGCCGACCTTCACCTTCTGGCCGACTTTCACCCTGACGCTGCCGGGCTGCATGTGGGCGTAGAAGGCGTAACGACCGTGACCGATGTCGACGACGACGTGGTTGCCGCCCGCTTCGGTGGCGGTGATCCCCGGCGGCAGCGTGCCCGCTTCGATGTCGGGCATGCCGTCGACGACCGCGACCACCTTGCCCGCCGCGGCGGAATGGATTTCGTCGCCGAAGTAGGAGTAGTTCGAGAGCGGGTTCTTGGAGCCCTCGAAGAGCCTGCCCATCGGGTCGATCTGGATGAAGTCGATCGCGAAGCGCTCCGCCACGTGGGGCGCGCCGTTGACCGGCAGGACCGTGCCGCGGTGGGCGTTGAAGTTGGAGCAGCAGCCGTTGCCGACGATCCAGTTCGGCCCGCGCAGGGGCGAGGCGAGGACGACGGCTTCGCGGTTCGTCACCTTGGTCGGCGCGAATTCGTAGCTCGACGCGATCGAGGACGGCAGCTTCGGCTTGCTCGTCACCGAGATGCGGTGGACGAGTTCACTCGGCACCTTGCCCTTGGCCGGCAGGCTGACGTCCATCAGCAGGTAGGCGCCCTGACCCGGGGCGAGCGTCGCGCTCTGTTCGCTTTTGCCGTAGGTCTGCATCTGGCCCGCCAGGGCCTTGCCGGCCAGCTTCTGCACGACCTTGCCGCCGGCCAGCGCTTCCAGCTTGCTGACGGTGACGGTGGAGCTCGAGCGGTTGATCAGCTGCAGCTCGTAGGCGAGTTGCCGGCGGCCATTGGAGGTGAGGACCGGTTCCGGTGAGGCGATCGGGTTGCCGACCACCGGGGTCAGCTGTTCGGTCGGCTTGGAAGCGGTCGTCGCGCGAGCGGCGACGGCGCGCGGGGCGCCCGCCTGCGGGACCTTCTTGGTCGCCAGCGAGGCCGGATCGAGGCGATCGGCGATCTGGAAGAACATCCCCAGCGTCGGCGTCGAGAAGTTGGACGACAGGTTCGCGGTGGCGGCGATCGTGGTGCCGCTCTTCGGTTCGTACATCGTCACCGTCGAGAAGCCGAAGATCGCGCCGTCGTGGCCGAGCCAGGTGCCGACGTGGAGGATGCCGAGGCCGTACCCGACCGAGGGGCCGTCACCGTTCGGGAAAGCGCCGAACTTGAGGCGTTCGGCCTGGAGGCTCGGCGGCAGCAGCGCGCCGGTCGCCAGCTCGCGGCCGTACTTGCGCAGGTCGCCGAGCGTGGACACCATCGCGCCGGCGGTCCAGGCGACCTTCGGGTTCACCGCGGTGTAGTCGCGGATCTTTTCGTTGCCTTCGTCCCCGGCGAAGTAACCGTGTGAAAACGGCTTCGGCATCGCCGCCGTGGCCGGGAAGCTCGTGTGCTTGAGGCCGAGCGGCTCGATCACGTCCTTGGTGATGTTCGCTTCCACCGTTTCGCCGCTGACCTTTTCCAGGATCAGCCCGAGCAGCACGTAGTTCGAGTCGGTGTATTTGGTTTCCGTGTCCGGTTCGGCGACGGGCTTGTGGGTTTCCTCGATCGTCACCACGTTCTGCGGGCTCCACTTCAGCATCGGGTTCTTGGTGAAGTCGCGCAGGAACTTCGGTTCGGCGGTGAAGTCGTAGAGGCCGGAGCGCATCGCGAGCAGGTCGCGGACCGTGATCCGGTTCGCGTTCGGCACGGTCGGGAGCCACTTGTCGATCGTGTCTTCGAGCGAGAGCTTGCCGTCGGCGACCTGGAGCAGGATCGCGGTGGCGGTGAAGGTCTTGGTGATGCTGGCGATGCGGACGTGGTCGCTCGCCTTGTAGGCGGCGCCGGTCGCCCGGTCCGCGACCCCGTAGGCCCGGGTGTAGTTGCCCTGCGGGCCGGTGACCGTCACCGAGACGCCGGGAAGCCGTTCTTCCTTCATCGCTTTCCCGACGACTCCATCGACGAACTTGCGGTCCTTCGCCGGCAGCGGCTTGGCCGCGGCGGTCCCGACGGCGAGGGCGAAGACGGCGACGAGGGCGACTAGCGAGGCAAGGCCGATCGCGAGCGGACGAGCGGGGCTTCGTTCCATTTTGTGACTTTCCATTCCGGGTCGGTGAAGTGACGGGCCCGCGAGCGGCGAGCAGCCGCGCCCCGGACGGAGACCCCGAAAGCGTAGGCGTTCTTTCACCCAGGTGCCAATGGACTCAGGTCCACTTTCGGCACGGTCGTTAGCCTGCGGCGCGATGCCGATCCGCGCCGTCACCTTCGATTTTTGGAACACGATCGCGGTCGAACCGGTGCCCGGGTCGATGAGCGACGCGCGGCACGCGGCGGTGGTCGAGACCTTGGAGGCGCATGGCGTGGAGATGGATGCCGAGCACCTGGCCGGACACGTCGCCGAGGTGATCCGCGATCGGGAACAGGCTTGGGTCGAAGGCGTCCACGTCTCGCCCGCGGAAGGGGCGCAGCGGCTGGTTGCTGCGCTGGAGCTGGAGGAAGCCGCGGGGGAAGAGGTGGCCGAGGCCTTTCTCGGCGTGGGACGTGGCGCCGAGCTCGGCCTGGCGCCGGAGATCGGCCCGACGCTGGAGCGGCTGCGGGCCGATGGCCTGGTGCTGGGGATCGTCTGCGACGCGGGCTTCACCGGCGGCGCGATCCTGCGCGAATTTCTTGCGAGCAAGGGCCTGCTCGAGCACTTCAGCGGCTGGGGATTCTCCGATGAGGTCGGCGCCTATAAGCCCGACCCGCGGATCTTCGAAGCCGCCCTCGCGATGCTCGAAGCGGAGCCCGGCGAGGCGGTCCACATCGGCGACCTCCGCCGCACCGATATCGCCGGCGCCCGGGCGATGGGCATGCGCAGCATCCGCTATCGCGGCCTCGCCGACGATCCCGGCCCGGGCCCCGAGGCCGACCTCGTCCTCGACCACCACCGGGACGTGCCGGACCTGATCGCCTCGATCGCCTGAGGCCGCGCCTCAGGCCCGCACGCGGAACTGGCTCATCAGGCCGTGGTCCTCATGGTCGAGCATGTGACAGTGGACGACGAATTTGCCGGTGTGGTCGGTGAGGCGGCCCGCGACCACGATCCGTTCGCCGGGATAGATGAAGAAGGTGTCCTTGAGGCAGTCTTCCCATGGCGGCGGTGGCCGCCCGTCGCGGGAGAGCAGGTACCACGAGGTCTGATGAAGGTGCATCAGGTGGGCGACCGAGGTCTTGTTGTGGAATTCCCAGGTCGGCGTCTGGCCGAGCCCGACCGCGGTGTCGCAGAAGGTCGGGTCGAAGCTCTTGCCGTTGATCAGCCAGCTGGTCTTGAAGACTCCCCCGACCGTGATCGTCCAGCGGTGATCGGGGCGGTGGCTCACCTTCCTCGTCCAGGCGGGCAACGGGCGCAGGTGGGCGGGGACGCGGCTTGAGTCGGGCACCCGCGCCGAGTCGACGCGGAACTGCATCAATGCGCCACCGTAGGTGTGTGACCCCAAGGGGTCGCGCCCCGGACGGTGGGGAGCGCTCCGCAGCTCGACCGCCTCACCGCGGTAACGGGCGAAGTCGACGACCACTTCCACCCGCTCGGCCGGGCCGAGCAGGATGCGCGAGCGGCGCAGCGGCCGCGGGATCAGCCCGCCGTCGGCGCCGATCTGGATCATCGGCGCGCCGTTGCCGAGGTAGAGGTCGTAGGCGCGGAACTGGGAGACGTTGAGGATCCGCAGGCGATAGCGGCGCGCCTTCACCCGGTGGTGTGGCATAAAGGCGCCGTTGACGAGGATCTTCCCACCGGCGATCCCGTCGTTCGGCGGACGCAGGTCGGTGAACGGATCGGTCAGCTGGTTGTGACGGTCGAAGCTGCGGTCGGCGATCGTCAGCGCCAAGTCGTGGTCGCCGTGCGGGAGCGGCAGCGCGGCCTCGAACTCGTCGTCGACGATGAACATCCCGGCAAGCCCGTGCCAGGCGTGCACGGCGGTCCGGTCGAGGCGATGGTCGTGGTACCACTTGAACGCGGCGCGTTCGGGATGCCCGTCCTCGGTGAGGTCGTAGACGTAGCGTTTGCCCTCCCCCGGCCGGATCAGCAGATCGTTGCCGGACGCCCGCGGCGAGAGGTCCTGGGCGATGTCGCAGTAAGCGGAGAAGGGCTGCGCCCCGGTGAGGCCGCCGGGCTGGCCGTCGAACTGGGTGCGGTTATGCCCGCCGTGCAGGTGGACGCTGAGTTCGCCGACCGAGGCGGGCAGCTCGTGGCGGAAGGTGACCTCGGTGCGGGCGCCCGCCGGGCGGCGGATCGTCGGCCCGGGAAAGCTGCCGCCGAAGGTCCAGAGCTTCGTCTTCGCGCCGGGGAGGATCCCCTGCTCGGCGACGCGGATCGGGATCTCGAGGCGCGCCCCGGTCAACTCGGTCGGGATCGGGAGCGGCGCGCGGAAGGGGACCGCGGCCTGAGCGGTCCCGACCGCTTCGAGGCGCGAGAGCGCGCGCCCGAGCCCGCCGCCCGGCAGGGCGACGAGGAGCGCGCCGCCGCCCAGGGCACCGAGGAAGGCTCGGCGCCCGAGGCGAGGCGGTTCGTGTGGGTCCTGCTCGGTCAGCTCACTGCGTCGCCGGCGGCACGACCTTGATCGAGCCCTGCATCCACGGGTGGACGGCGCACATGAAGTAGAGCGTCGTCCCGGCCTTCGCGGTCACCGGCTGTTCGAACGATTCACCCTTTTTGCCGAAGAAGTAGGAGTCCCCCTTCTTCGTCGTGGTGCCCATCGTGTTCCAGCCTTCGCCACCGGCCTGTACCAGCGGGTTCTTCGGATTTTCTTCGCCTTTGAGGCCGTACCAATGCGCAATCCCCATGCAGATCTTGCCGGGGGTAAAACAGGTCTTCCGCTGTTTGGCGGTCTTCGGCAGCGAGGACTTCGTGACCAGCGAGAAGGTGTGCGGGCCGACCATGCTCGGCATGGTGTTGTTGACCACCTTCAGCACTTCTCCTTCGTGGACGGTGGAGGGCCCCGAGAAGCCCATCTTTTTGCCCTGCATGAAGATTTCGATCGTCGTCACCGATTCCGTCGATTCGGCGGCGAAGGCGCTCGGTGCCACGAGCGCGACCAGCGCGATCAGTGCCGCGAGCGGGGCGCCGGCAAGGGCGATCCGCGGCTTCCAGTGCTTCATCCGGTTTCCTTCCTTACAACTCGAGACGAGTGGTGTGCCGGGAACTGCGATGAGCCTGCCCCAACCAGCCATCTCGCGCATCGTCAATTTTGCGGTTCGGGTTCCCTTTCCGGTCGTCCCGATCTAGTCTGGGGAGTGTCTCGTCGCGGTGAGGTCTACGAGAACCCGGTGACCGGGGAGCGGGCGGTCGTGCTGACCGACCCCTACGAGCACCCCGAAAGCGTGCTGGTCAGCCACCTCTTCGTCGCGCCGGGCGGGCGCGTCGCGCTCGCGCACCGCCACCCGGAATCGCGCGAGCGCTTTCACGTCCTCGCCGGCCAGGTCGGCTTCCGGATCGGTGACTCCGAGCGGACGCTGGGTCCGGGCGACAGCGCCGAGGTCCCGGTCGAAACCGTCCACGACTGGTGGCAGGTCGGCGAGGAGGTGGCGAGCGTGGTGGTCGAGGTCGATCCCGGCGAACGCTTCGTCGAGCTGGTCGGCACCTTCTTCGGCCTCGCCCGCGACGGCGAGGTCGACCGCAAAGGGATGCCCCACCTCCTGCAGCTCGCAGTCAGCGCAAGCGCCTACCGGAACACGCTGGTCCCGGCGAGCCCGCCGGAGGCGGTCCAGCGCGTGGTCTTCGGCGTCCTCGCCCCGATCGGCCGGGCCCTGGGACGCAAGCCGACCTACGACGAGTACCTCCACACCGACGTCGTGGTCGAGCCCGACCCGGCCGCCCTCGCCCTGCTCGACGAGAGCGGCCGGTTGCGCTTCGTCGTCGCCTGAGTCAGCCGCCGACGACGATCCCGTTCGGGCCGCAGGAGTAACGGAAGTTCGTCGGGAACTTCGTTTCGGCGTTGCACGTCGTGGTTTCGAAGTGGACGCCGTAGAGGTTCGCGCCGGTGAAGTTCGCGCCCTCGACGTCGGCGCGGACGAACTTCGCGTTGGCGAGGTTGGCGTAGGGCAGTTGGGCGCCGCTGAGGTTCGTTTCGGTCAGCGAGGCCGAGGTGAGGCTCGCGACGCCCAGTTCGGCACCGGCGAGGTTCGCCTGATCAAGCACGGTCTGGTTCATCGTCGCGTGGCCGAGGGCGACCCCTTCGAGGTCGGCGCCGAGCATGTTCGCGAAGGAGAAGTTGGCGTAGGGGGCCTTCTGGCCGACGAAGGAGGCCTTCTGGAGGAAGGCGCCGGCGCAGTCCATCTGGCCCTTCTGGTCGAAGACGCAGCCGTCGGTGTCGGTCGGCGCCTGGCCGACGCCTTCGACGATCGCCGCCGAGGTCGAGGTGGCGGCTTCGGTGGCCGCCTCGCTCGCGGTCGCGACGCGGGCCGCGCGGGCGGCGTCCGCCTGGCTCGCCGCGCCGAGGCGCTGTTCGAGTTCCACTTCGACGTGGATCACCCGCGAGGTGACCGCCGTGCAGCGCCTGCCCCCCAGGATCCGTTCGCTGTCGACCCGGCCGAGACGGTGCTGATGAGTGTGGATGAAGGAGGAGAGGCCCGGGATGTCGGGCTGCTCGCGTCCCCAGTCGTTGTCGACGGCGAGCACCTTGCCGTCCTTGCCGAGGATCCGCATATGGGAGTGGACCTGCGCGTGCAGCTCCTCGTCGGCGCCCTTGACGTCGAAGTAACGGACCGCGACGTCGACATAGACGCGGCCCTCTTCGGGGCCCTTGGTGACGCAGAAGGCTTCGATGCCCTCGACCGACGGCTTACCGCCGAACTTCAAGTTGCCGGCCGCGAGCGCCCCGGGCGCGAGGAGGAGTGCCGCCGCGACGAGGGCCGTCGCGACACCGAAGAACTTGCGAGAGATCGTCACCTGGATTTCCTTTGTCGTCGAAGAGCCTGAACGAGTACCGCGATGTTTTTCCTACTTTATGATTTCCGGCTCTCGTCCCATTCTCAAGTGAGGTCTCGATGATCCGGTCGCGCGTCGTCCTGTCAATCGCGGCGGCCATCGCGCTGATCGTGACGCTCGCCGTAGGGGCTCCGGCCGCCGGGGCCGCGGGGCATCGCGGGCACTCCGCGGCGGGGCCGAGGGTCGAGGCGCCACGGGGCGGGTCGCTGGCGACGAAGGCGGCCTTGAAGGTACGCGTGCGCTCCGGTAAGCGGGGCTTCCAGGCGCTGTTGGGATCGCGCGACGTGACCGGGCGCTTCCACCGCTCCGGCGGCGTCGGGCGGGCGACGCTGCGCCGCGGGCGTGACTTCTCGCTGGGCGAGAACCGCCTCGAGGTCCTGACGAGGGGAGGCACGAGCGCGCGGTGGTTCCTGGCGACGAAGCCGCGCAAAGGCCTCCTGAGGATGCGCCGCCTACCGCCGCGGGTCAGCCTCACCGCGCTCCACATCCGCGGCTGGACCAAGCGACGCCTCGCCGAGATCAGGATCTCGCTGAACGGCCGGCGCGTGCCGCAGCAACTGTGGCCGCGAGGGCTGCGGACCTTCGATGCCCTGCTCGGCGCAAACGACGGCGTCCGCTTCGGGCGTAACCGGCTCGTCGTCACCGCCGTGAGCGACGACGACCGCTCGCAGACGGTGCGCCGCTCCTTCGAGGTCACGCGGAGCGCGCCGCTCGCCGGGGCGGGCGCCGACCGCCACACGAAGACCGGGCGCCAGGTGCGCCTCGACGGCAGCTCGACCGAGCCGCCGCGCAGCGGGGCGCGCGTCTCCTACCGCTGGCGGATCGTGCGCGCGCCGAAGGGCTCGAAGGCGAAGCTCCGCCACGTCCACAGCGCCCACCCTCTCCTGACGCCCGACGCGCGTGGCCGTTATGTCGTCCGCCTCGTCGCCTCGACCGGACGCGCCGCGGCGAAGCCGGCCGCCGCGACCGCCTCCGCCGTCACGCCGCCCGCCGAACCGCTGCCCGTGGAAACCGGCGAAACCGAACCCGCCGTGCCGGTCGAAACCCCGAGCTCCCCGCCCGCCACGCCGGCCGAACCGACGCCACCGGCCGCGACCCCGATCACCGCCACCGACCAGACCACCGTGGTCGCCGCGCCGGCGATCAAGCCGATCGGGCTGCCGATCCAGACGATCGCCGCGAACGGCGGCATCGAACTCGGCGGCAAGGCCTACACCACGGGGGCCAATTGGGTCCAGGTGCTGGTGCTCGACCGCCAGACGCTCGAGGTCACCAAGGAACTCGGCTTCAACGTCGACGAAGCGAGCCAACTCACCGCCAAGCTGGCGGAAATCAAGTCCGTCGCCCCGGGCCAACTAGTGATCATGAGCGGCGGCGACCGCGGCTTCCTCAACGAAAAGACGGACGAACCGACCAACGGCTGGGGCCTCGCGAACGAAACCGCGATCGAAGGCGCGATGACGATGATCGGCGGTGGGTTCGGCCAGCCGTCCCGGTTCCCCGGGAACTTCGGCATCCTCGACACTGGCCGTTGGTCGACGATCGGCGTCCTCGGCACCAACCGCGGCTCCGCCACGCAGAACTGGGGGATGAGCACCGGCACCGGCGGCAGGCCCGGCAGCCTGCACGGGTATCTCCAGGCCGACCATTACGGCAACTACGGGTTCGTCTCACCCGAAGCCGTCGGCATCAACACCAACGTCACCGCGGCGAAGGAAAGGTCGAACGAGATCCAGGTCGGCGAAAAGACCTACGGCTCCGCCGAAATGGCCTCCGGCTGGTCCGGGTTCCAGGTGGTGGTGCTCGACAGCGAACTGAACCTGGTGAAGAACGAAACGTTCACGACCAATCCCCCCGGCGGCGATCCGGACACCGGGCAGGTGGTGGCGATGCGGAATCTGCTCGACACCTATCAGCTGCTGGAACCGCGCTCCCCGGCCTACCTGGTCATCGTCCAGAGCATCGGCAACCCCGGCGGCTACGACAAGAACTGGTTGAACGACCAGGAACCGTCCAACAACAACCCGACGACGTGGGGGGAAACG
>Ga0207680_10001517_pt1 | contig 10931 bp, 10 predicted proteins | sample KBSS23metaG_FD_184321 | JGI IMG/M metagenome (GOLD analysis project Ga0207680, IMG submission 184321) | Switchgrass rhizosphere microbial communities from Kellogg Biological Station, Michigan, USA - KBS S2-3 metaG (SPAdes) (version 2) | ecosystem: Host-associated > Plants > Roots > Rhizosphere... | reverse complement strand
CGCTGCGGTCGCCGACGGATCACTTCCCGTGCGACTTATGTTGATGAGCGCTGGAGAACTCGGGCGGCCCGTCGATAGCGCCTTCGCGGTGGGTCCGGTGAAGGTTTTGCTGGACGATCACGCGCTGCCCGGTCTTTCCGACTTCATTGCCACAATTGAGCGCGCCCGCAGATGGAATCGCCACGTGGCGGTGCATTGCGTGACCGCGGGTGAACTGGCGCTCACGCTGGCGGCGTTCGATGCGGCCGGTGCGTTGCCCGGCGATCGCATCGAGCATGGCGGCGTCATCCCGTTCGAAGCGATTGCACGTATCCAGGGGATGGGACTGACGGTCGTGACGCAACCGGCCTTTGTCGCGGAGCGCGGCGACCGGTATCTCGCGGACGTCGACCCGGCAGAACAAGACGACCTTTATCGCTGTGGCACACTGCTGGCGGCCGGTATTCCGGTTTTGGGCAGTTCCGATGCCCCTTACGCGGCATTCGATCCCTGGGCGGCGATGCGCGCCGCCGTCGCGCGGAAGACCGTGCGTGGCGCGACGCTGGGGGCGCACGAACGCGTGACGGCGCGCCAGGCGCTGAACCTTTACCTCGGGTCGCGGGTCGAAGCCGGGGCACCAGCCGACCTGTGCCTGATGAAGGCGCCGCTTCGCGACGTGCTGAACACGCTACGCGCCGAGATGGTACAGGCGACATGGCGCGGCGGCGTGCGCAGCGGGCAATCGAAAGCAGAACAGGCGCCGCGCCAGCGGATCGGCAATTTTCAATAACAACAACGGAGGAACACATGACGCGGAAGTACATTCTTGAGGACGATCCAGCCCCCTTCGTACATCGCATCACACTCAACCGACCGGAGAAGCGTAACGCGCTGTGCAACGATCTGCGCGGCGAGCTGTTTGCAGCGCTCGAGGAAAGCGAGCGGAACGGGGACGTACGCTGCACGATCATCCGCGGGGCCGGCACCTGCTTCTCCGCGGGCTATGACCTTTCGCAGGAGAGTGGACGCGCAGTGCAGGCCCTGCCTTTCTATACGGCGGGCGGCACCGGGGAATGGGCCCGCCACGTGGTCGAAGGCTGCTTCCGCATCTGGGACATGGCAAAGCCGGTGATCGCCCAGGTGCACGGCTGGTGCCTGGCGGGCGGATCCGAGCTCGCGACGGCGTGCGACCTGGTCTACGTCGCGGAGGATGCGATGATCGGCTATCCGCCGGTCCGCATGATGAGCCCACCGGACAACCAGTTCCACGCATGGCTTTGCGGCATGCGGCCGGCCATGGAGATGATGCTGACAGGCGATGCGATCGACGGACGCGAGGCGGTGCGCGTCGGCTTCGCTAACCGCGCGTTCCCGGCACAGGATCTCAATGCGGGCGTGCTCGCCATGGCGGAGCGGGTCGCGAAAATATCGACCGACGTCCAGCAGATGAACAAGCGGTCGGTGCACCGCGCGATGGAGATCATGGGCCTGCGTGCGGCGATCCGCGCCGGGACGGAGATCCAGGCGCTGGCAATGACCACGCCGTCGTCGCGCGAGACGTTCGCGCGTTTCAAGGAAGGCGTCACCAAAGCGCTGGACGCCCGGGACGGCGATTTCGGGGACTATCGCGTGAAGCGGTAGCCTCGTTACAGGCCGATCACCAGCTTGGCGATCAGATTGCGCTGAACCTCGCTGGTGCCGCCGAAGATCGTGACGGCGCGCTGATTGAGGTAGCGCGCCGTGGTGGTGCGCGCCTCTTCGGGCCCGATCGGACTGTTGCCGCCGGCGGTCGCCCGATGTTGATCCGGAAGGCCCAGATAGCCGAGTGCTTCGAGACCGAGTTCAGAAATCTTCTGGCTAAGCTCGCTGCCCATCAGCTTGAGAAGCGAGGACGCCGGGCCTGGTGCATCGCCGCGGCTGACCGCGGAGAGAACCTTGCGTTCGATTCCCTCCAGCGCGCTCAGCGCTATCTCCGACTGCGCAAGGCGTTCGTACCATGCGTCGCCGAGCGCGGCCGTGCCCGTGCCTGCGATGGCATCGGCCAGTGCACGGACCTGGTTTATCTCGACATGCTTGCCGGCCGAGGCGGAGCCGCCGCGCTCGAACTCGAGGAGATGTTTCGCGACGGTCCAGCCCTGGTTTTCCTCGCCCACGCGGTTGGATTTCGGCACCCGCACATCATCGAAGAAGACCTGATTCACTTCGTGATCGCCAGCGAGCGTGATGATGGGCTTGATGGTGATGCCGGGCGTGTCCATGTCGAGCAAGAGGAAGGTGATACCGGCCTGCGGCTTGGCGGTCGGATCGGTGCGCACCAGGCAGAACATGCGCGTGGCCCACTGCGCGTGCGTGGTCCATATCTTCGAGCCATTGACGATATAATCGTCGCCATCGCTGATGGCTCTGGTCTGGAGCGAAGCGAGATCCGATCCCGAGCCGGGCTCGGAATAGCCCTGGCACCACAGATCGTCGCCCGACAGGATTTTCGGGATGTAACGCTTCTTCTGATCCTCACGCCCGAACCGCATCAGGATGGGCGCGACCATGCGAAGGCCCATCGCCGCCGGCCGTGGCGCGTGCGCCGCTGTGGCCTCCGACGAGAAGATGTACTGCTGCACGATCGACCAGCCCGTGCCCCCGTATTCCTGCGGCCAGAAAGGCGCGATCCACCCCTTGCGATAGAGAATCTGATGCCAGGGCTTGGCGAGCGGCCAGTCGGTGAAGACGCCGGTGGTCTCGCGTCCGATCCGCCGCAGTTCCGGTGTGAGCTCAGCATCAAGGAAAGCGCGCACCTCGCCGCGAAAGGCCTCGTCGGTGCTGGAAAAGCTTTGAACTGGCATCCGTGCCGCTCCTGGCCGAAGAACTCCGCGCTTGCGCGCTTCGCATTAGAAACTATACGAATAGTTTGACAAGGCCGGGGCGATGACAAAAATGGCGAGTATAAAGGCGCTGGAAATATCGAGCCGGCGGCCGGGGCGGCGCGGGCTCAGACGGATTGCGCGAGGAACGTGTCTCCGGAAAGGCCCTGCACATTGACTGCCATCGCCGTCCTGGGAGGTACCGGAGCACTCGGCTCGGCGCTGGTCCGCCGCTGGGCGCGTGCGGGCCACACCATCTGGATCGGCTCGCGCGACTGCGAGAAGGCGAAAGCCGCTGCCGCGGCGGCACGCGCAGATCTCGGCCGGGAGATATACGGCGCCGACCTGCGCGGCGCGGCGGAGCATGCGGCAATCGTTGTCTTCGCCGTGCCCTATGCCTCACACGTGCAGACCATCGACGCGGTGTTGCCGCATTGCACGGGAAAGGTCGTCATCGACACGACGGTTCCGCTCAAGCCGCCGAAGGTAGGCACCGTGCAGCTTCCGCAAGCGGGCTCCGCGGCGGTGGAGGCGCAGCGGCTGCTCGGCGCCGGCGTCCAGGTCGTGTCAGCGCTTCAAACCGTGAGCGCGGAGAAACTCAGCCGTGACGGCGAGGTGGACTGCGATGTGCTGGTCAGCGGCGACGACAAGGACGCCGTCGCGACCGTCATGGGTCTGATCGCGGACCTCGGCCTGCGTGCATTCCATGCCGGACCGCTGGCCAACTCGGCGGCGTCAGAAGCGCTCACCAGCGTGCTGATCCAGCTTAATCGCAAGTATTTCTCGCATGCGGGCATCCGTGTCACCGGTGACCCGAAGAACGCGCCGGCGCGGCCGGCGATCTCGATCATCCCCGTCGCCGGCATCGGCATGGTCAAGGCGCAGGACGATCTGGCGGCGATGATCCGCGAAGCGATCCGCGCGTCCGGCGAGCAACTGCGCGACGGCGATGCCATTGTGGTGGCACAGAAGATCGTGTCCAAGGCCGAGGGGCGGGTCGTGCGCCTGGCGGACGTGACACCGGCACGTGAAGCACGCGAGCTTGCCGAGAAGACCGCGAAGGACCCGCGCGTACTTGAGCTGATCCTGCGGGAGTCGCAAGCCGTGATGCGTGCGAAGACTGGGGTTGTGATCGCGCGTCATCGTCTGGGCCATGTCGCGGCGAATGCCGGCATCGATGCTTCCAACGTCGAGCCGGCGGAGGGCGAAGAACGGGTTCTCCTGTGGCCGCTGGATCCGGACGCCAGCGCGGCCGCCCTGCGCGACGGGCTCCAGAAGCGGTCGGGCGTGAAAGACATCGCCGTCATCATCAGCGACAGCATCGGCAGGGCGTGGCGCATCGGCACAGCAGGGACCGCCATCGGCTGCGCGGGGATCGAGCCTCTGCTCGACCGGCGCGGCGAGGCCGATCTGTTCGGGCGGGTGTTGCAGGCGACGATCGTGGGCCGCGCGGACGAGATCGCGGCGGCGGCGTCGCTCGCGATCGGTGAAGCAGCGGAGGCGACGCCGGTCGCGATCGTGCGCGGCGCGCACTTCAACCGCAGCGAGACGAACGGCATCCAGCCGATGCTGCGGCCCATCGCCGACGACCTGTTCCGCTAGCCCATGGGCCACGTTCTCGCACTCTGCGGCGGTGTCGGCGGGGCGAAACTCGCCTTCGGACTGACGCGCATTCTTGCGCCGTCCGATCTGACCATCGCCGTGAATGTCGGCGACGATTTCGAGCATCTGGGTCTCTGCATTTCGCCGGACATCGACACGGTGGTGTACACGCTGGCCGACCTCTCCGACCGCCAGCGGGGTTGGGGACTGGCCGGCGAGACCTGGCAATTCATGGAGACGCTGCGGCGGCTGGGCAGCGAAGGTTGGTTCCAGCTCGGCGACCGCGATCTTGCCATGCATGTTGAGCGAACCCGGCGTCTGCGCGCCGGCGAGACGCTATCCACCGTTACGCGCGCTCTGTCGGCGAGACTGGGTGTGGATCATCCGATCGTGCCGGTGTCGAACGACCCGGTCCGCACGATGCTGGATTGCGAAACAGGATGCCTGACCTTCCAGGAATATTTCGTACGCGAGAAGTGCGAGCCCGCCGTCGCACGCATCGACTATCAGGGGGCAAACCGCGCGCGCCTCGCGCCGGATGTGGCCGCTGCGCTGGCACGGGCGGATCTCTCGGCGATCGTCATCTGTACATCGAATCCCTATCTCAGCATCGCGCCGATGCTGGCGATCCCTGCCTTGCATGACGGCCTCGCGGCGCGGCGGGTGCCCAGCGTCGCTGTCTCGCCGCTGGTTGGCGGGCGCGCGATCAAGGGGCCGACGACAAAGCTGATGCGCGAGCTGGGCGTCTCGCCCACCAATGCAACGATCGCGGAATATTACGCGGGCCTGATCGACGGCTTGCTGATCGACACGACGGACGAGGCCGACCTGGCCAGTCTGGCCGCCGGAGGACTTTCCTGCGGCGCAACGCGAACGGTCATGGAGAACGATGAGCATCGCGTGGCGCTGGCCAACGATACACTCGCGCTTGCACGCAAGATTGCCGCTGCGCGGGCAGCCGCGGCATGAGCACGGGCGGCACCTCGATACCGATGCGCAAGCGCGTGGGCGGCCGCTTCCTTCGCGCCATCTGGGTTGAAGCCACGTCGACGACGAGCCGTGCCGAGCTGGAGGACGAATTCCACCGCTTCGGTGCCGATATCGTGCACGATGGCGTGGCCGTTACGGCCGTGAACGGGCGCTCCATCCGATACCCCTGGACCACCTGTCCGGGCGCCGCGACGCCGCTCAAGCAGCTTGTCGGCATGCCGCTGAGCCGCGCTCCGGACGCGGTTTACCGGCACACCAATGGCCGGTTCCAGTGCACGCACCTGTTCGAGACGGCAGCGCTCGCGATCGCACAGGCGAAGCGCGGCCCCGGGCGCCGCCTCTACGAAATCCACGTTGCCGACCCGGACCCCCTCGCGCGCCAGGCGGTGCTCGCATGCAATGGCGAGCCGCTTCTTCAGTGGACGCTCGAAAACGAAGCCATCCGTTCGGACGATCTGTTCAACGGGATGAATTTTCGCGCGCTGGGCGGCTGGGCGGCCGAGCACGGCGAGCATGCGCTTGCGGAGCCTGCCCTGCTCCTGCGGCGTGCGGGCCGGCTCGCGATGGGGCGCCAGATCGACGTGGACGCCCTGCCTGTTGCGGCAAGCCTTGGCCGGCCCGCCATCTGTCACTCGTTCCAGCCCGTGATCGCGTCGCTCGGCAAGCGCGTTCCCGGCTCGGTGCGCGACTTCGAAGCCAAAGGCGAGCGGCCGCTGGACGATTTTCCCCGCTAGGGCGGCCCGGTCAGGCGGAGCTTCCGCCGTCGCAGATGATGGCCTGGCCGCTCGTGAATGAACTCGCGCGCGAGGCGAAATACACCGCCGCGCCCGCGATCTCGTCCGGCTCGCCGATCCTGCCCATCGGCGAGTGCTCGGTCGCCCGCTTCAGGAACTCAGGGTTCGACCACAACGCATAGGCCATGTCGGTTTTGATCAGGCCGGGAGCGATGCAATTGGCGCGGACGCCGTATTGGCCGTACTCGACGGCAATGTTTCGCGCGAGCTGGAGATCGGCCGCCTTCGTCACCGCATAGGTGCCGAGCGTCCGCTGACCACGGAAGCCGCCCAGCGACGAAACGATGATGATGGAACCATCGCGGCGCTCCACCATCTCGGGAAGCACGCGATAGCAGAGAAAGTGGTTGGCCTTGATGTTGCCGTTGATCGTTTTGTCGAAGGCGGCTTCAGGGATGTCGGCGCCCGGTCCTTGATAGGGATTCACCGCGGCGTTGCTGACCATGATGTCGATCTTGCCGAACGCAGCGCGAGCGCCGGCGAGCAGCGCGTTGATCTGGTCGCTGTAATTGATGTTGCAGGGAATCGGAACCGCGACCTTCTTGCCCTTGCCGAATTCCTCGTTGATCTCGGCGGCGGCCGCCTCGCACGCTTCCTTCTTGCGGCTCGATACAACGACCTGCGCGCCGTGCTCGGCGAGACGTCCGGCGATCGCCCGGCCTATGCCCCTTGTCGAGCCCGTGACAACAGCCACCTTACCGGTGAGATCGAAGAGATTCATGATTCCTCCCGACTGCTCTTCGCGAGAGCAGCATGTTTTCGTTGTGCCGCAACGCATCAAAAAATATGTGTTGATGATACCATGCGCATAGTTATTGTCGAGTCTCGCACTGGGGAGTACAGCGGTGGACATCTCCGACGAAGACATGCTGGCGCGGCTGCCGGGCATTCGCATCGATCACGACAACAAGGCGTATTATCGCGGGCTGCTACAGCATCGCCTGCTTTTGAATCGCTGCAAGACTTGCGGCACATGGCATTCGCCGCCACGCGCCACGTGCCCCAAATGCTGGTCGTGGGATCTGGTGCCGACCGAGATCAGCGGTAAGGGCCGCGTCTATCTCTTCAGCTTCCGCAACGGCGTTCCCGCGCATGGCAACCCTTCGGAGCCTTCTGCGGTGGCGGCGATCGAGCTTCCGGAGGGCGTGCGCTTTACGACGACGATCGTCAATTGCCCGAAAGCGGACATCAGAATCGGAATGCCGGTCGCGCTTGTCTGGGTTGAAGAGGACGGAATGCCCATGCCCGCCTTTCAGCCCGCTTCAAACTGAACCCGCCCCCGTCGGCACGCCATCCAGAGAGCAAATCATGACGACAGCAAGATTTCCCGCACGAGACAAAGTTGCAATCGTCGGCTTGGGATCGACGCAGTACACACGCGATGGCGGCAAGACGGCGCCGGCGCTCGCCATCGAAGCATCGCAACAGGCCATCCGCGATGCGGGGCTGAACGCACAGGACATTGATGGGCTTATCGGCGGCTCGTGGAATGCCTCGCCGGCGCCGGTCTACATGCAGGCCGCGCTGGGTATCGAGGAAGTAACCTGGACGGTCCATCATCTTATCCCATTCGCGACCCTGGTTATTTCGGCGATGAACGCGGTGTTTTCCGGCGTCTGTACGACCGCACTGGTCTATGCCGGCCTGAACCGCATGCCCGGCCTTTCGCGATCGGCGTCGAAGGACCCTTTCCGCCAGCGCATGGTCAACAACCTGGGAGGCCTCCAGTTGAACGGGCGCCAGATTCCCGGCCTGTCTTCGAGCTACAGCGGCTGGATGCAGCGCTATATGCACCAATATGGCGCCACGCGTGAGGACTTCGGCCGCCTCTGCATCAGCGATCGCAGCTATGCGGCAGACAATCCGCGCGCGATCTTTCGCAACACACCTCTGACCATGGAGCAATACCTCGACGCACGGATGGTCCGCGAGCCGATGTGCATGCTGGACATGGATATCCCGATCGACGGTGCCGATGCGATCGTCATCACGACGGTGGAGCGCGCCCGCGACCTGAAGAAGAAGCCGGTGATCATCCACGCCGCAACCTACGGGCAAGTCATCCATGCCGAAGACGACCAGATGCCGAGCCTCGACAACTTCAGCAAGCACGCGGTCATGCGCAACCTGTGGCCCAAGAGCGAACTTACGCTCAAAGACATGGACATCTTCTTTCCGTATGACGGGTTCTCGATCATCTATATGAACGACATCGAGATGGCGGGCTACTGCAAGCGAGGCGAGGCACCGGATTTCGTCAAGAGCAACTGGGACGCGAAGACCAATCGCTTCAAGATCAACGATAAGATCCTGGTGAACCCGCATGGCGGCGCGCTGTCGGAAGGCGGCAACCAGTCGGCCGGCCATGTGCGCGAGGCGATCACGCAGCTGCGCGGTGAGGCCGGCGCACGCCAAGCTCAGAACGAGTTGAAGAACGCGCTGCTCATCTCGGGAAGCCTGTTCTTCAACACGGTGGGGCTGGTCCTGCGCACGGAATAGCGCGCGTACTCAGCGCGCCAGGAAGGCAGTCGTTGCTTCCTTGATGCGGCGCGCGGCCTCGTCGGGGCCGCTCTTTTCGAGCAGGCCCGCCATCATTACTTCGACGCTCACCGGCAGCGAGGGATCAAGCTCGGCAAGGTAGCGCCTGAGATCGAGTTGGCCCTGCCCCGGCAGTAATCGTTCGGTCCTCGCCTCCGTCATCCGCTCTTCGGCGCTGGGCATGTCCCTCGCGGGTCCATCGCAAAGCTGCGTGAAATTGATGAAGCCGTCGCTCAGCGAATGGAGGTCACTTAAGCTGTCCCCGGCCCTGAAGAAATGCAGCGGATCTGGCACGACGGCGCCGTTGGCCTTTCCGGCCGCGCGCACGACATTCTTTGCTTTCCCCACCGAGTCGACGGTGTAGTAAGAGGTCGGCTCGATATTGACCGTGAGACCGAAGCTTGCGGCGAGATCGCAAAGTGCGGCGAAATTCGCGACGAGACGACCCCGATCGGGATCGTCGCAGATGACGATGAGATGCTTTGCCCCTAGGAGCCCGGCCGTCTCAAGCGCGCCCTCGAACGCGGCGGGCCGCGCCCCCGGATCCAGCCGGACGACTTCTATCTCGAACGGGGTAACGCCCTCGCCGTCCAGCGCCGCCCGCGTCTCGCGCATCAGCGGTTTTCCCGGCAGCATCGGGTTGTCGGGCGTTGCGATCGCGGTGACCACGCGCAGTCCGCAATGGGTGAACCCGGCCTTGGCCCCGCACCTCACAACATCCGGTGGCGATGCCGAGAAACCCAGCAACGACGCGGACGCAAGAGATATGATCCGGGATGCCATCGTGCGCAGCTTTCTTTGTTCGGCAAGGGCTATGCCAGCAGCTTGTCGATCTCGGCCAGCTGCGATGCGTCGAGCTCCCAGTCGGCGGCCGCGGCGTTTGACACAACCTGCTCCGGCCGCGTCGCACCCGCGATGACGCTCGACACGCCCGGCTGTGCGGCAAGCCACGACATCGCGAGCTCGAGCAGCGTACGCTGATGGTCGGATGCATACGCCCGCAAGCGCTCGATCTTGTCGAAATCGGTGTAGACCTTGTGCCGGCCACCCAGCGGCGAGGTGGTGAAGCGCGAGCCTGGCGGTGGCGGACTGCCCGCCCGATATTTGCCAGTCAACAGACCGCTCGCGAGTGGAAAGTAGGGGAAGAATCCGAGCCCGAACCGTCGCACCGCGGGAAGGATTTCCTGTTCGATCTCGCGGAACAGCAGGCTGTATTCGTTTTGCGCCGAGACGAACGCGGTGCGGCCTGTGGTCCGGCTGACCCACGCGGCATCTGCGATCTGCCAGGCGGGAAAATTCGAACTGCCGATGTAGCGGACCTTGCCCTGGGTCACTAAGTCATCCAGCGCGCGCAACGTTTCTTCGATCGGCGTCCGCGGATCCGGGAAATGAATCTGGTAAAGGTCGATCCAGTCCGTCTTGAGCCGGCGCAAGCTCGCCTCGACGGCCCGTAACACGTAGGAGCGCGATCCACCGCCCGTGAGGCCCTCGTTGTCCATGACCATGGAGAACTTGGTCCCCAGCACCACGCGCTGACGGCGCTCGCCCAGGGCCTGACCGATGCACTCTTCCGAGCCGCCGCGGTTACCGTAGACATCCGACGTATCGAAGAACGTCACGCCGGCGTCGATCGCCGCGTCGATAACGCGTTTCGATTTCGGCGCATCAAGCGATTGTCCGAAGTTGTTGCAGCCAAGCCCCACCTTCGCGACACGCAGGCCCGACTGCCCCACATTTCGCAGTTGCATCGCGTTCCCTGCCCTTGCGCCGGAGCTGCCGGTCTTAATTCTTGCTCAGATAATGATGCGCATATTTTAGTCCGTCAAGACAGTCGGTGATTGTGGCACGCTCATCTCCATTCGATTTTCTGCGAGGAAAGCTTGGGCGCGCGCGAGAATGTGTATTCGGTGAGGCGTTCGATGTGCTTGCGCATGAGCTGCCGCGCCCTCTCCGGCTTCCTATCGAGCACGGCCTGCGCAATCGCGTGATGATCCTTCTCAGCGATGTCGAGGAAGTCCTCGCCCTTTGTGATCGCGATTGAGTGTGAGGAGAACACCGCATCTACCGCATCCGCGAACATACCGAGCACCGGATTGCGCGCGAGCCGGTTCACGGTGGCATGCGGGCCGAGCGCGAAGCCGCCCTCTCCCAGCGTACCGTGGACGAGGCC
>Ga0207680_10001496_pt1 | contig 11019 bp, 6 predicted proteins | sample KBSS23metaG_FD_184321 | JGI IMG/M metagenome (GOLD analysis project Ga0207680, IMG submission 184321) | Switchgrass rhizosphere microbial communities from Kellogg Biological Station, Michigan, USA - KBS S2-3 metaG (SPAdes) (version 2) | ecosystem: Host-associated > Plants > Roots > Rhizosphere >... | reverse complement strand
GCCCGGACACGGGCGTCACGCGCGCGGGGGATGGTACTGGGTCGACGGCCACTGGAGGTAGCTCGCGCAGCCCGAAGTTCGCCCGGGGGAGGTACCGGGTAACCGACGAGGGATTGCAAGGGCCGGTGTCGGGTGGCCGCGGGACAGTATCCCCGCTTTGCGCGACGCACTTGAGGATAGGGTTACGAGTGCGTACCGCGCAAAACGGGGAACCCTCTGTCCCGCGTCTCCCTGCCGGCCCTCGCCCGGCCGGTAGCGAACTTCGGGCAGACGCTCGCAGGGAAGTCTGGTGGCGCTCGCGACTCCGTCGCTCGGACTTTGGATTTTTTCGGGTCGCGATCCGAGCTCCGCGAGTGTCGCGACGCCCAGTTCTCGTGGGGCGCCGGAGCGGTCGAGCCTTCATAGGCGAGCCGCGAAGGTCACGGCGCGATTAGTCTCCCCGAAGTAACCGAGGGGAGGAGGATCGCGCCGTGGGAGGCCGAGCGGTTCCAGCGCTCTGCGCGCGCCGCTCGGCCGACGGAATGCGTGCCGCGCGGAACCGGGATCCCTCTGCCCGACGCCTCCCTGCCGGCCTTCGCCCGATGGCGGAGAGCGAACTTCGGGCAGACGCTCGCTCGGGAGACTGGTGGCGCTCGCTTCGCTCGGACGGTTCTGATCTGGAGCATGGGTCGCGATCCGAGCTCCGCGAGCGTCGCGACGCTCGGCTCTGGTGGGGCGCCGGAGCGGTCAGGGTTTGTACCCCGAGCCGCGGAGGCCGCATCGCGGAAAGTCTCCTCGCAGTAACCAAGAGGAGGAGGTCCGCGATGCGGGAGCCGGAGCGACACGCGCCCATGCGCGTTTCGCGGAAGGCGACGGTCTCAGACCGTGTCGACCTTCATCAGGTTCGTCGCGCCTCTCATCCGCGAGGATCCGCAGACGATGACGACCCGGTCGCCCTTCTTCAGGTATCCGAGCTTCGCCAGCCGCGTCTTGGCGTGCGCGATCATGGGATCGGTCTCTCGCGGCATCGGAAGAGTGATTCCCACGACCCCGGGGTAGAGCGTGGCGCGGCGGCAGGCCTCGAAGCGCCGGGCGATCGCGAAGATTCGTCTTCCCCGGACGAACTTCGAGAGAAGGAGGGCCGTCTTTCCGGTCTCCGTAAAGCAGACGATCGCCCGCGCATCCACCTCCCGCGCGGTCTGGCAGGCCGCGAGGGCCACCGCGTGCGCGACCGAGCGATCGCGCCGGGACACGCCGCCGCCGGTGAGGAACTCCGAGTCTTCGGCGCGGAGGGCGATCGTCGCCATCATGGCCACGGCCGCGACCGGGTGGCTGCCGCTGGCGGTTTCGGCCGACAGCATGACGGCATCCGTGCCGTCGAAGATCGCGTTGGCGACGTCGGAGGCCTCCGCGCGCGTGGGGCGAGCGTGCTCGATCATCGACTCGAGCATCTGGGTTGCCGTGATCACGGGGATCTCGGCTTCGTTGGCGCGGCGGATCAGGCGTTTCTGGATCTCGGGGACCTCCTCGGCCGGGAGCTCCACGCCGAGGTCGCCCCGCGCGACCATGATGCCGTCCGCCGCGTCGAGAATTCCGTCGAGGTCGCCGAGCGCCTCCGGTTTTTCGATCTTGGCGATCACGGGGATGTCGGCGTGGAGCTTTCCGAGGAGCGCCTTCAGCTGCGCGACGTCCGCGGCCGAGCGAACGAAAGACTGCGCGAGGTAGTCGATGCCGGCGCCGAGCGCGAACCGGACGTCGCGGCGGTCCTTGGCGGTGAGCGATCCGATGGAGAGCTTCACGCCCGGGAAGTTCAGTCCCTTGTGGTCGCGAACGAGGCCGCCGACGCGAACCCGGCAGTAGACGCGGGGCGCGCGCACCCGCTCGACGACCCATTCGAGCATGCCGTCGTCGACGAGAATGCGATCTCCCCGGGCCACGTCCTGCGAGAGCCGGCTGTAGTTGATCGGGATCTCGCCCCGCGCGTCCTCGCCCTCGGGCGCGAGCACCAGGCGCTCCCCGTCACGGACGCGGCGGCCTCCGGGCGGCATGACCCCGGTGCGGATCTTCGGGCCGCAGAGGTCGAAGATGACGGGGATGGGCCGGCCGATCTCCCGTTCGATCCGCCGGACCGCCGCGATCCGAGCGGCGTGGTCTGTCGGACCGCCATGCGAAGCGTTCAGGCGGATGATGTCGATGCCCGCTTCGATGGTCTCGCGGAGCACTCCGCGGGCGTCGGTCGCGGGGCCGAGCGTCGCGACGATCTTCGTCCGGCGGAAGGGAGCGGTGATCCGGCCGAGCCGTTTCACGCGGGGAATCGGTGGCCGGGGTTCATCCGCCTCCCGGTCGAGAGGCGAAACGTCCTGCTCTCGACGGCGAATCGCCTCTCGAGTCCTTCTCCCCGCAAACCCGGACGACCCGGGATCATCGACATCGGCACGCTTCCAGTCTAACGCTCCCGGTCAGAAGAGGGGGCGGAAGTCTTCGAGCGAGACGGCGGGGAGATATTCGCCGGTGCGGCGCCGCTTCCACCAGGCGCCCGTCTTCCGGCGCTCCGCGAAGCTCGTGAACCGGTAGTCGTCGATCTCGGCGCGGACGAATCGCGGAGGGGAGGACGGAAAAGGATTGTCGCGCAGGAGACCGGTGACGTCGGGGGAACCTTCGAGGAGCCGGTGCACGAAAGAAAAGAACCAGGGGTTCGTCCGAACGTCCGACAGGGCGGCGAACCACATCTGCCAGTCCAGACGCGGCTGGTGGGGCGCGACGAAAGCCGGCGCCCGGGTGAGATCTCCCGGCTTCCATCGAAACGCATACGGCTTCCAGGTCGTTCCGTCGTCGCTGCCTTCGATCACGATCTCGGGACGGGACGTCGTCATCACGGCGAAGAGCCCGTAGCTGTTGACCGTCCGAAAGGGCTCCGAGAAGGAGACGAGCGAGGCCAGCCGGGCCGTCGCGGCGGAGCGGGGGCGGAGCGCCTCGGCCAGACGTACCGCGCCGAGGACAAGGATGGCGGCGGTGAGCGCGCCGAGCACGAGCTTCGGCCAGCCCGACCCGGACTTCTCGTTCTCCGACGGGGAGTTCCCGAGCCGGGCGTCGTCGCAGGCGAGGAGACAGAGCACCGCGGTGAGCAGGTTGAAGAAGGCGTAGTTCCCCGTCGCGGCGATCAGCACCTGGAGGAACGCGATCGAGATTGCCGCCGCGTGCCGCAGGTGCCGGGGAGCGAACAGGAAAAACGGCGCCGCGAGCTCGATCGCGAAGAGCCCGGCGGCCGAGACGGTTTGAAACACCGGCGGGAGCTGATGGGCGTACCAGCCGATCCAGGTCGGAAGCGGCTGGGTCTCGTAGTGGAACCGGAGCGCCGTGAGGCTCCTCCAGGACGCGTCGCCGCTTTCGAGCTTCACCGAGCCCGAGGAGAGGACCAGGCGGAAGAGGAGCGCGCGAAACAGGAAAAGAACGGCGGGAGAAGGGGAGGGGGAGCCCGCCCCGGTCCCCCGGCGGATTCCGCGGGGTGGTGCGAGGAAGATCGCGAGAAAGCCCGTTTCGATCAGGAGCGTGTCCCACTGGAACGAGAGGAAGTCCTGGCCGACCGCGGCGAGCGAGAGATAGAGGACCCAGCAGGCCGCGGCGGAAATCGCCGGAGCGAAGTCCAGCAACAGGAAGAAGGCAAAGAGCGCGCCGGCCCCGCACGCCCCGAGGATCGCTCCGCTTCCCGACGAAAACCAGAGGAGCGAAGGGATCCATCGCCATGCCGAAGTGCCGAGTTGGCGAGAGGCGGCCCTCAGGTAGTCGCCGGCAGGCGCGATCCCGCGCTCCCCGAAGAGGCCGTTGGCCTGCACCGCGAGCGACACGAAAGCGACGAGAAAGATCGCTCCGAGAGCGCGGAGAAACAGCCAGCGCGACCGCCGGAAGGTGGACGGCCGCGGGCTCCGGCCCCAGAGGCCCCGGGTCACCCGGGCGGCGAGATCTCGATGCCCCGCGATGAGCCGGTAGGACCGCTCGGCGGCCGCCGCGAAGAACGGAACCCTTTCGTAGGCGAGCAGGCTGGCGCGTTTCCCGCCGGCCGCGCGGGCCCGGACGACGGCCTCGGCGCCGGAGAAGAATCGCCCGTCGGGAACGAGGAGTTGAACAGCGGACTGAAAGCGGGAGCGAGGAATCTCGGGATAGAGGTCGGCCACTTCCTGAAAGGGCCGGAAATCGACCGTGCCGCGCAGATCCTCCTCCCATCGGGAGATCCAGAACCGGCAGAAGCCGCAGTCTCCGTCGAACACCATGAGCGGCCTTTCGGGGGGCGAGGCGAGGCGGTCAGCCCCGGCCACGAGGAGCTCCGCGGCAGAGGGTGCCGGGGCGGTCGGCCCGCGCCGTCCGGTTCATGGCGGGGGAGGAGGAATCCTCCGATCCGTCCCGGTCATCCCGGGAGGCGCGGGGATTCCCATCATGCCGAGGATCGTCGGGGCGACGTCGCGCAGCGCGCCGCCCGGAACGAGCGCGCCCCGCGATGCCGCGCCGGCGATGATGAAGGGAACCGGGTTCGAGGTGTGGGCGGTGTGCGGCTCTCCCGTGACGGGATCGATCATCTGTTCGGCGTTGCCATGATCCGCCGTCATCACGAAGACGCCTCCCGTGGAGAGAACGGCGTCGCAGACCCGGCCGAGACACGCATCGAGGCATTCGACCGCCCGGATCGTCTCGGGGAGCCTGCCGGTGTGGCCGACCATGTCGGCGTTGGCATAGTTCATGACAATCGCGTCGAACGAGCCGGCGGAGATCGCGCGAAGGGCTTCCTCCGTGATCTCCGGAGCGGCCATCTCCGGCAGCCGGTCGTAGGTCGCGACCTTCGCCGAAGGGACGAGGACCCGGCTCTCCCCGCGGAAGCTCCGCTCGCGGCCGCCGTTGAAGAAGTAGGTCACGTGCGCGTATTTCTCCGTCTCCGCGAGGCGCAGGTTCGCGGCCCCCGACCCTTCCCAGGCGTCGGCGAGGATTCCGTCCAGGGACTGGGGCGGAAACGCCGCCGGGAGCCCGAACTCTTCCTTGTATTCCGTCATGCCGACGAACGCGGGGCGCGGGGCGGTGCCCCGATCGAAACCTTCGAAGTCGGGAGCGGTCAGCGCCTCCGTCATCTCGCGCGCCCGGTCGGCTCGATAGTTGAAGAAAACGACGCCGTCGCGCGGACCGATGATCGGGATCGGCGCTCCCGCCGATTCGATCACGGTGGGGAGGACGAACTCGTCGGTCTCTCCGGCGGCGGCGGCGAGACGGAGAGCGTCCTCGACCGTCGTCGCCTTTCTTCCGCGGGCGTGGACCATGGCGTCGTACGCGAGCTTCACCCGGTCCCATCGCCGGTCGCGATCCATCGCGTAGTACCGGCCGGAGATCGTCCGCACCCGGCCGGCGCGGCGGGATTGCATTTCGCCGTCGAGGCGCGACAGGAAAAGGCGAGCGGATTCGGGGGGCGTGTCCCGCCCGTCGAGAAAGGCATGGACGAAGACCCGGCTCAGGCCCTCGCGGCGCGCCAGCTCGAGGAGGGCGTGCAGATGCCGCTCGTGGGAGTGGACGCCTCCATCCGAGAGAAGGCCGAGAAGATGGAGGGCACCTTCACGCTCCCGGACCCGGTCGCACAGGTCTCTCAACGCGGCGTTTCGGAAGAAGCTCCCGTCGCGGATCGCGAGGTCGATCCGAAGGATGTCCTGCGGCACCATGCGCCCGGCTCCCATGTTCAGGTGTCCGACCTCCGAATTTCCCATCTGGCCGTCGGGCAGTCCGACGTCTTCGCCCGACGCCGAAAGCGTGGTGTTCGGAAACTCGCGGAGCATCCGGTCGTAGCGCGGCGTACGGGCGAGCGCGATCGCGTTCCCCTCCCGTCCGGGCGAGACACCCCATCCGTCGCAGATCGCGAGAACGACGGGCCGGGCGAGGGAGCGGCGGGAGTCGTTCATCGCTTCGCGGCCGAAGAATATTCCGTTTCCGGCGGATTTTGGAATTGATTTCGCATGTGATCTCATGGAACGTCAGCGACGTCACGGCAACGCGCGACAACGCGCGAGGAGGAGACCCGACCGGTGAGCTCGATTCCGACGAAAAACGCGACTCTCTCCGGGGCGGCACTCGATCAGCTCTGCATCGACACGATTCGGACCCTCTCGATGGACGCGGTCCAGAAGGCGGATTCCGGTCACCCTGGAACGCCGATGGCCCTCGCCCCTGCCGCATACGTCCTCTTCTCGAAGATCCTTCGCTACGATCCGAAGGATCCCGCCTGGCCCGATCGGGACCGCTTCGTCCTGTCGTGCGGGCACGCTTCCATGCTGCTGTATTCGGTTCTCTTCCTTTCGGGGTACGAGGTGTCGCTCGACGACATTCGGAATTTCCGCCAGTTCGGATCGATTACGCCCGGCCACCCGGAGGTCGGCGTGACTCCCGGCGTCGAGGTGACCACCGGGCCTCTCGGCCAGGGGGTCGGCAACGCCGTGGGCCTCGCGATCGCGGAGCGGCTGCTCGCCAAACGTTTCAATCGGGCCGGGCACGCGGTCGTCGACCATCGGGTCTGGGGCTTCTGCAGCGACGGCGATCTCATGGAAGGCGTCGCTTCCGAGGCGGCGTCGCTCGCGGGACATCTTCGGCTGGGAAATCTCCAGCTTCTCTACGACGACAACCACATCACGATCGAGGGGGACACCGCGCTTGCCTTCGACGAGGACGTGGAGAAGCGGTTCCGGGCCTACGGCTGGCACGTGACCCGCGTGGCCAACGCCAACGACATCGACGCCATCGAGCGCGCGTTCCGCGAGGCCGCGGCGGAGAATTCGCGCCCTTCGCTCGTCATCTCCCGGTCCCGCATCGGCTATCCGGCTCCCCACAAGATGGACACGGCCGAGGCGCACGGCTCCCCCCTCGGCGAAGACGAGGTGCGCGCGACGAAAAAGGTCCTCGGCTGGCCCGAGGACGAGCATTTCCTCGTTCCTCCCGAGGCGCTGGCGCGATGGCGGGAAGCGGGGAAGAAGAGCGCCGAACGGCACGCCGAGTGGAACAAGGCGTTCGCGGCTTACGAACGGAAATATCCGGGGCTCGCGCGCGAGTTTCGGGACGCCTTCGCCGGCAAGCTCCCCGACGGATGGGACGCGGACATCCCGACGTTCCGCCCCGCCGATGCGAAGGGAGGGAAGCTCGCGACCCGCAAGGCCTCCGGAAAGACCTTGAACGCCATCGCGAAGCGCTATCCGGCCCTCGCCGGCGGCTCGGCGGACCTGGCCCCGTCGACGGATACGCTGATCGACGGCGAGGGGGACTTCGAATCGGAATCCACGGGCCGCAACTTCCACTGGGGAGTGCGCGAGCACGCGATGGGCGCGGCGTTGAACGGCATGGCCGCGCACGGCGGCGTCCGGCCCTACGGGGCGACGTTCTTCATCTTTTCCGACTACATGCGGCCCTCGGTGAGGCTCGCCGCCTTGTCGGAGCTCCCGGTTCTCTACGTGTGGACCCATGATTCGGTCGGCCTCGGCGAGGACGGACCGACGCACCAGCCGATCGAGCACCTGGCGTCGTTTCGGGCGATGCCCGGCGTCGTCCTGATCCGCCCGGCTGACGCCAACGAGACCGCGCAGGCGTGGAAAACGGCGATCGCCCACACCGGGGGCCCCGTGGGCCTCGTCCTGACGCGGCAGGGGTTGCCGATCCTCGACCCGGCGAAATACGGCGCGATGCGGGTCGAGCGAGGCGGTTACGTCCTGTCCGATCCCCCGAAAGGAAAACCGAAGGTGATCCTGATCGCCTCCGGATCCGAGGTCGCGGTCGCTCTCGAGGCGCAGGAGATCCTGGCGACGAAGAAGATCGCGGCCCGGGTCGTGTCCATGCCGTCGACGCAGCTCTTCGACCGGCAGCCGAAGAGCTATCGGGACCGCGTTCTTCCCCCGGCCATCGCCGCGCGCGTCTCGATCGAAGCGGCCTCGACTTTCGGTTGGGATCGCTACGTGGGTCCGGCGGGCTTCGCGATCGGCCTCGACCGGTTCGGCGCTTCGGCGCCCGGAGACACCAACATGAAAGAGCTCGGGATCACGGCCCGGCGGGCCGCGAAGGAAGCGGAGCGCCTGATCCGGAAGAAGAAATGAAGGTCGCGATCGGAAGCGATCACGCGGGCCACGAGCTGAAGCGCGAGCTCGCCGCCTTCGTGGAGGAACTCGGCCATCGCGTCGCCGACCTCGGCAATGCCGTCTTCGATCCCGTGGACGACTACCCCGACTTCGCCCGGCTCGTGGGCGTGGCGGTCGCGCGCGGTGAAGCCGATCGGGGAATCATCGTCTGCGGATCCGGGGTGGGAGCGTCGATCGCCGTCAACAAGGTGCCGGGGGCGCGAGGCGGCGTCTGCCACGACACGTTTTCCGCGCGGCAGGGAGTCGAGGACGACGACGCGAACGTGATGACGCTCGGCTCGCGCGTCGTGGGCGGATCCCTCGCGCGCGAAGTCGTCGCGGCGTTTCTCGGCGCGAAATTCTCGGGGGCTCCGCGCCACGCGCGGCGCCTCGAAAAGGTCAAGCAGATCGAGCTCGACGCCCGCACGGGAGTGTTCGAGTTCCCGGAGGGGAAGAAGTCATGACACCGACGAATTCGCTCTTTCGCCTGAAGGACTTCGGCGTGTCGATCTGGTGCGACGAGCTCTCCCGCGACATGATCCGCGGCGGCGCGTTGAAAGAGTTGATCGAGGGAAGCGCCGTGGTCGGGGTGACGTCCAATCCTTCCATCTTCCAGAAAGCGATGTCGGAGGGCGACGCCTACGACGCCGACATCGAAAAGCTCGCGGCGGCCGGAAAATCCACCGAGGAGATCTTCGACGCGCTCGCCGTCGAAGACATTCGGGAAGCGTGCGACGTCCTTCGGCCGGTTTACGATCGGACGGGCGGCGACGACGGCTACGTTTCGATCGAGGTGCTGCCGTCGCTCGCGGGGGACACCGAGAAGACGGTCGAGGAGGCCGTTCGCTACCATCGCGAGATTGCGAAGCCGAACCTCATGGTGAAGATCCCGGCCACGCCCGAAGGGATCCCCGCCATCCGCCGGATGATCGCCCGCGGGAAATCAATCAACATCACGCTCATTTTCTCCGTGGACCGCTACGCCGAGGTCGCCGAAGCCTATGTCTCCGGCCTCGAGGAGTTCGCCGCCGGCGGCGGAGACCTGCGCCCCGTCGCCTCGGTGGCGTCCTTCTTCGTTTCGCGGATCGACACGGAAGCCGACAAACGCATCGACGCCGCGATGGCTGGGGAGAGCGACCCGGTCCGCCGGGCCCGCCTCGGGGCGTTGAAGGGGAAGATCGCCGTCGCCAACGCCCGTCTCGCGTTCGCGAAATTTCGCGAAGTCTTTTCCGGCGCCCGCTGGGAAGCTCTCGCTGCGAAAGGCGCACGCGTTCAGCGTTGCCTGTGGGCCTCGACCTCGACGAAGAACAAGGCCTATTCCGACATCCTCTACGTCCAGGAGCTGATCGGGGGTCCCACGGTGAACACGATGCCGATCGCGACGATGGAAGCCTACCGGGACCACGGGCATCCGGAGGAGACCTTGACCCGCGGCGTCGAGGAGGCGCGCCGCGACGTCGCCGCGCTCGCCGATTTCGGGATCGACTACCGGGACATCACCGACAATTTCTCGGAAAAAGACGGCGTGAAGAAGTTCGAGACCGCCTACCGGGAGCTGCTGGCGGGGCTCGAAGCGAAGCGCCGCCATCAGCCCGCGGGCGCCGCGGAGAGGCCGTGACCGCGCGCTCCGCGCGGGACTGGGTCCGGCTCGGGGCGGAGACCACGGCGGTCGAGAGCACGCTCGCGAAGCTCGCCGCCGACGAGTTCGCGGCGCGGGCCTGGAGCCGGGATCCCTTCATCTGGAAGGCCGACGAGAAGCACCGCGCGGTCATCTCGGACGCGCTGGGATGGCTCGATGCCCCGTCGGAGATGCGAAGACGCTCCCGCGAGCTCGCCGAGTGGGCGGCCCACGCCCGTCGCGGCCGCCGGTACGTCGTCGTTTGCGGCATGGGGGGATCTTCCCTCGCTCCGGAAGTCTTCGGACGGGTCCTCGGCCGCGCCGACGCTCCCGAGCTCCTGGTGCTCGACTCGACGTCTCCCGAGCAGGTCCGCAGCGTGCGGGAAAGGATCGACCCCGATTCGACCCTCTTCGTGATCGCCTCGAAATCGGGTTCGACCCTCGAAACGCTCTGCCATTTCCGCTACTTTCACGCGGAGGTGGCCCGGCGCAGCCGCTCGGAAGAAGAGACGGGGGAGCACTTCGTCGCGGTCACCGATTCCGGTTCCCCCCTGGAGAAGCTCGCGGCCGAGCATCGATTCGCCGAAGTCTTCGAAAACCTTCCCGGGATCGGCGGCCGGTACTCGGCGCTGTCGTACTTCGGGCTCGTTCCCGCGGCGCTTTGCGGCGTGGACCTCGCTCTCCTCCTCGGCCGGGCGGAAGAAGCGGCGCAGGCGTGCCGGAGCCACGGCGCGGACAACCCGGGGCTCGTGCTTGGCGCGGCTCTCGCAACGCTCGCGCGGGCGGGACGGAACAAGGCGACCCTCGTGTGTTCGCCCGCGATCGCGCCCTTCGGGGCATGGCTCGAACAGCTGGTCGCGGAGTCGACCGGGAAGGAAGGCGTCGGGATCGTCCCGGTGGACGGTGAGCCGCTCGGATGGCCCGAGGACTATGGCTCGGACCGTTTTTTTCTGTATGAGCGGCTCGGCGGCGACGCCGAGAACGGCGACGCCGACGCCCGTTTGGAGCGCCTCGCCGAAGAAGGCCATCCGGTGCAGGCCCGGGCGTGGAAGGATCCGTACGATCTCGGCGGCCGCATGTTCACCTGGGAGCTCGCGATCGCCGCCGCCGGAGCCGTCCTCGGCATCGATCCCTTCGATCAGCCGAACGTCCAGGAATCGAAGGACAACACCCGGACAGTGCTCGCGGAATTCGAACGCACGCGCTCCCTCCCGCAGGAAAAGCCGAAGCTCGCCGATCACGGCCTCGCCTTCACGGGAGATCTGCCCGCCTCCCTGTTCGCGAAGGTGCGCGCCGGAC
>Ga0207680_10001486_pt1 | contig 11080 bp, 9 predicted proteins | sample KBSS23metaG_FD_184321 | JGI IMG/M metagenome (GOLD analysis project Ga0207680, IMG submission 184321) | Switchgrass rhizosphere microbial communities from Kellogg Biological Station, Michigan, USA - KBS S2-3 metaG (SPAdes) (version 2) | ecosystem: Host-associated > Plants > Roots > Rhizosphere >... | reverse complement strand
CGAGCATTCGCGACGAAGCGCGGGCCGGCCGTGACGAGGGCCAGCGGACGCGAAGCGAATCCGGCCCGCTCGGCTAGAGCGCTCGTACCGCCAGCACCACCGCCACGACCAGGCCGAAGACCGCGATCCCGATCCGCAGCGGATCGCTCGGGATGCGGCGGGCATAGTGGGCGCCGACGCGCCCGCCGAGCAGCGAGGAGACCATCAGCGTCAGCGCGTAGCGCCACTCGACCGGGGCGAGGAAGGCGTAGGCGACGGCGGCGAGCAGGTTGGCGCAGCCGACGAGGACGATCTTCATCGCGTTGAGGTGCTGGAGGGTGTCGGCGACGAAGAGGGCGAGGATCGCGAAGAGCAGGATGCTGACCGCCGAGCCGAAGTAGGCGCCGTAAGCGCCACAGAAGAGGAGCCCGGCGGTGAGGTAGGGGGAGTGCTCGTTGCCGGCGTGGGAGAGCCGCGCGGTGAGCCGCGGCTGGAAGAGGAGCAGCAGGCAGGAGGCGGCGATCAGGACCGGGACGATCGCTTCGAAGGCGCCGTTGGGGGTCAGCAGCAGCGCGGCCGTGCCGGCGACGGCGCCGATCAGCATCGGCGCCAGCAGGCGGACGAAGCGCTCGCCCTGCTGGCGCAGCAGGTCGCTGTAGCCGAGGACGCCGCCGACGTAGCCGGGGATGATCCCGACGGTGTTGGTGACGTTCGCCGACAGCGGCGGCAGCCCGAGGGCGACCATCGTCGGGAAGGTGATCAGCGAGCCGGCGCCGGCGATGGAGTTCGACGCCCCCGCCGCGACCCCGGCCGCCGCGACGGCGAGCAGCTCGAGCACCGCATCAGCCTAGGCCGAGTTGCCGCTTTTCGTCGCTATGCGGAGGAAATCGGCAACTCGGCGGTCAGGCGGCGTCGCTGTGGGCCAGCGGGGTGCGGGTGCCGCCGCGGCGCTTCTCGCGCTGGGTGACGACGTTGAAGAAGTAGTCGTTGCGGCCACGCCGCAGCGGCCGCGGCATCGCCCGGCGGGCGCCGCGGTGGGTGGCGGTGACCGAGCGGAAGGCGCGTTCGTGGCCGGCGCTCCAGCGGATGCCGAAGATCTCGCGCACCCGCGGCGGCAGCGTCCCCTTGACGATCAGGTTCTGCGTCTCGAGGTTGAGCCGGGCCGGCAACGGCACCGGCTGGCGGAAGGCGACGATCGGCGCCATCTCCAGCGCATGCTCGGTCGCGTGCAGGTCGGGCGAGGCGAGCTTGCCGTCGAACCAGGCCTTGAACTCCAGGTAGCTGCCGGGCACCGCGTCCCGCGGCAGGCCGAAGAGCTCGCCGAAGCGGACGTAGTCCTGCCAGAGCGCCTCGCGCTCGGCGGCGCTCAGCGGCCGCGCCATCGTCTCGTACATCGCGCGGCCGGAGTCGGCGATCACCGCCAGCGTCCACAGCATCAGCTCGGGGTCGAAGGCCGAGTAGACGGCGCCGGCAGCGTGGGCGCCAGCCGCCTCGGGCAGCTCGCCCTTGATCAGCTCGTGCAGGCGGTGGACCGCCGCCAGCGCCTTGTCGGCTTCGGCCTTGGTGCCGAGGAAGACCGTCTCCTGGATCTTGGCGGTGCGGGCGAGGCGGGTGAAGGGGTGGTCGCCGGCGTTGGTGCTGAGCATCGTGCCGGTGTAGGTGAGGGGTTCGAGCGCCCCGATCAACAGCGCTCGCTGCCCGTAGAGAAGACCGACCGAGCGCTCGCCGTGGACGCGGCGAGCCATCGATCGGCCGGGGGCGAAGTAGTAGTCGGAGTCGCTCACTGGTCGTCTGGCCAGCCAGTCTAACTCAAGGGTTACCGAGTGGACGAATCTACCGCTGGGTCTCGCGACTCATCGCGACCAGCGCCGCCCCGGAACTTGACGTGTCGACCAGACCGCGCAGCTCGTGGGCGTCGAAGATCTCGTCCAGCTCCTCGCGGGTCAGGGTCTCGCGCTCGAGCGCCAGCACCGCCAGGTGGTCGAGGACCTCGAGGTTGGCCGAGAGCAGGGCGCGGGCGCGGCGGTAGGCCTCGCGGGCCAGCGTCATCGCCGCCTGGTCGACCTCGCGTCGAGTCTGGTCGGAGACGGCGTAGTCGCCGGTCGGCAGCGCGATCGGCGCCGGGCCGTCGTGGTCGAGCGCGACCCCCATCCCGAATTCGGAGACCATCTGCTTGCAGACCAGGTGGACCCGGTTGAGGTCGTCGGAGGCGCCCGAGTAGGACTCGCCGAGGACGATCTCCTCGGCGGCGCGCCCGCCGAGCAGCGTCACCACCTCGTCGAGCAGCTCGTCGCGCGACATCAGGTAGCTGTCCTCCTGCGGCGAGTGGCCGACGAAGCCGAGCGCCGGCCCGCGCGGGACGATGCTGAGGATCTCCGGCGGGTCGAGGCCGAGCAGCCGGCGGCAGAGCGCGTGGCCGGCCTCGTGGTAGGCGACGATCCGCCTCTCCTTGGCGTTGAGCCGACGGGCCTGCTGGGAGCCGACCGCCTGGCGCAGCAGGGCCTCGTCGAGGTCCTCGCGGGTCATGTAGAAGCGCCCGGCGCGGCCGGCGATGATCGCCCCCTCGTTGAGCGAGTTGGCGAGCTGGGCGCCGGTCATCCCGGTCGTCTTGCGGGCGACGTCGCCGAGGTCGAGGTCGGGGGCGAGCGGCTTGTTCTTGGCGTGGCTGTGGAGGATCGCCTCGCGGCCGGCGCGGTCGGGCGGGGAGACGAGGACGAGGCGGTCGAAGCGCCCCGGCCGCAACAGCGCCTTGTCGAGCTTGTCGACGTAGTTGGAGGCGGCGATCACGATCACCATCCCCGGGTCCTTCTCGAAGCCGTCGAGCTCGACCAGCAGCTGGTTCAGCGCCTGCTCGCGCTCGCTGGTGCCACCGTCACCGCCACCGCTGGAGCGGGAGCCGCCGATCGCGTCGAGCTCGTCGATGAAGATCACCGCGCGGCCCGACTTGCGCGCCTCCTTGAAGAGGCGGCGGATGCGGGCGGCGCCGCGGCCGACGAACATCTCGACGAAGCTCGAGCCCGAGGCGGCGAAGAAGTCGACGCCGGCCTGTGCGGCGACGGCGCGGGCGAGCATCGTCTTGCCGGTGCCGGGCGGGCCGTGGAGGAGGACGCCGCGCGGCGCCTGCGCGCCGAGGGCGGCGAAGCGTTCGGGTTCGCGCAGCCAGGCGGCGACGTCCATCAGCTCCTCCTTGGCCGCGTCGACCCCCTGGACCTGCTCCCAGAGGACCGGCTCGGTATGGGACGCCTTGACCGTCTCCGGCTTGGTCGTCCCCATCATCCCCCGCGCCATTTTCAGGAAGACGAAGCAGAGGATCGACATGAAGACGACCCCGAAGACGGGGTACCAGTTGAAAAAGAATTCCTGCACGCGAGTCGCCATTGGTGAAGTGTGGAGACAAATGTGCGATTTCCCCATCGCACATCCGTCCAAATGTGCCGAAACCGCTAAAGGTCGTGCCTGAACTGCAACCTCCGGCGGGCCAGCTGAGGCAGCTCGGCTGCGTCCGCGGTCGCTTTCGCGCTAGGCATGGACTACGGTCCTCGCATGTCTCGCCCGATTCTCCGAGCCCTCCTCGGGCTCGGCGTTCTCGCCGCGCTCCTCAGCGCGCCTGCCGCGAGCGCCGCGCCGGGCGATCTCGATCCGACCTTCGGCACCGGCGGTCAGCTGCGGCTGTTGGAAAGCAACGAGGAAAGCTACGCCGGGGCGGTCGCCGTCCAGCCGGACGGGAAGATCCTGGTCGCCGGCTCCGACCACGGAAACGCCGTGGTCGTGCGGCTGCTGCCCAACGGCGGCCTCGACCCCTCGTTCGGCAGCGGCGGCCAGGTGACGACCGTGGTCTCCGCCGAGTTCAGCGCCTTTCAGGCGGTGACGATCCAGCCGGACGGCAAGATCGTCGCCGTCGGCAGCGCCAAAGGGGCGGTCAACCGCGACTTCCTCTTCGCCCGTTACTCGACCGAGGGAGTGCCGGACGGTGGCTTCGGCGGCGGCGACGGAGTCGAGCTGGTGGCGGTCGGGGCCGAAGACGACAGCGCCAACGCCGTCGCGATCGGCTCCGGGGGGCGAGTCGTCGCCACCGGGGAGGCGGGGCTGGCGATGAACAACCACGCCGCCGGGGTTGTCGTCTTGCTGTCGAACGGCCTTCCCGACCCGGGCTTCGGCGGCGGCGACGGCGTCGTCCTCAAAGAAACGGCTGGGAATTTCGACATCGGCGTCGCCGTGGCGGCGCTCGGCGACGGCAGCTTCCTGGTCGGCGACCTCAACGCGGTCGGGGCCGGCCTCGGCTTCGTACTGCTGAAGCTGCGATCCGACGGGGAATACGACAACGGCTTCGGCGGCGGCGACGGGATCTCGGTTACCCCGATCCCGGTCGAAGGGGCGCCGGTCGTCGCCGGCGGGCTGGCCGACATGACGGTCCTCTCCGATGGGCGAATCGTCGCCGCCGGCAACGGCGTCGACTACAGCGAAAGCCCACCCGCCTATCACCAGAAGCTCGCCGTCGTCAGGTACCTGGCGAACGGCGAGCTCGACCCGAGCTTCGCCACCGGTGGGATCTTCACCCACCGGGACGGGCGGGGATTCAGAATCACGACGATCGAGCCGGCGGAGGCGGGCGGCTACCTGCTCGCGGGCGACTACTACAACGACGGCCTCAAACAGAGCGCGTCGCTGGTCGTGCGGCTCACCTCCGGCGGCGCCCTCGATCCCGCCTTCGGCGCCGGCGGGATCGTCGCCCGGGGCGACACCGCCCCGTTCGGCGAAGGGATCGACGCCGCCGCGGTCGACTCCGAAGACCGCCTGGTCACGGTCGGCACCGCCTACGGGCCGAACAACACCTCCTGGGCCTCGCTCGCCCGCTACCTCGGGGATCCGCGACCCGTGGCCCCGGCAAACCAGGCGGCCCACGCGCGGATGAAGGCGGTTCCGAAGAAGATCGCCGCAGGGAAGATGAATGGCTTCTCCGGCACCGCCGCCGATCCCGACGGGGACGGCGTGCTGAAGGTGCAGATCGCGGTGTTCAGTCGGGTCAGATCGGGAGTCGCGAAAGCCTCCCGCGCCGTGCCGCGGTGCCTGGTGATGAAGAGCAAAAGGCCCCGCTTCAAGCTGGTCAAGCCGAAGCAGGGGAAGTGCCCGCAGCGCTGGCTGAAGGTCAAGGGCAAGGCGAAATGGGGCTTGAAGCTGAAGGGCGATCTGCCGGCCGGCAAGTACGTCGTCTTCGCCCGTGCCACCGACGGGCTCGGCGCGACCGAGGCCAAGTTCAGCCGCAAGCTGCGCAACCGCTACGCGTTCCGCGTCCTGCCGTCGCGCTAGCCCTCGCGCGCTATTTCTCGACCTGAGAGCCGCCGACGATGGCGTCCTCGCCCGAGTCGCCGAAGACGACCCAGGCCTTGTTGCCGCCGTCGTAGTCGGGGGCCCAGAGCTTCAGGGTTGCGGGGCGGCTCCAGACCGTGACCTGCTCCTCGCCGGTCGAGTCGAGGCCGCGCCAGATCCGCACGAACGGGTTGCCTTCCCACTCGGCGGCGATCGTCGTCGGCTCGCGGTGGCCGGGATGGACGGTGGTGTCCGGCGGCAGTTCCATAAGGCGCATCACCGAGGTCTGCAGGTCGGCGAAGCCGCTGGCGCCGGGGGCCATCGTCCCGCCCACCGTTCCCTTGAAGAGGACGTCGGCGGTGAAGACATCGGTCTCGTTGACGAGGAAGGCGAGATGGCCGGCGGCGTGGCCGGGGGTGTAGATCGCTTCGATCTCGAGGCCGCCGGCGTCGAGCTTCTCGCCGTCGTCGAGGATGATCTCGACCTCGTCTTCTAGCTCCGCCGCGCAGGCCTCGTGGGCGACCAGCGGCGGGTTGCCGAGCGTCGCCCGCGCCTCGGCGAGGCCGGCTACGTGGTCGCCGTGCGGGTGGGTGACGAGGACGTGGGTGATCTCGATCCGGTCGCGCTCGGCCCAATCCAGCAGCGGCCCCAGATCGTCGTTGCCGTCGATCAGCACGCCGGCGCCGCGCTCGGGGTCGGCGACCAGGTAGGCGTTCGACAGCCACATCGGGTTCTCGGTCCTCTCGACGATCACTGTTCCTCCTCGTTCGCGGAAACGGCCGCCCGGGAGGTTACGGCGCTGCCCTCGAGCAGGGTCCGCGCGACGAGCTCGGGGTCGTCCCAGGTGGGGGTGTGGCCGACCTCGGGGAGGACGAGGAAGCGGGCGCCGGCGGGGCGGCGGTTCGCCTTCGGCGGCCCAACGAGGCGGTCACGCTCGCACCAGGCGATCGTTACCGGCACGTCCTCCGGATAGCCGGCGGGGTCGAAGACGTGGTTGCGCATCGCCCGGTTGGCGCCGTCGTAGCCCTCGCCGTCGAGCCAGCCAAGGGCGAGCGCTCGCGCCGCGTCGGGCGGGATCCGCTCGGGGTGGGCAGCGATCGACTGGAAGGCGGCGCGGCGCGTCTGCGGGAACTGGAGGGCGAGCGAGAGGAAGGGGCGCGCCGCCTTGACCCAGGGCGAGCCGCGCAGCAGCATCCGGGCGCCGCCCCCTTTGGGCTCGCCGAGCGGGCGCCCCCAGAGGCCGGCGGGGGAGAGGGTCGTCACCGAGGCGGCCCAGCCGAAGCGGCCCATTTCGAGCGCCACCCAGCCGCCGAGCGAGTTGCCGGCGACGTGCGGTCGCTCGATCCCGTTGCGGGCGCACTCCTCGTGCACCGCCCGCGCCAGGTTGGCGGCGGTCGGCTCGACCTCGGCCGGCAGCGGAGGGGTATCGCCGAATCCCGGCATGTCGATCGCGTGCACCTCACGCTCGCCCTCCAGCAGCCCGATCACCGGCTCCCAGATGCTGCGGGTGCCGCCGAGCCCGTGGATCAGCAGCAGCGGCTCGCGGCCACCGGTCCCCCCGGCGGCGCTCACCGCGCGCCCGGCTTGGCGAAGAGCGCCTGCACGTCGCCGATCCGCCGCTCGCGGAAGCCCGCCTCCGAGGAGCTCAGGTAGAAGTCCCAGAGCCGGCGAAAGCGCTCGTCGTAGCCGCGCTCGCGCAGCTTCTCCCAGGCGGCGAAGAAGCGCTCGCGCCACTCGGCCAGGGTCGGCGGGTAGTGGGCGGTGATGTCGTCGCGCCAGACCTGCTTCATCGAGGTCACCCGCTCCAGGCAGTTGGTGATCAGCCCCTCGGAGGGCAGGCAGCCGCCGGGGAAGACGTGGGTGTTGGCGAAGCTCCGCGCGGCCTTCTCCAGCTCGTAGATGCGATCGTCGATCGTGATCGCCTGCAGCAGCATCAGGCCGTCGTCGGTGAGCAGCTCGTCGCAGCGGCGGAAGAAGTCGTCGAAGTACTGCCAGCCGACCGCCTCGATCATCTCGACGCTGACCAGGCGGTCGTAGCGGCCCTCGAGGTCGCGGTAATCCTGGAGGAGGACGGTGACCTGGTCTTCGAGACCGGCTTCGCGCACCCGGCGGGTCGCCAGCTCGTGCTGCTCGCGGGAGATCGTCGTCGTCGTCACCCGGCAGCCGCTGCGCCGGGCGGCGTGGATCGCCATCCCGCCCCAGCCGGCGCCGATCTCCAGCAGGTGGTTCTCGGGCCCCAGGCTCAGGCGGTCGCAGATGCGGTCGAGCTTTGCCAGCTGCGCCCCCTCGAGGCTGATCGTGTCGTCGGCGAAATAGGCGCAGGAGTACATCATCCGCTCGTCGAGGAAGGAGGCGAAGAGGTCGTTGCCGAGGTCGTAGTGGGCGGAGATGTTGCGGCGGGCGCCGGTGCGGGTGTTCTCGGGGACGAGGTGGCGGACGCGGTGCCAGAGGCCGCGCGGCCCGGCGACGGCGCGCCGGATGCCGTCCATCTCGCGCAGTTCGCGGGCGGCGATCCGGATCAGGGAGACGAGGTCTTCGGTCTCCCAGCGGCCCTCGACGTAGCCCTCGCCGAGGCCGACGCTGCCGTGCAGCGGGTCGCGCCAGGCGGCCGGGTCGTTGATTCGCACGGTCGCCGTCAGTTCGGCGTCGGGCGGGCCGAAGCTGCGTTCGCGCCCGCCTTCGACCACCTCGATGCGGCCGCTGCGCAGGCGGCCGAGGACGGTGCCGACGCCGGCGCGGGCGAGCGCGTCTCGGGTGGCGAGCGCGCTCACGGCGAGACGAACCCCTTCGGGCGGCTGCCCTCCGGGTGCGGGTGGTACTTCGCCCCCTTCAGCTTCAGCCGCAGCGACTGCGCGTAGATCTTCGCCACCACCTGCAGCGACATCGCCGGGTAGCGGGCGAGCAGGCCGGCAAGGGTGCGACGGGAGAGCTCCCGCCGCCGCAGGTTTAGGGTCGCGTCGAAAGTCTTGCCCGATCGCCGAGACCGCGAGAGATCGCCTATACGACGAACTCCTGCGGTCTCGGCAGGGACGCGCGGGCGCGACTCGATTTGGACGGCGATGCTCTCGCCGGGTTCCGAGGCGCGGAAGGAGTAGGTCTGGTCCATGCCCATCAGCGGGGAGACGTGGAAGCTCTTCTCGAGGTCTTCGCTCAGCACCGTACCCCGGCGCTCGCCCCGCGCCAAGACGTAGGGATGGCGCTCGCCCCAGGGGATGTTCTGGACGTCGGCGACGACCGCCTCGACTTGCTCTCCGGCGGGGTCGAAGCAGTAGTAGAAGGAGACCGGGTTGAAGGAGTGGCCGAAGTAGCGCAGGCCGGTCAGCAGGCGGACCGGGCCAGCGGGGCGCTCGCCGGTGGCGGCTGCGACCGCCTCGCGCGCGCACTCGTCGAGCGGCCGCGCCGGGTCGCCCATGAAGTCCTCGCGGCGGAAGCGGGCGGGCGCGGCGCGGCGGGCGGAGAAGAGCGGGAAGCGGTCGAGCACCCCGGGCAGCTCGCCGAGGTCGAGGTACATGAGGAAGAACCGGTAGCGGAAGGAGTGCTCGATCGGCTCGAAGCGCCGATGGCGAATCGTGCCCTCGTACACGGCGGAGGCGCCTCCGCCCCTCAAGCCGCCACCTCCTCCTCGTCCCTTCCCACCCGAACTGCATCAACTTGACCATCTACTGGCTGGAGAAGTTGATGCAGTTCGGGTGGGGTGCTGCTGCGAATCGCGTCGCATGCCCTGATGGCGCTGACTACGCCGTCCTCGTGGAAACCCCAGCCCCAGTAGGCGCCGCAGTAGTGGGTGCGGTGCGCCGGTCCCGAGATCTCGGCGTGGCGGGACTGGGCGGCGACGCCCTCCTTGGTGTAGACGGGGTGGTCGTAGGAGATGCGGCGGATCACCTTCGCCGGGTCGATTTCCTCGCCACGATTGAGGGTGACGAAGTACTGCGTGCGCGAGCGCAGCTTCTGCAGGTTGTTCATCCAGTAGGTGACGGTGGTCCCCTGCGCGGGCGCCTCGCTGAGGTGGAAGTTCCAGCTCGACCAGGTGGCGCGGCGGCGCGGCATCAGCGAGGCGTCGGTGTGGAGGACGGCTTCGTTCGGCTGGTAGGGGATCGCGCCGAGGACCTCGCGCTCGGCCGCGCTCGGGTCGGCGAGCATCGCCAGCGCCTGGTCGGAGTGGGTCGCGATCACGACCTGGTCGAACTCCTCGCTCTCGCAGCCATCGGCCTCGATCCGCACCCCGTCCGGGAGGCGCTCGACGCGCCGCACCGGCACCCCGGTCCGCACCCGGTCGCGCCACGGCGCGACGATCGCCTCGACGTAGCTGCGCGAGCCACCGCTCACCGTCCGCCAGCTGGGACGGTCCCGCAGGCTGTACATCCCGTGGTTCTCGAAGAACTCGGCCATGAAGCTGGCCGGGAAGCTCCACATCTGCTCCGGGTCGGCGGACCAGACGGCGCTCGCCTGGGGGACGATCAGCCGCTCGACGAAATGCCGCGAGAAGCCCTGCTGCTCGAGCCATCGGCCGAGCGAGGGCGCGGTCCCGTTCATCCCGATCAGCGCCCGCGCCTCGCGGTTGAAGCGGCGCCAGTCGCGCAGCATCCCGAGGAAGGTCGGGCTGAGGAGGTGGGCGGGCCGGGCGAAGAGGCCCCACGGCGTCCCGGAGTACTCGAAGCGGCCGCGGCCGTCGGAGACCGAGAAGCCCATGTGGGACGGCTGGCTCGCGACCCCGAGCTCGGCCAGCAGCGCTTCGAAGTTGGGGTAGTTGCGGTCGTTGAAGACGATGAACCCGGTGTCGATCCAGTGGGTTCCGTCCTCGGCCTCGACCGGCACCGTGTGGGTGTGGCCGCCGATCCGCTCGTTCGCCTCGTAGACGACGATCTCGTGCTCGGGCGCCAGCCTGTGGGCAGCCGCCAGCCCCGAGATACCGGTTCCGACGATCGCAATCCTCATCGGCCTTTCCCTACGAGGGAAGCGGCCAATCGGTTGCATCGGATCTCCAAACCAGTTGTCGGCTACCCGTAGGGGCGGTAGAGGATGCGGCCGCCGAGCAGCTCGGTGACGGTGGCGAAGCGGTAGCCGCGGCCGCGCAGGGTGTCGATGATGCGCGGCAGTGCGGCGAGGGTCTCGCTTCGCGGGCCGCCGCCGTCGTGCATGACGACGATCGAGCCGGGCCGGACGTGGCCGACGACGTTGGCGTAGATCGCCTCGCTGCCGGGGTTGGACCAGTCGCGCGGGTCGACGTCCCAGTTGACCGTCCGCATCCCGAGGGCGCCGGCGGTGGCGATGACGCCGTCGTTCACCGCGCCGCCGGGCGGGCGGAAGAGGCACGGCTGAAAGTGGGTGTAGGAGCGGACCCGCGAGGCGGCGCCGGCGATCTGCCCGTAGTCGGGGAGTTCGACGTGGTCCATCGTGTGGTCGCCGATCTCGCTGCCCTGGGCGAGGATCTGCCGCATCGCCTCTTCGTGGCCCGGCATCGCCTGGCCGACCTCGAAGAAGGTCGCCTCGACGTCCTTCTCGCGCAGCACCCGGAGGAAGTCGTCGGTGTAGTCGCTGGGGCCGTCGTCGAAGGTGAGGGCGACGACGTTGCGCTCGCGCGGGCCGTTGGTGACGAGCCCGGCGCTGCCGCCGGTGCAGCCGACGGCGCGGACCGGGCGAAGGCGGAAGGTCTTGCCGTCGCCGGTGGGCAGGGAGGTGGCGCAGCGCCGGCGCACCTCGCAGCCGTTGCTCTGCAGGACCAGCCATTCGTAGCGGCCGGGGGCGAGGCCGGCCCTGCCGGGCTCCAGCGCGACGACGAGCTTGTCGGGGCTGG
>Ga0207680_10001472_pt1 | contig 11151 bp, 11 predicted proteins | sample KBSS23metaG_FD_184321 | JGI IMG/M metagenome (GOLD analysis project Ga0207680, IMG submission 184321) | Switchgrass rhizosphere microbial communities from Kellogg Biological Station, Michigan, USA - KBS S2-3 metaG (SPAdes) (version 2) | ecosystem: Host-associated > Plants > Roots > Rhizosphere... | reverse complement strand
GGCAGGCCGGAGACCACCATGGAGGACCTCGCCGGCCTGCCGCCCGCCTTCGACAAGGACGGCTTCGTGACCGCCGGCAACGCCTCGGGCATCGTGGACGGCGCGGCCATGATGATCCTCACCACGGCCCAGAAGGCCCAGGAGAAGGGGTGGAAGCCGCTCGGCCGCATTCTCTCCTGGTCGGTGGTGGGGGTCGATCCCTCGCGCATGGGGATCGGGCCGGCGCCGGCCATCCGGGCGGCGCTCGGCAAGCTCGGGATGCAGCTCGGGGACGTCGACCTGTTCGAGATCAACGAGGCGTTCGCCGGGCAGATCCTGGCCGTGGTCAAGGATCTCGACCTCGACGTGGACAAGCTCAACGTCAACGGCGGAGCGATCGCCCTCGGGCATCCGCTGGGAGCGAGCGGCACCCGCCTGCTGATCACGCTCCTCAAGGAGCTGAACCGGCGGGGCGGCGGCCGGGGCGTGGCCTCGGCCTGCATCGGTGGCGGTCAGGGGATCGCGATGGTGGTCGAGGCCGCCGCGTGATCGATCTCACCGGGCGCCGGGTGGTCGTGACGGGAGGCAGCCGCGGCATCGGAGCCGCGTGCTGCCGCCTGTTCGCCCAGGCCGGCGCCGCGGTGCTCGTCCAATATCTCGCGAGCGACGACAAGGCCGTCACCATCCTGAAGGAGCTGCGGAGGATCTCGGAGGCTCCCCACGCGGCTTTCCGCTGCGACGTGACCGATCCCGACCAGGTCCGCAAGCTGTTCGATTCCGTGGAGGCCCGCTGGGGAGGCCTGGACTGTCTGATCAACAACGCGGGGGTCTGGGTCCACGATCCGTTGGCGCAGCTCAAGCCCGAGCGGTTGCAGGCGACCCTCTCCGTCAACGTGGTCGGCGCCTTCCTGGCCGCCCGCTGCGCGATCCCTCTCCTGGTGGGTTCGGAGGACGCTTCGATCATCAACGTCAGCTCCACGGCGGGGCAGCGTGGCGAGGCCTTCTACAGCGCCTACGCGGCGAGCAAGGGGGCGCTGATCTCGGCCACCAAGTCCTGGTCCTCGGAGCTGGCGCCGGAGATCCGGGTGAACGCGGTCGCGCCCGGCTGGGTGGACACCGACATGACCTCGGAAGCGCTCTCGGGAGAGAGGCGGGAGGCGGTGCTCGCCTCCATCCCGCTGCGCCGCGTGGCCACCCCGGAGGACATCGCGGGGCCCACGGTCTTCCTGGCCTCTCCCCTGGCCCGGCACATCACCGGGGAGATCCTCAATGTGAACGGCGGGAGCGTGCTGGTCGGGTAGCGGGGGAATCAGCCGGAGGCGGCTTCCAGCCGGCCTACGCGGTCGTCCAGATCTTCGTAGGAGCGGTGGATCAGGGATTCGACCTCATCGAATCTCCGGGAGACCTCCTCGCGGTGCCGATCCAACTGCTCGTTGTTGTTGGCTACACCTTCGGCCACGAGCTTGATCTGGCCCCGCAGGTCTTCGATGGAGACCCAGGCCCCACGGACCTCGGTCTCCAGATTCTCAAAGCGCTTGTCGACCTGCTCGAAGCGCTTGTCGACCTGCTCGAAGCGCCTGTCGACCTGCTCGAAGCGCCTGTCGACCTCGTCGAAACGCCTGTCAACTTCGTCAAAACGTCGGTCAAGCGACGCGAAGCGCTGCTCGAGATAGGCGAGGAGATCTTGGTCCATGGTCTCGTATTCCCGGTTCCCGCTACTCTAGCATAGGATGGGTCGCGCGGAAACGGGTCAAGACCTGCCCGGTCGCCCTTCCTTCTCCCAGAGATACCCCAGGCACTTGTAGACCAGCTTCGCCGCCAGGAAGTCGCTCGCGGGGTGCCCGCCGACCGGCGCCAGCTCGATCAAGTCCATGGCTACCACGGTCTTCGTCTGGAACAGGTGGCGGAGGAGGCGCAGGGTGGGGTACCAGTGGCCACCCCCGGGCTCCGGCGTTCCCGTCGCCGGGACCAATGCGGGATCGAAGTAGTCGATGTCGAATGTCAGGTAGATCTTCTCGGGCAGAGCAGCCAGCATCTTCGGGAACAGCTCCTCGGCGCGGTCGAGCTGGTGCCCCCAGATCACCGGCAGGTTTCGCTCCCGGATCAGCCGCGCCTCGGGCGCCGAGAGGGAGCGGATGCCTACCGCCAGCGCCGGAATCCCCGCGTCCACGATTCGCTTCATCACGCTCGCGTGACTGTAAGGCGTGCCTTCGAACTCTTCCCGCAGGTCGGAGTGGGCATCGAACTGCACCACCCCGATCTCCCCGAAGACTTGGTGGGCCGCTTTGACCGGCGCTTGGGTTAGGCTGTGCTCGCCGCCGAGGGTGACCAGGAACTTGCCCCGTTCGAGGTGGCTCCTGGCCTCCGCCTGGAGCTCGGCGAAGCCCTCCTCCATGTCGAAAGCCTCGGGGAGGAACGAGGGGAGGGTCGCGATCCCCTGGACGTACGGCTCGGCGCCGAGCTCCTCGTCGTAGAGCTCCATCGCCTGGGAGGCGCGGAGGATCGCCGCGGGACCGGCCAGCGTCCCCTTGCCATAGGAGGTCGTGCGCTCGAAGGGGACGGGGAGGACGGCGGCGCGGCTGGTCTCGTAATCGCTCGCCTCCGCGTCGAGGAGGCCGAAGTTGCTGGGCAGGTAGGGCATGGGCGGGTTTGTAGCAGGAGCATCTCGGGAGTGTCAACGCGAGAAAGGACAAGGATGGACCATCCCCTGGAGCTTGCCGATCCGATTCGCGAGCGGGTGCGCGCGGCCGAGCGCGTCGTGGTCTTCTCGGGAGCCGGCGTGTCGCGCGAGAGCGGCCTGGACACCTTCCGCGGCGCGGGCGGCCTGTGGGAGCGGATGCGCCCCGAGGAGCTGGCCACGCCCGAGGCCTTCCGGGCCGATCCCGAGAAGGTCTGGCGCTGGTACGCCTGGCGCTACGGCCAGGCCATCGCCGCCGCTCCCAATCCGGCCCACCTCGCGATCGCCCGGCTGGAGAACCTCTTCCCGACGGTGACCGTGGTGACGCAGAACGTCGACGGACTCCACCAGCGGGCGGGCAGCGGCAGCTTGCTGGAGCTGCACGGCACGATCACCCGGGCCGTCTGCGAACGCTGCCGGCGAAGCCTGGAGATGGGGGAGGCGGTCGGGGAATCGGCCGAACGGCCGCCGCTCTGCTCCTGCGGCGGCCGGTTCCGCCCCGCCGTGGTCTGGTTCGGCGAATCCCTCCCCGAGGAGGTGCTCGTCCAGGCCTACGAGGAGGCCACCTTCTGCGACCTGTTCCTCTCGGTGGGAACCTCGTCCACGGTCTATCCCGCGGCGGGGCTGATCGAGCTGGCCCACCAGGCCGGGGCCTGCCTGATCGAGGTCAACCCGGAGCCGACGCCGTTCTCCTCCCTGATGGACCTGCGCCTGGCCGCTCCGGCGGGCGAGGCCCTGCCCGCGCTCGTCGAGGCGATCGGGAGGATCCGGTGACGACCGACTACCTCATCCGCGAGCTGCCGCGGGGGGAGCGCCCTCGCGAGCGGCTGCTGGAGCAGGGCGGCAGCTCCCTCTCGGACTCCGAGCTGCTGGCCGTGCTCCTGCGCACCGGCCGCCGGGGGGCCTCGGCGCTCCAGATGGGCATGGACGTGCTGCGCGAGAACGGTGGGCTCGCCGGCCTCCTCACCGCGACCCCTCACTCGCTGCGGCGGAACGGGCTCGGTCCGGCCAAGGCGGCGGCGCTGCTGGCCGCGGTCGAGCTCGGCCGCCGCCTCGCCCGCGAGCAGCTCCTGGATCGCGAGCCCCTCTCCCGGCCGGTGGACGTGGCGCGCTACCTGGCCCTCCGCTACCACACCTGCGACCAGGAGGTGATGGGGGCCCTCTTCCTGGATGCCCGCAGTCTTCTGCTGGGAGAGCGCGAGATGTTCCGCGGCACCTCGAGCCGCATCTCGGTCGAGCCTCGCGAGATCCTCCGCGAATGCCTGCAGCGCGGGGCGGCGGCGATCTACCTGTTCCACACCCACCCCAGCGGCGACCCCTCGCCGAGCGCCGAGGACCTCCTGTTTACCCGGCGGATGGCGGAGGCGGCGGAGATCGTGGGGCTCCGGCTGGCCGATCACGTCGTCCTGGGGCACCGCGGGCGCTGGGTTTCCCTCCGGGAAAAGCACGCGTGGTAGCCTCTCCCGCCATGGCGAGCTACCACCTGGATTGCAGCAGCGGCATCGCCGGCGACATGTTCCTCGGCGCCTGCCTGGACCTGGGGATGCCGGTCGAGGTCCTCGCGGACGTCGTGGCCCGGCTCGGCCTGCCGGGGATCTCGGTCGAGTCGCGCAAGGCCATGCGCGGCGGCTTCGCGGGCACCCGTTTCCGTGTCCTCTCCGAGGGCAAACCGATCGAAGGGCCGGACCCGGAAGAGCAGCAGGGGCATCATCACCACCATCATCATGACCACGATCACCCTCATGGCCACGATCATCATCACCACGGACACACGAGAGGGCTGGCCGAGATCCGCGTGATGATCCAGAAGAGCGACCTCTCCGGGCCAGTGAAGGAGCGGGCGCTCCGGCTCTTCCAACGGCTGGGGGAGGCGGAGGCCAAGGCGCACGGCATGCCGGTCGAGCGCGTCCACTTCCACGAGGTGGGGGCGATCGACTCGATCGTCGACCTGGTGGGAGCGGCGGCGGCCGTCGAGCATCTCGCCCCCTCCCGGCTCACCTGCGGCCCGGTGAATCTGGGAAGCGGCCGGGTGAAGATGGCGCACGGCGAGGTGCCGATCCCGGCGCCAGCCACCGCCGAGCTGCTGCGCGGCGTCCCCGTCTTCAGCGGCCCGGGGGGCGAGCTGACCACCCCCACGGGCGCGGCGCTGCTGGCCGAGCTGGTCGACGAGTTCCTGGAGCTTCCCGCCATGGTGCTCGAGGGGATCGGCTACGGGCTGGGGAAGAAGGATCTGCCGACCCACCCCAACGCCCTGCGCCTGCTGCGCGGACGCGGCGAAGCGGCCCGCGCCGAGGTGATGGTGGTGGAAGCCGAGGTCGACGACCTGCCGGGCGAGGGCTTCGGCTTCCTGATGGAGCGCCTGCTCGCGGCCGGCGCGCTCGACGTCTACTTCACCCCCGTGCAGATGAAGAAGAACCGGCCGGGCACCCTGGTGACCCTGCTCTGCCGCCGCCCGCAGTTGGAGGAGCTGGCGGGCCTCCTCCTCACCGAGTCCGGCTCCCTCGGCTGCCGCTACCACGCCGCCGCCCGTTTCGAAGCGGAGCGGGAAATTCTCGAGGTCGCGACCGCGTTCGGTACGGTGAGGCTCAAGCGCGCCCGCCTCGACGGCCGCCCTCTCGCGGCCGCCCCCGAGTTCGAAGACTGCCGCAGGCTGGCGCTCGCCGGCGGAGTTCCCTGGCGTAACGTCTACCGCGCGGCCCTCACGGCCGCGGGCGCGCTCGAATCCTAGAGTGGGTGAAGCTGACGAAGGCGGTTCGCCGCCCTCGAATTTTGTGCGGACCGGATCTGTCCGGAGATCCGCGAGGATTCTCTTTCGATGGAATTGATGGAATTGAACGGTACACCGAACAACTCCGCGCAGGGGACGCTCGAGCTGGGGCTGGCCGGCGACGGGGCGTTCCGCTGGGCGGTCGCCGATATCACCGACGTCATGGAAGAGGCTCGCGACCGGTTCGACCTCTGGCCGGTGCCCGCCGCGGCGCTCGGGCGCTGCCTGGCCGGAGCCGCCCTGTTGCAGCGCCTGGCCACCAAGAGCCCCAGCCGCCTACTGCTGGAGGTCCGCGGCAACGGGCCGATCCTCCGGGTGCTCGCCGAGGCCGACGCCGAGGGGAACCTCCGCGGCCTGGTGGGCGACCCCCGCGTGCAGGTCCCGGACTGGCCCGGGGGCAAGCTCGGGGTCGGCCGGGCGGTGGGGAAGGGGTACCTCCGCGTGATCCGCGAGTACGAGGGGGGGAACAGCTACCAGAGCCAGGTCGAGCTGGTGAGCGGCGAGATCGGCGAGGACGTGGCCTTCTACCTCTCGCAGAGCGAGCAGATCCGGTCGGCGGTGCTCCTGGGCGTCCTCGGCAAGCCGAGCGGCGTGGCGGCGGCCGGCGGCATGGTCGTCGAGGTGATGCCCGGTGCTCCGGAGGAGGCGATCGCCCGCCTGGAGAGCAACATCGCGGCGATCCGCGGCGTCAGCCACCTGCTCGAAGAGGGGGGAGCCGGGAACGTGGTGGAGCGGGTCCTCGCCGGGTTCGACCGTGAGGTCAAGGAGGTCCGGCCTCTGCGCTACCGCTGCCGGTGCAGCCGGGAGCGCCTGCTCAACCATCTGGTCCTGCTGCCGGCGGCGGACCGGGACTACCTGCGAGCCGAGGACGGCGCCATCGAGGCCGACTGCGCCTTCTGTGGCGTCCGCTACCGGTTCGCCCCGGAAGAGCTGACCTGAGTACGTTACAATCCCCGTCCCCATGAGCACCTTCTACATCACCACCCCCGTCTATTACGTGAACGCGCTGCCCCACATCGGGCACATCTATACGACCACCATCGGCGACACCCTGGCCCGCTATCTGCGGATGGCGGGGCAGGACGTCTACTTCATGACCGGCACCGACGAGCACGGCCTGAATATCGAGCGGGCCGCCCGCGCCGAGGGGATCGAGCCGATCGTCCTGGCCGACCGGGTGGTCGCCAAGTACCGCGAGCTGCGCGACCGGCTGGAGTTCTCCAACGACGACTTCATCCGGACCACCCAGGAGCGGCACAAGCTGGGGGTGCTCGAGGTCATCCGCCGGATGGAGGCGCAGGGGGATCTGTACACGGCCCGCCACGAGGGGTGGTACTGCGCTCCCTGCGAGACCTACTACACCGAGAAGGAGCTGGGCCCGGAGAAGACCTGCCCGATCCATGGCACGGCGGTCGAGTGGAAGTCGGAGGAGAACATCTTCTTCCGGCTCTCCAAGTACCAGCAGCCGCTGCTCGACCATTACGCGAAGCACCCGGAATTCGTACGGCCGGAGACCCGCCTGAACGAGGTCCGCTCCTTCGTGGAGGCCGGCCTGCGCGACCTCTCGGTCTCGCGCGCCAACCTGGAGTGGGGCATCCCGTTCCCCGACCGGCCGGGGCAGACGATCTACGTCTGGCTCGACGCCCTGACCAACTACATCAGCGCTCTCGGCTTCGGCGGGCCGGACGACCGGCTCTACCAGAAGTTCTGGGAGCAGGGCGACGTCCGCCTGCAGCTCGTGGGCAAGGACATCCTCCGCTTCCACGCCGTCTACTGGCCGGCCTTCCTGCTCTCGGCCGGCGTACCGCTCCCCACGGTGGTCTGGGCGCACGGCTGGTGGCAGCGCGACGGTCGCAAGGTCTCGAAGTCGGCCGGCAACATCGTCCGTCCGGACGAGCTGATCGACCGCTTCGGCGGCGACAGCCTGCGCTACTTCCTCCTGCGCGAGATGGTCTTCGGCCAGGACGCCAACTTCTCCGACGAGGGGTTCGTCGACCGCTACAACAGCGACCTGGCGAACGACCTCGGCAACACGGTCAGCCGCCTGGTGACCCTCTCCCGCAGTGCCTTCGACGGCCGCACGCCGCCCAACTCCTGCAGCGACAACGAGCTGGCGCCGGTGGCCAAGAAGGCCGTGGAGGAGTACCGGGCTGCCATGGAGGACCTCGCCTTCAGCCGGGCCCTGGAGAGCCTCTGGCGGTTGCTGGCCGAGACCAACCAGTACATCGTCAGCCGCGAGCCCTGGAAGCTGATCAAGACCGAGGGGCCCACACCCAAGCTCGCCCGCATCCTGTGGATCGGTCTGGAGGCGGTGCGCATCGTGGCCACCGGCCTCCTTCCCGTGATGCCGAAGCTGGCGCCCCAGGTGCTGGCGGCGATCGGCATTCCGGAGCCCCCGACGAGCTTCGATGCCCTGCGCTGGGGAGGGTTGCCCACGGAGGCGCCGATCCCCGCGCCGGCCCCCCTCTTCCCGCGCATCGACAAGGAGGCCTACCTCGGAGAGGCCCACAACGTCCAGGAGAAAACGAAGACCATGGAGACCGCCGCCGCTCCGGAGAAGAGCCTGATTTCCGTCGACCAGTTCTTCCAGGCCGAGCTGAAGGTGGCCACCATCCTCGCCGCCGAGCCGGTGCCGAAGTCGAACAAGCTGATCAAGCTGACCGCCGATCTCGGAGAAGGATCGCCGCGCACGATCGTCGCCGGCATCGCGCTCGCCTACAAGCCGGAGGACCTGGTGGGCAAGCAGGTCGTGGTGGTGGCCAACCTCCAGCCCGCCAAGCTCATGGGGGTCGAGTCGAACGGCATGGTGCTCGCCGCCTCGCTCGACGGCAAGCCGGTCCTGCTCCATCCGGACGCCCAGGTCCCCAACGGCACCCGCGTCAAGTGAGCGCGCGCGATCTTTCCGGTACCAGCGCCGGTACCAGCGCCGGCCCGATCGACTCCCACTGCCATCTCCAGAGCCTGTCGGCGGAGGAGCGCGAGCGCGCCCTCGACGCCGCCCGGGAGCGGGGGGTGCGGGGGTTCCTGGTCCCCGCCGTCCGTCTGGAGGAGGCCGAGGAGATCCTCGCCTTCTGCCACCGCCACCCGGACGTCTGGTGCGCCCTTGGGACCCATCCCCACGACGCCTCCTCCTGGAAGGAAGGAGACGTGGAACGCCTGCGGTCGTACCTCGCCGATCCCAAGGCGGTGGCGGTGGGGGAGTGCGGGCTGGACTTCTACTATGACCACTCGCCCCGCGAGGCGCAGCTCCGGGCCCTGCGCGAGCAGTGGACCCTGGCGGTCGAGCTGGGCCTGCCGGTTGTGGTCCACAACCGGGACAGCAATCAGGAGATGCTGGCGGTCGTCCGTGAGGAGCCCTTCCGGGATCTGCAGGCCGATTTCCACTCCTTCGCCGGAGGGCTCGACATGGCCCGGGATCTGATCGCCCGCGGCTTCTATCTTGGGTTCACCGGCATGATCACCTTCCCGAAGGCGGACAACGTGCGCGAGGTGATCCCGATACTGCCGTCCGACCGCTGCCTGGTCGAGACCGACACCCCCTACCTCGCTCCGGTCCCGCACCGGGGCAAGCCCAACCGGCCGTCCTACGTGGTCGAGATCGCGGAGCGGCTGGCCCGGGAGACCGGGGAGAGTTATGAAGAGGTTTGTCGGCGCACCGGCGAGAATTTTTTCCGGCTGTTCGCGAAGGCTGCTTCTTGATCAGACGGGATTCGGCACGTCGATGAACTCGGCGACGATCCCGAACCGCTCCGCCAGGTGCTCGCCCAGGGCGCGGATCCCCAGCCGCTCGGTCGCGTAGTGGCCGGCGGCGAGGTAGTGGGTCTCCGTCTCCTTCGCCACGTTCATCACCCACTCGCTGACCTCGCCGGTGATGTAGGCGTCCAGCCCGTCCGCGATCGCTCCGTAGAACTCCCTCTGGGCGCCGCCGCTGATGATCCCCAGGGACTGGATCGCCTCCGGTCCGGAGAGGAAGGCGAGCGGCTCCTGGCCGTAGACCTGCCGGCAGCGCTCCACCAACTCAGTTGAGGAAAGCGGGGAGGGGAAGCGACCCTTGAACCCGATGGGCAGCCCTTCGTGCTCCCCGAACGGCTCCAGGCCTTCCAGCCCGAACTGCCGCCCGGCCACCGCGTTGTTCCCCACCCCGGCATGGCGGTCGAGCGGCAGGTGGTAGGCGATCAGGCTCATCTCCCCCCGGATCAGCTCGGCCACCCGGCGGTACTGGAAGCCGGTCAGGGTGCGGGGCATCCCCTCCCAGAAGAGGCCGTGATGGACCAGCACTGCGTCGGCTCCCGCCTCCCGGGCGCGGACGAACAGCTCCTGGCAGGCCGAGACGCCGGTGACGATCTTCCGGATCTCCTCCCTGCCTTCCACCTGGAGCCCGTTCGGGCCGTAGTCCCTGCCCCGGGAGTCGAGGTACTGGTCGAGATAGGAGACGAGGGCGTCGCGGTTCATGGGAGGAGTCTACCCCGGAGCGAAAAAGAAAAGGGCGGCCCGCAGGCCGCCCTTTCGCGGTTTGGAGGGGAAGAGGGGATCTAGTGGCGGTCGCCGCCCCGGCCCCCGCCGCCGTTGCCGCCCCGGCCCCGGAAGCCGCCGCGGCCTCCCCGGTCGCCGCCACGGCCGCCCCGCCCACCACGCTCGCCCCCGCCGCCGCTGCGCTCGCCTCTCTCGCCACGCTCCCGGTCGCCGCCGCCGGCCATCGCCATCTCCATCCCCTCGTACTGCGAGGGGTCGTAGTCGGGCGACTCCATGATCACGGCCTTGCGGGAGAGACGGATCTTGCCCTGCTCGTCGATGTTGACGACCTTGACCTCGACCTCGTCCCCCTCCTTGAGGAGATCGGTGACCTCGCGGACCCGGTACGGGGCGAGCTCGCTGATGTGCAGGAGCCCGTCCGTGCCCGGCATGATCTCCACGAAAGCCCCGTAGGCCTCGATGCGCCGCACCGTGCCGGTGTAGACCTTGCCGATCTCCGGCACCTGGGTCAGGCGCTCCACCATCTGGATGGCGCGCCGGGCCGCCGGCTCGTCCGGGGAGGCGATGATCACCCGGCCGTCGTCCTCGATCTCGATGTTGCAGCCGGTCTCCTCGATGATCGAGCGGATCGTCTTGCCGCCGGGTCCGATGACGTCGCGGATCTTCTCTTTGGCGATCTGCAGCGTGTACAGCCGGGGCGCGAACTTGGAGATGTCCTCCCGGGCCGAGGGCAGCGCCCCCTCCATGATCCCCAGGATGTGCATCCGGCCGGCCTTGGCCTGCTCCAGGGCGACCTTCATGATCTCGCGCGTGACGCCGGTGATCTTGATGTCCATCTGGAGGGCGGTCACGCCCTGGCGGGTGCCGGCGACCTTGAAATCCATGTCGCCGTAGTGGTCTTCCTGGCCGGCGATGTCGGTCAGCACCGCGAAGTTGTCCTCCCCCTTGATCAGGCCCATGGCCACCCCGGCCACCGGGGCGAGCAGCGGCACGCCGGCGTCGAAGAGGGCGAGCGAGCCGCCGCAGATCGTGGCCATGGAGGAGGAGCCGTTGGACTCCAGGATGTCGGAGACCACGCGGACGGTGTACGGGAACTCGTCCTCGTGCGGCAGCACGGGGAGCAGCGCCCGGCGGGCCAGCACGCCGTGGCCGATCTCGCGCCGGCCGGGGCTGCGCAGGAACTTCACCTCGCCGACGGAGAAGGGGGGGAAGTTGTAATGCAGGAGGAACTTCTGGATGCTCTCCCCCTCGTACT
>Ga0207680_10001465_pt1 | contig 11179 bp, 11 predicted proteins | sample KBSS23metaG_FD_184321 | JGI IMG/M metagenome (GOLD analysis project Ga0207680, IMG submission 184321) | Switchgrass rhizosphere microbial communities from Kellogg Biological Station, Michigan, USA - KBS S2-3 metaG (SPAdes) (version 2) | ecosystem: Host-associated > Plants > Roots > Rhizosphere... | reverse complement strand
AGCCTGCACCTTAGCCTTTCGCAGGATTGGATCCGGGATTTCCAGCGTGGTCTTCACAAGACCATGGTCCCATATTTACGGGAGGGCGGCCTAAGCCTTCCAGACAATCTGCCCGGCGACGATAGTTGCCACCGGCCCACCGCGGAAGCTTGCGCCATCGAACGGCGTGTTACGGCTCTTGGAGAAGGATTTGTTTACGTCGTAAGTCCACTGCTGCTCTGTCGAGAAGATGGTGACATCGGCAGTAGTTCCCGGCGCAAGCGTCCCACGCTCAAGGCCTAAGATGCGCGCCGGGTTGATCGTGAACAGTTCCACTAGTCTGTTGAGATTGATCTTCCCGCTATGCAGCAGGCATTCGAGCGCAATCCCCAGCGCGGTTTCGAGGCCGATGATGCCAAACGGGCACTTCTCAAATTCCTGCATCTTCTCGCTGCCTGCATGCGGCGCATGATCGGTGGCGATCGCGTCGATCGCTCCCGTGACGACGCCCTCGACCACCGCGTTCACATCGCTCGACGACCGCAGCGGGGGCTTCATTTTGTAATTGCTGTCGTAGGGAATCATGCCCGCATCGGTCAACGTCAAGTGATGCGGCGTCGCTTCCGACGTAACAGGGAGCCCCTTGAGCTTCGCGTAAGCCACCATCTCCACCGAATGGCGCGAAGAAATGTGTGCCACGTGGTAGCGCGCCCCAGTCACCTCGGCCAGCAGAATATCACGCGCCACCATGACGTCTTCTGACGACCCCGGAATGCCGCGCAGACCCAGGCGCACGGATTCCACGCCTTCGTGCATGTCACCGCCAGCGCTGAGATGCAGATCCTCGCAGTGGTTGATCACCGGCATGTGGAAGCTGCGCGCGAACTCCATGGCACGCCGCATCAGTTGCGCATTCATCACCGGGCGTCCGTCATCGGAGATGGCGACTGCGCCGGCCTGCCGCATCGAACCGATGGCCGCGAGCTCCTCGCCTTTACTGCCGCGCGTGATGGCGCCGATCGGAAACACGTTGACCACCGCGTGCCGCCGGGCCTTTTCGATGATGTAAGTGGTAACGGTGGGGCTGTCGTTCACCGGCGCGGTATTGGGCATCGGACAGATAGATGTGAACCCACCGGCGGCCGCGGCCCGCGCGCCGCTCTCGATGCTTTCCGAGTGTTCAAACCCCGGCTCGCGCAGATGCACGTGCATGTCGATGAAGCCCGGTGCGACGATCAACCCAGAAGCGTCGAATACTTCCGCGCCGCCGGGCGACAAATTCGGGCCTACGCCTCTGATGACCCCGTCCTCGATCCAGACATCGGCCACGGCATCGTGCCCCGACGCCGGGTCAATCACGCGGCCATTCTTAATGAGCAGCGCCGGCATTCTGTTCTCCACTTAATACTCGTTCGAGCACCGCCATGCGCACTGAAATTCCATTCTCCACTTGATTCAGAATTGCGGAGCGCTGGGAATCGGCGACCTCAGATGAGATCTCACGGCCACGATTGATCGGCCCGGGGTGCATCACGATCACGTCCGCTTTGGCCAGTTTTAGATGTTCCAGCCGCAGCCCGTAGAACGGAAAATATTCGCCTGCCGGGAAGGCTGCTTCGTGTTGGCGCTCCAGTTGAACGCGCAGCATCATAATCACGTCGGCGTTGCGAATCGCCTCATCCATGTCGGTAGTCAGGGTGACGCCGGGCGCGAGCTGTTTCAATTCAGGCGGCAGCAGCGACGCGGGTCCGCACAGCACGATATCGGCGCCATACTTCGCAAGCAGAAACACGTTCGAGCGCGCCACGCGGCTGTGTGCGATGTCGCCGATGATCGCTACCCGCAGGCCTTCCAGTTGCTTTCCGCGGTCGAGAATGGTGCGCGCGTCGAGCAGTGCTTGCGTAGGATGCTCATGCGTGCCATCACCCGCGTTGATGATGGGAATTCCTAGATGGCGCTGCAAAAAGTGCGGCGCACCGGAAGCCGAGTGCCGCATGATGATGGCATCCGGCCGCATCGCTCCCAGGGTGTTCAACGTGTCTACCAGCGATTCGCCCTTGGCGACACTCGAAGCCTGCGCCGTGATCGAAACCGCGTCTGCACCTAGGCCTTTCGCCGCGAGTTCGAAGCTGGTGCGGGTGCGCGTGGAGTTCTCAAAGAACAGGTTCACCACCATGCGCCCCTTCAGCAGATCGAATTTGCGGAAGCGCTGCCCCGGACCCACTTGGAAATGCCGTGCCCGGTCGAGGATGGCCTGCACCTCGTCGCGTGTTAAATCTTCAATCCCCAGGAGGCCCTTCATGGCGCCTTTTAGTCGACCCTCTCCACCAGCAATACCTTTTCTATCCCGTCGATTTCCTGAAACTTCACTTCAATGATTTCATTGGCCGAAGTCTGCACGGTGCGGCCGATGTAGCGCGCCTCGATCGGCAATTCACGCCAGCCGCGATCGATTAGTGTCAGGAGTTGGACGCGCGCCGGCCGTCCCTGATCGAATAGGGCGTCGAGCGCAGCACGCACGGTGCGGCCCGTGTAGAGTACGTCGTCCACCAGGATGACGTCCATGCCGGTGACGGAAAAGGGAATGTCGGTGGAGTTTAAAACCGGCTGCTGCGACACGGTGGACAGATCGTCACGGTATAAGTTGATGTCGAGTATCCCAACGGCGACCTTGCGCCGCTCCAGCGCTTCGATTTTTTCGGCCAGGCGCTGGGCGAGCGGTACGCCCCGGCGGCGGATGCCGATGAAGGCCAACTTGTTCAGATCTTCGGTGCGCTCCAGAATTTCATGCGCCAGCCGAACCAGGGTGCGGTCGATTTCAGACGCGCTCATCAGTTGGGATTTTTCGCGGGTAACAGCCATAGTGGGGGTAAACGCTCCAGAGTAGCATACCGCCGCATCCCCTACAATGAGACAAACCGCATGATTCTGCTACAGCCCGTATGACTCGCTTTCGTGTTTGTGTACTGCTAACGTTGTTCTCGGGCATTCCCGCACTCTGCGCCGAGTTAGAACTGCGCTACGCCGCGATCGAGCGCGTAATTGCCGATCAACTCTTTTCGCAGGAGGGCCGGTTATACGTTCGCGGGAGCAAGGCCACCAAGTGCAAGTTCGCCTACCTCGAATCGCCGCATGTGGGCGCCCTGGACGGGCGCTTGCGGGTTACGGCGCGCTTCAGCGGCCGCACGGCGCTGGACATGTTTGGCGGCTGCGTAGGGCTGGGCGACTCCTTCGAATTCACCTTGATCGCAGTGCCTATCGTGAAGAATGGAGCGCTGGCATTCAATGAAGTCAATGTTTCAACGCCGCGCGATTCTTTCTATATTCGCCGTGTCCGTCAAGCGTTAACCAGTAGCTTTTCGCGCGACTTCAAAATTGAAGTCCGTGATCAGGCACGTCGTCTGTTAGAACAGGGGCCAGCATCGGGTTCGGCTAAACCGCTCTATCAGGAAGAACTGGCTAGCTTCGATCTGCGCGACGTGCGCGTTCAGTCCGACGCCGTGGTACTGGTGATGGATTTCCGCTTAGTGGTCAAATAGAAAGAACCCCTTTATGCAGCCAGTGAATCTTGGAGTCATCGGACTCGGCAACGTCGGCTCCGGCACGCTCGACATCCTTGCGGAAAATGCCGATCAAATCGCGCTCAAGTTGGGCTTTCCCTTGCGCGTCGCGGCCGTGTGCAGCCGGAACGTGGGTGGCAAGAAAATCCCTGCCGCTCTAGGGTCGCCGCTCCAGACCACAAACTGGCGGGAAGTGGTGGACCGTCCCGACATTCATATCATCGTCGAACTCATCGGAGGTACCACGGTGGCGCGCGAAGTGTTCGAGGCCGCGGCAGCCAAAGGCAAGTCGGTAGTGACTGCCAACAAAGAATTGATGGCGCTCTGCGGCGCCGAGTTGTGGGACCAGGCCATCGCCTCCAACATCAATCTGGCGATGGAGGCGAGCGTGGCCGGCGGCATTCCGATCCACGCCGTGCTGCGCGAAGGCATCTCCGGCGACCGTATCAACACGCTTTACGGAATTTTGAACGGGACCTGTAATTACATCCTTACGGAGATCGAGCAGCGCGGCGCGGATTTTGCGCAGGTGCTGGCGGAAGCGCAAGCCGCCGGCTACGCGGAGGCCGATCCTTCCGCCGATGTGGATGGCTTCGACGCACGGTCGAAATTGGCGATTCTTTCCGCACTGGCTTTCGGCGAGCGCATCGTGCCGTCGGATATTTATACCGAGGGCATTCGTCGCATCGCGCCCATTGATTTTGGATACGCGCACATGCTGCATCACACCATCCGTCTGGTGTGCACGGCGCGCCAGACTCCCGCCGGATTGCTGCTCTCCGTACGCCCGTCGCTGATCCCGCAATCGACGATTCTGGCGAGCGTTCGTGGCGCTTACAACGCGGTGTGGGTGCGCGGAAAATACGGCGCGGATACCTTCTATTACGGCCGCGGTGCGGGCGCGCATCCCACGGGGGTCGCGGTGGTGAGTGACTTGATGCGCGTGGCGCGCGAGATTCGGTCAGGCAGTCCGGAGCGGGTTTCTCCTTTCGCGCACGCGCGACTGGGTGAATATTGTCCGATCCCCATTACGTTGAATCGCGCGGCTTACTATCTGCGATTCCGCGTGAAGGACCGGCCGGGGATCATCGCGCAACTCGCCGCGGCACTCGCGGCGGAGAACATTTCGATAGAAGCCGTCCTGCAACTGCCCGACGAAAACGCCGAGAATCTGCCCTTCGTGATTACCGTAGAGCCGGCGAGCGAGGCGTCGATTCGGGCTGCGCTCGCGCGTATGGAGCAACTCGACTTCTTCATCGAACCCCCGCTGGCCATGCCCATGGAAGCGTCGCTCTAAAATAGGGACGGAGCTGCTCCGTCCCTATTTATTTGTGAAGAAGTCTACGGGGTCTAACCCGATGATTCTCCACTGCTTTCCGCGGCGTTCCACACGGCATCTGACGATGCGCCTGCGGGTCTGCTGATCGCCGTTGACCACGTTCTTTTCCGAGGTAACCAGCAGCCAGTCCAACGCGACGGTTCGTTTTTCGTCATCACCTTCATCGCTGACCACTTCAATCGTTGAGCCGACTTCGTATGCGGCCAGCAGACCTTCGATATTCGCGCGCAGCGCGGCGTACTCCGGCATGTTGCGGTCAAAGTTGTCGAGGAACGCGCTGGAATCATCGTTGGCCAATGCTTCCGCCGCGGCGCTGAAGACGTTCAGGACATCGGCGGAGGAATCCGCCAGGGCGACCGTCGAGATAAGCAGCAGCAGCGCAGTGCGCATGTTAGGTCCGGTAACTGGCGTTGATGTCGATGTACTCTTTGGTGAAGTCGCAAGTCCAAAAACGCGCGCGGCCGCGGCCCGTCCCGCGAATTGCAAAGCGGATGGAACAATCCGGCAGGTCAAGCTTGCTCTTCAATTCATCCTCGGAGAAGTCGGCGGCGAGTCCGCGGCGGCACACCGGAATGCTCTGCATGTCGATATCTACCTTGCGAGGATCGAACGCCACCCCCGCGTAACCGGCGGCGCACAGAATACGGCCCCAGTTGGGATCGGAACCGGCAATGGCGGTCTTGACCAAAGGCGAATTCGCGATGGCGCGCGCGATCTGCTCGGCCGCTTTTTCGCTGGCTGCGCCCTCGACGTCGATCGTCACCAGCTTCCGCGCGCCTTCGCCATCGCGGGCGATTTGGCGCGCTAACGATTCCAGAACTTCCGTGAGCGCCGCTTCGAAGGCGTTGGCCGTAGGCTTTACTCCGGAGGCTCCGTTGGCCAAGACCGCGACGGTGTCGTTGGTGGAGGTATCGCCATCCACCGAGATCCGGTTGTAGCTGCGCGCCACCGCCGCTTTCAGCGCCGAGCGCAGCAGCGCGGGCGCGACTACCGCGTCGGTCATCACGAACCCAAGCGTAGTCGCCATATTCGGCTGAATCATGCCGGAGCCTTTGGTCATTCCGGCGATGCGAGCGATTTTACGACCGCTCTTGATCTCGGCAAATGCAGTCTTCGGAACCGTGTCGGTAGTCATGATGGCCGCCGCCACCGAATCGAAACACGCCGCATCGAGCTTCGCCACCAGTGTGGGAAGCGCGTCGACGATTTTGCCGCCATCCATTTCGACGCCGATCACACCGGTGGATGCGGGCAGAATCAATTCCGCTCTAACCCCCAACGCTTTCGCGGCCGCACGAGCCGTGGCCATCGCGACTTGGTCGCCCGTCCGCGTAGCGCAGTTGGCGTTTCCGGCATTGACCAGGATCGCGCTCGCTTTCCCGCGGGCCGCCGCCAGATGTTTGCGCGCCAGCACCACCGGCGCCGCCACCACACGATTCTGCGTGAACACGGCAGCGGCTACTGCCGGCGTGTCCGAGACAATCAACGCGAGGTCGTCTTTCTTGACTTTGCGAAGCCCGGCGTAGACCGCCCCGTAACGAAACCCTTGCGGAAGACTCACGCTAGCACCTCGTCACCGCTCAGCGGAAACCCATTCAAAAACGCGGCCACCGGCATTCTCTTCTTTCCCTCCAACTGAACTTCTCGCAACTCGATCGATTCATCGCACCCACAGCCGGCGTACAGCCTGTGATGGATCACTTCTAACGCTCCCGGCGGCAACTTGGATTCACCGGCACACGCACTCCAGATCTGCAAGCGCTGCCCGTGCAGGAAGCCGTATCCGCCGGGCCAAGGCTCGAATCCGCGAATCCGGTTCAAGATTTCCCGCGCCGAAAGCTGCCAGTCGATCTTGCCGTCTTCCTTCTTGAGAATAGGCGCGTAGGTGGCTTGTGAACTATCCTGCGGCTCGGGCCGGATGGTCGGTAGTTCGGCGAGCGTTCGCACCAGTAGCTCCGCGCCCGCAAGCGCCAAACGCTGGCCCAGCTCGACGGCGTTTTCCTGCGGACCGATGTCCGTCTCCCACTTCAGCAACATGTCACCGGTGTCGAGACCTTCATTGATCTGCATGGTAGTCACCCCGGTGCGCGTCTCGCCGCGAGCGATGGCCCACTGAATCGGTGCCGCGCCCCGGTACTTCGGCAGCAGCGACGCGTGCACGTTGATAATGCCCCGCGGCGGGATGTCGAGGATCGCCTTCGGGATGATCTGGCCGTAGCCGACCACCACCATCGCCTCCGGCGCCATGGCACGCAGTTGTTCGATGACTTCCGGCCGGCGCACGCGTTCCGGCTGATGCACCGCCAGTCCCAAACGTAGCGCCGCCTCTTTTACCGGAGGCATCGCGTCCTTGTGCCCTCGGCCCTTGGGACGATCCGGTTGCGTGAACACAGCCACCACCTCGTGACCGGCTTCGACCGTGCGCTCCAGGCTGGGGACGGCGAACGAAGGCGTGCCCATAAACACCAGCTTCACGGCGTTTCTATTCCCACTCGCCGGCTTTTTGCAGCTTGCGGACCTTGCGCCGGATCAGGTCTCTTTTCAGCGCGCTGATATGGCTAATGTAAAGTTTCCCGTTAAGGTGATCGGTCTCGTGCAGGAACGCCCGCGCGAGCAGCTCATCGCCGACCATTTCGAATTCTTTGCCCTGCGCGTCCTGAGCGCGGACAGTCACTTTCAGCGGCCGCACCACCTGTTCGCGGAAAGTCGGCAGGCTCAAGCACCCCTCTTCGCTTTTGTGCGAGCCTTCGGTCTTGACGATCTCCGGGTTGATCAGCACGATCTTCTGTTTCGGGTCCTCGCCGGTCGTGATATCGATCACAGCCAGACGCTTACCGACCCCAATCTGCGGCGCGGCCAACCCGACACCTTTCGCTGCATACATCGATTCGAACATGTCCTCGACCAGCTTATGCAGTTCCGGCGTATCGAATTCCGTGATGTCGTCGCCGCGTTTTTCGAGGACGGGATTCCCGTACTTCACGATGGGATAAATCATGCTTAGAAGTTCTTCACCTGTTCCAAATATCCTTGGTAATTGCGGCGGGTCTCGGCCAGCGAATCGCCGCCAAACTTTTCCATCATCGCCGACGCCAGCACCAGCGCCACCATGGCTTCGCCGATGACTCCTGCTGCTGGGACCACGGCGATGTCACTGCGCTCGTAAGCCGCGAGCGCCGCGTCGCGTGTTTCGAGATCCACGCTCTCGAGCGGCCGCCGCAACGTCGAGATCGGCTTCAGCATCCCTCGCACCAGCACGTCTTGCCCGTTGGTCATGCCGCCTTCCAGGCCCCCCGCGCGATTGGCTCCGCGTGTGAATTCGTGCTTTTCGCGACTGTAGTGAATCGTATCCTGCACCTTGGAACCGAATGCCGCCGCCCCTTCCGCCGCGTAGCCGACCTCCACGCCCTTCACCGCCTGCATCGAAACGATGGCCTGCGCGAGTCTGCCATCCAGACGCGTGTCCCAGGCAATGTGCGATCCCAATCCCGGCGGCACGCCGCGCGCCACCACTTCGAAAACGCCGCCGACGGTGTCTCCGGTTTTGTACGCTTGATCGACTACCGCCTTCATGCGCTGCTCGGCTTCGGCGTCAACGCAACCCAATAGAACTTCGTCGCGCTGGCTGAGGGCGACCAGCTCTTCCCACGTCGCCGGGCGCTCGAGCTTCGCTTCGCCGACGGCGATCACGTGGCTTAGTACACCTATGCCGAACTCTACGAGAAACGCCTTAGCCAGCGCGCCAACAGCAACTCGCCCCGCGGTTTCACGCGCGCTGGCACGCTCCAAGATATACCGGGCGTCGTGAAAATTGTACTTGATCGCGCCTGCTAGATCCGCATGGCCGGGCCGAGGGCGTGTGACCGGCTTCTTGTGATCCTCCGCACCGTCGATGTCCTCGACGGGCAGCGCCTCGGTCCAATTCTTCCAATCCTTGTTCTCGATCAGGATGGCGATCGGCGAACCAATGGTATGCGAGTGTCGGATTCCGCTGACAATGTGCGCGTGATCTGTCTCGATTTTCATGCGCCCGCCGCGGCCGAACCCCTGCTGGCGCCGCCACAATTCCCGGTCGATCGCCGCGACGGAGACCGGAACTCCGGCGGGCAGCCCGGTCAGAGTGGCGACAAGGCACTCCCCGTGAGATTCTCCTGCGGTTTCAAAGCGAAGCATGGAATCTCTTATGGTAGCAACAACCGGTGGAATTACTGGAGCAGACTAAGTTGGGCCATTTTGACCCAGCTGGGTGTCATTGCGGCGCAACGGTAGCGTCAGATTGCTCGACTTCTTCTGACTTCGGAGAAGACGAAATCGTTTCCAACAGTAGGGAAACGATCACAAACCCGGCGATAACGGCTCCGACGATCACGCCTGTGTGTAAGCAATTGTGGTGCCAGAGGGACAGTACACTCAATCCCCGACTGCCGATTACGGGAGATTTGCGTTAGTCGGCCGGGGATTGAGTGTACTGTCCCTCTGGAAGGGGGCCTTATCCATCTTGCGGAAACTCATCATCTTCAAGTAAATGTCGTTGGCCATCGACGAATTGATGCCCCAACCCGCCAGGTACATTAGCCTGAGGTCGCGATCGCGGTTGAGCGGAGCCCCCTTCGTCCACTCACCCAGGTCGGTGTTCCGCCCCATATAGACCGAGAACAAGTTCGCCGCCGAATACACATTGAGATCTGCCAGCGATTGCGCCACCGCTGCGTAATCTGGCCTGTGCAAGCGCTTTTCGATTTCCGCGACGTCGATCTCGAGCGGCTCCACTTGCCCCATGAACACCGTGTCGTAGCCTTGCCCGCTTTGGTTGTTAGCCCACACGGTGGAGTAGGGAAACGCGTCAAAGAACGTCGCAAGCTCGCTTTTCACCGTAGCCTCGTCGCTTTCATAAAGCGGGACGTACAGCGTAAACATGCCGCCCGGGTTTAAGTGGCGCTTCACGGCTTCGAAGTATTCCTTGGAATACAACGCCGCGGTGCCCTTCACGAAAACATCCAGCGGGTCCGAAGCGATGATGTCGAACTTCTCGTTGGTGGTCATCAAGTAATGCCGTGCATCGTCGTAATACATATGCGTCTTCGGATTCTTAAAGACCTCATAGTTCTGCACCGCGAAATATTTTGTGGAGATCGGGGGAATAATCGGCTCGATCTCGCAGATGGTGATCTTCTGAATCCCCGGATAGCGCGTGAACGTGCCCGCCGAAACTCCCGCGCCGAAGCCGATGCCAAGCACCGACTTGGGATCAGGATGCAACAGCGCCGGCAGATGCCCCACCATGCGCTGAAGTTTCATGTCGAAAGGTAGAGTGGTAGCCTCCACGTGCCCGTTGACGTCGATCTCAGTCGACCCGTCATTCAGCCGCCCGATCGCGACCGACGAATTGCGCCCCTCCTCCGTATAGATGATCCGCGAATTATTCATGTAGCTGGGCATGCGCCGCCCATAAGCAATGAGCGCCCCAGGCACCGGATCGATCCCCCAAGCCAGCAGTCCCGCGACGATCAACGATCCGGCCACCGCTTCACGCGCCCGCGGCAACAGGACGAACAAAGCGCCGAGTGCCGAGACCACCAGCAGCAACCGCTGCGTGTTTTGCGTACCGATCCAAGGCACCAGCACCAGACTCACGCCGAGAGCCCCTACGATCGCGCCGAGTGTATTGGCCGCATAGACTCCCCCCACCACGCGCCCCGGATCTTCACCGCCCGAAGTCACCGCCGCCAGCGCTAACGGCATGCTGGCCCCCCACAACAACGCAGCCGGCAGAATAGCCCACAGACATCGCGCCATGTCGAGCTGAAATAATTGCCAGGGGTCGCGAGTCAGCATGGTATCGATGGGCCAGTAGGGCAGGGATGCGGCGATGGTGTAACAAGTCCAGAAGATGGCCGCCGTCAGCAAAAGTTGGCAGCAGCCGAGCGCGACGTACCGTCGCTACTACTGATGCATCCGGTCGCGCAGTAAATCAGCGCGGCGAAAATGGGTTCTGAAAGCCGCCACGGCCGGCCGGCGCGCGCGGCGGAAACGTCGCTTCAAGATAATCAAGCACAACCTTCTGCTCCTTCGCGGGCAATGGCGACATGCCGTGCCGGTCGGTCATCCATTGCAGCGAGTCCTCCCATTGCCGGCGGGTCATGCCCTGCTGCGCCACGAGCTTGAAGTTGTGGCAGGCGGTGCAAGCGTAGAACGTGTCATCGCGGCCGGCGCCGGCCGGAAAATCCTCGGGGTTCTCGTCGCGCGGCGTGAACTGCGGCGCTTGCGAGAAGGCCGAACCTGAAATCACTGCCGCAAACAT
>Ga0207680_10001462_pt1 | contig 11186 bp, 7 predicted proteins | sample KBSS23metaG_FD_184321 | JGI IMG/M metagenome (GOLD analysis project Ga0207680, IMG submission 184321) | Switchgrass rhizosphere microbial communities from Kellogg Biological Station, Michigan, USA - KBS S2-3 metaG (SPAdes) (version 2) | ecosystem: Host-associated > Plants > Roots > Rhizosphere >... | reverse complement strand
GGCGGAGACCCACGTGCTGGCCGACTTCAGCTACCGGTGCTCCCCCTACGCCGGCCCCGGCTACTTCCTGGCCGGCGACGCCGCCACCTTCGTCGATCCGATCTTCTCGACCGGCGTCTGCATGGGGATGATGAGCGGCGCCGAGGCCGGCCGGGCGATCGCGGCGGCGGTGCGGGAGGGGAAGGACCCGGAGGCCCTGCGGCGGCGCTACATCCGCATGGTCGAGCAGAGCTCGTCGATGTTCTTCCGGCTGGTCGACCTCTACTACGACCACTCGTTCCGGGAGCTCTTCCTCACCGGCCAGGGGCCCTTGCAGGTGCATCGCGCCGCCATGTCGATCCTCGCCGGCAACGTCTTTCCGCGCCCTGCCTTCGGGCTCCGCTGGCGGTTCGCCCTGCTGAACTTCTTCGTCTGGGTCCACCGCTGGTTCCCGCTGACCCCGCGGCGTGAGCGGTTTTCGCTGTTCGCGGAGCCGGGGCCCGGCTAGGCGTCTCCCTCCGCCCAGCGCCGCGGGTCCGCGAACATCCTCAGCGGCCTCGCGGCCGCGCGGAACACCGCGCTGGCGCCGAAGGGGAAGCGGCTGGCCAGCCGCGAGCCGTCGAGGAAGAGCCAGCCGGCGTCCATGGCCGATTCGACCACCAGCTCCCGCCCGTCCTCCACGAAGCCGGTCTCCAGGGCCGCGACGCGATCCTTGGCGCGGTAGAGCTCGCGGGCGCGGAACTGGAGCCGCCGGTCGGCGAGCGCCATGGGCTGGCCCCCCGCGGAGCGGATTCCCGCCGTCGATCCCGTGGCGGTCGCGATCCAGAGGCCGGAGCTGCGGTGATCCTCCGCCCGCCGGCCCAGGCGCAGCCGGTAGCGGCTGGTGGCCGCCGGCTGCTGGTGGGCGATCAGGACGTCGTTGAGCGCCGGCGGCAGGCGCTTCCCCTCGACCTCGATCTCGATCCGGGCGACCGGCAGGGGCTGGAGGGTCCCCCGGGCGATCCGCCCCAGGTCCCGCGCCAGGGTCGCCCGCCGGGTGCAGGTCAGGTGGCCGACGCTCGACCGCGGCGCCGAGTTCACTCCCATCAGGGCGGCTTCCGTCACCCAGTGGGAGGCGGCCAGCAGGGTGCCGTCGCCTCCCACCGAGATCACCAGGCGGGCGCCCGCGATGGCGCGGCGGGCCCGGGCGTCGATGGCATCGATCGACACCGAGACCGGCGTGACCCCCAGCTGTTCCAGCGCCTCGTGAAGGGTGGCGAGGGTGCGCTCCTGCTCCCGGGCCGCGTCCTCGACCTGGGAGACCAGCCGCCGGCCGCTGCGGGCCAGCCGGTCCGCGATCGGCTCGCGGGAGGCCACCGGGATCTTGATCACCAGGACGCAGGGGGAGAGCGGGGAGTCGGTTCGCGGAGTCGGCACGGGCCGGAGATTATCGCGACTCCGCGCATTCGCGGGACCTTCCCGGGCGCCGGCTGTCCCGCGGGACGCTCGGGAGGCACTTGTGAATAGGGTATCCTTCGCGCCGTGAACCGGCTGCGCTTCCTTTGACTTTGTAACCTCTCGTCTCAAGGAACGGACACCATGATCGTCTGGCTGGCCTCCTACCCGCGCTCGGGGAATACGTTCTTCCGCATCCTTTTGCACCATCTCTACGGGCTCCCCACCTACAGCGGGTTCAAATCGGGGGACGATCTCTCCTTCGTGGGGGCCGGCGATCTGACGGGGCACGAGAAGCTCCCTCCCGAGCTCTCCCGGGCCCTGTACGCGGGGGACCGCGCGGCCCTGGCCCCCTATCGGGACTCGGAGCAGGTCTATGCCATCAAGAGCCACATGACGGCCCAGGAGACCCGGGTGAGCGAGCTGCCCGCGATCCTCCTGGTGCGCGACCCCCGCGACACGCTGGTCTCCTACGTCTGGTACATCCTCCAGACCCAGACGATGTACGCGCGCAACAAGTCCCTGCTCACGCTGCTGCGCAGCCCGGGCCGCAACGCGCGCATGCTCCGCCTGCGGGTCATCGCCCGGCTGCGGGACCTGGGGCTCCAGGACTGGCTCTATCGGAACCAGCTCCGGGCCCTGGTGCGCCATCCGCGCTGGAGCCGGCTCAACGCGAGCTGGATGGACCGGCCGCAGGGCGGACCGGTCCACGTGCTGCGCTACGAGGACCTGGTGGCGCGGCCGCGCGAGGCGGTGCAGGAGGCGCTGGCGGCGGTCGGCCTGAGCCCGGCTCCCGTGGGCGACGAGTTCCCCGATTTCGAGGAGCTGAAGCGGGTCTTCCCCTCCTTCTTCCGGCAGGGGAAGATCGGAGCGGGCCGCGAGGCCTTCTCCGACGAGCTGCACCAGGATCTCCTGAAGGTCCACGGCGCGATGATGGAGCGGCTGGGCTACGCTCCCTGACCTTCAAAGAAGCTTGAAGCTCCTGACGCGATCGTGATACAGTCTGAAGGTCTAGGACCTAGGACATGAAGACTTGGAGCAAGCGCTTGCGGTCGCGGGCGGGTGGCATTGCCGCTCCGGCGATCGCTCGCGCTCGCGAAGCGGGGGTGGCCGCTCGCTTCTGGCGCGTCTTGATCCTCGGGCTCTGGCTCGTCTGCGGGGCCCTGCCGCTGTTCGGGCAGCCCGCGGACGGAGCGCTCCCCCCCTGCTGCCGGGCCGACGGCGCCCACAAGTGCGCCATGCGGCTCCGCGCCGGCAAGGTCCCCGCGCTGTTCGCCCCCTCCGGCTGCCAGGCGGCGCCGGAGGAGGCCGCGGCGGGCGCTCGCCTCGTCGCCTTGCAAGCGCGCCCGCCCGTGGTGCGGTGGCGCGAGGTTCTGACCTGGGAAGTCTTCCTCCTCTCCTCCGGGCGCGAGACGGCGGGCGTCGCCGTCCACCGTGCCTCGCGCGCTCCGCCTCGCCGGTCGATCTGACCTCCGCTGTTTCGTCAGACCCGATCGACCGATGAGAGGAGTGTGTCTCCGTGTCTCGAAACGTTCTTTTCCAGAGAGTTTGTGTCTTCGTTTTCTGTTGTCTCGCGGCTCTGCCGCTCGCGGCGCAGCAGGCTCCGACCTCCGCCAGCGTCAGCGGCACCGTCCGCGACGCGAGCGGCGCGCCGCTCCCGGGGATCCGCGCGACGGTCACGAATCTCGAGCGCAACCAGGCGCAGACCGCCGTCACCGACCGCCTGGGGCGCTTCCGCTTTCCCGTGCTCGCGGTGGGCGAGTACCGGCTGGAGCTGGCGGGCGACGGCTTCGCACCCTGGCAGCGGGATCTCCGGCTGACCGTCGGCTCCGCCGTCGAGGTGCCGATCACCCTGAGCCCGACCTTCGAGGAGGTGATCTCGGTCACCGCCGACGCGCCCCTGGTGGAGACGGTGCGCACGCAGGTGGCCGCGTCGATCTCGCCCGAGGAGGTCCACGACCTGCCGCTCAACGGCCGCAACTATCTCGACCTCGCCCTGCTCTCGCCGGGCGTGTCGCGGACCAACACCGGCGCCAACCAGCGCTTCGCCGAGACCTCGGCGGTGCCGGGCACCGGCATCTCGATCTCCTCGCAGCGCAACCTGGCCAACTCCTTCATCGTCGACGGCCTCTCGGCCAACGACGACGCCGCGGAGCTGGCCGGGACCTTCTTCAGCCAGGAGGTCATCCGCGAGTTCTCGGTGGTCCGCTCCGGCGGCGTCGCCGAGTTCGGCCACGGCTCGGCGGGCATCATCAACATCATCACCCACTCGGGGACCAACGCCCTGCGTGGGGACGGCTACGGCTTCTTCCGCAACCAGCGGCTCGACTCCGTCAACCCCCTCTCGCGGAGCAAGCTGCCGCTCGACCAGAAGCAGTACGGCGCCTCCCTCGGCGGTCCGCTGCTGCGGGACCGCACCTTCTTCTTCTCCAACGTCGAGGAGATGCGGCAGCGCGGCGGCGGGGTCATCACCATCTCGCCGGCCAACGTGACGGCGATCAACGCCCGGCTGAACGAGGTGGGTTACGGCGGGCTGCGCATCTCCACCGGGGCCTTCGACTCGACGCTCGACACGACCAACCTCTTCGCCCGCGTCGACCACTCGCTCACCCCGTCGGACCAGCTCTCCGCGCGCTTCAGCACCTACGACGTCTCCAGCGACAACTCGCGCAGCGTCGGCGGCCTGAACGCCACCGGCCGCGGTACCAGCCTGGAGAACCAGGACCGCACCCTGGCCCTGAGCAACCTCTGGCAGGTCTCCGATCGCGCGATCAGCGAGACCCGGGCCCAGGTGACCCGCAGCCGCCTGGAGGCGCCGCCGAACGACCTCTCCGGACCGGCGGTGACCATCTCCGGCATCGCCAGCTTCGGCACCTCGACGAGCTCCCCCACGGCGCGCGACATCGATCTCGTGGAGCTGGTGCAGACCTCCACCTGGCTGGCCTCGAGCCACTCCCTCAAGGCCGGCGTCGACCTGCTGCGCAACCGGGTCACCATCGCCTTCCCGGGCGCCCTGCAGGGGGTCTACTCCTTCTCGAGCCTGGCCAACTTCCAGGCCGGCAAGTACTCCAGCTACCAGCAGGCCTTCGGCGAGCCCGACACCCGCCAGACCAACGACAACGCCGGCGTCTTCCTGCAGGACGAGTGGCATCCCGGATCGCGCCTGACGGTGAACGGCGGCCTGCGCTACGACCTGCAGCGGCTGCCGTCGCTGGTCCACACCGACACCAACAACGTGTCGCCGCGGCTGGGCGCCGCGTTCGACCTGCGGGGGGACGGCCGCAGCGTGCTGCGCGCCTCGGCCGGTCTCTTCTACTCGCCGATCCCGCTGCGCGCCGTCTCCAACGCCCTGCAGCGCGACGGCGTCCACTACCGCGTGGCGCAGGTCGGCCCGACCACGCCGGGAGCGCCGACCTTCCCGAACGTCTTCACCTCGTTCCCGACGGGGGTGCTGACCAACGTCACCACCATCGACCCCGACATCCAGAGCGGCGAGTCGACCCAGGCGGCGTTGCAGTACGAGCAGCAGATCGGCGCCACCCTCGCCGCCTCGATCGGCTACGAGCACCTGCGCGGCCGCCACATCATCATGTCGCGCAACGTCAACGTGCCGACCACCACCGATCCGACCGTGCCGAACCTCGGCCGGCCGGATCCGCGGTTCGCCAACAACAGCCAGTACCAGTCGATCGGCGACTCCTGGTATGACGGCGTCACCGTGGCGCTGACCAAGCGGCCGGTCTCGTGGGGGAGCTTCCGCCTCTCCTACACCTACTCGAAGGGATTGGACACCTCGGGGAACTTCTTCTTCAGCCAGCCGCAGAACGCCAAAGACGTCGCCGCCGAAAGGGGCCGCTCGGACAACGACCAGCGCCACCGCCTGGTGGTCAGCGGCACGCTGACCACGCCACGGACGTCCGGCGGCACCTTCCTCCGCCGCCTGGCCAACGGCTGGATGTTCAGCTACGTCCTCTCCTACGCCTCGGCGCTGCCGTTCAACATCCAGCTGCCGAACGACCGCAACGGCGACACCAACTTCAACGACCGTCCCGTCGGGGTCGGGCGCAACGCGGGGGAGGGCTTCGACTACCAGTCGGTCGACCTGCGCCTCAGCCGCTCCTTCTCGCTCGGCCAGCGGGTCTCGCTCGAAGCGCTCATCGACGCCTTCAACGTGCTGAACCGGGCGAACTACCAGGTGCCCAACAACGTCTTCGGCTCGCCCACCTTCGGCAAGCCGACCGCGGTCAACGACCCGCGGCAGCTCCAGCTCGGGGTGCGGCTCCTCTTCTGAGGCGCCGCCGCCCTCCTCTCGAACGGTCCACGGCGGCCCGCCGGCCCTCTCGGGCTAGCGGGCCGCCGCCCGCACGTACTCCTTGATCTGCGCCGAGGTGCGCTCGGCGGCCTCGGTCTGGCCGAGGGCCTGCTGGGAGCGGAGCAGCCCCTGGAGGGAGAGGGTGCGGCCGGGAGCGCGGCGCAGCGCGGCCTGGTAGGCCTCCGCCGCCTCGGCGGTGCGGCCCAGCGCCAGCAGCTCGTCGCCGAGCAGCTCGGCGCTCGGCTTCTGGACCGTGGGCGGACCGAACTCCATCGGCATGGCGGCCTCGGCGTCCGCCACCTTGCGCAGCTCGGCGATCCCCTCCTCCTTCTTGCCCTCGCGGATCAGGGCGAGCGCGTCCACCTGCCGGACCACCAGATCCGCGTAGGCGCGCTCGATCGTGACCTTGTCCTTGTCCTTCGCGATCTGCGCCAGGAGCGCCTGGTGCCGTTCGTGGAGCCGCGCCACGGCGGCGCGGAGGGCGGGCGCGTCGCCGCGCGCCGACGCCACCAGCACGTCGCCGTAGGCCAGCAGGAACCGGGTGTCGGAGTAGCCCTCCGCGGGCAGGGTGACGGCGTCGCCGGCCTCCCAGCGTCCCGTCTCCAGGAGGTGGAACAGGCGCATTTCCGCGTAGGAGCTGACCTTCGAGAAATCCCCCGTGGACCCGGGGCCGCCGGCGGCCTCGGCCTGGGCCGATTGCCGGCAGGCGAGGAGCTTCCGCGTCGCCTCGTCGAACCTGCGCTCCTGGAGATAGCCGTAGTGCAGCCAGGTCGCGTAATGGCCGCAGGTCACCGGCGGCTCCCCCTTGGCCGCGCGCCGGCGGTCGACCACCGCCATGGCCCGCTCGTTGGCGTCGATCACGTCGTCCCAGCGGCCGAGCGCCACGAAAATGTGAGAGGTCATGTGCAGCGCGTGGCCGGCGTTCGGCGCCACCTTGCCGTAGAGCCGGGCCGCCCGCATGCCGAGCGGAGCGTGGACGGGATCGTCGTAGGAGTGGATCAGGTAGTGCAGCACCCCCGGATGGCGCTGGTGGGTGGGGAAGACCTCCTCCAGCAGCGCCGCCGACCGCATGTAGACGGCGAAGTCGCGCCCGTGGTGGGCGGTGCCGAGCAGCGAGAGGGCGTAGAAGGCGGTGGCGTCCACGTCGGCCGGATACTTCTGGTGGAGCAGGAACATGGCGTCGGAGTAGCGGAAGTCGCGCTCGTCCTTGGAGCCGTCGCCGTAGAGCACCTCGATCGTGCGCAGATAGTCCCGCTCGCGCTCGGTCTTCGCCTTGGCCAGCCGCGCCTCCGGGTTGGCGCCGAGCCGGCCGAGCGCCGCCCGCGCCGCCGCCATATCCTGCTGGAACCAGACCGGATGGGTGTAGGTCATCGCCTCCCCCCAGTAGGCCATGGCGAAGTCCGGATCGATCTCCTGCGCCTTGCGGAACTGCTCCGCCGCGTCGGGGTACTCGAAGTTGTGGAGCAGCGCGAGCCCGCGCAGGAAGGACTCCTGGGCCGCCGGCGCCCCGGAATTCTCGAACGACACCTCTCCCACCTCGTTCTGCGCCCGCGCGGGCGCTCCGCAGACGAGCAAGAGGGACAAGAACAAGAGCGACGCGAGCCTGCGCATGCATCACCTCCGGTCGGGGATCGGGTCCAGTGGGGATCATACGGTATCGTGCGCCGGGCGACGGCGCTGAAGACGTCGGCTCGCATTGACCCCTCCCGGTCACCGGCGTAGCATGGGTCCAGCGATCCCAAGGAAAGGAGCGGTCATGGCCGAGCTGAACGGGGACACGAGCAAGTCGAGGCTGCTCGCGGCGTTCGTGGACAACTTCTTCGCCACCCTTCTCTGTCTCCTGATCGCTTCGCGAGTTCCGGGGATCCAGTCCTCCTGGGTGCGCTGGGAGTTCGGCATCTTCGCCTACCTCGGCTACTTCCTGATCCAGGAGGCCACCTGGCGCACCACGCTGGGGAAGCGCCTGTTCGGATTGACCCTCGTCCGGCTGGACGGCGCGCCGGTGGGTTGGGCGGAGGCGGGGTGGCGGACGCTGCTCCGGATCGCCGAGGTCAATCCGATCTTTCTCGGCATGCTCCCCGGCGCGCTGGCCGTGGTCTTCACCCACCGGAAGCAGCGGATGGGGGACATCCTGGCCGACACCATCGTGGTCCGCCGCAAGGATCTCGAGGCCGCGGCCGAGCCGGCCGTGTTGAATCCTCTGTAACGGCCCTCTCGCCGTCCTCCGTTTTCTTCCCTCCGGTAACGAACGCGGCCGCCGCCGCGCCTAAGAGTTCATAAAAGGAGGAAAGAACCGTGATGACCCCGAGATTTCCACGTTTCCCGGGTGGGCGCGTGCCGCTCGCCCTGCTCTTTGCCGTGGCCGGCATGGCGCTCTGGGCCGGCGTTTCGCCGGTCCGGGCCCAGAGCCCCGACCCGGTGTTCGATCTGGCCTCCCGCGCGGCGATCGTCGTGCTCGGCACGGTCACGCGGGTGAACGCCAGCGAGGAGCCGCTGCTGGCCGCGAGCCCCGCGACGGCCGTCGTCCAGGTCCGGCGGATGTTCGCCGGCAGCGAGTTCGCCGGCGATCAGACGGGCCGCACCGTGACCGTGATCCTGAGCAAGCCCGGCAGCGTCCGGGTGGGAACCGAGGCTTACTTCTTCGGCAATCCGCGTTTCGCCGGCAAGACGCTGACCCTCGCCGACCTCGGGGAGGTTTCGGCCGATTCCGCCGCGGGCGAGGTCTCCTCCTCTCTCACGCGCGGTCTGCAGGCGCGCCGGGACGTTCCGCTCCGCGCGCGGCTCGCGATCGCCTCGGTGGTCTTCCGCGGGATCGTGGAGAGCGAGCGGCCGCTCGAGGGCACGGAGGCCGCCCCGACCCCGGCGCGCGAGCTGCGCGACGAGCACGATCCGGACTGGCACGTGGCCCAGGTGCGCGTGAAGACGGCGCTGCTGGGCACCGAGAGCGGCGCGCTGGTGGCGGTGGTCTTCCCCGCCAGCCGGGACATCCTCTGGTTCAACACGCCGAAGCTGCGGCCGGGGGACGACGTGGTGGTGATCGGTCACCGTCCGCAGCAGGACGAGCTGCTGTTGCTGCGCTCCACGGGCGTGCTGCGCTTCCTCGAGGAGCAGCGGGCCGTGCTGGTCACCCAGCCGTTCGACGTGCTGCCGGCGTCGGAAGAGCAGCGGGTGATCGATCTTCTGAAGACGAAGGAGGTGCGGTGATGAACGCTCGTACGGGGTGGTATCGCGCCTTCCTTTTCGCGGGCCTGGCGGCCGCTTCCTCGCTCCCGCCGGCCGCGGCGGCCGATCGTCTGGTGAACATGATCCCGCAGAGCCGGAGCGGCGAGCGGAACCAGGATTCGGAGCCGACGCTCGCGATCGATCCGAACGATTTCAGCCGCATGGCCGGCTCGGCCTTCACCTGGGACAATCTCACGCAGAGCCCGATGACCACGGCGACCGCTCCCATCTACGTCTCGTCCGACCGCGGCGCGACGTGGGGGATGGCCTTCATCGTGCCCAGCCAGATCGGTTCGGGTTTTCCGACCGGCGACATCAACCTGACCTTCGGCTCGACCCTGAGCGGAGCGCCGCTGCACGAGACGAGCTGGCTCTACGGCGGGACGCTCAGCGCGGCGACGCCGGGCTTCCCGATGACGGTGCTGCGCGCCCAGGACTTCCTCGACCTCGCGACGGTGATGACCACGCTAGACACGCGGACCGGCAACGTGGACCAGCCGCACGCCCGCGCGCTGAGCGCCATCGGCGGCGCCGGGGTGGGCCAGGACAAGCTCTACGTGGGTTTCAACAATGGTTACAGTTGCGTCGCGCCGGGAGGCCGGTCGTCGACGATCGATGTCTCGCAGAGCACCTCGGTGCCGGCGCCCTCCTTCGCCCTCGACGTGATCGAGGCGCGGAACACGGCCTGCCAGGACGGTTTCGCGCAGGTGCCCGCGCCGCATCTCGACGGCACGGTCTACGGGGCGTTCCTGCACGACTGGAGCGGCTCGCCGCGCCTGGTGGTGGTGCGCGACGACGGCTGGGCGAGCGGCGGAACCCCGTTCGCGGCGCTCCAGGATCCGAGCGACATGGTGGCCGGCCGCTTCGTCACCAACACGCTCACCGTGCAATCCGGCACCATGGGCCAGCAGCGGCTCGGCGCCAGCAACCTCAGCATCGCGGTCGATCCCCGCGACAGCGACCGGGTCTACGTGGTCTGGGGGGACAGCAACGGCGCGAACAGCGAGACGATCCACGTCCGCCGCTCGATCGATCGCGGCCAGAGCTGGTCGGCCGACCTGCTGACCGTCACCAACGCGATGAATCCCGAGGTGGCGATCAACTCGCTCGGCACCGTCGGCGTGCTCTATCAGCGCGTCGTCTCCAATCGCTGGGAGACGCGCCTCCGGCGGACCACCGACGCGGACGCGTCCATTTTCGACAGCCCGGGCCTCCTGCTCGCGAACACCGACGCGACCCAGCCCGCGAACACGATCGCCAGTCACGTCTACGTCGGCGACTACGCCTCGCTCGTCGCCGCCGGCAAGAACTTCTTCGGCATGTTCTCGGCCAGCAACTTTCCCGATACGTCGACCTTCCTGCCGGGCGTGCAGTTCCAGCGCTTCGCCGACTGGGGCACGCACAAGCTCTACGCCGACGCGGCGCACACGACCGAGATCCCGCTCTCGATCGATCCCTATTTCTTCGAGGTCGACGCGCTGGGCTCCGATCAGGATTTCTACGTGCGCGACTGGACCGTCGACGCGACGCACGCGGACAACGGCGTCGAGCCGTCGACCAACCCGGTGTTCTATGCCACCAGCGACGTCTGGAACCGGCGCAGCGCCCTGCCCGGGCCGTTCGTCAACGACCAGCCGAGCAACGAGGACGCCGGCAACGGGGCGGGCAACATCGGCGACAACTGGGCCTTCGCGCGGGTCCGCCGCAACGCGGGCGGCGCCGCGACGCCGGTCACCGCCCACTTTCTGGTCTCCAAGTTCGGAACCGGCAGCAACTACGTCGACTCGACCGTGGGCGATCCCGACGTCTCGTTCCCCGATCCCGATCCGGTGATCCCGACCGACGCCGGGACCGGGCCGTGGATCTCGGCCCCCTATCACTGGCATCTCAACGCGATCGCCGGCAACCATCTCTGCCTCGCGGTGGAGATCTCGGCCGCGGGCAGCCCGTTCGTGCCGCCGAGCCTGGTGGGCCAGACACCCGGCTGGCCGACGACCGACCTGCGGGTGGTCAACGACAACCACAAGGCCCAGCGCAACATGCACCTGTCGACCACGCCGGGGGGCGGCGTGGGCTCGGTGACCGATTACGCGATCGTTCACAACGGCGCCCTGTTCGTTCGCGACATCCCGCTGCGGATCGACGTCTCCGGGATCTCCAAGCGCTACGTGCGCGGCGCCAGCGTGCGCGGTCTCGACCGGGATTCGCGCCAGCAGTCCTTCACGCCTGGTCAGACCCT
>Ga0207680_10001455_pt1 | contig 11223 bp, 15 predicted proteins | sample KBSS23metaG_FD_184321 | JGI IMG/M metagenome (GOLD analysis project Ga0207680, IMG submission 184321) | Switchgrass rhizosphere microbial communities from Kellogg Biological Station, Michigan, USA - KBS S2-3 metaG (SPAdes) (version 2) | ecosystem: Host-associated > Plants > Roots > Rhizosphere... | reverse complement strand
GTGGAACTTGCCGTCGAGCTGGACCTCCTGGTAGAGGATCTCGAAGCGGTCGCCGCGCTTCAGGTCCTTGGTGAAGTCGAGGTCCCACTGGAAGACGTCGGCCAGCCGGTAGGCCAGGATGCCCGGACCGCCGGCGGCGCGGATCGACTCCTCCATCGACCCCGCGAGGGTGCCCTGGACGGCGCGGACCTCGACGGCGCGGCGGAAGGGCTGCCAGTCGCTCTGCCAGAGGCTCCCCCGGCGGACCATCGCCACCCGGCCGCTCCCCTCGAGGGTCATCTCGAAGGAGGCGAGGCTGGCGTCGGGATTGAAGAACGCCGAGTAGCGGTTGCCGGCCTTCAGGCTGCGCAGGTCGACCTTGCCGGCCAGCGCGTCGGTGGCGCTCCGCAGCTCGCCCCCCTGAAGCCCCAGCTTGGCCAGGACGTCCGCCGCGGTCTCCCCCCGGAGGAGCTTGGACTCCACGGGGACGCGGGCGTGGGAGAGGAGCGGGGTGGTCTCGTCGGGGAGGGTGACCCGGGCGTTGAACCGGGGGGTCGGCGGCAGAGGGTAGGGGGACCGGCTGTACGCTTCCAGGCTCCTGGTGCCGTGGGAGAGCCCCGCGGCGAGGGCGATCAATCCGAGCGGCAGAAGCCAACGGAGGACGGTCGGGCTCAAAAATACCCTCTTCAGCTGCATCCCGTGCAGACCTCCCTGGAAGGGGTTCTCGATGGATGGTTGCCTGACGGCGACTCGGCCGGATAGTACACAGGAAGCCGCCAAAGGCGCAACCCCGGGCGTCAGGAAGGCCACTTTTTGGAGGTCCCGCAGGGACCCCAAAGAAGAAGAAGAAAAGAGACGGCGGAATCAGCGCAGGGCGTCCCCGATTACCTGATCGGGATCGTCGGTCAGCTTGCCGCGATAGGCGACCTGGCCGTCCTTGACGACGAGCAGCCCGGGCAGGGTGGCGACGTTGTACTTGCGGGCAAAGACGCCGTCCGGGTCCAGGCAGACGGGCGCGCCGAGGCCCTTGCCGGCCAGGAACTTCTGCACCGAGGGGCCATCCTCCTGGAAGCTCACCGTCATCACCCGCGCCCGCCCGCCCCAGCGGCCGGCCAGGGCGCCGACCTTCTGGGCGATGTCCCGGGAGCGCGGCGACCAGGAGGCCCACACGACCACGAGGGTGGTCCCGCGGGCCAGGTCGGCGTCGCTCAGCCGCTCGCCGCCCAGGCAGGTGAGGCTCACCTCCTGGGCCACGGCGGGGGCCGGCGACAGGCCCGCCAGGGCCAGCGCGGCGACGAGCACCGCCGCCCCGAGGCGGACGAGGGCCGAGGGCCGGAGAGACGCGCGATCGATGTTCATGGAGAAGACTCCCGGGAAAAAGATTCCCGCGGCTCAGTGCGGGCCGCTGTCGGCCACGGTGCGCCGGTGAGGCAGGTGCGTCAGGATGCGGTGGCGGAGACTGTCAGGGGCGGTGCAGCGGATCGTCCGCTCGCGGACGATCAGCAGGACCCTGCGGGTGTAGTCGACCTTCTTGGAGCAGTCCCCGCACTTTCCTACATGGTCCCGGAAGGGAGTCAGCATCTCGTCTTCCATCTCGTTGTCGAAGAACAGATACAACACCGTGCTGACCTCTTTACAGTCCATCGTCCTTCCTCCGGAACCCAAACCCTAGAACAGTCTAATGTGACGTGCCCACGTTTTTGTCCATCCCGCCCTGTTCAACTTGCCCCCAGGGCGGGATATTTCCGGAACGGTCCGCTACTTGGCGGTGGTGGTGCGACTCCGCATCTTGACCGGCTCGCCGTCGCGCAGGTAGCCGTGCTCGCGGGCGAACTCGAGCATCGCGGCTTCCAGCAGACGCCGGCCGCGATAGAGACGGCTCATCACGGTGCCGACCGGGACCTCCAGGATCTCGGCGATCTCCTTGTAGGAGAACCCTTCGAGGTCGGCCAGCAGAACCACCATCCGGTAGTCCGGCGGCAGCTTGTCGAGGGCCTGCTGGACGTCCTCGTCGAGCACGTTCTCGAGCAGCTCCTCCTCGGGATTCTTGAGCGACGGCTTGGAGGCATCCTCGCTGACCTGATTCTCGAACGACTCCTCGATCTCGGCGAAATCGCTCAGGGTCGGGGCCTGCTGCTTCTTGCGGTAGTTGTTGATGAAGGTGTTCTTCATGATCTTGAACAACCACGCCTTGAAGTTGGTCCCTTCCTCGAACTTGTCGTAGTACCGGTAGGCCTTCAGATACGTCTCCTGCACGAGGTCCTCGGCGTCCTCGGAGTTGCGCGTCATCCGGTAGGCCGTGTTGTAAAGCGCATCCACGAACGGCATGGCGGCCGCTTCGAAGTTCCATCCCTTCTGGTGGTCAGCGCTGGGCTTTGGCATGCTTACCCCCTTCAGCTTGCTCTCTCCTCACGCCTTCAATACGCACAGACGATGCCAACGGTTTACCCGGAAAAACCGCTCTTCCCGGGGCTTTTTCCCTGGGCGGGAAACCGAACAGCCTGTCCTCGCGGGATGACGCCTCCCAGGAGACAGGAAGGGCGCTCCGTCCTCTCGGGGAGTCGGCCCCTGAAACAGGCTTTCGGAGGGCTCGCCGATTCGGCACACACCGGGTGCCAAGAATGCAGGCGGATTCCTCTCCGCGCGACCTCAGCGGTCGACCTCTTCGAGGGCTATGTCCAGGGTGCCGATCAGGGCGAGCAGGTCGGCCACCGGCTCGCCCCGGCAGATCTCCGGCAGAGCCTGGAGATGCGCGAAGGAGGGCGTCCGCGCGTGGCAGCGATAGGGCCGGGAGGTGCCGTCTCCCACCAGGTAGACGCCGGTTTCCCCCCGCGGGCCCTCGACCCCATGATACACCTCGCCGCCGGGGAGTGAGGAGCGGGCGGGGGGAGGCGGAGCGGGCTCCTCCGGCAGCCGGTCCAGGGCCTGGAGGACGATCCGCGCGGACTGCCGCATCTCCTCGATCCGTACCCGGCAGCGGTCGTAGGCGTCGCCGTTCTCCCCCACCGCCACCTCGAAATCCAGCTCGCCGTAGGCCTCGTAGGGCAGGTCCCTGCGCAGGTCGCGGGGGAGGCCGCAGGCGCGCAGGGCGGGGCCGGTCACCCCGAGATCGACCGCCAGCTCCGGCGCGAGCACGCCCAGGCCCGCCGTCCGCTTCTTCCAGAGCCGGTTGCCGGTGAGGAGGCCGTCGATCTCCTCGAGCCCGCGCGGCAGGGCCTCCGCCAGCTCCCGGCATCTCTCCAGCCAGCCGGCGGGGGGCTCGGCGGCGAATCCCCCGGGGACCAGCTCGGGCGCCCGGCGCAGGAGGCGGACGATCCGCTCGCGCTCGCGGAGGGCCGCGGCGAGAGGGGCGGCGAAGCCGAGGTCGGAAGCGTGGGAGCCGACGGCATGGAGGTGGGAGGAGACCCGTCCCAGCTCGGCGAGGAGGACGCGGAGGAGGCGCGCGCGGGGCGGCGGCGCGATCCTCAGCAGCCTCTCGACCGCGCCGGCGTAGGCGAGCGCGCCCGCCGATCCCAGGTAATCCAGGTGGCCGGCCGCGGCCACGCCGGCGGCGAAGAGTTGGCTTTCGAAGAGCTTCTCGAGGCCGCGGTGGAGATGTCCGATCACCGGCCGGCACTCGACGATCCGCTCGTCGTCCACCCGCAGCCGCAGGCGCAGCAGGCCGTGCAGGGCGGGGTGGCGGGGCCCGAAGGCGAGCTCCATCTCCTCGCTCAATCCCCCGTTCCCTCCTCGTCCGGCAACCCTTCCAGCGGGAAGTCCCGGCGCAGCGGATGCCCCTCGAAGCCGTCCGGCAGGAGGAGGCGGGAGAGGTCCGGATGCCCTTCGAAGGAGATGCCGAAGAGATCCCAGACCTCCCGCTCCGGAGCCCGGGCCGCCCGCCAGACGCCGGTCACGGAAGGGAGGGGCGTCCCCTCCCCCACCGTTGCCTTGAGCCGCACCCGCAGGCCCATCGCCGGAGCGCCCGGGGCGCCCGGGGCGCAGAGGTGGTAGACCACCTCGAAGCGGCGCTCCCGTCCGGGGAAGTCGACCGCGCAGAGATCCACCAGGAAGGTGAACCCGTGCCTCTCCTTGAGGGCGGCGCAGATCCCGGCGATGGCGTCGCGCCGCGCCCGCACGGTCAGGATCCCGCCGGAGACGCGGGACGATTCGATCGCCTCGCCGAAGTCCGCCCGCAGGGCCTCGTCGAGGGGGACCTCCGGCTCGCTCACCCCGGCGCTCCCGGCCCGATCTTCGTCTCCAGCTCCTGGAAACCCCGGTAGAGCTCGTCCGGGGAGGGGGGCCAGCCCGGCACCCGGACGGCGACCGGTAGAACGTCGCCGATCTCCCGGCGGATTGCGTAGGTCCGGGGGAGGACGGCGCCGGCGTCCAGGGCCATCGCCCACTTCGGCTCCGGCAGCTCGTCCCAGAGCCGGCGCAGGAAGGGGGCCATCTTCTCGGGGACCGGGCCGGCGACGATCAGCAGGTCCCCCCGGCGCGGCGCAACGCGGAAGACCTCGGGGCCGAAGCGCGCCAGGTCGTGCCGGGGATCGCGCGCCGGGCCGCCGTCGAGAGCGCAGCTCCCCAGCTCGAGCAGGGTCGGACGGAGACCCAGGCGCCGGGCCTGTTCCCAGATCCCGTCCCAGACGCCCGCCGCCTCCCGTTCGCTCGCGTCCACCATCGCCTGGAGTTTAGCCCAACCCCCGCGCGAGGGCAGTCCCTGCCCCGACGGGGGCGACGGCCGCCCCTCCGCGAGTTGACAGCCGCCCCGGCCTCGCGCACCATGGCGGCTTCCGAAAGGTCGAAATCTTGCTGGATTCAATCGAAGGACGTTCTGCCGTCGAGGATCTCGGACCGCGCGGCCGCGCCGCCCTGGTCATCGCCCATCCGGGGCACGAGCTGCGGATCCACCACTGGCTGGAGCGGAACCGCCCCCTGGTGTTCGTGCTGACCGACGGCTCCGGCCACACCGGAATCTCCCGGCTGGCCTCCACCACCGCGGTCCTGGAGCGGGCGGGCGCGGTTCCCGGACCGGTCTACGGCCGGCTCTCCGACCGGGCGCTCTACCGGGCGCTCCTGGACGGCGACGTGGACCTCTTCGCGAGCCTGGCGAACGAGCTGGCGTCGGCGCTCGCCGACGCCGGGATCGATACGCTGGCGGGAGACGCCGCCGAAGGGTTCAATCCCAGCCACGATGTCTGCCGGCTGCTGATCAACGCGGCCGCCGGCCGGCTGGCGGACAAGGGCCGGATCGTCGGCAACTTCGAGTTTCCGCTCGAAGGGCACCCCGAGGAGTGCCCGCCCGAGGATCTGGACGGGTCGATCCGGCTGGAGCTGGACGGCGGCGCCCTGCGGCGCAAGCTCGCCGCGGCCGCCGCCTACCCGGAGATGGCCGCCGAGGTGGAGCGGGCCTTCGCCGCGCACGGGCAGGCCCCCTTCGGCGTCGAGCGCCTCCGGCCCGTCCGCTACGGCCTGGAGATCGGCGGCCGCTTCGCGCACCCGCCGTTCTACGAAAGCTACGGGGAGAGGCAGGTGGCGGCGGGAATCTACCGGGAGGTGATCCGGTTCAGCGAGCATATCGCCCCCCTGGCCGGGGCGCTCGACCGGTGCGCGTGCGTGGGGAATCCGACCGCTTGCGAATCCTGCTGACCAACCGCTCTCTCGACCAGCGGGCGGGCTCCGAGCTCTATCTTTTCGAGCTCGCGACGCGGCTGCTGGCGCGCGGGCACGCCCCCATCGCCTTCAGCCCGCGCCTGGGCAAGGTGGCGGAAGCCCTGCGGGCGGCCACCATCCCGGTGGTGGACGACCTCGCCGCCATCGGCGAGCCGCCGGACCTGATCCACGGCCAGCACCACCTGGCGGCGATGACCGCCCTGCTTCACTTCCCCGGAGTCCCGAGCCTCTTCGTCTGCCACGGCTGGCAGCCCTGGGAGGAGATCCCGCCGCGCTTCCCGCGCATCCTGCGCTACGTGGCGGTCGACTTCACCACTCGGGAGCGGCTGGTCTCGGAGCAGGGGATTCCGCCGGAGCGGGTGGAGGTGGTGCTCAATTTCGTCGACCTGGAGCGCTTCCGCCCCCGCCCTCCCCTGCCGCCGAAGCCGGCGCGGGCCCTCGTCTTCAGCAACCAGGCGAGCGAGCGGACCTTCCTGCCCGCCGTGCGCGAGGCCTGCCGGCGCCACGGCGTCGCGGTCGACGTGGCCGGCGCCGCCTCGGAAGGGATCACCGAAAGGCCGGAGACGCTGCTGCCCGCCTACGATCTGGTCTTCGCCAAGGGGCGGGCGGCGCTGGAGGCGATGGCGGTGGGCGCGGCGGTGATCCTCTGCGACCAGATCGGAACCGGTCCGCTGGTGACCAGCGCCGGCCTCGACCGCCTGCGCCCCCTCAACTTCGGAATCCGCGCCCTGCAAAACGCGGTCGACCCCGATCTCCTAGCCGCCGAGATCGGCCGCTACGACCCCGCCGACGCCGCCGAGGTCTCGCGGCGCATCCGCGCCACGGCGGGGATCGAGGAGGCCGTCGACCGCATGATCAATCTCTACGAGCAGGTGCTGGCCGAGCACCGGGAGCGGGGGAACCCGCCGGCCGAGGAGGAGAGCCGGGCCGCCTCGGCCTACCTGCGATGGCTCTCGCCCTACATGGAGCAGCGCGAGGGACTCAACCAGGAGGTGAACCATCTGCGGGGCGAGATGCAGGGCCTGCGGTCCACAACGACCTGGAAACTCCGCGAGCGGCTGGTGGGGATCGGCCCGGTCCGCCGGGCCTACCGGTGGCTGCGGGGGTCGGGGGAGAAACGCCGATAGCTCAGCTCACACCTTCCTGGGGAACGAGAACCGGTATGCCTTCAGCGCGAGCGGCCCGCGACAGGCGAGTATCGAAGGCGGAAAACAGGACGCCGTCACCAGGGAGGAGCTTGACTCGCTCCCGGGCCAGATCCGACTCGGCTTCTTCCAGATAGATTTTGACCAGGCTGCTGGTATAGAGATAGAGGATCACCGGCGCTCCCGGATGATCGTTTCCGACACGGGCTCCCCGCGCATCACCACGCCCCTGAGCCCCTGCGGCTTCCCGCCCTGCCACTCGACCGCTCCTTCTTCCTGGAGCTTCGCCAAAGCCTGGCGCTCTGGACTGAGCGGTATCAGCTCAGCCACGGGCTCGCCACGATCCGTCACGAGGAAGCGCTCACCCTCTCGGGTGCGCCCCACGTACTCGCTGAGCCTCGCCTTGAGCTCCTTGATGCCGACGCTCGCCACTACGGCCTTGGTAGTCACGAAGAGATCGTGCCAGTGGTTACTTGCCGGGTCAAGAGCATGCTCGAAGCTCGCTCGACCGGAGGGCGGGCTCTCGCCTTCCTGATAAACTTCCCCTCCAGCAATATCCAGATTCCTCGGAGGGACGAGAAATGAACAGAAAATCGCGGAGCCCCGTGCTCCTTGCAGCCCTGGTCCTGCTGGCGGCGCTCCCGGCGGCGGCGCGCGACTCGGGTCCCATGACAATGGCGCTCCAGTACACCCCCCAAGAGAGCGTCGGCACGTCCAGCGCCGTGCTCGCTCCCGGGATCGCCGACCGGGCGGTCCGGCTGTCGGTCGAGGACGGCCGCGCGGGGAGCGACCCGACGGTCATCGGCGAGATCTCGGACCATGACGACAAGGTCTTCCCGGTCCACGCCTCGAACGACGTAGCCGCCTGGGCCAACGAGGTCCTGCAGAAGAACGCCGCCGATTGGGGAGTCAAGGTCTCTCCGAACGCGCCGCTTTCGCTCATCGGCAAGCTCACCCAGTTCCGCCTGGTGGCGAGCACCAAGGCCTTCGGCTCCACCTACAACGTGGAGATCCAAGTGAACTTCGCGCTCAAGGACGCTCAGGGCCGCACCCTCTGGGAGGGGGCCGTCGCCGGGGACGCTACCCGGTACGGGCATTCCTACAGCGCCGAGAACGCCAACGAGGTGATCAGCGACGCCATCAAGGAGGCCTACGCCAACGCTTTCAACGACCCCGGCCTGCAGAGCGCCTGGACCGGCAAAGGCAAACCGGTCGCCTCCGCCGCCGCTCCGGCCGCGGCTCCCGCCGAGCCGGCGGTCTCCCCGTCGGCGCTGCTGGCCGACCTCGTCAAGCTCAAGAAGCAGGGCTTCACCACCGATCTCCTCGTCGACTACGTGAACCAGAAGAGCCTGACCAAGGCGCTCTCGGCGGACGACCTGGTCGCGTGGAAGAACGCCGGCATGCCCCAGGAGGTCATCAAGGCGGCGATGGCGCGGGCGAAGGGGTAGAATCCGGCCCGCAAGGCGCTCTCGATGCTCGTCTACCTGGATAACTGTAGCCTTCAGCGTCCTCTGGACGCGAAGACGAGTTCGCGGATCCATTTGGAGGCCGAAGCCGTCCTCGATGTGATTGCTCTCTGTGAAGTCGGTCAGGTCCGGCTAGCTTCGTCCGAGGTGCTGGAGTTCGAGATCGAAAGGATGTCCGATGCCCTGCGACAGGTTCATGTCTACGAGCTCCTGTCCAAGGCCACCGTGCACGTCGATTTGACCGGCAGCGTCGAGGAGCGAGCCCGGGAGATGAACCAAGCGGGCCTTCAGCCTCTCGACGCTCTGCACCTTGCGGCTGCCGTGGAAGTGGAGGCAGACTACTTCTGCACGTGCGACGACAAGTTCCTGCGGCGCGCCAATACTCTGAGCCTGCCGAGGACGAAGGTTGTCTCACCTCTCGAGCTGATCCTGGAGTTGGGTTTATGACGGTCCCACTGAAGACTCTCGTCGAGATCAACCAGGAAGCCATCCGTGTCCTGAGCCGCGAAATCGGGGTCGCCAACACCCTACGGTTCATCGGCCAGTTCACCAGCGGGACCGGCAACTACACCGAGGAGCGGCGCGAGACCTACTCCGGGATGGATCTCGACGAGATCCTGACGGCGATCAAGCACAGGAAACCGGCAGGCTGAACGCCGCCCCGCATGCCCCACGTCCAACTCCTTCCCACGACCGAGCGGCTGCTGCGCCGGGTCGACGCCATGGCCGGCCAGCCGGTCGTGCTGCTGGTCGACCTGGTGGCGGACGTGTTCGTCACCGGCACGCCGAAGCGGATCAGCCGCGAGGCCCCGGTGCTCATCCTCTCCTACCAGGGGGAGAAGCTCACCCCCGGCGGCGGCGCCAATGCGGTGGCCAACGTGGCCGCGCTCGGCGGCGTCCCCCTGCCGCTGGGGGTGGTCGGCGACGACTCCCACGGCCAGAAGCTGCTCGCGGAGCTCGCCGGCCGCGGGGTGAACACGGAAGGGATCCTGGTCCGTCCCGGCTACCGGACGCCCACCAAGGTCCGCATCCTGGGGGGCGGCCGGCACTCGATCAAGCAGCAGATCGTGCGCTACGACATCGAGGAGACCCTGACCCTCTCCGCCGGGGATCGCGAGAGCTTCGCCAAACGGCTGCGGAGCTGGGCCGGCGAGGCGCGGGTCGCCATCCTCTCGGACTACGGCTACGGCTCGGTCGAGCCGGCGATGCTCCCCCGGGTGCGCGACGCCCTGGGCGAGAAGGCCACCCTGATCGCCGACAGCCGCTATCGCCTGGGGGAGTTCGTGGGGCTCGACGGCGCCACTCCCAACGAGGAGGAGGCCGAGGCGCTCCTCGGCTCCGCGATCGAGGACGACCCCGAGCGCCTGGAGCGGGCCGGCCGCGGCCTGCGCGAGCGGCTCGGTGCGCGCTTCCTGCTGATCACCCGGGGGAGCCGCGGCATGAGCCTCTTCCGTCCGGAGACCTCCGCCCATCTCCCCGTCTCGGGAACCGACCAGGTGGCGGACGTCACCGGCGCGGGGGACACCGTGATCGGCACCTTCGCCCTCGCCCTGGCCGCCGGGGCCGATCCGCTCGAGGCCGCCCTGCTCGCCAACTACGCCGGCGGGGTGGTGGTGATGAAGATGGGGACGGCCACCTGCTCCCCCGAGGAGCTGAAGCGGGCGATCGAGACCGACCACCGACCCCTCGAGGAGCTGCGATGGGGCTGGTCCTGACCCTGCCCGAGCTGCGCGAGCGACTGCGGGAGCTCCAGGCCGCGGGCAAGAAGATCGCTTTCGCCAACGGCCATTTCGATCTCATCCACGTGGGGCACCTGCGCTATCTGCGCTCGGCCCGCGCCGAGGCCGACGCGCTGGTGGTGGCGATCAACGACGACGACTCGGTGGAGCGCCTGAAGGGCCCGGGCCGCCCGGTGGTGCCGGCTACAGAACGGGCCGAGCTGCTCGCCGGCCTCGAGCCGGTCGACTTCGTGGTGATCTTCCAGGGGGACTCCCCCGCCCCCCTTCTCGCCGAGCTGCGGCCGGACGTCCACTGCAAGGGGACCGACTACGGCTCGCCCGAGCGGGTGCCCGAGTACGAGACCGTCCGCGCCTACGGCGGCCGGACCGCGCTGGTGGGCGATCCCAAGGACCACGCCACGAGCGAGCTGATCGCGAAAGTGAAGGCGTTGCCTTGAGCCGGACCCTCACCCCTGGCCCCTCTCCCGATCCCTCCCCCCTCCCTCACCGGGAGAGGGGAACCACCCGCCCCGAATCTCCATCCCCCTCTAACTTTCTCCCTCTTCTCCCGGTGAGGGAGGGGGGAGGGATCGGGAGAAGAGGGCCGGGGTGATGAGGGTCCTCATCGTCCGCACCAGCGCCCTGGGGGACGTGATCCACGCCCTGCCGGTGCTCACGGCCCTGCGGCGGAACCTTCCGGAGGCGAAGATCGGCTGGGTGGTCGAGGAGGGGATGGCCCCGGTGCTCGCCGGACACCCGGATCTCGACGAGCTGCTGGTGGTGCGCCTGCGCCGGTGGCGGAAGGTCTCCCGCCAGGGAGTGGGCGAGCTCGGAGGCTTCCTCGGAACCCTGAGGCGCTTCAAGCCCGACGTGGCGCTGGACCTGATGGGGAACCACAAGGCCGGGGTCCTCTCCAGGCTGTCCGGGGCCGGACGCCGGATCGGCGCCGCCCGCCCACACCGGCGCGAGCCGTCGAGCGCCCTCTGGATCAACCGCCCGGTGGTGCCGCGGGGGACCCACGCGGTCGACCGCATGCTCTCCCTCCTCGACGGCCTGGATCTCCCCGCCGAGCCTGCCGACTTCGGACCCGGGAAGCTGTTCCGGGAGGAGCCGCCGGCGGTACGGGATCTCCTGGCGGCCCATCCGGAGCCCTTCGCCCTGCTCCATCCCGGGGCCGGCTGGGCCAACAAGCGCTATCCGCCAGCCTGGTGGGGGAAGGCAGCCCGCCAGCTCCAGGGGGAGGCGGGGGTCGCGACCTGGGTCGCC
>Ga0207680_10001453_pt1 | contig 11235 bp, 15 predicted proteins | sample KBSS23metaG_FD_184321 | JGI IMG/M metagenome (GOLD analysis project Ga0207680, IMG submission 184321) | Switchgrass rhizosphere microbial communities from Kellogg Biological Station, Michigan, USA - KBS S2-3 metaG (SPAdes) (version 2) | ecosystem: Host-associated > Plants > Roots > Rhizosphere... | reverse complement strand
ATCTGGTACACGCCGCCGTGCTTGAAGGGATGCGCCGACTTCTTCGCGCCCAGCGAGTCGCACACGCTGTCATGCGCGATCTTGCCCAGCGCGAAGATCGCCCGCAGCGACGGCATCGCGGCGATGGTCGCGCTCAGGAAGGTGCGGCAGGTCTTGATCTCCTGGGGCAGCGGCTTGTTCTGGGGCGGCACGCAGCGCACCGCATTGGTGATCGCGCAGTCGTGCAGTTGGAGGCCGTCCTCGGCTGAGCGCAGATACACCCCGCGCGCCAGATCATGTGCAAGCAGCGTCTTGTAGAGCAGGTCGCCTGCATAATCGCCCGTGAACGGCCGTCCCGTGCGGTTCGCGCCGTGCAGTCCCGGCGCCAGCCCGACGATCAGCAGCCGCACATGGCCGGCGCCCAGTGTCGGAACGGGATCGTTGAAGTGGTCCGGATACGCGGTCCGGTTCTGTGCGCGAAATTCCGCGAGCCGCGGGCAGAGCTGGCAATCCCGCGGCGGCTCGGTCGTCGCCAACTACGCGCTCTGGGCGTAGTGCGGTGCGGCGCCCTGGTTGCGCGGCCCGCCTTCGCGCTGAATCTGCGGCTTCAGCTCGTCCAGCTCGATGAAATTGTCCGCCTGGCGCCGCAGCTCGTCCGCCACCATCGGCGGCTGGGTGCGGATGGTCGACACGACACTGACGCGGCGGCCCTTGCGCTGCGCGGCCTCCACCAGCCGGCGGAAATCGCCGTCGCCGGAAAAGATCACGATGTGATCGACCTGGTCCGCCATTTCCATCACGTCGATGGCGAGTTCGATGTCCATGTTGCCTTTCACGCGCCGCCGCCCCGTGGCGTCGGTGAATTCCTTGAGCGGCTTGGTCACTACCGAGAACCCATTGTAGTCGAGCCAGTCGACGAGGGGCCTCAGCGGCGAGAACTCCTGATCCTCCGCCACCGCGGTGTAATAGAATGCGCGCACCAGGACGCCCTTGCGTGCGAACAGCTCCAGAAGGCGCTTATAGTCGATGTCGAACTGGAGGCCCTTGGCCGCGCCGTAGAGATTTGCGCCGTCGATGAACAACGCCAGCTTCTCATTCGGATAGAACAACATAATGAACTCCTGCAATCACGAACGCCCAACCGGTAATAATTCTCCGGCCGCCCGCCGTTGTTCTAATCCCAATCTCGACTTCGGCAACAGTGGTTTGTGCGCATGATCCTCATCGCGCTAGGCGGCAATCTTCCATCCAGGGCTGGGCAGCCAACGCAAACATTTGACGCTGCGCTTGCGCATCTGACGCAACACGGCGCGAAAGTCGTGGTGGTATCGCCTTACTACGTTACGCCCGCGTGGCCTGACCCGTCTGATCCTTCTTATGCCAATGCCGTCGCCTGCATCGAGACGGCGCTCGAACCGGCGGCGCTGATGGCGCTTCTCCACGAGACGGAAACAGCGTTCGAACGCGTCCGTTCCGCAAGAAACGCTCCGCGCACGCTCGATCTCGATTTGTTGGACTATGAGGGCAGGGTGGAAGCGGGCCCGCCGGTCCTGCCGCATCCCCGCCTTGCCGAGCGGGCGTTCGTTCTGGTGCCGCTGGCCGCCGTCGCACCCGGCTGGCGCCATCCCATGACGGGCCGCTCTGTCACCGGCCTGCTCGCATCGCTTCCGCAGAAGGAGCGCGAGGCCGTCCGGCCTATTTCTTCATCGTGAAGGTCGCGCGGATGCTGTCGAACAGCTTGGTCAGCTTTGCCGCGTCGTATTCCTTCGGCATCGGGTCGATCACCGTCCGCTCCGTGGAGTGCACGAAATAGGTCACCGCGGTGCAGGTGCCGCTCACCAGGAACAGCGTCGTGTCGCGCGACTGGCTCATGCCGCCGTCCGGCATGGTCGCGGTGGTATAGGTCCGCCCGTCCGCCTTCACGGTCTTGACGTCTTCCGGATCGCTCAGGAAGCGCGCCGGCTTGCAGTTCTTCCCCGGAAGAACCTGGACCGTGACCATCGCCTCGTTGAGGTTCGTCCCCTTGCCAAAGGACTCCGGCACCGCGAACGACACGCCATTCACGGCCGGGTCGGCGGTGACGGACTGGTACTTCGTGTCGACCGTGAAATTCGCCGGGTAGGAGATCGACCAACCGGCCTTCGCGTCGGTGTAGGTTTTCCAGCCCTTCGGCGGCGCCGCGGCCGCGGAGGCCGCCGCCACGCCCAGCACCACCGCCACGAAAAGTGCCCGTTTCATCGTCATGACAGCCTCCACGCTCCGGCACGAACTGTGCCCCGCCATTGTGGCAATTTCCAAAGAAAAACCCGGGCAGTTTCCCGCCCGGGCCGATTCATTGCTTGGCCGCGCCGGTTACTTCCAGTGCGCCCACGTCTTTCCGCTGTGGCGGTTGTAGCTGATCGTGATCTCGCTGATCGTGCAGAGATTGAAGTTCTTCCACACCGCGTCCGTGTCGTCGTCATAGACGACCTTCAGGTCCCAGTAGCAGCCGCCGGCGTGGTGCGGGAACGTGATGTCGACCGACGAGTCGTTGTCGAGTTCGTCATCGCCCAGGACGTCTTCTTCCCAGCTGTTGGTGTTGACCGTCGAGACGTACACTTCCTTGATCGCGTAGCCGGTGTTGTTGACCAGCGTGAAATTCTGGCGCGCCGCGTCAGCCGCGGACGGTGCGAGCAACGCCAGTCCGGCCGCCATGGCGGCAGCCGCAAGCATCTTGAACTTCATGAGTAACCCCTAGATGTGCCCCTTACGCCGCACAGCCAATGCCAGTCACCCGCAATAGGCAATGCCGCCGGCACGGTCATTTTTGGTTCGGTCGCCGGGATTTCATTACGAGTTTGCAATCTTCGGCATGGCCGCCTCTCCTGCTAACCTTCATCACCCGCTGAAGAACGGAAAAATGCTCAAGGACTTCCTTCCCTATCTCGGCCCGGCGCTGGCGCTGATGTTCATCTTCCGCCGAGGCTTCAAGCCGCGCCGGGTCAAGGTGAACAGCCTGTGGCGCTCGCCGGTTATTCTCGGCGTTCTGGCGCTGCTCACCCTTTCGCGCAGTCATGCGCCGAGCCTGTTCGCGATCTCGAGCTATGCCGCGGCGATGCTCGCCGGCGGGGCACTCGGCTGGTTCACCGCCCAGCACGTCGAACTCACGCTCGACAAGGACAGCGGCACGATCATGAGCCAGCCGACCAGGATCGGCACCACGATCACCGCTGCCGCATTCCTCCTGAAATTCGCGATCGACTTCTACATGAACGGCGGTCCTGGCAACGGCGCACCTCAGGTGCACCCCTTCGCGGTTCAGCACGCCGCCGGCATCAACGTCTTCGGCAACGCCATGCTGCTGCTCGCCGTGGCGCGCACCATGGGTGGCGCGGCCCATATGTGGATCCGCACCCGCCCCCTGGTCGACGAGCTCGCGCAGCACAAGGCCAGCTCCATCCCGCCGCCACCCGCGAGCACCTGACATGGCCAACGACGAAGAATGGGTTCGCCGCCTCAACACGGTGAACCAGGACCGTCTGCCGGGCATGGTCGGCATGGTGGTCACGCACGCCGAGCGCGGCCTGATGCGCGCCCGCATGGAAGCCAGGGACAAGATCATCGCACCCATCGGCTTCCTGTTCGCCCCGGCGATCGTCACGCTGGCCGACACGCTCTGCGCCTACGGCACCGGCGGCGTCCTGCCGGAAGGCGCGAACGGCTTCACCACCATCGAGCTCAAGACGAACTTCATGAGCACGGTGCGCGAGGGCAATGTCCTGTGCGAAGCGAAGCTTGTGCATGGCGGCCGCACCACCCAGGTCTGGGATGCCGTCATCACCGCCGAGGCCACCGGCAAGCTGATGGCCCTGTTCCGCTGCACGCAGGCCGTCCTCTGGCCGAAATAACGCGGGATTCGTTGGATTCCGCTGGTCTTGCGCCGCGCCGCAACAACCTATAGCTTCCCGCGCCTTCTGCTAGGGTTTTGGCGCCGATTTGCGCGCCTAACATCCTGAAAGACAAGGAATTCCATGGCTCGCGTTACCGTTGAAGATTGCGTCGACAAGGTCCCGAACCGTTTCGACCTGGTGCTGATTTCGGCCTTCCGTGCCCGCCAGCTCTCCGGCGGCGCCGAGCCGATGGTCGACCGCGACCGCGACAAGAACCCGGTCGTCGCCCTGCGCGAGATCGCGTCGAAGGACCTGAAGCCGGAAGAGGCCAAGGAAGAGTACATCAAGAGCATGCAGAAGCATGCCGACGTGGACGAGCCGGAGGAGGCCCGCGCCGACTCCGACGACCAGCGCGAGGACAGCGCGTTCCGCGCCGTCACCGAGGAAGAGCTGCTCCGTGCGCTCACCTCCGAGGCCCAGCGCCGCGCCGAGCCGCAGCCGGAACCGGAAGCCGACTACGAAGAGTAGTGGCAACATCGCATCGAATGTTCGTCAAAGGGCGGTCCATCGGGCCGCCCTTTTTCGTTGAGTCTCAACGGCCTGCCTCGAGTCGTTCGTGCAAACTCGCAGCATTGCGCTATAGTTTTCGCGATGAGCACGCAGACCGCGCCCGAGACCCAAGGTGCGGGGCCGGTTGAATCCGCCCCCAGCGCACCGTCAGGTGCGCGCCCTGAGATGCCGCCAAGCGCGCCTGCTGTCCAGAAAGCGAAGGCCCGGCGCCTGATGCGCCAGACCGAGCTGGTCGACCGCGTCAAAACCTACGACCCCGACGCCGACGAGAACCTGCTCAACAAGGCCTACGTCTACGCCATGAAGGCGCACGGCAAGCAGTTCCGTGCCTCGGGCGACCCGTACTTCGCCCACCCGCTCGAAGTCGCCGCCATCCTGACCGACCTCAAGCTCGACGTGCCCACCATCGTGACCGCGCTGCTGCACGACACGATCGAGGACACGCTCGCCACCTACGACGACATCAAGGCGAACTTCGGCGACGAGATCGCCAACCTGGTCGACGGCGTCACCAAGCTCAGCCAGCTGGAACTCTTCAGCGAACGCACCAAGCAGGCGGAGAATTTCCGCAAGCTGATGCTCGCCATCACCTCCGACATCCGCGTGCTCTTGGTGAAGCTGGCCGACCGCCTGCACAACATGCGCACGCTCTCCTTCATCCCCAAGCCCGAGAAGCGCCGGCGCATCGCCGAAGAGACCCGCGACATCTACGCCCCGCTCGCCGGCCGCATCGGCATGCAGAACATGCGCGAGGAGCTGGAAGACCTCGCCTTCGCCGAACTCAACCCCGAAGAGCGCAACTCCATCGTCACCCGCCTCCAGCGTCTGGAAGGCGCGTCGGGCGACCGCATCGGCCGCATCGCCGACCAGCTCAAGCGCAAGCTCGCCGAGCATGGCATGGACGCCTGGGTCTATGGCCGCGCCAAGCGCCCGTTCTCCATCTGGCGCAAGCTGCAACTGAAACAGCTTAACTTCGAAGCGCTGTCCGACATCTTCGGCTTCCGCGTCATCGTGCGCACCGAGGAAGACTGCTACCGCGCTCTGGGCGTCCTGCATCGGGCCTGGAAGGTCGTGCCCGAGCGCTTCAAGGACTTCATCTCCACCCCGAAAACCAACGGCTATCGCTCCATCCACACCACCGTGATCGGCCCGGAGCAGCAGCGCGTCGAGATCCAGATCCGCACCCAGGAGATGCACGAAGTCGCCGAGCGCGGCGTCGCCGCGCATTGGCGCTACCGCGAACGCGTCGTGCCCGAAGGTGAAGAGAACCGCGCCTATGAATGGCTGCGCGACATGGTCGACCTGCTGGAAAAGGACACGGCGGAGGACTTCCTCGAGAATTCGCGCCTCTCGATGTACCAGGACCAGGTCTTCTGCTTCACGCCCAAGGGCGACCTGATCTCACTGCCGCGCGGCGCCACCCCGATCGACTTCGCCTACGCGCTGCATACCGACATCGGCAACACCACCGTCGGCGCAAAGGTCAACGGCGTCCACGTCCCGTTGCATACGCCCTTGCGCAACGGCGACCAGGTCGAGGTCATCCGCACCAAGGAACAGACGCCGTCGCCCCTCTGGGAGCAGTTCGTCGTCACCGGCCGCGCCCGTGCCGAGATCCGCCGCTTCCTTCGCCACGCCCAGCGCGACGAGCATGTGAAGTTCGGCAAGAACATCCTCAAGAAGGTGTTCGAGGACGAAGGTGCCGAGCTTACCGAAAAGGCGATCACCAACGTCGCCAAGAAGCTGCACCAGTCCAAGGCCGACGACGTCTACGCCGAGGTCGGCCGCGGCGCGTTGCGCGGCCATGAAGTGCTGGAAGCCGTCTATCCCGAATTCAAGAAGGACCCCGAGCGCCGCAAGCTCGCCGCCTTCGTCGAGCCAAAGGCCAAGCGTCCGATCTCGATCCGCGGCCTGACCGAGGGCATTTCGTACCATCTGGGCCAGTGCTGCCATCCGCTGCCTGGCGACCGCATCGTCGGCCTGCTGACGCCGGAAGGCGTCGTCATCCACACCATCGACTGCTCCGAGTTGGAGAAGGCGCAGAACACCGACGACTGGCTCGACGTCTCCTGGGGCATGCACGCCGCCGAGGGCGGCCCCTCCGTCGCGCGCGTGCTGGTGCGGGTGAAGAACGCCACGGGCTCGCTTGCGGCGGTGATGAACGTGATCGCCAACAACGGCGGCAACATCTTCAACATGAAGGTGACGAACCGCAACCCGCTCTTCTTCGAGTTCACGGTCGACATCGAAGTGCGCGATCTCGCGCATTTGCAGAACATCCTGGGCGCGCTACGCGTGAACGCCGCCGTCGAATCGGTCGACCGCGTGCGCGAGAAAGATGTCTCCTCAGTTGCCGGCTAAAATACAGCTGTCATGGCCCGCAAATGCGGGCCACCCAGGTGACGTCGCCGCTTCGATTGCAGAAATAGTCTCAGCTCGTAGCGCCACAGCGCTGCGCAAGCGATAATTGGGCGGCCCGCATTTGTGGGCCATGACAAAGGGTTGAAGATGGAAATTGAAAAAGTCCTGAAGGAATTCGAAGGCGCCGGCGCGCTGCTGCGCGGCCATTTCATCCTGACCAGCGGCCTGCGCTCCGATGTCTATCTCCAGAAGTCGCTGATCTTCACGGACGCCAAGCGCACCACGAAGCTGATGAAGGCGCTGGCCCGGAAGGTGCGCGAGCAGGTGAAGACACCGCCCACGGCGATTGTCTCCACCGCGGTGGGCGCCATCGTCCCCGGCTACGAAATGGGCCGTCAGCTCGGCTTGCCCGCCTATTTTGTGGAGCGGGTCGACGGCAAGTTCCAGCTCCGCCGCAACTTCACGTTGACCAGGAACCAGCCGGTCCTGATCGTCGAGGACATCGTGTCCACCGGCGGCTCGATCAAGGAATGCATCGAGACCGTGCGCGAGGCCGGCGGCAAACCCGTCGCTGTCGCCGCGCTGGTCGACCGCACCGGCGGCAAGGTGAAGTTCGGCATCCCGTTCATCCCGCTGGCGACCTGGCAGGCCAAGGCATGGGAAGCCGACAAGCTCCCGCCGCATCTGAAGAACGTGCCGGCCGTCAAACCCGGCAGCCGCGGCCTCGCTTGACCCTGTCTCCACCGCTGTCATGGCCCGCAATAGCGAGCCGTCCGGTGGGTGCAACCGAAAAATGCGGGGACTTATCGAACGGAAATTCAATGCCAAGCCGGCCGCACGCAGTGCAAGGCACTGATCGCGCTCGCTTTCGTTCTCGCATGGCAGAAATGTGCCGCGAATTTATCGAACGCCGCAGAACCGGCCTTATATTGTCGGACATGAAACAAGACTCGAGTCCCACCCTGACGCCTGTAATCGCCGCAGCCCAGCGGCGGCGCCCGCGCGCCCGCTCGGGGGAGGGGGGTAAACGCAAAATTTTGGCGGACAATTATGTTGCTGAAAGGCGCGTAACCCGCAGATTTCGTTTGAAGAAACGCAAAAAACCTGGCGCCAGGCCCGGCAACTTCAATGCAGTGACGCTCCTGGGGTCGGCGCCGGAAGACGTTGCGCTCTCCCACCGCATCGCCGGGTTGATGCGCAGCGCCCGGTCACTGGTGCGCGCCGTCAATCTCGACCTGCGCGAACGCCGCAAAGAGATAGAGCAGAGATGAATCAGTTGCGCCTCGGCGTGAACGTCGACCACGTCGCCACCGTGCGCAATGCACGCGGCGTGACCTATCCCGATCCGATGCGCGCCGCCGAGATCGCCAAGGCCGCGGGAGCCGATGGCATCACCATGCATCTGCGCGAAGACCGCCGCCACATCGTCGACACCGACATCGAGCGCATGGCCGCGTGGCGGGAACTGCCGCTCAACTTCGAGATGGCCGCGGCCGAGGAAATGGTCTCGATGGCCGAGCGGCTGAAACCGCACGCCGTTTGCCTCGTGCCCGAGAAGCGTCGGGAAATCACCACCGAGGGCGGCCTCGACGCCGCCGGCCAGCACAATCACCTCGCGCCTTTGATCCGTAGACTGACGAACGCGGGCTGCCGCGTCTCGCTCTTCATCGACCCCGACGCCCGTCAGGTCGAAGCCGCCAGATCGCTCGAGGCGCCGGTGATCGAGCTGTGCACCGGTGCCTATTGCGAGGCCGTCCTCGCGAATGACAATGACGCCGTTGCCCGCCATCTCGACGCCGCCCGCAACAGCGCCGCCGCCGCCGGGCGCATGGGGCTTGAAGTCCACGCCGGTCACGGCCTCACCTACGACAACGTCAAACCCATCGCCGCCATCCCGCAGATCCGCGAGCTCAACATCGGCCACTTCCTGGTGGGCGAGGCGATCTTCATCGGCCTCGACGCCGCGATCCGCCGCATGCGCGCCCTGATGGACGAAGCCCGCGCATGAGCAACACATTGATGATGTGGCTCATCGCGGCCCAGATCGCCGCGCTGATTGCCGTCTATTTTCTCCACAAACGCCTCAGCCGCAACGCGCTGATCGCGCTCGCCGCGACGTTCATCATCGCCGGTGTCGGGGCGATCTTCCTGACCGAGTTCGTCTACTCGACCTCGAACACCCGCGCGCTCGACACGCCGTTGAACTTGTCACGCGCGGGAACGATTCTGAAAACCAGCTTCACGACCGGTCTCTCCGGCCGCTACGATCTGTTCCTCCAGACCGGCCACACACCCGGCATCGCGAAGTTCGGCTGCCTCACCGGCGACGACAAATTCGAGGCGTTGTGCCCCAGGGGTGATCCCGAACTCGAAACCGCCTGGACCGTCAGCGACGGGGGCAATCCCGTCGCACGCGGCGGCAGCGATATCGCCGGCTGGCGTGCGCGCCAGGCAGCGCTCGACCCCGCCGAAGCGGTTCGCCACCGTGCCGCCTATCTGACCGATATGGCCAAGCTCGAGAACCCGTCCGACGCCACGCCGCTGTTCCACTCGCTCGGCGGCTTTGAAGCACAAGGCGGTCACACCTACGCGCTGGCAGTCGAGCTGCGCCGTGCCGCGCCGGTGCTGGCGGCCCTGCACCCCCGCCTGCTGGTCGGCTACAGCGGCACCCAGACCCGCGGCCTCGGCCTTCTCGTGATAGCGTTCCTGCTGATCGGGGTCGTCGGTGGCGGCGCCATGATCCTCGCGGTGCGGGACAGACAGGATAGCGCAGCATGATCATCGGACTAGGCTCCGACCTCATCGACATCCGCCGCGTCGACAAGTCGATCGAGCGCTTCGGCGAGCGATTCCTGGGCCGAATCTTCACGCAGCTCGAACGCGACAAATCCGACAAGCGCGCCCAGCGCGCCGCATCCTACGCCAAGCGTTTCGCCGCCAAGGAGGCGTGCTCCAAGGCGCTCGGCACGGGCCTGCGCCGCGGCGTGTTCTGGCGCGACATGGGCGTGGTGAACCTGCCCGGCGGCAAGCCATCGATGAAGCTCACCAACGGCGCCCTCAAGCGCCTCCAGGAGATCACCCCGCCGGGCCACACGGCCCAGATCGACCTCACCATCACCGACGATTTCCCGCTGGCGCAGGCGGTGGTCATCATTTCCGCGGTTCCCGCCGCCAAGCCTTAAGCAAATCCGGCCCCCCGCGTGCGTTGCGCGCAAAACGTCCAACCCTTGACCTTGCAGCGTCACCCCCGCAAAAGAGCGCCCCATGTCCGATGACGCCCCAGCCGAACAGCCCGCCGACGCCATAGCGGCGGCAAAGCCCAAGAAAAAAGAGGGCGATTCCTGGATCGAGACGATCAAGACGATCTTCTACGCGCTCCTGATCGCGCTGGTGATCCGCACCGTCCTGTTCCAGCCCTTCAACATCCCGTCCGCTTCGATGCAGGCGACGCTGCTGGTCGGCGATTACCTGTTCGTCGAGAAATACGCCTACGGTTACTCCAAGGCCTCGGTGCCCTGGATGCTCGCACCGTTCTCCGGCCGCATCTTCGGTTCGGCGCCCGATCGCGGCGACGTCGTGGTGTTCAAGATGCCAAACCCCAACTCGGCCGAGTATCACTGGGACTACATCAAGCGCGTCATCGGCCTTCCCGGCGATCGCGTGCAGATGATCAACGGTGTGCTCTATCTGAACGACAAGCCGATCCCCAAGGTGCGCGTCGCCGACCATGTCGACACCGACGCCTATGGCATCACGACCAAGGTGCGCCAGTATCGCGAGACGCTGCCCGGCGGCCGCTCCTACCTCGTGCTCGACCTCGGCGACAGCGAGGAAGACAACACGCAGGCTTTCGTGGTTCCGCCCGGCCACTACTTCATGATGGGCGACAACCGCGACAATTCCGACGACAGCCGCATGAGCGTCGGCTATGTTCCTGCCGAAGATCTCGTCGGGCGCGCGAAGCTGCGCTTCTTCTCGGTCGACGACAGCTTCATCTGGTACAAACCTTGGACCTGGCCCGGTGGTATCCGCTACAGCCGCATGTTCACCCTCGTCGAGTGACCTCGAAGAGCGGCTCGGCCACAAATTTGCGGATCGCGATTTGCTGAAGCGCGCGCTGACTCATTCCAGCGCCAACGCGAAGGTGTCCAATGAGCGACTCGAATTCCTTGGCGACCGCGTGCTCGGGTTGATCGTGGCGGAAGACCTGCATCGTCTGTATACTGACGATCAGGAAGGCGCGCTCGCGCTCAAATACAACGCCCTGGTGCGCCAGGAAGCCTGCGCGCGTGCCGCCGAAGCCGCCGGCCTCGGCGATCACCTGATCCTCGCGGCGTCCGAATCGCAAAGCGGCGGCCGCCGCAAAGGAAGATCATGCTGCCGCGCTCGCTGAGGGCCGATCCCTGAGACGACCACCCCAAAACGGCCGCCCGTGCGTAACTCGATATCACGATAA
>Ga0207680_10001452_pt1 | contig 11237 bp, 11 predicted proteins | sample KBSS23metaG_FD_184321 | JGI IMG/M metagenome (GOLD analysis project Ga0207680, IMG submission 184321) | Switchgrass rhizosphere microbial communities from Kellogg Biological Station, Michigan, USA - KBS S2-3 metaG (SPAdes) (version 2) | ecosystem: Host-associated > Plants > Roots > Rhizosphere... | reverse complement strand
GGGATCGAGTTCGGGATAATCGAGCAGCGGCTGCGAATAGATCAGGCCCTGGTTGCGGTGATGCGGCTTGCGCTTTTCGCTGAGGCCCCACGCCAGAGGCCGCTCGGCCTGGGTGCGATCGAAGAAGCCGTTCAGATGCGCAAGCTCGCGCGCGTCGAGGCAGCCGGACAGGATGACGAAGCCGTTGGCGTCGAAGAACGCGCAGGCGGCGTCGATGTCGCGCGCGGGATCGAAGGCGGGCGCCGGCTCGCGGCTGACGCGGCCAAAGCCCTGCGTCGCGACGGTGGGATCGCCGCTGAGATTCTCCTGCTGCTGAAGCGTGACTTTCATCGGGGTGCTCACACCGGACTCCGTTGTTCGATACATCCTTCGGGGCTCGCGACGCTCGCACCTCAGGATGACGATAATGCACGTCATCCTGAGGTGCGAGCCGCAGGCGAGCCCCGAAGGAGACAGCACGCGCGCCAAAGGCCGCCCCGCATGCACGCGAAACGGCCTTTGCCGGACGGACGGCAGACCGCGCGGCGAGAGGCCCATTCAAGTGCCCCCTCTCCGGTCGTCTTCATCCGTATCTCCTCAGCCGTTGTTGAATTCACCTTCCCCGTCTCCAAGAACGGCCCTGCCAGTGCGCTTCACACCTGTGCGGCGGCTAATGCTGGCAGGACGCGCCCCTTTCGGGTCCGGTCCAAGGGCGACACGAGCTGGCGCCCTGGCTTGTATGTCTCGTGTGGGCTGCCTGTTAGGGCAAGCCCCTGAATTTGCAGCGCTTCATGGCGCACTCCCTCATGCTTCTGAGGTGTAAATAATGAACGAATTCGTCAGTTCAATAGGTCTAAGTATATTTTTTGGGAATTATTTCTGACATATTGTCAGACTCAAGCAACATGTTCTTTTTCTGTTCCATCCGACACCCTTTTGTGCTATATCGGGCATTGGTCACATCTTTGGGTTGAACGTATGTCCGATGGCACAGGAAGCGATGCGCGCTTGCCGCATCGAGCAAGTAGGCAAACAGCGTAACGGGCGACCTAGATTCTGGTGCGCTGCCCATAAGGGTAGTGCCACTGGTCGGCATGGTATTCGGCTAGAGCAGTGTGAACTCGCCTATCGAACCGCCGAACATCACAATATCTTTGAACTCGACTTCGCCGAATGGCCGGGCGGGATTGCGCTCTGGGGTGCAGTAGCGCCTGTTTTCGACACGACCGCACTCCAACCCGAGTTCGGTATTCATGTGCACGCCCGCAAGCAGCCAGGCCCAACGAAGGATATCGACGGTACTTTCGACGCGGTTCGCATTAGGACCAAGTCGAATCTATTCGATGAAAACGAGATACTGATTACCGGCGAGACGGCGGTAAACTTCTACCTCAGCAAATTTATGAATAGAGAAATACGACACCTGTTCTGCATTCGGTGCGGAGAGCTTCACTTTGATGCCGGGTACTACGCAATCACTCCGCATAGGAATCACTTGTGCCACGGATGCGGACACATTTTTCGAGACAGCGGTAAGGCGGTTTCCAATCCGATTGCACTATTGCGCAAGCGTCCAGACATACCCAACGCCCCGCACGCACTGAAACGTGCCGAAAAGAAATTGGATATCCTCCAGAGTGACGTCCCCGGCGGAATTCAAATCTGGGCATCCAATCCAGCGTTGCTGTGGACCACCGAACGCAACGAGGAGGAGGGATTGCATGTCCATACGTTCGGCGCCGATGGCGAAGAGATTCACAATGACACGTACCGTGAGGTGAAAATTGACGGGGTGTTTCTCAACGAGGAACACGTGCGCCACCACATGGCGCAAGCGTCACTTCCGTATCTCAAGGGCCGGATTAGATCACTGCATTGTCCGAAGTGTGAGGAATCCGTCTTTGAGGCCGGCTACAGCGCGTTCGAGCTTAAGAGTAAGCACAAGTGCGGCGCGTGCGGATACGAGTTTAAGACGATTGGGAAACCTCGTTCGGTTGTCACGAATCCTTTTGTGGAGGTACGTGAGAATCTCTTGGAGGGGAAATCCGTGAGGATTGGGAGCAAGCCATGAAAGGCTATATGTACATAACCAGCACCGGAGCGGACCCGGCGGCTCTGAATAACTTAAACGACCCGCTATTCACGAAGGTACCGACGTTGGGAGCATGCATGCCCAACATTCGTCGTCTGGTCGAAAGGGGCGACTACATCTTCGTAATTAGCGGGAAGATTCCCGGAATCCAGCAATATGTTATCGGTGGCCTTCGCGTTGCTGAAAGGATCGGCGCATTGGCAGCATACAAACGCTTTCCCGAAAATCGACTTCACCTCGATACTGAGGGCAGATTGCAAGGAAATGTGGCCGTGGATGGTCATGGCAGAAAACACCCGCTCGACACTCACGATGCTGCTACTTTTGCGGAGCGGGTCAAAAACTTTGTGATCGGCGATCAAGCCGTCGCGCTCAAGACCCCGCGCGAAGTGGAACTTGGCAGAGCGCAAACGCTCCAGAAGATTTCGCAGGTCTTAGGCAAAAGGGGTAATCGGCTCATAGATGTGAATAGCCGTTGGTCGAAGCTGGACGAACGGCAAGTTGGGGAGGTGTGGGATTGGCTGAAGGGCATTAAAGCAGCGGCTGCACAACCATGAAACGACTCGCGCAACTGATAGATGAGTCGTCGCTAAGCGTCGCGGATATTGCTGCACGCACGGGGCTGTCTATTGCGCGGTTGCAAGACTTGGCTGCCGGTCAACGTGCCACGCTCCAAGAACTCCATGCGCTGGCGAGTGGCATGCGCATTCCCATTCGCTCGTTCACGACTACGCAGCCAAGCGAGCTAGAATCGCAACTTTTCTTTCGCCACGGCCCTAACAGTAGACCGGACTTGGGGGCAGAAGCAGCGGGCGAATTCGTAGCTGCGGCTCTTACGCTATTGCCCTCGCGCGATGTGCTTCCCGACTGGATAAGAGGTTTTGATTTACCTGCGCAGTCCTTCACCGATGCGGCTGCGATGGCCGATCAGTTCAGGGCAAATTTTGTAGGCAACGGCGTTGATCCACTGCTTTCCCTCCCCGACCTGTTGGTGAGTTTGGGTGGACTGGTTCTTGGACGCCTCGATACGTCTCGGTTCGAAGGAGCGTCCGCCGCCATCGACGGTTATGCCTTCATATTCGTATCACCTCGCTTTTCGGGCCGGATGCTTTTCACGTTGGCCCATGAGCTTGGACACTTGTTAGCGCATCATAGGCAAAAACCACGATCTGCATCCTTTGACCTCGCCAGCCAAATAGGAAATGCCAGACCGCGTGATAAGGGGGAAGCATTTGTCGATGCATTTGCTTCGTCATTGCTTTTGCCAGTCGAGGGCGTTGGCGTAGCACTCCGCGAAATAAGACGTGCGCTGGGAATCAAGAGAGAAGAGCTTGGCGACGTTGAAGTCCTCTATCTTGCCAATTTCTATGGTGTGAGCTTCGAGGTCGCAGCACGACGATGCGAGCAACTGGAGCTACTACCGCAGGGTGGCGCATACTCCCTTTCTGATCACGTGAAGCAGACCTATGGGAATGCCGAAAAGTTTGCGGCCAAGGCCGGGCTCCCTAAGCGTCCGCGAATTGAATTTCCCCGCGTATCAGGGAACGTCTTGGATGCTGCTGCAGAGCGCGTAGCAAGTGGCGAGGTCTCAGTCGGTTGGGTGACTGACAGACTCGGTTGCTCGTTGAGTGACCTCTACAGCGCAAAGGCGGTTCGCGGGGCACCTCGTGGCAATCGCGCTTGATGCTAGCTCGCTGATTAATCTGTCCAATGCCGACGCATTGGAAGTGGCGCTAGGGATTCCGAATACTAACTTTCTAATTTCGCCGATTGTTGCGGGGGAGTGTCATGCAGATTGCGTGGCTGAGTTCGTCAGGCTTAGCGCGACCTGCAGCATCCAATTCGTGCAAGACAACGAGATAGATGCTGACGCCTATTTGGAGCTGCTCGCATTGCATGATCTTGGTCAAGGCGAGACGGAGTGTTTGATCGTCTGTGCCGCTGGCGGGCATTCAATCTGTTGCGACGACAGGAAAGCGCGCGCCGTTGCAACGGCAATGTTGGGCCAAGACCGCGTATTGGGAAGCCTCAGACTGTTGAAGTTAGCCGTGGAGCATGGGCAAGCCACTCCAGCGAACGCGTTTCAAATGTACCAAGCCATGGTTACTGCGGGCGGATTTCTACCTGATCTTCCGTTCGAGTGGTTCCAGCCTTAGCTACTCGCTACGCACGGATAACGAAAAGAGGAGCAGCCCGGCTTCGCTCTGCGAGCTTCGCCGCGGCACTTTTTGCGCAATGCGCAAAAAGTGGTGCCGCCTGCGTGACTCGAACACGCGACCCCATCATTACGAATGATGTGCTCTACCGGCTGAGCTAAGGCGGCAATCCGGATCGGGTGCGGCAATGGAGCCTCCCGAAGAGGGCGCTAGATATCAATCCCTCCGGCCAACTGCAACCGCCATTTCCGCCACGGAAACGCAAGGCTTTTTCGTTGCCGGACGGGCGGGCGCGGGGCCATGCTGGCCTAAACCCAACACAAGCGGACGCCCATGCTGACCAAGGCCGACGACTATCCGGTGCACCAGCTGCCGGAACCCATTGCCACGGCGGGGACCGACCGCAATTTCTATGACCGCTATTTCTTCAACGGCTATTCGCCGGACGGGGACATCTTCTTCGCGGTGGCGCTGGGCGTGTATCCGCACCTGAACATCATGGATGCCTCGCTGTCGGTGATCCATGACGGTGTGCAGCACAATCTGCGCGCGTCGAAGATCCTGCACATGGAGCGGATGAACACGACGGTGGGGCCGCTCAGCGTGCAGGTGATCGAGCCGTTGCAGACCTTGCGCGTCACGGCGGGGAAGAACGCGCACGGCATCGCGGCCGACATCACGTTCCATGCCCGCGCGCTGCCGGTGGAGGAGCCGCGCTTCACCTATCGCCAGGGGCCGTCCACCTTCATGGACTACACCCGGCTGACGCAGAACGGGTCGTATGAGGGGTGGATCGAGGTTGCGGGGAAGCGCATCGAGCTGAAGCGCGACCGGATCGTGGGGACGCGGGACCGGTCGTGGGGCGTGCGGCCGGTGGGCTTGCAGAACCCGCAGCCGGTGGCGCCGCCGCGGCTGCCGCAGTTCTACTGGCTGTGGTCGCCTTTGAACTTCCCCGACAAGTTCATGCTGTATCACAACAACGCCGACGCCGACGGCAAGCCGTGGAATACGGCGTCGGTGATCGGGGGCACGGGCGAGGCGAAGCCGGATCACATGGCGGCGTGCTGGTCGACCATCGACTACAAGCCGGGCACGCGGCATGCCAAGCACGCGGTGATCCACACGCGCGACGCCAAGGGCGGCGAATGGCAGGCGGAGATGTCGCCGAAGTTCAACTTCTATATGTCGGGCATCGGCTACGGGCATCCGGAGTGGGGGCATGGCCGCTTCCAGGGGGCGGACCTGAAGGTCGGGTACGATGCGTACAAGACGGCGGAGATCGACGAGAACCTGCCGCAGTACCAGCACATCCAGGCGTTCGTGACCGCAAAGCTGACGGGGCCGAACGTGAACACGTCGGGCACCGGCGTGCTGGAGCAGCTTGCGATCGGCGCGTTCGAACCGCATGGTCTGACGGGCATTTTCGATCCGCATCCATGAGCGATCTTTCGCAACGGCTTCAAGATTATCTGCGCACGCGGTTGTCGGCGCCGGACCTTGTCGTGGCGGGGCTGGCGCGGATTCCGGGCGGGGCGTCGCGCGAGACCTATCGCTTTCGCGCACGCTATGCGGGGCGGGATCGCGGGCTGATCCTGCGGCGCGATCCGCCGGCGAGTTTGATCGAGACGGAGCGGACGACGGAGTACCGCGCCTATGAGGCGTTCCACGGATTGGGACTGCCGGTGCCGGAGCCGATTGCTCTGGAGCTGAGCGAAGGTCCGCTGGAGCGGCCGTTCTTCATCATGGAAGAGGTCGAGGACTGCCAGACCGGTTCGATCATGTCGCCCGATCCGTTCGGGCCGCACGCGGCGAAGATCGGGCAGCAGTTCTTCACCGTGATGGGCAAGATCGCGGCGGCCGATCCGCGCGACGTGGGCCTGGGCGATTTCGAGGGCGAGCAGGACATCCACGCGGTGGCCGCGCATGAGGTCGCGCGCTGGGAGAAGGTGGTCGAGGAGGACGAGATCGAGCCGCAGCCGATCGTGCGCGCCGCGATCCGCTGGCTGAAGAAGAACCCGCCGCCGCCGGCGCAGAAGATCAGCGTGGTGCATGGCGATTATCGCACCGGGAATTTCCTCTACGACGCGGGTGGCGACATTCGCGCGATCCTGGACTGGGAGATGGCGCACCTGGGCGATCCGCTGGAGGATCTGGGCTGGGCGATCGATCCGCTGTGGTCGGGCGGCAATCCGCTGGTTGGCGGGATGCTGCCGCGCGATGAGGCCTTGGCGTTGTGGGAGAAGGCGAGCGGGCTGAAGGCGGAGCCTGTGGCGCTGCACTGGTGGGAGATCTTCGCCAGCCTGAAGGGCGCGGCGATCTGGATGTCGGCGGCGCGTGAGTACGCCGAAGGGCGCAACACCGATCCGATCAACGCGTTCAGCGGCTGGTACACGCTGGCGTTCCACAACCATGTGCTGGCGCAGAAACTGGGAGCCGGTTCATGAGCCCCGAAATCCCGACCATCCTGCAATTCAGCCTGCAACGTTTGGCCGGCGGGGTGGGCGAACACGGCGCGGCGTTCGCGGCGGGCCAGGTGGGGCTGATCGGCATGATGATGACCCTGTCGGCCAAGGAATATGAGCGCGGCGCGGATATCCGGCATACCGAGAATGAAGACATGCGGGCGCTGTTCGGCGAATTGGCCGGCGGCGTGGGCGATGCGGCGCTGAAGGCGCGGCTGGAAGAGGCGGCCGGGTCGAAGGACGAGTCGCTGCGCATCTCGGCGCTAAATGCGAACAACTACGCCCTGCGGCGTTTGCTCACCGACGCGCAGATATATGCCGAGGACCATGGCGCGCAGGATGCGCAGACGCGTATATGGGCGGTGTTGAAAGCACTGGCTGCCCGCCGCCTTGTCTCCCTCGGTCCCTGAACAACGTCGTCCCCATTCGCCGGCCGCATTCCGTCTGTCCGTCGCCTGGGCGTTTTCGGGGCTGGGCGGCGGCATCTACACGCCGTTCTTCGGCGCCTGGCTGGCGTGGAAGGGACTGGACCCGGCGCAGATCGGGTTGCTGCTGTCGATCGGCATGCTGCTGCGCGTGGTGATCCCGCCGCTGACCGCGATCATCGCGGATGCGCGCAACGACCGGCGCAGCATGATGATCTGGCTGATGGCGGCGCAGCTCGTCGGCTACATCGGCCTAAGCTTCGTGATCGATCCGTTCCAGCTGTTCGTCGTGGCGATCCTGGCGAATGTGGCGGGCAGTTCGTACGGGCCGTTGATGGAGAGCGTGAGCGTGCGGCTCGCGCAGCGCTATGGCTTCGACTATGGCCGCGTGCGGCTGTGGAATTCGTCGGTGTTCGCGGCGACGAATTTTGTGTCGGGGCTGGCCATCTCGCAATGGGGCATGGTCGTGCTGGCGCCGTGGATGGTGGTTTCGACCGCGGGCGCGATGGCGGCGGTGATCTGGCTCCCGGCGCCGCCGAAGGGACACGGGCGCGGACAGTTCGGCATCAAGCTGCGCGCCACACTGGCGGAGGCGCGCGAGCTGTTGCAGTCGGGCGCGTTCCTGGTGTTCCTGCTGGCGGCGAGCTTCGACCAGGGAAGCCACGCGTTCTATTACGCGTATGGGGGGCTGCATTGGCGGGCGCTGGGCTACAGCGGGACGCTGATCGGCGCGCTGTGGCCGCTGGGGATCGTCGGCGAAGCGCTGCTGCTGTCGGTGTCGTTGCGGGCCGTGCGGATGCTGGGCGTGACGCGGCTGTTGCTGCTGGGCGGGATCGGCTGCGTGCTGCGCTGGACGGCACTGTCGTTCGATCCGCCGCTGTGGATCGTGGTGATCGCACAGTTCGGACACGTCGCGACCTTCGCGATGGCGCATATCGGCGCGATGTACTTCATGGCGCAGGCCGTGCCGCCGCGCCTGGCCGCGACGGCGCAGAGCCTCTATTCGGTGGTGAGCAACGGCGTGATCATGGGCCTGGCGACGTATGCATCGGGGCCGATCTATGCCGCATATGGCGGACGGACCTATCTGCTGATGGCGGCGATGGGCGTGGTGTCGGTGGTGTTCTCGCTATGGCTGGCGCGCGCCTGGCACGGCGGCCGCATCACGGCGCATGGGCATGAGGATGTGGGGGATGCGATTTAGGCTTATATATGTGCTGATGTTGGAGAACTCGCGTGAGTCCACAAAACGAAGCCAGACTGGACCATCTGATCAACCAACTGCTGCCCGTATGGCTGCAGCGTTCGTCACTTCTGGTGTTCGTTCTAGGGATCGCACTGGCGATTTATTCGCCCAGATTTTTCAATTCAGTATTCTTAATCCTTTTTCTCTGTCTCATTCCGGTGATGGAATTCTTTCTCTGGTGGAATATCAGGCAGGGCATAAGGCGACGACACCTCGTTACGGTATGGTTCAATCGGGCCAACGCCTTGAGGGAGATCGATGACCCGGTCCTCTTCAAGGGGACTTTGGCTGGCTATTGGTTCCTTGCATTCTGCTTTCCTGCGTTCGCGGCCTTTATCATTTGGGATTTGTTGGCGCCTTAGCCGCGCGGATGGGCCTTTTCGTAGACTTCCATCAGTTTGCGGGTGTCGATTTCTGTGTAGGTCTGGGTGGTTGAGAGGCTGGCGTGGCCGAGGAGTTCTTGCACGGCTCGCAGGTCTCCACCGTTCGCCAGAAGGTGCGTGGCAAAGGAGTGGCGCATGGCGTGGGGGGTGGCGCGGTCGCTTAGGCCTAGGGCTCCGCGCAGGCGTTGCATGAGGAGCTGCGCTTCGCGCGGGCTCATGGGTTTGCCGCGGCGCGACAGGAACAGCGGCGTGTCCTTCGCGCCGGTGAAGGGGATTTCCTTTTCGTAGGCGGCGATCGCGTCGCGCACGGCGTCGATCAACGGGACGACGCGCTCCTTGCTGCCTTTGCCGAGGATCGTCAGCGCGGACGGAAGCGGGACGTCGCGGCGCTTGAGGCTCAAGGCTTCGGAGATGCGCAGGCCGGCGCCGTACAACAATGTCAGCAGCGCGGTGTCGCGCAGGGCGAGCCATTCGACGTTGTGTTCGCCCGCGACTTCGATGGCGCGGGCGGCGTCGGTCTCGCTCAACGGGCGCGGGAGGCCGCGACGGATTCGGGGGGTGCGGGTGTTGCGGGCAGCGGCGCTGTCCAGGATGTTCTCGCGCGCCAGATACCTGAAGAAGCTGCGCACGGCCGCGAGGGCGCGCTGCACACCCTTGGCGCCCAACCCCTCCTGCCGGCGCACGGTGATGAAGGCGCGGATGTCGGCGGGGACGAGCCTGCCCAGCGCCTTCTCGTTCACGCTGCCGCCGATATGGCCATGCAGGAATTCGAGGAAGCGGTCCATGTCGTCGCCATAGGCGCGCAGGGTATGCGGGCTCGCGCGCTTTTCGTGCGCGAGCATCGCTATCCAGTCCTTCTTCAGATCTTGGGCAGATCGAGCCATGCGCGAATCGCCCGTTCGAGAGCGCGCGCGGCGAAGCGCAAATCGGTGGCGATGCCTTCGTCCTCGAACGCGCCTTCGGCCAATGCGCCCAGCACGAACAGTGCGGCGGGCGCGTCGCGGCCGATCTTCACGCGGAAGACGGCAACACTCTTATGAGCGGCGCCGCCCGGCCCCAGCAGCAACTCGCCGCCGGCCGAGAGGATCGCGCCGGTGCTGTCGCGGCCCAGCACCGCTTCGGTGGTGCCGTTCGGGATCAGGCGGACGCCGTCATTCCCCGATTTCACCTCGTCGCGTTCGCCCTCGACGCAGATGGCGGCTTTGGTTGCGCCGAACGCGGGCGCGGCGGCGATCACGATATGGATGGCTTCGGAGAAGCTGCGCGCGTCGATCAGGTCGAGCACGAATTTGCGCACGCCTTCGCCCATGCGCACCGATGAACTGTTGTGACCGGCGAGCGCATCCCGCTCGGCCTTCAGGTGTGTGTTCTCGGCCGTGAGCTTGTCGATGACAAAGCGCTGGAAGTCGCGGCTGTCCGCGATGTCCGTGCGTTCGGGAAGCAGGAGCGAAAGCAGTTCGCCGTCCGCCGCCAGCCGCGTGCGGTTCATCCTGATGTAGGCCTTTACCGCTTCCGCCGCAGCCTCCGCCGTCGGAAGGGATTTTGCCTGTTCGCTCATTCGTCCCTTATGCGGACACCGGCCTTCTTCGCATCCGCGAGGAATGCCGCCAGCCCCTTGTCGGTCAATGGATGCGAGATCATCTTCTGGAAGATGTCGGTCGGGATCGTCGCCACGTCCGCGCCGGCGATGGCGGCGTCGCGCACATGCGCCACGCCGCGGATCGAGGCGGCAAGAATCTCCGTCTGGTAATCGAAGTTGTCGTAGATGGCGCGGATCTCGCGGATCAGCGTCATGCCGTCCTGGCCCGCATCATCAAGGCGGCCGATGAAGGGCGAGATGAACGTCGCCCCGGCCTTGGCGGCGAGCATCGCCTGCACGGCGGAGAAGCAGAGCGTGACGTTGACCATCAGGTTGTCGTCGCTGAGCGCCTTGCAGGCCTTCAGGCCGTCCCAGGTCAGCGGTACCTTGATGGCGATGTTCTTGGCAATCCTGGCGAAGCGCTTGCCCTCGCTGATCATGCCCGCGGTGTCGGTCGCCAAAACCTCGGCGCTGACCGGGCCTTTTACCGACTTGCAGATCTCCTGGAGCGACTCGACGTAGTCGAGGCCCGTCTTCGCGGCGAGCGAGGGGTTGGTGGTGACGCCATCCACAAGTCCGGTGGCGGCGAGCTGGGCGATTTCCTTGGGGTCTGCCGTGTCGAGAAAGAGTTTCATGGTGCCTGCTGGGGTTGACCGGGCAGAATCATCATAACAAGTGTACCGCATGAAGTATGCGGCGTTGAGACCTGCTACCGGTGGTTTGGCCGGGGACGTGTTGTTGCAGCCTGCGCCGCGCGCCGGTGTCCTGCTGCCTTTGGCTCTGTCCGGTGCCTACGACTACAAGCTGCCCAAGGGTACCAACGTTTCACGTGGCCTGCTGGTTTCGACGCCGCTGGGGCCCCGCGACTATCTGGGCGTGGTTTGGGGCGAGGCCGAGGGTGCGGTCGGCGACAAT